>WNFL01090200.1_pt1 | contig 20290 bp, 18 predicted proteins | sample 5400361 | NCBI WGS metagenome assembly WNFL01 (sample SAMN13153351, study PRJNA577476) | soil metagenome | isolation source: 40 cm soil on Douglas fir-dominated hillslope | place: USA:California | collected 2013-09-17
GCAGGGCGACGGGGCGTACTTTCCAGTTCCCCCTGATCGTTCAAATAACGCAGCCCTTTGATCTGCTTGAGGGTTAGCGTCTCGCGTCCGGTTAGATGGTTCATCAGTTCGATGATCGTTGCTTCGCCCTCGTCCCACACGACGACATCGACAACGCGGTTGCCGTGGGAATCAGTATGGCGCAGGTAGGCTTCCGGCTTGCCCGTCGGATCAGGCCCGCCGAAAATAATGTAGGCTCCATAGCGTTTGGCGATCTCAGCCAGTTTGAGCGCGTGGTTTCGCGTCGTGATCAGCGCGGTGATGCCAACAATCCGGGGTTGATGGTCGCGCATCGTCTGTTCAAAGCTGTCATAGTCCGGCTCGAACGTGCCGTCGAACATGGCAACGCTGTAATCGTTCTGGCGTAGCACCGACGCGAGATACAGCAGTCCGAGTGGGAAATAGGGAGTCATCAGCTTTTTTTCTACCGGGTCCTGGCTGATGAACAACGGATTTACTAGCAGAATGTCGGGAGTGCCGTCAGTTGTGGAGCGTACGGTCATCGTGAGAACCTGCCAATACAGCGTCGTTTCCGTGTAGTGACAGATTATAACGTTCAAGGCGCTCCTGGTATGCTGCCAGCGCTGGACCACCATAATCGTTGAAATGGCCCTTGATGCGCTGCTCGTCAAGCTGGGCTGCCGAGCCGGGCTGCTGAGCCTGTGGCGCGAATTTGCGGAGTTTGCGGCTTTGTTCCCATCGCTCAAATGTATCGCCGAACGACCCACTGAAGATAATTTCGGCGAGGCGCTGGATCGCTCGCCCCAGGCCGCGCGGCGCGGTGTCTGGCTCCGTGTAAAAGGGTGAGTCTGCGTTGGGCAGTAGATCAAAGGCCCACAGGTTGACAGTACGCATGGCATGATACAGTGAGTGTCCTGCCAGCGGAACCATCTGGGCCAGTTCATGAGCCATGAACACATTCTGTTTGTCCTGCACAAGCGCTGATTCAGCCAGAACATAGTTAGGGCACAGCTTAATGCCCCACAGCCGCACCAGCCTGACCAAAACAATTGAGAAAGCCCGCGCGGTCCAAACCCGGCCCGGCTTCGTGACAAGGAGATAATCAATATCGTCGTCACGGTCATTCGCGTTACGCATCGCCAGCGCACCGGTCAATGCCACCATGCGGACAAAGGGCAGGTGGGCCATCCATGTTCCGTAGCGGCGCGCGACGCTCCACAGCCGCAACGAAGCACCGTTACGGGCCTCACGCTGGCGAACCAGTTCGGCTCTACCGCGAAGCACATAATAGCCGTTGATGCACTCGACACTCTCAGCCAGACAGGGCGAATTGCGGAGCGTCGCCTGGACTTCTTCCGGGGTGGCTGAAACTCCGATAAGAAAATGATGAATCTCTGTCTCAGTGAGGGGAAATCCGAACACATCGGCGTACAATAAGGTTCGCAAAATCGCGTCTGCGGCAAGGCTGTCTGGTGGAGTCATAAGTTCGCTCTTTACTTAATCAGCCTGAATCGGGATTAGGTGGTTTTGCCGCAAGTTCGCCTTTTTTGGGAGACTCCGGGTGAGGGCTATTTATTCCCGAATCTATCTTAACTTATATATATTCGTCCGGCTAAATGATTTTGGATTGCTCAATTTGCAGGTCTTCTATTTGCTCAACATCGGGCACTACAAATTTCTACAAGATCGTGAGAGGTTATATACGCTCTATGAATGTAGAATGAGTTATACTGATCATCAGGCATTTTGTTGTTGACCTTAATAATTTTTGTCAGTGTAAGATATTTCGTCTAATAGGAGCTTCTTTATGGTTGCCTATGTTGTACCGTCACTGCACACGACGGTAGACCCTACGTATCAAACCGCTCTCCACCAATATGATCATGCAGTTTCCTATTTGAATTTGCCAGACGGTCTGGCAGATTTTATGAAATGGCCCAGGCGTGAACTCACCGTCAATTTCCCGGTACGTCTCGACAGTGGCCGGATTGAAGTGTTCACAGGCTTTCGCATTCACCATAATACCGTGCTTGGCCCCTCAAAAGGCGGTATGCGTTACAGTTCCCATGTAAATCAGGATGAAATTCGCGCGTTGGCAATGTGGATGACCTGGAAGTGCGCCCTAGTTAACCTGCCCTATGGCGGGGCCAAAGGTGGGGTTATCGTTGATCCACATTTACTTAGCGAAACAGAATTGGCAAGCCTGACGCGCCGTTTTACCTCCGAAATCATTCTGCTCATTGGCCCACAAATTGACATCCCTGCGCCGGATATGGGGACCAACGCCCAGACAATGGCCTGGATGATGGATACCTATAGTATGACGATGGGCTATTCAGTCCCGGCAGTAGTCACAGGCAAACCGTTGAACATTGGCGGGTCGATGGGGCGCGAGGAAGCAACCGGGCGCGGCGTGATCGTATGTATGCTTGAAGCATTGCGCCAAATGGATTTCACTAGTAATCCCAAAGATATTTCAGTCGTAGTCCAGGGATTCGGCAATGTGGGTTCCAATGCCGCCAAACGCGCGTTTGACCTCGGCTTCAAAGTCGTCGGAGTCAGCGATCTCAGCGGTGGATATTACAATCCCAAAGGGCTGAACATCCGCGAGATGATTGACTACGTGAAGCGTCAGCCCAAGCGCAGTCTGGAAGGCTATCGTGGCGGCGAAGAAGTTACCAACGAAGAGTTGCTTGAATTGCCATGCGATGTCTTGATCCCGGCGGCGCTTGAAGGCCAGTTGACGGGCAAGAATGCACCTCATGTCAAGGCAAAACTCATTGTCGAAGGTGCCAACGGTCCAACACTGCCCGAAGCGGATGAGATATTCATAGATCGTGGCATTACGGTTGTGCCGGATGTGCTGGCAAACGCAGGTGGTGTGACGGTCTCCTATTTTGAATGGGTGCAGGGCTTACAAGAATTCTTCTGGGATGAAGATGAGGTCTATCGCCGCCTTGAACGCATTCTCGTTCGTGCTTTCGACGAAGTAACGCACTCGATGGAAAAATATCGTGTTGATATGCGCACTGCGGCCCAAATCACGGCCATTGACCGCGTGGCGCAAGCGACGCTCACACGTGGGTTCTACCCGTGATCGTGGCGTAAACGGGAATGAATACAATCGAATAAGTTTTCTGGCCGCCGCTGTGGCGGCTTTAATTTCTGCCTACCCTACGTGGATCTCAAGAATCGTAGATTCACCATCAACTCTGTGCTAAAATGCGCAACAATAATCCACCTGCATCCTCAAAGGAGCTTTAGCACTAATGCCCGCTACAATGTCCGTTGATGAGATGACTAAACTTGCCCAGAAGCTTGCGAAAATGCGCTTTAATCGCGCTAAAGGCTACGTTCGCGGTATGGACAGGGGCAGTGACATCGAACTGTTCCGAGTAGCTGTGGGAACTGGCGAGTGGCTAACTCGGTATGCGCTGCCCAACAAAGGATTGCTGGTTACGCTCGTAGAACAGAAAGAAGCCTTTGGACCGCCAAGTGATCTGGGATATCTGAAGACGCGTTTCAAATATATCGAGGCGCGGGTCGAGGAACTGCCAGAGTCACATCGTAACGATAACGAGGGCAATGATCCGCATCGCAAACACAGCTAGTCGGCTGTCGATTCGGCGACAAATGTGAGAGCGTCATATTCATCCTCGAAATAGCCAACTGGAATATGCAAGGCCAGCGCCGCCGAGCCTACGATCAAGCGTTGCCCTTCGGTTCCGCCGATCACCGCTATACAACCTGTTTTGACGTTCCGCAGTGAACCGTGTTTGCTGAGAATGAACTGTAACACTTTGTCTGTTACCTGCTCCAGTCCAAGCAAATCCAAAACATAATCCAGCCTCACGGGGGTTTCCGAAAGAAGCAGACCCATTTCATTACGCATCGCGGCGAGTTCATTGACCGTTACATTACCCGAAAATGTCAGTCGAATGATGTGTCCAGGCGTGATCCACGAGGCATTTATGGGCATCTCATGCAATCCTTACAGCGATAAACCGACTCATGGTCCGTTGAGATATTCGGTTGGTGAATAGGTAATCTGATAACCATCCAAGCGATACCCCAGATGTTGATACAGCGAATAACCGATGGGCGTGGACGCGAGAACCGTGCCCTGATAACCATCACTGAGGGCACGTTGGTGCAGCGCGTTAACTATCGCCGTGCCAATTCCCCTGTTCCGCATCGCTATGACCGTTCCTACATTATAGACCGCTGCAATCCCCTGACAATAGAGCAGCATTCCTGATCCTACAGGGGTATCGTTCAGGTAGGCGAGCATTGGGTGAAAGAGCGGAATTCGCAGCAAATCTTTAAATGATTCTATGGGCATTGATGGCGGTAGTTCAAACGCATTGACAACCACGTCCAGAAAGTCTGCCCGTTCACGCGGCGTTGTAACGCTCTGGATGGCAACTGGTGACGTGGTCAATGAAGGAAGCAGTGGCTCCTCACGACTCATTACCTGATCCGTGAATATGTCGAAGTAGTCATGCGCTTTCAGCAGCGCGTCGCATGTAGGGACGGCCTGCTGGCTGTACACAATTACCGAGAACGGCAAGTTCTGCTCGGCAAAGATGTCGCGCGTATGTTCAAGCTGCTGCGAGGAAACCTGATGCTCATCCAGGATAAAGGCATTGTTAAACGCCGAAAGATTCCAGCCTGAGATGCCGATGAACAGACCATCTTCTAGCTGGTGGCGCGCGGCGGGCAGGTAGGCGGGCAATTCACGGAAGAACCCTATCGAATTCTGCTTAAAAGCCGCCAAACCATCCACAGCAAGTTTCTTTAGCCCGGATTTACGCCGTCACATGATCCCGCTTGAATTGCGTTTCGTACAGCGAAGCATAGAGGCCGCCCTGAGCCAGCAGTTCGTCGTGTGTGCCATGCTCCACAACCCGCCCGCGATCCATCACAAGAATAACATCAGCAGCCAGGATAGTGCTCAAACGGTGGGCAATAACAAGGCTGGTGCGGCCCTCCATCACGGTTTCAAGTGCCGCCTGGATCAAAGCCTCCGATTGTGAGTCTAGCGAGGAAGTTGCCTCATCCAGCACGAGTATACGCGGGTCCTTGAGGATAACCCTGGCGATAGCGATGCGCTGCTTTTCACCACCACTCAAGCGATCCCCGCGTTCACCGACGATGGTGTCATAGCCATCAGTCAGGCCCATGATGAACGGATGGATGTTAGCTGCCCGTGCCGCAGCAACGATTTCTTCGTCTGTGGCGTTTGGTCGTGCATAGAGCAGATTGGTACGGATAGTATCGTGAAACAGGTACGTCTCCTGCGTGACCATACCAATCGATTCAGCCAGCGAATTGAGAGTTACATCGCGGAGATCATTGTCGTCGATCAGGATGCGCCCTTCGGTTGGATCGTACAGACGCGGCAGCAGATAGGTTATCGTGGTCTTTCCAGCGCCACTCGGTCCGACCAGTGCCGCCAATTGTCCCGGCTTGATCGTGAATGTTACATCGTTGATTGCGACCTCGCGGGCCTGCGAATCGGGCAAATCTTCGGGGGCGATGTGTCCATCGCCAGTCTTGGGGCGGTTAGGTCCGCCGCCTGAGAGTACCGCTACGACGTTATCCATGCGCCCGGCGCGGGCAACTTCGCTCAACTTTACTTTCTCAGCGTTAGCGTTGTAGTTAAACGAGACGTGCTCGAATGTCACTTCTCCCTTGATGTTTTGAAGTGGTTTGGCGTCCTGCTTTTCCGCGATCTCAAGCGGCATATCCAGCACCTCGAACACGCGCTCAAAGCTACGGGTGCGTTGGCAAGGTCTTGCAGCGGCCCATAAATCTGACCGAGGTACATACTAAACGCCACGATTAGACCAATCGTGAATACACCATCGAGGACCAGATGTCCGCCGATCCAATACACGAGGAATGTCCCGACAGCGCTGATCAATCCCAGGCTGACAAATAAGCGGCTGCCGACGACTGCCTGCCGAATCCCGTAGTCACGTACCTGGCCTGCCCGGTTACCGAAGCGCTCTACCTCTTCGTTGTTGCGCCCAAACAGCTTGACCAGTAAAGCGCCGCTTACGTTGAGCGTCTCGTTCATCATGGCGTTCATGGCGGCGTTGTTATCCATCTGCTTTCGGGCGATGTCACGCAATATCTTGCCAATCTGTCGTGCCGGAATGACGAACAGCGGCACGACCAGCAAACCCAGGACCGTCAGCCGCCAATCGAGCGTAAGCATGATGAACAGGGTAGCAACTACCGTAAATACGTCCGTGATGATGTTGACGATTGTTCCACTGATCGCGCTTTGAGCACCCACCACATCATTGTTGAGGCGACTCATCAGTTCGCCGGTTTTGGTATGAGTGAAGAAGCGTAAAGACATCTGCTGCAAGTGGGTAAACAGCGCGAGTCTCAGTTCATAGATCACGCCCTCGCCGATGGACGAGTTAAGCTGTCGTTGCAGGATGGCGATCCCGCCGTTGAACAGCGGTATAGCAATAATCCCCAGCGCCAGCAGGTCGAGCAAGCGCACGTTCTTGTTTGGGATTGCGTCATCAATCAGTTGTTTGAACAGAGCCGGCGTTACCAGGCCCAGCAGTGATGTCATAAGGATTGTCACGAGGACCAGGATAATTTTTAACCGATAAGGTTTTGCGTAGCTGAGCACGCGCCGGATGAGATACCAACTTACGTGTGGCTTCTCACCTTCCGCGATGCTCATGTGTCTCCACATACCGTACATAAATACAATGCCTTTCCACTAATTCGATGCCATAGATGTCACTATAAAAACTGAAGTGACTATATTGTAGCACGTCTGGCTCTTTCTTGCAGCCTTTGGACGCGCTATACTGAACCGTTATGACACACCATACCGAACGCCCTATTATCGAACCCAACCGGGTATATTCTCGTGAGGAAGTTGCGGAGGTGCTCAACGTCAGTCTGAGTACTGTCAAGCGTCTGATCGCCTCCGGATTGTTGCGCGTTAGCAGCCCTGCCGGGATGCGCCGGGTGCTCATCCGTGGACAGCATATCCTCGATCTCCTCGAACAAACAGAGGTCAAAGCCAACCGCCGCAGTGGTGGCCCTGCTGGCAACAATGCGTGAGTCTGGTCTTGGTGCGGATTTTGCCTCTCCAGCGCCTCGAACATGCAAACAATTGATAACTCGAACCAGCATTCGTTTTGACTTTATCCGCTAGCCCTGGAGAACCTCGTTTGAACCTTCACATAGGACAGTTTACGGACAGCTACCCGCCGATCATTAACGGGGTGAGCGCCTTTATTACCGAGCATCACAACCAGCTTCTCAAGGAAGGGTATGATGCTTATGTTTTTACCTTTGGCTATCTGAATCAAAACGGGACGGGAGTAGTACGTTCACCGGGTTTTCCTTACGGGCTAACACAATTCAGGACGAATTTTTTTCTCGATCCACGTGCCAATAAAATCGCCAACTCGCTAAACATTTATCATATCCATGAGCCATTCGGGATTGGGCGATTGGCGCTGAAGATCGCCCGCGAACGCCATTTCCCAGTAATTTACACAAACCATACCCGGCATGATATGTACGTGGACCATTATCCGGCCCCTCTCCGACCACCATTCCAACAGCATGTGCGGCAAGCCGTGGCGAGCTTCATTCGGGCGAGTGCCGTTTCATCTGCGCCCTCCGAAGCTACCGCCCAATGGATGCGCAGCCTTGCGCCGGATGCGGCGGATCGTGTGCAAGTAATGCACAACGGCATCAACCTTGCTGCTTTCGACTGTGTGGCAACACTTGCCGCCCGAAGCGAACTAGGGATTGCTGAGGACAGCACTATTTTTATCTACGTGGGACGCCTTACCCCGGAGAAAGACTTACACGTATTTGCGAACGCCTTTGTAGAGGCTGTGAAGGCGGGAGCCGATGCAGACTGGATCGTAGTCGGGGAGGGGCGGGTACAACCTGCACTGGAAGAACTGGTTGAGCCTGTCAAAGAAAAGGTCCACTTCTTAGGCGTGCTGCCGCGTGCAGAAATTCCACGATATCTGGCAATGGCTGACGCGTTTGCAACACCCTCACTCACCGAAGTGAACCCACTATCCGTGATCGAAGCAATGGCAGCCGGTAAACCGTTTCTGGGGTTGCAATCACCGTGGTGGGATGAATTTGCTGATCACGAACGCGCGGGCATTTTGACGGCACATGATACGCCATCGCTTGTCAAAGGGATCATGCGGCTGTGTCAGGATCGAGAGGGGCGACGCGAAATGGGAATACAGGCAAAGCAAATAAGCCATCAGTTCGATATCCGCAATGTCACCGCGCAATGGCTGGAGATTTACGAGAAGACGGCACAATTAGCGGAGTTTTCAAGGTAGATCCCACCCCAAAGCCCTCCCCCGTAGCCTCTTTGTGGAGGATTCTCGCCAAGTTAGTGCTCCAGGTCATTTGGATGAGCATCGACTTGTTGATAGGGATTGTCGGGAATCGCGGTGGGTGCCAGCCTGCGTGCCGTAGCAGCCGCAGTTGGTGTTGTGGTCTGGGGATGCTGTGCCTGCCATGTCTGAGTGATTGCCTTCGTGGCATTTAGCGGAACAATAACTGTGGCATCAACACCAAGTGAGAAAAGCAAGCATAAGACGAAACAGAACAGGAGAACTGCCAATCCAACGACGCGATTCTCCTGAAATGGCTCAACGGGAGGTTTGGGCTGCTCAAAGTTGCTGTGGACAAACATGGTGGCTCCTTCGATAATTCCACCGAAAAGGGTAACTGGCATTGTGCCAAGTCCGCAACTTTCCTATATGCATCACGTAATAGTGAGTGTGAAATATAAACTATCTATGTCGGGGCTAATCCCGGCAACGTATCACCAATTGGAGGAAATCAAATGTCGGACCAGAACACACAGGGTACGCCCCGCACTTTTTACGAGGAAATGAGCCTCGCCGGTAATCAACTAGTTGAACGCCTCGAAGCCATGATCAAGGAAGGCAACATTCGGCGTATTATCTTGCGCGATGCCAATGGGCGCACGTTGCTCGAAATGCCACTGACCCTGGGGGTTGTGGCTGGTGCTGGCGTGGCGATGTGGGCATTCCCGCTTGCCATCCTCGGCGCTGCGGCTGCTTTCCTTGCCAGAGTGCAGCTTGTAGTTGAGCGCTATGAGAATCCCGCCGACGCGGAGCGCGAACAGGCTGCTAAGCCAGAGCAGGTTACTCCTACCGACCAGCAGTAATTGTCATGCTAGTTGGTAGCGGTGAAGGGTTGACTTTATTAACCTCACCCCCTGCCCCCCTCTCCGCGAACGGAGAGGGGGAACCGGTGGGCAACCACGCGGATCCTATGGTTTAAGCTAGATGAAACACTATGAGAGCCATTCCCTTAACCACAAAAGGAATGGCTTTTTTGTTTCTGGCACAAAAAATCCCCGCTGGGCGCTCAGATTTAAACAATGTTATGACAACCCGACACGCCTTGAAATAATGACTATATAATTAGACTGTTGCCGAAGCTCCCATTAACAGGAGTATGTTTTAAAGGCGATGCTTCACTCATGCTTTAAGCGCTTGCGTCGTTGCAACGTATCCGGCACACTTCATTGCTGTCACACAGTCCATGAGTCTCACGATGGCGCTTAATATTGTTCTACTCTTAGTTGGCGGTGTGCTAGGCTATGCCGCGTATGCAATTCGTCTGCGTCTGCGGCCTATTCCGCAATTCATATTGCGTGCTCTTTTCGACGCAGTGCCTCGCGCTATTATCGTATTTCGACCTGACAAGCGTTATCACTACCTGACCCCTTACGTTGAAAAGCTTCTTGGGATTCCTCATGGTCAGCCAATCGGCAAAACTCATCAAGAATTGGTTGATCTCGGTATCAAGACCCCCGCATTGGTTGGACTCGATGAGGCGTTGACTGGCGATGTCTACGAGGAACCTCTCATGCCGACCCTGCTGGGTGGCGAAACGGTAGGCTGGCGGAAGGGTGTTTATTGGCCTGTCCGAAACGAGAGAGGCGCAGTCGTCAATGCGATTTTCGCTGCTCAACGTATGGAGGAGGCGTTCAAGTTAATCGAGGACACACATCGCCAATCCATGATCCTGGCCTCGGTGAAGGATGCGATCATTGTCGTTGATCTAGACTACCGAATTACTGATTGGAACCTCGCCGCTGAACTCTTGTACGGATTTAGCGCACAGGAAGCATTTGGGCAGACCGTTAGAGAGCTAGTAAGGTCTGACATCACTGTGGAGGAACGGGAACAATCCCGGAACGATCTCCGTCAAAAGGGATTCTGGCAGGGGAAAAGCATACGTTTCACGAAGTCCGGGCAGCGATTAATCATTGAGAGCCGCGCCAGTCGTTTACATGACAAGAGCGGAGCGATTGTCGGGTACGTAAGTCTGGATACGGATATCACTGACCAGGCGGAAATGGAAGATGCCCTGCGCCTAAGCGAGGAGCGTTACCGTTCACTGTTCGAGAATGCGCTAGAAGGTATCTTTCGCTGCACGCTCGAGGGTCAATTTACTGAGGTGAATCCTGCGCTTGTCGCATTACTGGGCTACGAATCGGCAGAAGAGGTACTGACTCTCCATCTACCGGAATATGTACGTCTTCTCATCCAACAATCCTCGCCGCAGGTAATCAATGTGATGGACGTTTCCTGGCAGAAAAAGAATGGCGCTCTCCTGATTATTGACGTGAGCGCCCACCGCATCGCTGATGAGGATAATAAACCGCTCTACTTCGACGGCACGATTGCTGATGTCACCGAGCGCAAACAGGCAGAAGCGGCTTTGCGTCAGAGTGAAGAGCGCTTCCGAGCACTCGTCGAAAATGGAACTGATATCATCAGTGTGCTCGATAGCCAGGGAAAGCTAACCTACATCAGCCCATCTGTCCAGCGGGTGCTTGGCTACAGCCCGGACGATTTTAGCAATGCGATCTTCTATGATTTTGTTCACCCTGATGACGTAGCCTCTGCGCGGGAATTCTTCGCACAGGTTGCTCGGGCTGTCCCGGCTTTTTACCACAATCTCTTTCCGTTGAATGTGCGTATTCGCCACAAAGACGGTACGTGGCGTGATATTGAAATCACGCGCAATAATAGCCCTCTGAACTATCCGAGTTTACAGGGCATTGCCATCAATGCCCGCGATGTGACTGAACGTAATCGGGTTAATGAAAAATTACGTCGCCAGAATGAATATCTAACGGCGCTCAACGAGACAACCCTGAGTCTGATCGAGCGACTGGATATAGACGAACTGCTTGAAGATATTATTGAGCGCGCTGGCACGCTGCTCGAAGCGCCACAGGGCTACATATTCCTCCTTGAGCCGGATGGGCAAACCATGAAGACCCGCGTGGTCATTGGACTGCAACCGCGATTAAAGGGTTATCGAATCAAGCGAGGGCAAGGCCTAAGCGGGCGCGTGTGGGACACTGGGCGCACGATTGTCGTGAACAATTTCGAGAATTGGAATAATTCCAAATATGATTTCAAATCGCGCCACATACGTGCTTCTATCGCGGCCCCGCTCAAATCTGGCACACAGGTGGTGGGTGTTCTGGGCTTGACCCATACCAATTCAGCGCTTACGTTTAGCGCCGATGAAATCGAGATGTTCAATCGTTTTGCCGAATTGGCCTCGATTGCGCTCGACAATGCCCGCCTGTACAGCGCAGCACAAAAGGAACTGGTGGATCGGACCCGCGCCGACGAGGAACTTCGCCAGCTTAACGCGGAATTGGAGGAGCGTGTCAAGCAGCGCACGGCTGAGTTAGGGCGTCGGGAGGCTCAGTTAAGCGGTGTGCTTGATGCGATGGGCGAGGGCGTCTTTTTCAGTGAAGCATTCTTTATTCGCTATACGAACCGCGCCCTGGCGGAAATGACAGGCTACAAGATCGAAGAATTGATCAACCAACCCAACGCGATCTTCAAAAGCGTCAAGGCAAGCCCTGAAGATGCTGCCCGCTTCACAGAAGAGTTTGTCACAGCGGGTCAAGTCTGGCGTGGGGAACTTACCATTCGCCGCAAAGACGGAACAGAGTTTCCCGCTGGTCTGACTGTGGCGTTGGTTGCCGATGCCAACGCCGATATTTTTGGCGCGGTCACGGTGGTTCGCGATATTACACAGGAAAAAGAATTGGCTGAGCAAAAATCGGCCTTTCTTGCCAACGCATCCCATGAACTCCGCACGCCGCTGACCAATTTCAAGACGCGCTTATATCTGTTGCGCAAACAGCCAGAGCGGCTAAATGACCATGTTGCGGTGCTGGATCGGGTAACAGATCGCATGACGAGTTTGGTCGAGGATTTGCTGGATGCCTCACGCTTTGACCGGGGTGTTATTCCATTGCAACACGATGTCGTGCTGTTGCAGCCACTCATCGAGGATGTCGTGCTGTTGCAGCAGCCGGAAGCACATCGAAAAAACATTCGGCTGACAACACATATGCCTGACGACCCTGTATATATCTATGGGGATGCAAACCGGATTATTCAGGTTGTGGTGAATCTCGTGGTCAACGCGATCAACTATACTTCGGATGAGGGCAGTGTTTCGGTTGAACTGCTCTGCCAGGAGCGTAACGCACTGATCCGAGTGTCTGACACAGGGATGGGAATTACGCCTGAACATTTACCGCGCATCTTCGAGGCTTTCTTCCGTGGCAGCGAAGGCTCCATCCAGGGTACAGGCCTGGGGCTTTTTATCTCAAAGGAAATTGTCGACCTGCATGGCGGTTCATTGGTTGTGGAAAGCAAAGTTGGCGAGGGTACAACCTTCACTGTTTGTCTGCCACTCAGTGAAAATCCGCCCATGCCCGAAGAGCTTGCGGCATCATCCTAGTAACTAATGGTGCTAGTTCATAAAGCAAAACGATCATGGGCGGGCGCATCTGGTTCAAGGCGAAGGTTGGGTACCAGCAAGAAGTTAAATAACGCGCAACATCGGTCAGATGGGAAGTTAGATAAGGTTTGACACGATGAAAGGAAAGAAGTTCTTAAGACGGCACATGCGTGTCCCCTTTCTTAACGTTTGGCAACTTAAGAGAGTGCGCAGTCAGTGGCTTTTTGGTCGTGTCCCAATGGGAGTTGGTAGATGGAACTTTTGCGGGTTTACCAACATGCCACTGGAACACAACCCTCGATCGGCAGGATGCCGATCAAAGTGCAGCATAGGAGGATCCTAACGGTTGGCGATAGTATCTGTCACATCATCTGGCATTAGCCCAAGCTGTCGTGCCATTCCCATCTCATCAACCTGTTCGACCCAGTCAACAATGATGCCGTCTTTCACGTGACATGTGAGGTGGATGTCGACGTTGAACGATTTCCCGGTAGGCGCAATCTCGCCCAATGGTCCCAGATGAGTCCCCGAAATCGCCAGCTCTGTGATCACCTGATCATCCATGCCCTGTTGGGACTTAACCGTGAGCCGGACATCGGGAAAGCTGACGACGCAATTGCGAAAATCTTGAAGCCACTTATTCCGGTCACCTGTGTTCCCGTTTTGCGTATAGATTAGGCTTGGACTGGCAATTCCTGCCAGCACATCGAACTGTCGTGCGTTGAGTGCTTCGACCATCGTGCGAACAACGTTCTTGGTTTGCTCTGCGGACATGATATTTTCTCCTTATAAATAGCGTGATTTGCAACATTGTTTGCTGCATAAATTCACTGTACAATTTCAAGTGAACTTGAAGTCAAATGAGAAATTATTAAGGAAACCAGTTATGGTTGCCCTCAATATCGGCGAATTGGCGCGCCAAGTTGGAATCCAGACCTCGGCTATTCGTTATTACGAGGAAATCGGCTTGCTGCCACCGGCACCACGAATTGGTGGCTGGCGATGTTATGAATCCAGCCTGGTTGATAGGCTTCAAGTCATCCATACCGCCCGTGAAATGGGCTTTAGCATCGAGGAAATTCGGACCCTACTGGATGGTTTCCCTCAAGCAACAGTTCCATCAGAAAGATGGCGCAATCTTGCGGAAGATAAGCTGCCTAAGATCGCGGAAATCATCGCCCGTGCTTCCGCTTTGAAAGAACTCCTAGAAGCCGGATTGAACTGCACATGCGAAGATATTAAGTTGTGCTTAAGTACAAAGGGAGATAGCTGCCTAGACGATAAGAAATCGAGTGTCGGCAGTAGCTAATTCTTTTTTGTACGCCCAACCAAAAACTCATCTGAAAACCATTATGCTTTGCGTAGGTAGAAACGCAACTACGGGTGTGCGGGAGCCCGCTAATATCCTACAATGAAGATTGTGTTTTGGTGTGGTGTTGGTAAAGTAGGAATCTCTCCGCAAATTTAGTCCCCCAACTTCCGGTCGGGACACGACCACTCAACTAGCACCAGTGGTTAGTAGGCCTTCAGGATTGTTTGCCAGGTTAGAATGGTGATACAAGATTAGGCGGATTTGTCCTTAGCCTTCGCGATCCAATCCTGCCCCGACACTCCATTCTGCCCAAGGAAAAAACTTAATTGTGCTGCATGTTCCTGAACGTGACGCATACTGTAGAGTTGTAACTCGTGGAAAGTTGGTTCCATCCAATCAAATGTACAAACCCGACGCGCTTTCTCATCTGTTAGCGTTTCAATCGCTGCCTGGCATTTCTGGCGACACTGCTTGAGATACGTGAGAACATCATCTTTCGTATACGGTTTTTCCGGGAGCACACCACGAATAAACGGCTCAGGAGGCGCAAAGCCTTTTGAGGAGCCAGTCAGGAAAAGATCGAGCCAGAACAGGGTGTGATAAGCAACAAACCAGAATTGTCCGTACCTGGGATCATCCGAATCGTTCCAAAGGACGGCACTCCATAGCCGGTCGGGACAGGCACTTATGGCATCATCGAGCGTATCAATTGAGGCCCCAAACTGTTGCCAGATACCTGTTTTCAGAGTTGCATCCATTTGAATACCGTCCTTTAACTCCAGAAGATTTTCGCTGTATAGAGCGCTGCACTTTGACGGAAGTTGAAATTCTGATGGCGGTATTCTACTGTTCTATCTCCTGTCGCACAAGTGTTCTCCATTGGTGAAGTTCCTCCCTAGAATATTGAATTCAAGGACTATTGCTTGAAGTCGGCGCATCAGGAGCGGTAAAATACAGCTAGTAAGAGAATTTGTTGAGGTTGTGTCGTATGAGTACGTTACAAGATCGACTGGATAGATTGACTGTCCCAGGCGAATTATACGAAGTCGTTGATGAAGCCGAGAAAAAAATACGCTGTTACGCGTGCGGACACCGCTGTCTGCTCAAGGACGGTGCGCGAGGCATCTGCAAAGTGCGCTACAACGACGGCGGCACATTGCGCGTTCCGCACGGCTATGTTGGCACATTGCAACTCGATCCGATTGAGAAGAAGCCATTCAATCATGTCGATCCTGGTATTAGTGTACTTAGTTATGGAATGTTAGGATGCGACTTTCATTGTGGCTACTGTCAAAATTGGGAGATCAGTCAGCACGGGCGCGACGAGGCGGCAGGGCGTGAACCGTTGATTGTGACGCCAGCGGAGTTAGTGGCGACAGCGAGGTCTCGTGGAGCACAGGCGCTGGCAAGCACCTACAATGAGCCGCTGATTACCAGCGAATGGGCTGTGTCAGTGTTCAAGGTTGCCAAGCAAGCTGGGATGCGCACGGTCTACATTTCCAATGGTAACGGCACGCCGGAAGTGATGGCCTATCTGCGGCCCTGGCTGGATGCCTACAAAATCGATCTCAAGACGATGCAGGATAAGCAATATCGTCGGCTGGGCGGTGTGCTGTCCAATGTGCTCGATACCATCAAGATGGTCAAGGAGTCTGGCTTGTGGACGGAAGTGGTAACGTTGGTCGTTCCCGGCTTTAACGACAGTAACGAAGAGCTATGGGATGCGGCTCGCTACATTGCAAGTGTCTCGCCCGATATTCCCTGGCATATCACTGCGTTCCATCCCGATTACAAGATGATGGATCCGCCACCCACAACTGTGGATATATTGATCCGGGCAGCGGAAATCGGTGCCGAGGCGGGGTTGAATTTTGTCTATGCGGGCAATTTGCCGGGTAGGGTTGGCGAATGGGAACATACCTATTGTCCCAAATGCCATGAGCCTGTGGTGAAGCGTATCGGATTCCGTGTCGTTGAAAATCGTCTGACCGCTACCAACGGGCATTGCCCCAAGTGCAACTTCCTGATTCCGGGTGTCTGGAATTGAACACTTTGGTAGAATCGGAGAAGGAAACATTCCGACTAACAAAAGGACCGCCCTGCATGGCGAAAAGCATCATCCCTCGCTTCAAGCTGCTGATTCGCTATAACGTTAAATCAACTACAAACGAAGACTACTTTCAGTTTGTGATCAACGAATATATTCCGGCTATGCAGGAACTAGGACTTTACATGATCCAGGTGTATCACACGGCGTATGGGAATTATCCGTTGCGGCAACTTGAGTTCGTGGCGGAAGACCTTGACACAGTGCAAGAAGCGATGAAAAGCGAAGCATGGAAGCAGCTTCACGACAAGCTAGACCATTACATCAGTGATTACGACCAGAAACTCGTTAAGTTCCGAGATGGGTTTCAGTTCTAGTTATGATCAGGCGAACTCTGAATTCCCTGTTGCAGCGCGGCGTCGAAACTGCGGTTCAGGTTACGGCTGAGAGCGCGACGGTTGCCACCACCAAATCGTATTTCCGCATTTTTGAGGTAACACTCCCAACCACCGTCTATGTCCGAGCCAGCCAGATTCAAATCACGGTGCGGCGTAAAGCGGGGACACAGGTACAATTCTCGGCAAGTCTGCGGGCCTCTTTTGGATGGACATTTGCGGCTGAGCAGGACGACGCGGGTGTCTATATTGTGGCGAAGCGCAAGCCGCTGGTCGGGTCGCTGTCGAGCGCCAGTTTTACCTTGATTGTCCCGCCAGAAGCCAACCTCATTTTCCACCTGACACCGGGCGCTGTTCGCTTATACGATGTTGACGGCAAGCTCAGCATTCCGGGAAAGCCGTTGAGTATGATTGCACCAGAACAACGACGGCTCAAATCACCCTGAACAGTGCCCGTCCCACGCCAATTCATAGATCGCCATCCCGCCCATTGCGCCGTTAGCATTAAAGTGCTGGCATAAACGCGGATCGTTGGAGGCCGTGGGAAGCTGGCTGGGCAACACCATCAGATAGCGCACACCGCGCTGCCGCATCAAGTCCATCAAGGCAGGGCCATCGCGGATAATCGGGATCACTTCGGGGCTGATCAACCCGGCCAGATCGAGGATCGGACGCGGCGCGAAGTATCCGACTGCGCCGATATCGTGAACGGCCAAAAGCTGATCAGGTGTCACATTCGTTGCCAGCCATTTTGAGGCAACCAGCATATCCGAGTTGATCGCGTGTACTTCACTGGCATAGACCTGCGCACCGATAATCCAAAAGACGATAAATACTGCCAATGCTGTAGTAACAAGGCTTCGGGCTAGCACTCGCATCAATAATTGCCTGCTGCGCCGGGCCGACGCCACCAGAGAGAGCGTTCCGCCGACTCCCATTACGATAAAGGGCGGTATAGCAGGCATGACGTAGCGCCCATGCTGATAGTAGGCGGGCAGCCGCAGTGTATAGATCAGGATCAGCAGGCCGGCCCATAGTAGGGGCGCGAGATAGATCAATTGTTTGCGCGGGTTTTGACGCATGAGTTCAAACGTTGTCCAGATCGCGCCGGGGACAAGCAATAGCTGACCGCCTGCCGTGAGCGGTTGGACCATTGCCCACAGATTGACGAGGAACGGTTGAGTCAGGAGTTGTGCGTTTTCGGCTTGTTTCGCTGAGAATGTATTGGGTAACAAAGTCCCGTTCAAATGCAGGTTGAGCAGGGCATAGGGCGCTATGCCAATTAGTCCGCCGATCAACGCGCCAGCTATGAAAGCTGTTAACGCCACGAGTGCAGATCGGCTTCCTGCTGCGGAAATCGCCATTAACAGAACGAGCAGGCCAACCAGCACGACTCCTTCAGGCCGGATGGCAATAAGAACCGCCCCTGCGACACCAAATATTGCGCCACGCCTGAATCGCGTCCGGTTGTCCTCATTTTCGTTGATTGCAGCCCAGGCCAGCGCGAAAACAAGGAGTGACCACGCAGCAAATAGAACGGTTTCCATACCGCTTGCCGCTGCCCAAACCAGATGCCACGCGCTGACAATCGCCAACCCGGTCCACAGGCCAGTGTGCGGCAGCTTAGGAAATAGTCGATCCGCCATTCGTGCGCCTACTAGCCCGCCCAACGCCAACGCCAGCGCGCCGAGTCCGTAGGTCCAAACGAAGATAGGCAGGTGCAAAAAATAGCCTACGGCCAGCAGAAGCGTAAAAAATGGCGAAGTTGAACCTGCACTCTCAACTCCCGGCACATACTGCCACTGACCCGTTTGCGCCAGATTTCGCCCGTAGGTCTGGTGAATCCACGAGTCATCGAGCGGAAAACCCGTCCCCCCGCCGATAAGCTGTGAAGCTAGCACGTAGATCACGACGCCGAGAATTGCGAAAAAAAGGATCAGGGGGTGGCGGGGATTGACCTCACCCCCTGACCCCCTCTCCGAATTCAGAGAGGGGGAACCGGGTGTGCTTAAATTTGATTGTGGTTGCAAACGAAACAATCTTAAGAAAGATTGCTGTGAGCGAGAAAATAGTTCAGTCTTCATTGAAGTTTACTTGACGCGGTAAATCTGAATGTTTTCATCGTGATAAATCCGTTCCAGAAACGGGGGTGATTCTCGGCCCTCGTAGAGATCGCGCATGGGCAGCGCCCGCACATTGCCGTCCAGGACCAGCGTATTGACGCCGTAGCGCTGCGCCAGTTCAGGGATCACGCTCGATGGCGCATTCGGGATGACCACGCCGGACAATCTCGTGTAATAGTAAAGTGCAGATGGATCGTTAATCATGACGATGGCAGTCGGTGGCAGCAGCTTTGCCAGTTGCGGGAAATAACCATCACTGTTGAAAGCAGAAAATCTACCGATAAACGTGACGGCACTGAAGCCAATTGCCCAAAGCAACAATGCCGCCCCAAATACAGCGCGCGCTTCGCCCTGCCGCCAGCGCCGCCGACGACTCAACCAGGCAATCACATCATCCAGACCCAATACTCCCAGTGCAGCCCAGAACGGTAACAGTGCCGACTCAGAGTGAAACAATCCGCCGCGTGGGCCGGGAAAAGTAAAAACAAAGGTCATCACCAAAAACAGGCCGAACGCATACAGCCAGAATCCGGTCAGCAGTGGATCGCTGCGGCGACGCCACAAGCCGATCAGCATGAACGGCCACAGCACAACCCAGCCCTGTTCGGCAACGAAGTGACCGAGATTTGTGGTCAGCGCATCAAGGCGCGACGCAAGTATATTGTTCGTACCCCATGCCAGGAAACTTTGCAGGCTAATGTCCGGTGGATAATTCACAATCTCATTGTAATCGCGCATCCATGCGGTCTGAAATCCGCCCGCAGGCAAAATCGTACCGACGGCGTTCAGGTTGCGCACAAACCACGGCGTCATGACGATGAGATAGGCGGCGACGCTTATAAGCGCAAATGTGACCCGCGAATACTCTTTGCCTCTGTATGGCAATAATTTGACATCGGTGTCTACCTGTTCCCCTTCTCTGTTTGCGGAGAGGGGGTCGCCTTTAGGGTCGGCTACTGGTCGGGGTAACAGGGTGGCAAGCGACCCTAAAGGACGGGGTGAGGTTACCGCTACGATTACCAATAGCCCCAGCAGCAACAGCCCGTCAGCACGAGTCAGGTGAGCCAATCCACACATTGCGCCACTGAACGCAAACCAACGCCAGTTTCCAGACTTTCTTCCCAATCCCATCGAAAGCAACGCCAGCGATCCAGTTAGCCCATACAACGCGAAGCCGTCGGTGGTTGTCCAGAAAGGCATGAAAAAGCCGCTGAACATGGTCAGAAGCGCGGTAAACCATGCCAGGCGGCGCGACTCGCCAATTAACGCGCCTACGGTAAAGCCAACCAACGCGAGGCCAGCGTAAACGAGCACAAAACCAACCTGCGCACCGTCGAAGCTCGGACCGAACAATGCCATGCTGCCAGCCGCAACCAATGATGTAAGTGGCATCCAGTACAGATGACTCGGTACGGGTAAGGCGGCTGGTGCGCCAAGGTACGTCCACAGCGCGGCATCAGTCAATCCTTTGCCCTGGATAAGCCGCTGCCCCGCATTGAAATAGTAGTAGGCGTCGGTATAGCCGGGATGCTTGATCGCCGCAGCCATCGCTGTGCCGACAATCAAGGCAAGC
>WNFL01448139.1_pt1 | contig 20284 bp, 19 predicted proteins | sample 5400361 | NCBI WGS metagenome assembly WNFL01 (sample SAMN13153351, study PRJNA577476) | soil metagenome | isolation source: 40 cm soil on Douglas fir-dominated hillslope | place: USA:California | collected 2013-09-17
CCCCATCGCCGCGGCGATCGAGGACGTGACCTTGGCACCCCCGCTCAACAACGTGCCTTCGCCTGACTGCGGGACCAATGACCTCAACGCCACCCCGCCGTTCATCAACCCGGGGTGCGCGCGGGAAGACCTGATCGCCTTCATCAACGGCCAGACGGGCAAGGACAATCCACAGCGCCAGGGTGAGAACGCAGCCATCCTCGACCAGGAATCGCCGCTCAACATCCTGGAGGACGTGCCGAACAACCAAGGCCAGTTCAACTACAGCCCGATGTGGGACATCCACTTCCTGCAGTGGGACGCCTCGGTGCCAGTGTCCAGCCGGCTACGGCAAACCGACTTCACAGCCGCAGAGTCGCTCGTGGGCACTCAGGCCCAGAGCATCACACCAACCGGCGCCACCAGCAACACCTTCCAGGCAACCGGGTTCATCGTGAACTGCCCGCTCGTCAGCATCTTCGCGAACAACTAGGGCGCCCGGGCGGGCAGTCAGGCACGGCCTAGTCACAGGAGGCCCAGGCCAATCTGAAGCTGGCCGCCTACTGCGGGCGGGCGGACCGAAGCCTACAGCCGCCTTGGCTATGTCTAGACGGAATACTTAATCACTCCTCCAGCGAGGGAGGGTCCGGGGTCGCCCGGGCCCTCCTATATTGCCCAAGTGCAGTTTTCGAACCCGAACACGTTACCGATCCGCATCATCTCATCGGCGAGTCAGCCCGGGCTCGCGCTCGGAGCCAGCCTCATGACCAGCGCCGCAGGTTCTCGTCGAGGCGTGACCAGGTCCCGAATACCACACTGTCGTATCCGGCCGGACGGTCTGAAGTCGATGGAATTGCATGGATCATGAACTTATCTGGTTAGTATCGTCGAGTCGCAGACGACGCCGCAGAGCCAGCGAGGGTAGCCTCCGGTCGGCCGGGCCTATTATCTGCCGCGCCGCGGCGCCGCGACCCTGGCTGCGCTGGTGGCCGCAGTCCGGACCGAGAACCGCTGCCCGGCCACCTTGCCCGCCGCCTGAGACCGGACACGACCGTGCGCCACCTACAGCCCCCGGTCAGGCGCTGGCCCCCAAACATCAGTGACGTGCCCATTAGCTCGACCCTCACCTCCGCGCCGCTATCTGCAGCAATCGCGGCGGCGGTCCCGGCAATCGGCCGCTGCACCCGATCGGTCCGCCGGCGAATCGCGTCCATTAGATGAGCTCGACACCCTCGACCGCGATCGGCGCGGGCTCGACGACGAGCTGAGCCTCGTCCGCTAGCGGACTGAGCGCTTTCATCGACCTGAGCTGCAAACTCCGCAACGCGGCGTTTCTTGCCATCGCGGGTCGGCAGTCACCCTGCCCCCCGAGACAGCCGTTCCGTCGCCTCCTGAGCCTTATCCGTCGGCGTGTACCGACATGCCGTTCGTCCGCGCTGCTTACGACGGCTCCATGCCGCATCCTGCACCCCGATTACGCAACGCGTACCGAGCCGGGGCAGATCCTGGCCGCGCTGGAAAGGACCGGCCGGTGACGCCGCTTTTGACGGCGAGCTCGCCCTGGTGACCGGCGCGGGCCGCGGCATCCGGCGCGCCATCGCCCTGGAACTGGCAGCCGCCGGCGCCCGGGTCGCCGTGCTGGCGCGCTCGGCTGACGAGCTCGACGAGGTGGCAGGGACGGTGCGGGACCGAGGCGGGCTGGCCGGGGTGTTCCCGGCCGACCCCGCCCAGGTGGCCGGCGCGATGACCCGGATCACCGCCGAGCTATGCCGTGTCAGCATCTTGATCAGCAACGCGGCCGTGGTCTGGCCGCTGGGCCCGACAGTGACCGTGACGCTAGCGGCGTGGTCGGCGGCAACGCCTATGCCACCACCAAGGCCGCCCTGGAAGCGCGCACGATCAACCTGGCCGCCGAGCTGGCGGGCAGCGGGGTGACGGCCAACGTCTACCGCGCGGATCGGTGGATACCGCCATGCAAGCGTGGATCCGCGGCCAATCCCCGGAAAGGATGGGCACCGCGCTGCACGAGCGGCTCGCCAGGAGGCGGGCACGGCTGTTTGCGGCACCGCTCTGACCTTCTCCTCTGGCTGACGAGCCGGCGTTCACCGGGCTCTGGAGGTCACCGGCCCGCCACGAGCTCCTTGACGGCTGGAAGCAGCTCCGGCGCCAACGACGGAGGTCCTTGGCTCGTCGGTCGGGTGGCTCACTTGGCGGCGAGGATGTCGGTCTTCTGAATGTCCGGATCCTTGGCCAGCAGGCCGGGACCGGCCTGGCCGAGTGCGGCGGCGATCGGCCCGTTCAGGTGCGCCTGGCGTCCGTCGTCGCCGGCGAACGTGTCGAAAATGCCGTAAGTGGTATCGCTGAGCTTGAAGGCATACCAGGTGACCGTGCCCGGCTCGGCCGCGGCCAGCGGCTGGGCCTGGGTCAGGAAGGCGGCGAGCTCGTCTTCCTTGCCCGGCCGGGCCTCCAGAATGACGAGTAGTCCCCGGTCGACGCTCATGATAAGGATCCTTTCGCTGGGGTTCGCGACCAACGCTAGGCCATGCCGCAGCGGACCCGACAGTGGCGGATCCGCCGCGAATGGTACTGTTCCCGACATGCAGATCGCGGTGCTCGCCGTGCCGGACCTGTTCGACTCCGGGCTGAGCGCCGTCCTGGACATCCTGGCCACCGCGAACGCCCTGCGCGCGGACGTGGCCACCTCCGTACTCCCGTTCGACGTCACCGTGACCGGCACCGAAGCCTCGGTGCGCACCGGACACGGGCTGCGCCTGAACACCACGCCGCTGACGGAGCTGGACACCGTCCCCGACCTACTGGTCATGCCAGCGGTCGGCTGCGACCTCAGGTCGCCGCGGCAGGTCGTGGACATCGTGCGGAACCATCCCGCGCTGGCTCACGTCGCGGCCCTGCACGCGGCCGGCAGCGACCTGGCGGCGGCATGCACCGGGACGTTCTTCCTGGCCGAGGCCGGCGTGCTCGACGGCCTACTGGCCACCACCAGCTGGTGGCTGGGCCCTGCCTTCCGCCGCCGCTACACCGCCGTGCGGCTCGACGAGAGCCGGACGCTGGCCCGCGACGGGCGGGTCACCACCGCGGGCGCTGCGTTCGCGCACATAGACCTGGCGCTGTCGGTCGTGGCACAGGAGAGCCCGGCGCTGGCCGATCTGGTCGCACGCTACCTGGTGATCGGCGACCGCCCGTCCCAGGCCATCTCCGCCGTCCCGTCGCATCTGGCCGGCCACGACCCGGTGGTGACCGCATTCGAGCGGTGGGTCCGCGACCACATCGCCGGTCCGTTGCAGATCAGCCGCGCGGCGGCCGCGCTCGGCGTCAGCGAGCGCACCCTGCAGCGCACCACCGCAGCCGTGCTGGGCATGTCGCCCATCGACTTCGTCCACGAGATCCGGCTGGACGAGGCGACCTTCCTGCTCCGCACGACCAGCCAGACGGTCGACGCCATCGCCGCAGCCGTCGGCTACCAGAACACCGGCACGCTGCGCGCCCTGGTCCGGCGGCGGCGCGGCACCACCATCAGCGCGCTACGCCAGGCTGAGCCCGGCCGCTGATCGCCCGGTGGCCGGTTGACCGGGGACATCATCTGCCAAGCCGAGTGCCGGCGGCTGCTGTCATAGCCCTCGATCCAGGCGCGACCCGGGTCCGCGCGGCTGCCGGGGCCGCCGCCCATGCGCTCCCAGATGACGGGACGGTCCGCGAGTCACCGGGTGAAAGTGACGTGTGAAGACCCAGCCAGACCCGCTCGCCGCTCTGGCCAGGACACTGGCGGCCAGTCAGCCGAAGCGTCACCATCCTCGCCACCGCAGCGTCCCGCTCGTAGTGGACTACCTGGATCCGTGGAGCGGCCGGCTGCGGCCGACGCCAGCCCGCTGTCTCCCGAGGATGTTCATGCGGCGCTGCTGGCACGCCTGGACCCTGGCGTTGGTGAGCGCGGCGAGGATGTGCCCGGCGTCGCCGAGGTAAAGGAACGGCTTGAGCAGCTGTGGCGCTGGGGAAACCTGTCTCAGGACTTTGACACTGCCTGGGCACCAGCCTGGAGAGCTACGAGCGGACAGCCTACGTCTATGACCTCACGCCAGGCGGCGAGGCAGCCTCGGAGGCTCTGCCCCCTCGGACTCGGCGACCGCCAGGCAGGCGGGGATGTTGTCGCTGGGATGCCCGGGTTCCATGCCGATGTAGCCGTCGTTGTAGTCGAAGTAGCGCGCCATCGTGCCGTTAACGAAGGCGGCGATGTCCGGTGTGGTGGTCTGCGTCGCCCCCAGCAGGATTGACGCCGCGGCGGGATAGGCCCGGGCGAACGCCTGGCCGTTCCTTACAGGTACTGCGTCGAAAGCCCACAGCCCGCAGCCGAGGGTGTCCACGAGGCGCTGCTTGGCGGTGTGCACCGCGTGCTCGCTGAGGTCGGAATAACGCAGCGAGACGGCGTATTCGCTGAGGCTGTCCGCCAGATCCATGATCCTCTCCTTGCTGAGGGAGGGCAGGCTAGTGCCGTACTCGGCGGAGCTGGAGGAGCTTGCCGATGCTGAAGCCGGCCGAGCGCGACCACGCGACAATGCCCTGTTCCTCGTTGCGGATCTCCTTGGCCTTGCCGATGATGCCGGGCAGGGCCTCGGCCGGGATCTGCAGAACGCCGTGCTCGTCACCGTGCAGGATGTCACCGTGTCGCACAGTCAGTCCGGCGACGTTGACGCAGGTGCCCACGTCGATCAGCCGCATGTAGCAGCGGGCCACGCACAGGCCGGCCGCGTACACCGGGTACGGGAACCCGCGCAGTTCGGCGATGTCGCGTACCCGGCCGTTGGTGACCACCCCCCGGACGCCCAAGGCGGCGAGCAGGGCCCCGTTTACCTCGCCGAGGAAGGCGCCGGCCCCAGCGGGATCGTCGCAGTCCTCGAGCACCACCACGACCGGGCCAGCCGTGTCCCCGATGGCCTTGTGCAACGAGGACACCGCGATGCCATCTGAGCCGGGCGAACGCGCGACCATCCGGGCGGTGACCGCCCGCCCGGCCATCGGGACGGGGGTCCCGGTGATGCGCCGCACGGAGCCATCGGTATACCCGGTGTGGCAGGGCCGCAGCCGCAGCGCGTCCAGCGCGTTGCTCAGCGCCGGCGTATCCCAGCCGGCCAGCGATTCGATGGCGTCGAGGTCAGCAGCGGTCACGAAGGACTCCCGTGTCGATGTCGATGATCAGGTTGCGCCGTGAGTCGACGGTCACCATGCAGTCGGGTCCGACGCAGCATGAGGGCTCGCGCTCCTCGAACAGGGCGGGGCCGGCGATCGTGGTCCCCGGCACGAGCTCGTGCCGGTCGTACACGGCTACCTCGAGCGTGATGACGTCCAGCGATCCGGTCTTCACAGGCTCGTCCCCGGGACCACCATGCTCGCCAGCGGGACGTGGTGCTGTCCGGCGTGCATGTCGCGGTCGTGCAGGCTTCCCTGGGCGACCGGGCGGGGGAAGGACACCTTGACCACGCGCAGCTCGGGGATGCGGAAGATCTGCATTGACGCGGGCGCGATGTGGTACAAGTCGCTGATCAGCTCGGTGGTGATGAGCGCGTCAGCGATGCGATAGCTCTCCTCATCGGGCATGAATGCCTCGAGCGTCATCCAGAACGGGCCGGCGTTCTTCGACCGCACCTCGAGCGCGAGGTCGCCCAGGGTACGGGGCGCGCCGCCGGGGTCAGTCATGGCTGCGCTCCGTCATGTCCAGGCGGAACATCTCGGTCGGCGAGTCGACGTCGAGGACGTGGTTGAGCACGAACTCGTACGCCGCGCCGCGGTCGATGTGTGCGGGAGAGGTGGCGAACGCGAAGCTGGGCAGGTAGTTCATGGCCGGCAGGCGAAGGTGCAGCAGCAGCGGGTTGGCCAGCTTGGAGATTGCCGTCGCCGTCTCCTGGTCGTCCGCGCTGACCAGCAGCATCACCCCCACTTCGGCGGGCGTTGCCGGTCGGCGCTCCAGCTCACCGAGGATGGCGTTGTAGCCGTACAGCCGCAGATCGGCTGCCCAGGAGCCGGCCGGCAGCTCCAGCACGGTCTCCACCCGCTCAGCCAGCATCTTGGTGAAGAACTGGGCCCACTCCTCGATCGACTCGAGGATCCGCGGATCCCGGATGCCGGTGAAGGACACCGTCTGGTACCCGGTGACCGCCGCACCTTCGAGTTTGACCGTGTACTGGCCGGCCGGCTCGAACCGTGACCCCTCGACCCGCACGGTGCGCTCGTCGAGGGCGGTGTAGCGGGCATCGGCCACCTCGATGGTGCCGCCTGGTTCGCGCATCGTGTACGGGTTGACCGTCTCGTACAGCATGTGCGCGGCCACCGACGTCGGCGTGCAGGCCGCGCCCGGGTCCAGCGGCTCGATGGTGAAGCCGGTGTGATCGATCCGGGCGAACACCCCGCCAGAAGCCGGGCCGGTGGTGCACTGATCGCCGCACTCGATGATTTTCGCCGCGTGCCAGGCCGGGCCGGGCGGCATCCCGCGCATGAGGGCGAAGGCGGCGCAGACGGCCGTGTCGGTCGCCCGGCCGGCGAGCACGACGTTCGCGCCGGCCTGCAGCGCCTGCTCGATGGGCTCGTGGCCCATCATGGCGACGATGTGAGCGCATCTGCCGAGCGTCGCTGCGTCCAGGGGGGCGCTGGGCGGCAAGGCATGAATGCGTCCCTGTTCCAGTTTCGTAACCAACTGGCCGGCGTCCTGCTCGCTGAAGATCTTCGCGACCCTCAGGTCAAGCCTGTCTTCGGCGCAGATCGCGGTGACGATGCCGGCGACCCAGTTCACGCCCGAGTCTGACCCGCTGGTGCCGCAGGAGCCGACTACCAGCGGTATGCTGGCGCGGCTCGCCGCCGCCAGCAGCATGCGAAGGTCGCGGCGAACCGCGCGCTCGGCCGTCTTGGCCATGCCGGTGCCGAGGTAGTAGGGGCCGGAATCGGTCGAGCCGCCGTCAACGGCGAGGACGTCGGCGCCGAGCCGGAGGCCGCGAGTGATGGCCTCGGGGCGGAACCCTGCGCCGAGCATGCCGGTCGGTACCAGGATGCCCACGCTGTCTGGCGGGCCGGCTCGGTCAGGCATGTGCCGCCTTCCTGAGCGTTAGCCGGACCGGTCTGGGCCGGCCCGGTGATGGATTCACGCGACGAACGTGGCGACACCGGGCGGAATGCGGACGCGCACCGGCCCCTGCGCCAGCGGGCGCTGCGAGCGCACGAACAGCTGCACCGTTCCGACAGCGACGCGGGACTGGTAGTGGTCACCGAGGTAGGAGGCGTCCAGGACGGTGCCTGCCGGGCCGCCGCCAGCTGCGCCGGGCTGGCTGATCTCGATGTCCTCCGGCCGGACGGCGATGGTCCCGTTCGGGCCGGCATAATGCTCGGGTACTGCGATGCCGTCGCCGAACTCCGCCGTCTTCAGGATCGCGCCGCCATCCGGTCCGGCGGTGACGGCGCCGGACAGGAAGTTGCATTGCCCGAGGAACTCGGCGACGAAGCGCCCCCGGGGCTGCCGGTAGACCTCCTGCGGGGTCCCCTCGCGCAGGATCCGCCCGCCGTTCATGACGAGGATCCGGTCACTCATCGACAGCGCCTCGTCCTGGTCGTGGGTCACGAAGACCGTGGTGAGCCCCAGGGTGTGCTGCAATCCCCTGAGCCAGTCGCGGGCGCGTTGACGCAGCTTGGCATCGAGGTTCGAGAACGGTTCGTCGAGCAGCAGCACCGCTGGCGAGTACCCGATGGCGCGGCCGAGGGCGACCCGCTGCTGCTGGCCGCCAGACAGCTGGTGGGGGTAGCGGCCGGCGTGTTCGCCGAGTTCCACCAGAGCCAGCACCTCCGCCACCCGGGCCTTGATGGCGCGCTTGGGCATCCTGCGCACGCGCAGCGGAAACGCCACGTTTTGCGCGACGGTCATGTGCGGCCAGATCGCGAATGACTGGAACACCATCCCGAGGTTGCGCCGCTCGGCCGCAAGGTCGAGGCGAGCGGACCGGTCAGCGAAGGTGTCGTTGCCGCAGGCGATTCGCCCCTCGTCCGGGGCCTGGAAACCGGCGATGCACATCAGGGTCGTGGTCTTGCCGCAGCCGGAGGGTCCGAGCAACGTGACGAACTCCTTGTCCTTCACGGTAAAGCTGACGTCGTCGAGGACCCTGGTGCCAGAGAAGGTCTTGCTGAGGTGTTCGACGCGGATGTCAGGCACGGCGGAGCCTCCTAAGGACCCGGGCGCCGAGCAGGAGCACGATGGCGACGATGGCGACCTGGAGGACGGCCAGCGCGGCGACCGGGCCGACGATTCCTCGCGCCCAGGTCTGGAGCATCGTCACCCCGAGCACCTCGGTGCCCGGTTTCTGCAAGAACACCACCGGGTCGTAGTCGCTGAGCAGCGTGATGAACATGAGCACGAACGCGGCGAGCAGTGCGGGACGCAGGATGGGCAGCAGGATCCGCCGCGCGATCGTCCACCAGCCAGCCCCGCTGGAGCGGGCCGCGCGGTCGAGCTCGGCGTTGATGCGCGCGAGGCTGGGATAGATCACCACGTAGGCCAGGGTCAGGTTCCGCACGCAGAGCGCGATCAGCTCGCCCCACAGGTTGTTGCGGACCAGGGCGCCGGGCGTGAACATGAGGTAGGTCCAGAAGAAGCCGATGCCGAGGATCACTCCGGGCACGGCGCGCGGATAAATCAGCGCGGGGGCCAGGGTCCGCCGCAGCGGGAATCCCGATCGGTGCGCGATCAACGTGGCCGCCGCCACCAGCAGCACAGTGGCTGCGCCGCCGCCGCCGGCGATGATCAGGCTGTCGATGATGGATCGTCGCAGCGTCGGGTCGGTGACGACGAGGTGCCAGTTCTCGGCGGTGAACAGATGCCAGGGCGCGACCAGCGTGGTCAGCGCCTTCACGCCTGACATCAACACCAGCCCCAGCAGCGGGATCACGCAGGTGACGCCGATGTAGGCGGCGAGCCCGATGCTGGCAGGCCATCGCCAGCGGCCCAGATCGAGCGGGCGGTGAGCGCCGCCGCCGCGGGCGTTCGCGGCGGTGAACCGCTGTTCGGGACCCGACAGCCGGGCGCGCAGGATCAGCAGGCCCGAGACGACCACTAGCAGCAGCACGGCGCCTGCGCTGACGAACGGCGGGTCCGGGGTCACGCTGTTGCTCCACGACCGGTACAGGTAGCTGGCGTAGAAGTCGATGTTCGACGGCGTCCCGAGGAACAACGGGATGCCCAGGATCTCCAGGCACAGGGCGAAGATCAGCAGCGTGCAGTTCACGATGGCCGGTCGCAGCATCGGCAGCGTGACCCGCGCGATCACCCGCCCGGGTCCCGCGCCGGCGCTGCGAGCGGCGTCCTCCAGCGAGGAGTCGGTCCCCGCGAGCGCCGACTGCACGGTCAGGTACACGATCGGCATCGTGATGACGCCACCGAGCACGGACATGCCGGGGATCGAAGACAGGTTCCACACCGGCAGATGCAGGTTCTGGGCGACGACCTGGGTGAGGTAGCCGCCCTGGCCGTAGATCGCCAGCCAGCCGATGATGAGCCCGAGCGGCGGGATGACGATTGGAGCTATCAACAGCAGCCGGTATGCCTTGCGCCCGGGCAGGTTCGTCCGGTTGCAACCGATCGCCAGTGCTGTGCCGCCGGCCACCGCCAGCGCCGTCGTGCCCACGGCGAACACGACGGTGTTCTGCACCGCCTGCCAGAACAGCGGGTCGGCCAGCAGTGTCCGGTAGGCCTGGAGGGTGAACGTCCCGCCCGGCAGGTAGATCGGCTTGCTTCGCAGCGACGAGTAGACCAGCGGGAAGAAGGGGCCCACGACGAGCGTGACCACGACGAACCAGACCAGCGCCTGCCCGGCGCTCGCCGGCATCCACCGCGCCCGGGGCCTCGCCCTCACCGGCGCCATGACTTCGGGCAGGCGCTCGGCCGTGCTCGTCATGCGCTTCCCTCCTAATCTGCCGTCCGGCGCGCCGCTAGCGGTGGAAGACCTGGTTCCAGCGCTGCGTGATCGCGCCCTCCTGGGCAAGCACCGCGGGGCTGACCGGCACCAGGTAGGTCGCGTGCGGCGGGACCTGGTGCTGCAGCGCGGTCAGGGACGCGGTGCAGCCGTTGGCGGGGTGGAAGCTGTTCATCGTCGCCTCGAAGCCGCTTGCGCAGAGCGCGTCCTGGCCGGCCTTGGTGTACAGGAAGTCCAGGAACAGCAGCGCCGAGGCGGGGCTGGCCGCATGCTTGGTCACCGTGATACCGCGAGGAATGAGCGGCGTCGCGTCCTTCATGAAGGTGTAGCTGGCCAGGCCCTTGTAGTGCGGAAGGACGCCCTGGCCCAGCCCCGAGGCCATGTAGCCGACCGACGCGGCGCCTTGCAGGATCTGAGCCAGAGCGGTGAGCCCGTCATTGAAGGTCGTCGTCCGCGGTGCCATGGCCTGGTAGTAGCTCCACACCTTGGCCGGACCCAGGATGTGGATCAGGCCATAGATCCCGGCGTAGTTGAGCTCATTGGAGATCACGTACGAAACCAGCTTGTACCTGCCGGGATTCGCCTTCGCGTCCGCGGCAAGCCGCGCCCACGTGTGCGGCACCTGGGCGGGCGTCAGCAGCTTCGGGCTGTAGGCGAGCAGGATGGGCTCGGCCGACATGATGAAGACCCCATGACCCTGATTCACCCAGGGCGGGAACGCGCTCAGGCCTGCCGGAGTGACGCCCGCGCTCACGCCGTAGTGATCCCCCTGCACCCACGCCGCCGGGGCGCTGGCGATCAGCAGGTCCGCGGTTCGCGCCCCTTGAGCGGCTTCAGCCTCATACTTCGTGAACACCGCGTGGTCGTCGAGGGCAGTTTCGCTGACCTTGATGAAGGGGTACTGCTTGTGGAACGCGGCGAAGACCGCCTGGAAGTACTGCGGCGGCACGTTGCCGTAGATCACCAGGCCGTGTTCCCTCCGCGCCTGCTGCTTCAGGGCCGAAAGCGGCTTGTGTGACAAGGACACCGACGAGGACGACGCCGGGGATACGCCGCCGGTAGAGCAACTGGCCAGGGCGGCCGTCAGAGCGGCCGCGGCCGCCAGGGCGCTGATTTTCAGCGAAGCGGGCACGTGAGCCTCCAGTTCACTACAGCATACTTGCTATAGCATCAGTGATCGCTATGATCCTCCACGCGAAGAGAGCCTTCGACGGCCCGCTACGCGAAGTGAGCCCTCGACCGAGGCTGGCCGGATCGGCCGGTACGAATCCAGATCGGCCGGCGAGCCGGACCCACTAGGCGCGTGCACCTGCCCGTACCCGGTGCCACAGTCGGCGAGGCGACTTAAGCTGTATGCTATAGTAAACATGTCATCCGCGCGAGAGCAAGATCTCCGCCGGATTCGCTGGTCCCCCCGTAGTAGAGCAGCCAAGTTTCGCAACTTGCGATAACAAGTGTTAGGTTGCATCTATCTGGAGGTGGTCTGCCGAACTCTTCAGGGAGCCGCATGACTACGGCATCGGATCTGCCATCCCTGTTCCGCGCGGAGTCACTCGCCGAGCAGGCGTACCGGGCGATCCGTGAGGGCATCGCGACCGGCCTGTTCAGCCCCGGCGAACGGGTCACAGAACGCGGCCTGGCGACCCGGCTGAACGTCAGTGCGACCCCGGTCCGGGAGGCGCTCAGGCGGCTCGAGCAGGAGGGCCTGATCGAGCGGGTCTCGGCCCGGCAGCTTCGCGTCGTCGATCACTCCTCCGGTACGCTGCGGGAGCTCCTGCTGACCGGCGCGGCGCTCCGGGCCATGGAGGCCCGGTTCGCGACCCACAAGATCACCGATGCGGCGCTCGACCGGATGGCGGCGCTGGTGGAAGCCCTGGCCAGCGAGCGCGAGATGGACACTCCTGAGCGCATGCGGATCGCCCGCGAATTCGACCTGGAGATCGAGCGCGCGGCCGACAACCCGACGCTGCGGAGCATGATCCTCAGCCTGTCCATCATCGGTCAGGAGCGGCGGGCTCAGTACGCGCAATTCATGTGGCTGCATCCGGACGCGGGCCGGCGCCGGGTCCAGGGCCACCGCGACATACTGGCGGCGTTCCGCAAGCGCGATCCGGACCTGGTGGAGCAGGTCTTCCGCCGCCACGCCACCCTGGGAGTCGAGCTTCTCCTCGCCGACCTCGATTAGCCCAGTAACGCTCACGGCGCGACACCGGCGTATTTCACGGGCGGCCTGCCTGGCGGACGACGTGCACCACCACCCGTTCGGCAAATAGAAGATCTTTCGCCGGAACGAACGGTGGTGCTCGGGTCGGCGGCCTGCCGGAGCGGGCGGCGGGTGGTCGCCTCAGCGAGGGTCAGCGTCCGTGACGTGCGTGCGGCCGCGGACCGGCGCGACCTTGATCAGCGCGGTGTAGGTGACGACCGCGATGGCCAGGTGCATGAGCATGAGGATCACCACCGGGCCGGTGGGGTTGCCGGGGGTGCCCAGCAGCAGGAAGTCCGGAATGAGCAGCAGCGCCGTGACGAGAGCTGCGAGCCGGGTGAGCAGCCAGTTCGGCCGGGAGCTCAGCCTGGTCACCGCGTCCCAGGCGAGCGTGGCTCCGGCCACGCCGAGCGCGGTGAGCAGGGCGTAGGTGCCGAAGGCGAACTTGCCGAACGACGCGGGGACGGTGAACGCCGCCTGGCCGATGGCCACGAGCACGATGTCGGCCGCGAGCGAGAGGGCCGCCGCGGCCAGGCCGGCGGTCATGACGCGCCGGTGCGCGGGCGGGGCCGTGCCGGGTGCGGGGCCGGTGACGGTGAACCGGAATGCCTGCCGGGTGAGGGAACTTCGCTGGGTGGACACGGGGACTCCTCGGTCTGGAGAAAGGGATGGTGACAGCCGACCGTGCGGCGGAGCCCCGTCCCGGGACGGGCCTCCGCCGCACGGCCTACGGCGCCGCGACCGGGTCGAGGGGCCGGGCCTCCGGCGTCTCGTCGGCCGGCTCGCCGCCTTCGACGCTGAGGCGGGGCAGCCGCCGGTCCAGGAAGGCGGGCAGGGCCCAGTTCATCTTGCCGAAGGTGTGCATGACGGCCGGGACCAGCACGGTGCGGATGAGCAGGGCGTCGATGAGAATCGCGACGGCCATGCCCAGGCCGATCATTTTGATGGTGCGGTCGGTGGTGATCACGAACGAGGAGAAGACCACGATCATGATGGCGGCCGCCGCGCTGATGATCTTGCCGGTGATGGCCTGGCCGATCCGGACGGCGGCGTCGTTGTCGCGCAGCTTGAGCCATTCCTCGTGCATGCGGCTGACCAGGAAGACCTCGTAGTCCATGGAGAGCCCGAAGAGCACCGCGAACATCAAGATCGGCACCAGCGGGGTGATCGGCCCGGTATGGGTCACCCCGACCAGGCCCTTCAGCCAGCCGAACTGGAACACCCCGACGATCACCCCGAACGCGGCGGTGGCTGAGAACAGGTTCATGATCGCCGCCGTCGCCGGGATGACCAGGCTCCGGAACAGGATCATCAGCAGGATGAACGACAGGGCCACGACCATGACGACGAACAACGGGAGCTTGGCCGACAGCTGGCCGGCGAAGTCGTCGGACAGGGCCGTCTGCCCGCCGACGAGCACGTCGAGCTTGCTTCCGTGCAAGGCCGCGGGGATGACGGTGCCGCGCAGCTGGCCGATCAGGGCCGAGGTCGAGGCGTCCTGCGGCGAGCCGGTCGGATACACGTTGGCGACATCGACGGCAGGGTGTCCTGGCCCGGCGGGAAGAAGCTGCGGTCCGGCGATGCCCGCCACCCCTGGGGTGTGCGCCGCGGCGCTGACGACCTTGGCGAACGCGGCCTGGTCGGCGGGTCCGTTGACGGCTGCCACCAGCTGCAGCGGCCCGCTGAAGCCGGGCCCGAAGCCCTGGACGAGCATCTCGTACCCCCGGTAGGTGGTGGTCGTGGTGCTGGTGGGGTCGGTGCTGTAGTCAGCCGATCCCTGGCGCATCGAGAAGAACGGCACGCCGAGGGCGACCAGGGCGGCCAGCGCGCCGACGGCGTACATGACGCGGTGCGCCTCGACCCGCTTGGCCCAGCCCAGCCACCTGCGAGAGGCCTCGGGAATGTCGGTCTCGCCGCGGGCCAGCGCGGCGCGCTGACGACGGGTCAGGGTCCGCTTGCCGACGATCCGGACCAGCGCGGGCAGCAGCGTCTGCGCGGCCATCATCGGGAACAGCACCGCGACGGACGCGGCGATGGCCGCCCCGGACAGCACGCTGACGCCGACGGTAAGCATCCCGAGCAGGGCGACGCACACGGTGATCCCGGCGAACATGACCGCCCGTCCCGCGGTGACCGCGGCCGTGACGACGGCGTCCTGCACGCTGAGCCCGCGGCGGATCCCGCTGCGGACGCGGGTCAGGATGAACAGCGAGTAGTCGATACCGACGCCGAGGCCGATCAGCGTGCACAGCTGGGAGGTGAAGGACGCCATGGAAATGGAATTGGACAGGATGCCGATGACGGACAGCCCGGCGAACAGCGCGATCCCCGTGCTGATCAGCGGGAGCAGGGCCGGAAGCACGGCACCGAACACGATGAGCAGCACGATGAGCGCGGCGCCGATGCCGATGAAGGTGCCGTTGCTGCTGGACGGGTTCGTAGAGGCGGCGACGCTGCCGACCACGTCGACCTGCAGGTGCGGCGAATTAGGCGCCCGCACCAGGCTGACCAGCTGGGTGGCCTCGGCCGCCGGGATGGCGGTGTCGGCCCTGATGAAGTTCACCTGGGCGAACGCGATCGTGCCGCTGGCGCTGACCTGCCTGGCGCCGGCCGTGGTATAGGGCGAGGTGATGCTGCCCACGTAGTGCAGGTGCGAGACCTTGGCGAGCATCTGCTGGATCTTGGTCCTGACCGCGGGGTCGGTCACGTGGCCGGTCTTGGTCTGGAAGACGATCGTCTCGGTGTCACCCGAGACCGACGGGGCGGCGCGCTGCAGCAGGGCCGCGGCCTGCGCGCTGGGGGTGCCGGATAGCTGGGTGCCGGCCGCGTAATTGGAGCCGGTGCTCGACGCGCCGAAGAACGCGGCCGCGAGGACCACTATCCACGCGCCGAGCACGAGGAAACGACGCTGGTAACACCAGCGGGCTACCGATCTCATGAGGGCCTCCGATGGTGGTCCCCGCTTGCCGGGAACCGCGCCACCGACGCTAAGAACCGCGCCCCCGGCCCCGCGTCGGCCGCCAGATGCCTGTTCCGCGGCGGGCTAGTCCGCCGGAGGTACGCCGGGAGGAGTGCACCCCGCGGGCTACCTCTCCCGGCCGGGCCGGCGCCTCGAGCGCCCTCTCCCGGCCGATGCCACCGCTCGCGGTTGGCGCGATCGTGACCAGAGAGCGGCCGCTGGTCTTGGCGGTCGGTCACGCGACCACGGACGGGACAGCTCATGAGCCTCAGCCTGATCAACCACGTGCTGCAGTCCTACGGCTACCTGGCGGTGTTCGTGTTCATCGCGCTGGAGAGCCTGGGACTTCCGCTGCCAGGCGAGACGGCGCTGATCGCGGCGGCTGTCTATGCGGGTTCCGCCCATCGCCTCAACATCGGCGTCGTCTTCCTGGTCGCCGCCGTGGCGGCGATCGGAGGGGACAACGCCGGGTACTGGCTCGGCCGGTCCGCAGGCCAGCGGCTCGTGGGCCGCTACGGGCGCCTGGTTCGCCTGGACGCCACGAAGCTGAAGATCGGCCGGTACCTGTTCGCGCGGCACGGCGGCAAAGTGGTGTTCGCCGGGCGTTTCGTGACCGTGCTGCGGACCTACGCTGCGTTCTTGGCCGGCCTGAACGAGATGCGCTGGCCGCGCTTCACCGCCTTCAACGCGGCGGGGGGCGTGGCCTGGTCCGCCGTTTGCGCGTTCGGCGCGTTCGGTCTGGGCGCGGCCGCCACGGGCGTCGGGCAGGCGATCACCCTCGTCGGACTGGGGCTCAGCGCGGTGCTGACCGCGGCGGGGATCGTGCTGGCGCGGCGCTGGATGGGCCGGCTCGAACGGCGGGCGCAGGCCGCCTACCCGGACCGCGACCGCGAGGACAGCGCCTACCCGGACCCGATCGCGGGGATGCCGACCCGGCGCTGAACGAGCGGCCCGATACCTGATCCAGCCGGCCCGTGACCGAACGGCCCTTCGCCCTCGTCGGGTAGAAATCTTGCTATAGCATATTTTCTATGCCATACTGCGCCTATTCGTTGCGGCCGGAGGTGTTCTGGCGTGTTGCGTGCTGTCGCGTTGCCGCCTGCACGGCGGGTCGGGCCCATCGCTATCGTCGTCCTGGTGGCTGGGAACGCCGCCGTGTGGTTCGCGGCCCGCCCGGCCGGGCAGCCGACGGTTTCCTATGTCGGGCAGTTCCTCGGGGCGGAAGCGGTGCTGCTGCTGTCGATCGGGCTGGTGCTGATCAGCACGCTGCCCTGGGTCGAGACGTGGTTCGACGGTATCGACCACGCCGCGATCTGGCACCGGCGGGTCGCGCTCAGCGCGATGATCCTGCTGGTACCGCACTTCCTGCTCTCGGCTAACCCGCGCAAGTCAGGCCTGGGCGTGCCGCTGGCCGTGGCCGGCGTGGCGGGCCTGTTCATCCTCGCCGGGTGGGCCATCTTGCCCCGGTGGCGCTCGCTGGTCCCTGCCGTCCTGCACGGGCCATTGCTGGCCATGCGCAACGTCCCGGGGATCCGCCGGCTGCGCATGATGGCCGGCCGGTACGCGCGGTGGCGCTCCTTCCACCGGCTGACCGGCCTGTTCGTCGCCGCCGGCTTCGCCCACGGCCTGCTGGACGGCACGCCGTTCAGCCACGCCCCCTTGCTGCGCTGGAGCTTCGTCGCCATCGGCGGCTCTGTGCTGGCCCGCCACTTCGTGCCCCTGCTGGACTACCAGATCGTCAGCGTCCTGGACGTCGGCCCGGGGATAGCCGAGATCGCGCTCAGGCCGCTCGGACGGCCGGTCGCCTTCGCTCCCGGCCAGTTCGCCATGCTCTTCCTGGAGGGAATAGACGGCTGGCACCGGCATCCGTTCACCATCGCCAGTTCCCCTGCCGAATCTGTCCTGCGCTTCGCGATCAAGGCCCTCGGCGACGATACCTCCCGCCTCAGGGAGGTCCTCAGGCCAGGCATGCCCGCGGTGGTCGGTGGGCCGTTCGGCCGGTTCAGCCACCAGAAGGGCACTCACCGCCAGGTCTGGATCGCCGGCGGTATCGGGGTCACCCCGTTCCTCAGCTGGCTGCGCGCCCTGGACAGCCAGTCACTGCGCGGCCCGGTCGACTTCTTCTACACCTCCCACAGCGCCGACCCGCCCTACGCCGAGGAAATCAAGGCGCTCGCCGGAGGCCACAACATGATGCGCGCGCACGTCGTCAACAGCCGCGAAAGGCGCCTGACCGCCGAGGAGGCCCTGGCCACCGCCGGCGCGGACCCGGACACGCTGTCGGTCTTCCTCTGCGGCCCGGCCGGCATGGTCAGCAGCTTCTGCAAAGACTTCCGCCGCGCGGGCGTAGCCAGTCGGCGCATCCACCGCGAGTACTTCGACCTGCGCTGAGAACGTGGTGGTGCACATCTCTGCACGCGGACCGCAGGTCCGCATCGATCACATGCCTCGTTCATTTTCCGCCTCCTCATGATCCCGGCCAGCCGGAAATCTCCGAAGCAAGCATCGGCCGGCGGGTCCGGCAAGTCGTCAGCCATCAGAACCCTTCGATGGCAGCCGTCTGCTCCTGCGGAGGTAGCGCTGGCTACGGAAGCCCTGGCCTGATCGAGCCCATCCCAGCGGGCCGGTACGCCGCCTCGTCCGGGAGAGTTAACTCTCCAGGTGCAGTGCCGCCGTCGCGGCGGCCCGGGCAGCGTTCGCGCGGCCGATGTTTCGGCTGGCAGCGGACTCCTATAGTGGGTGCGGTCACCTGACCGGTGAATGGAAGAAGTCGCGATGAAGGCCTGGGTCCCCTCGGTGCGCTCGGCGCAGCGCCGGATGCTGCGCGGACCTGATGTCGACGTCGTGCTGGCGTTCATCGCGTTCGCCGTGCTGCTCATCGATCCTCTCGCCACCAGTCAGGTGAAGGAGCTGACGCCGCTCGATGCCGGTCTCGCCCTCGTGACGGCCGTGCCGCTGGTGCTGAGGCGCCGGTACCCGCTCGGCGTGCTGGTCGCCATCGTGCCCTTGCTGCTGGTATGCCTGGCCGTCTTCCATCCCGACCGGGCCGCGGCCGGCATCGTGATGGTGGTCGTCTTCACCGTCGGCCTGCGCGGTCACCGGGCCCGTGCGCGGGTCGTCGGGGCGCTGATGGCGCCGGTCGTGGCGGCGGGAGTGCTGATCACCAGCCACCGCCTCGGCAGCGATTCGGTGGCCGAGACGGTCGCGTACCTAGCCCTGGTCCTGGGGGCGCTGGTGGCGGGCGATGCCGTCCGCGCCAGGCAGGAGCTCGTCCGGGTTCTGGCCGAGGAGGCCGAACGCGAACGTGCCGCTCTCGCGCAGCATCGCTTCGACGAGCAGCGGCTGCGCTACGCCCACGAGCTGCACGACGTCGTCGGGCATGCCCTGGTGGCGATCAACGTGCGGGCTTCCGCCGCAGCCCACCTCGCTCGCCGGCAAGAGGGAGTCAGCCCGGTCACCGCGCTCGAGGAAATCGCGTCGGCCTCGGCCGAGGCGCTGGGTGAGCTGCGGACCGCGCTGAAGGGCCTACGCAGCGACGAGAGCGAAGGCGTGCCGTTGCGCCCGGCCGGGGCCGGGCTCGCGGACCTGGATGACCTGATCGCCGGCGTCAAGGGAGCCGGCCTGACCGTCGAGCTGGACATGGCGGCCATCGAGGCGGTACCCCCGGCGATCGGCCACGCCGGCTACCGGATCGTGCAGGAGGGCCTGACCAACGTGCTGCGCCATTCGACCGCCCAGCACGCCCGCGTCCGGATCGGCCAGGACGAGGGCGCGCTGCTGGTCGAGGTCCTCGACAACGGGCAGATCAGGGCCGCGACCAGCACTGGCGGCAGCGGCCACGGCCTGCTGGGCATGCGTGAGCGCGCCGCGGTGCTGGGGGGCAGCTGCGAGGCCGGACAGGTGCCCGGCGGCGGCTGGCGGGTCCGGGCCCGGATACCGATTGACGAGGGGCAGCGTTGACCGAGCTGATCAGGGTTCTCATCGCGGACGACCATTCGCTGGTCCGGGCCGGATTCCAGTCGGTGCTGAGCATCGAGAGCGACATCACCGTCGTGGGCGAGGCCAGGAATGGCGCCGAGGCGGTGACGCTGGCCCGGGACGAAGCACCCGATGTCGTGCTGATGGATATCCGGATGCCTGAGCTGGACGGCCTGGAGGCGACCCGGCTAATCACCTCAGATCCGCGGCTGCGCCGGACCCGCGTGGTGGTCCTCACCACGTTCGACCTGGATGAGTACGTGTTCGGGGCGCTACAGGCGGGAGCGAGCGGGTTCCTGCTCAAGGGAGCCGAGCCGGCGGTGCTGGTCGAGGCGGTGCGGACCGTCGCCCGGGGGGACGCGCTGCTGGAGCCGGGGGCCACCCGGCGCCTGATCGAGGCCTATGCCCATCAGCAGCACGCCGATCAGGCTGCGGCGGCCAAGCTCGCGCTCCCGGGCTCCCTCACCTCGCGGGAGCTGGAGATCCTCGCGCTGATCGCCGGCGGCCTGACCAACTCCGAGATCGCCGCCCGGCTGTTCATCAGCCCGCTGACCTGCAAGTCGCACGTGTCGAGGATCCTTACCAAGCTCGACGCCCGGGACCGGACTCAGCTAGTGGTCATCGCCTACGAGAGCGGCCTGGTCGTCCCCGGCCAGCCGCCTCGCTAGCGGCTGATGTGCCGGTCAGGCGTGTGGCGGCTTCGACCACCGCAGCGCGCCGACGGGCTGCTCTATGCGGGCTACACATCGGTCGGGGGGCGCAGGCCGTCGAGTGCGGTCTGGATTGGTTCGAGGTAGCGGGTGTCGCCGTGGATCGTGGCGATGGCAATGACCATGTCAAGGACCTGCTCGAGGGCGAGGTCGTCGCGGATCTCGTGAGCGCGCTGCGCGGCGGCGAGGAGCGGCCGGCCGGCGGCGATCACCCGGGCGCGGGTTGTCGTCGAATAGGGGGTTGCTGCGGTCTGTGTGCTTGAGCAGCTCGGAGGCGATGTGGCGCTTGCTGGTGACAAAGGTGAAGAACCGGTGCAGCCAAGCCGTGAGAATCGCTCCGGGCGTCTCGCCGTCGACGGTCTTGGCGGCCTTGCAGACGGCGTTGACCTCGTCGGTGTAGAGGGCCTCGAGGAGCTCTCGGCGTCCGGGGAAGTTCCGGTACAGAGTCGCCATGCCGACTCTCGCGCGTCGCGAGATCTCGGCCATCGATATTTCG
>WNFL01420684.1_pt1 | contig 20283 bp, 26 predicted proteins | sample 5400361 | NCBI WGS metagenome assembly WNFL01 (sample SAMN13153351, study PRJNA577476) | soil metagenome | isolation source: 40 cm soil on Douglas fir-dominated hillslope | place: USA:California | collected 2013-09-17
GTCTGGCCAGTTGGTAGGACAACGTATGTGCAGTCCTTGTCCTCACGAACGGACTGGGCCCCATCGCCGCCTGTTATTGGAGTGAGGGTCACCTTGCAGGTTTGCGTGATCGTCCCCACTTGACTGTGCGACGGCCGAGGCGCGTTGACAGGAAGCGCGGAGGGCCGAAAAACGAAAGAAAATAAAAGGTGTACGTGAGCAAGAAGATGGAAGGTGTTACAAAGGCCGTCACGACGTACGTTTGCGTGGTATCCACGGTTTGAAATGAGACAGGTTGTGAGATATTCAGCTGACGGGGTAAAATGCGAGTCTCATGGCGAGGAAGGAGGAGACCCGGAGGAACGACTGGAGCTGCGAGAGCGGATATTGCAGCGAGGATGAGGAGGAGCGGTTTCTGGAGGGATTTCATCTTGACTACTTTCCGCTTGTAACAAAAGGGGCGGAATTCGAGACCTGCTCCAGCCAAGGAGAAGGGTAGGGTAAAGTAGAATAATACGCGTGTTGTATGCGAGGCTATCGATGACTGAAATGAGTGAGAAGGGCCCTCCTGGGGGAAACACACTCTGTACGACGCCGACCGGGACGAGTGAGGCCAGGAACGAGCGTCGTAACCCAGAGAGGATTAGTAAAACAGTAAAGAAGGGGAAGAAAAATCACGAGGCCACCAAGCGTGGTGTAGCCAGGCGGGAGCGGAGGGGAGGGAGGTCTAAGGGAGGGAGGTAGTCGTGGGTCACAAAGGTGGTCTCGGTGGTCTCGCTGTTCTTCCGCTGCTGCCTGTCTGTTCCGCTGCGTTCGTTGCTGCGCCTTTCATTTGACAGTGCCCAGTCCAGGCCACTGGCTGGCCAGAACAGAACTCAGAACTCAGAACACAGGACGCAGGACACAGCTTCTTCCAGCTCCCAGGCGCTCGGTAACACATTCTATTTTACAATCATTAATTATTACCATGTTTCTCATAATAACCACACTCCTTCATCTTCATACATCCGTCCGGCCGCTTGCCTCCCGTCGCCGCCGGCGTCGTCCCGTCTCGCCGTAAATAATTACCCCAGCCGCTTTCGCAACTCGTGCACAAATCCACTCTTCGTACGCAAACGAAACCCCCACATTGACTATCACCGCTACCCCCGCTGTAAGCCGTGCACCTAACGGCACTGTCATCAAGTCGAGAATGAAAGCGACGGGCCGCGGCGGCCCTAGAAGTACCCAGGTACTGAACGTAGACAGCAGCGCGATACTGCCAATCAACAGCCCTATTTTCATAATCAACCCAACGTTACGTCGTCAGGGTAGTTCCGATCACAGTGAGATACTCTCCACTCACCATTCGTGAACATTGGCCGACGATATGGAGGCCCAATCGAAAACACTGCGGCTACCAGGATATACTGGAACGACGACACCAAGAACAGGACAGTGTTCTCGTAGTTATACGTCTCAAGTTTCCCCTCTTCCGGTGTCTGTGAGGTATCCGGGGGCGTGTACCTAAATGATCCTGGGGTTGAGCGGAGGAGTGGCACTCTTGTCTGAGAGCTGGGCTCACCAGCGTTGACGGCGGACCCAGAAGAAGGCCCATGCCTGCACCGCACTCGTAATTGCAATTTGGCCTACGATACTTGATAGAACCTTTCTCGATACTAGACTCGCCGTGGGTCGTTGCGGGTGGATCTTGTCATACGGTAAAGTGCGTCCCACTGTTTGGTCGGTCAGTTTAAGCTCAATGGCTAGAACATGACGTACTGGTGATCGCGATTGGGATGATTATAAATAGATCTATGTATAAGAACTGTTGACCGGTCAGCTTGGTAACGCAATTCCCAGAGTCTACCTCACCTGGAAGTCTCCTAGGGACGACGCAAACGAGTACAGGAATGTGATGGTGGTAAACTGGATCAACGAATACAACGCCCTACAGGATTTGATGGGTCAAACGAGTAACCTACCATGGGGCCCGACTTACATATACTTAAAGCACGAAAAACTCGTAACGAGTGCAGCTCGTCCTTCCTTGATGACCTGGAGCACACAGCTGATATCCGGCGTGCGACTCGTGAAGGGTGCCGCAACACTTGCTTCCGCCTCTGAGAGCGAAATGCCCACATCTGCGGCTTTGAGCGCACCACAATCGTTGGCGCCGTCTCCACAGAATGCAACGGTGAACCCAATGGATTGCAGTCGCTCGACCAGCTCGTGCTTCTCGTCGGGAGACATGCGGGCGAAGATTTGTGCTTTGAGAAGCATCTATCCGCTGATTCAGTACAATTCCCGGGCTGGAAAACCGAGCTCACCTGTTGCAACGTCTCTAGAGCCGCATGGTTGACCATCCACCTGAAGACGTCGCCAGGGAGGACTAGTGCGTAATCCCGATAGATCCTCTCCTCATCTTCAACGATATGCGGAGGAGGGGGTAACGGCCTCAGGCTGTACGGGTCCAGCCTGAGTGACTCATCGTCCACACCATTCCACTGCAACCTCGCCTTTGGCGTGCTCGCGTCCCCTTCCACAAAAGTTGGATAGAAAACAAACGCAGTAGAGTCGATGAGCCTGCACTCCCTCGCGACGCTAACTGCCGTCCTTGGATTATCGCCAGTGACCATTCGGCACCCAAGGTGTGCGTCTCGCAGGGTGGAGATTGCGGGCGTCGTGCCTGGTTTGAGTTTGTTCTCAAAGATGATGAGACCCAGGAATTGAAGACCAGATTCTACATGTTCACGTTTCATGCGCTGTGCTTTCAGCCATGAGAGACCTTCAACGGACTTGCCGGCGATGCCGATGACACGATAACCATTTTTAGTATAGTAGGAGAGAAGGTCTTCGTAGTCTTCTGGGACTGGAGAAGACATTAGATCCCCTAGACACCAACGCGGAAAACTTACAGCTCTCCGGGTCACAAACGTCTTTGAGGATCTCTGGAGCACCCTTTAGGTAGATTTCCATACTCTTAGACTTCAGTCGCTTGGTAATGACCGTCATACGCCTTAACGCAGAGACGAAGTCGAAGGTTCGAATGACACCAAGTTCCAAGAAATGGGCTCGCTGCTGGACATCAGTATATGAACTTCCTTGTCCAGGGTACAGTGTACCTTGCCGCCCTTAAGGGCATCTTCCAACCGGAACTCCCTTGTTCCAGGTGGCCTCACAATATTCTGTACGAGCGGAGTAGCTTGCTGCTGTGGTGCTCCCACACTATTACTCCCCTTCTTCAGTGGTACAGTAATTGCGCTTTCCTCCAGCGTCCACCCAGTAAACTCAAACATCTTCGCGTCAAGTGGATCGCCAATAATCTCCCCTGCGACAACCTTGAGCGAATGACACGTCGCCATAGCGTGCAACAGGTTTGTCTTCTCGAGACCCACAGGAATGTCAAGGACATCTTCTGCGATCTCGCGGAAGCGCCGGCCGTCTCGTTCTAAGGAGCGCGCCCCGAGGATGTCCAATCCGTCTTCGGTCAACGTACCGGTCTTGTCAAAGCAGATAACGTTGACTTTACCCGCCACGTTGACTCGATTGGGCGAAATGCAGAAGATGCCGGCCCTGCGTAGGCGAGCAACGGCGAAGCTCGTGCCAATGGAGAGGGTCGCGGGGAGTGCTGGTGGTACAACGACTGTGATGAGATCGAGGGCTCGAAGTAAAATGGGTTTAAAAGGAACCTGTCACGCGTTTAGTAGGAAGCCGCAGACCATGTCATGTACGTCACTTACTCCCAATCGAACGAATTGGAACGCGCTGATGAGGAACCCAAAACCAGCAATCCCAGCCAACACGGCGATAAACCTCATCGAGTCGCGGTAAAACTTGAAGCCCATCGGTTTTGGAAACAGCATCGATCGAACCAACGCTCCCTTGGTCGTATTAAACGCAGTCCGGACAACCAGTCCAAAAGCAGGTGACTCCATCCCGCCGATGGCATTCCCACGGACGCGAATAACCTTGGTGCCAGTATACAGTAGACCCTTGGCGGTCTCTGCCGTGATTTCTTTGCCTTCGTTCCACCGGATAAGGTCATTGTTGGTGATGGAGACTTTGCTGACTGGCACACTCTCGCCTGTCAGCATGCTCTCGTTGACGATAGCGTCTCCAGAGAGCAGGAGGATATCGGCAGGGAGGATCGAGAGCGACGGAGAAGAGAGGTTGACCACGTCGCCTGGTACAAGTGTACTCGAGTCCCGAATAGCCCCTGCGAAAGTGATCAGTTAGCGACGCGACTCTAAAGGAGAGTGACCTACAGCCATTTCTAGTTTTGACACCAACATCGCATGAGAATCTTGACATTTCTCGCATACGGGCCATAGTCTAGAGTAATATGAGACATGACCTCGCATCATGTTGACAACGCACCGCTTTAGTTTCTATCAAGGTCGAAATGATGCTGAATGCCGAGATTACAGCAATGCAAAATGCGTAGTAATAATAGTCGTCTATAGACCATAGGATGATACTGGCGATCTGGAAGACGTAAAATGGGTGGATAATCTACAGAGATATCCTGTCAGTACCCTGTCACTGTCATTATACGCGACTAACCTCATCTATGAGTAAGCTGGATGCTGACTTGGCAACAATTTCAATTAAGTTCGGACCGAAGAGCGTAAGGCGTTGTTGTCGAATGTTATCGTCTAATCCGTTTGAAACTTCAACGACATTGGTCCATGACTTGTCCCACCAATCGCGAATCATAAACCACGTCCCAGTGCGCGGGTTCAACGCATAGCGGTTATATCGATAGTCGAAATACTTGAGCGTTCCCAATACGGCATCATTAGGTGGAAAGCTGGCATGGCTTCCATTTGGATGGAGTGTTCCATTTGCAGCGGTTGACAGCCTAAGAGTAGAGGGTGGACGTGTATTGCCGGCAGAGGACGGTACGGTGGATGAGAGGGGTGAACCATCCGTAAAAGTCGATGCGTAGGAGTACGGGTACGGTACGGTTTTGACTCTGCAAATGTGAATGTCTCCAAAGGGTGTCTAAAGAGAAAAAAAGATAGGTGGCAAACACATCGGGAAATGGAAGTTGGCATACCTCAACAACGATAATACCTCTAGAGCAAAGTTTAAACCCTCTCTCCTCGGCTACCCAACTAAGCCACATTTTTGGGAACCACTGCCCAAGCAATCCAAGTAATCCAGCACTCAAAAACGTAGCAATGGCCCACATCCATTCGCGTGAATCCTGCAATTCATAGCCCAAAAATCGCAACTCGATGTCTTCGTCGGCTATGTATACGTCTTGCCGGCTCGGGGGCCCAGGAGGTGGAGGTCGATCGTCCAGCAGGGTCGGCTCGCCAAAGTCTAAGCGCGTGTCACCAAAGATGGGATCCCTCAGCATTCCAGGAAGCGAGCTAGTCGGTGATGGTGGCTGAGAGAAGCTTTCCCTGCTTGACAAATATTCCGGTCGACGGAACGGTGTTACTTCGTCCTCTTCAATATCTTCCTCTCCAGACAAATACCCCCAACGGTCGTCTTCTTGTTCTTCTTCTATTGGACTCTCTATCCGATCTCCTGCTACGCTTGTTTGTCTCGAGCGACTTCTCCGCGAGGTTGGCGACGAGTCTCTCCGCCCAAATAATTTTGCAATATTGCCGAAAATGCTCTGTCTTTCTTGATTGGCTTCATCAGATGAGCGATTGCGGACCAAACTAGTAAAAGACTGCCGTGCAAAAGACCCCTTGCGGATTATCTCAGGCCCTTCAGGGCCATCCTCCACGTCGCTGGCTGAAACGCTCCGCACTGATGACCGCCTGCTGGCGCTAGCTCTGGGTTCACCTCTGGCGTCGCCATCCACAGTCGTCGACCTCGACTCGTAGAAGCTCCTTCTCTGCGCACGGAGCCCTTCGTGTCGCATTTTGCTAACACTGCTGGGAAAATTGACTGAGCCAGGACCATCGAATACGGCACCATCTGCAAGCTCCTCATCATCTCGGAAGCCGCTCATCGACCGACTATGACGACGCCCATATCCACTTCCAATTTGCGACTCGCGCCGTGCACGGGGGCGGGATGCGCGTTCAGCGAGTGCGTTTTGGATCTCAGTCGCAGACGCTCCGTCCGTGTAGTCAAACGACCGCTCCGGTTCTGTTGGGAATGAGCTCATCGCGTGTGCTGTTTGCGTCCAAGGTCAATGGTATGTTTGGCGTTCGTCGGAATCACCAACATAATACAGAGAAAGTCCTGAGTTATAGCCCATTCTATTCTATACAGAATCTCGAGCCGAGAAATGATCAGTCAAACGTGCCTTCGTGGCCCCAGGGCGCTGATAGTACAACCGCATCTTCAGTCGCTGGATCATATCCTTGGCACGCGTACGATCGAGGAAAGCCGCTTTCCCATCCTCTAAAGCATTGTTCAGTACACATATAAGCTCGGGAGACAAGAATCACGTACGAATCGCCGAGTGCATCTGGTTTAAATGAGTGATAATCGCTTCTAATGGCGCAGGCTGGGATTTGTGATATACCACAACGTCATTCAACCATATCCCAAGGATTACCGTCCACGATACGAGCTCTCCGTAGTCCGTGTCCTTGCGGACCCTGAACCGCACATCTTCCTCGCTACTTTGGTCCAAGAGAGCCGCCACCTCCTGCAGGGGTGGGGGTTCCAAGAAAAGGTTCTGGCGGTGTCGTAAGTGCCATGCCGCGAAACGGGACTCTGAGCCCTCACCTCCGATAATGACAGCGAAGAGCGGGATAGCAAAAGACCAAACGCCGTCCACCGCACCACTCTACGTGATCTCACACTTCCACCTACGATAAGCGAGAGCAGCTTCTCCTTTTCAATACTCCGAAACCCCAGCGCAGCCTCGAGCAATGAGTTGCATATGCTCAGTTCCTATCTCCGCATCTAGAGAGGTTATCAAATCCTCGATAGTGACCTGGATATCTCTCCGGAGCGAATAACTTGTTGAGCTATCCAGGCCGATCAAAGCAAAAACCAAAATAGTCGTGTCAATAAATCGCAGGAACACTCCGGCGCTGCAGACAGATGTAAGCTGTGTCCTGTTCTGGAGCCTTTCGAAGCCGTACCACGAGACGGCTCGCAACATTCCGAGTAGCCTGAATAGAACTGCTTCTCGGACTTCCGTCGAGCATGGGTGTGATGGAGGATCCACTTGCAAAACGCCGACCACCTTATTGAAGACATCTGGCTGAGGACCGAGACTGGACACAACTTGGAGTATATCTCCAACACTCAGACAGAACTCTGGAGCACTATGTATTTGACCTCTGTTGGTTTGCATTTGGGAGCCTCGCGGTGGGTAAAGATTGGTGAAGGCATTAACTGCAGCGCGTGTTAACTCCGGAGGAGCTCCGACAGCTGTTGCTAGCCTAAAGAGCCAGTTTGTAAGATATTGTCTCGTTGACTCGCTTGGAAAGGCGAGCAAAACTTCCGGTGTCAGGATGAAAGATAGTATTCGAATTTCTACAGAGAGTGAGACGCGTTCTGATCCAAAAAATTCCGTGTAATCTTACCATTCTCATGGACAACCCGCTTGAGAGTGGGGTGCAAGTCGCTTCTCAGGTCCAGGGGCGGGATCGTAAACTGGATAATGGTCAACTTCCTCGATTCAAAAACATGAGCCACACTCACATCAGCACACATAGTCTCACCGCTGCTTCCATTATTGCTCGCCCAGAACGGCCGCCAAGGAATGACCTTGATAATTCTGCTCTTGTCACTCTTCAACATTTTGGAAACCTTTCCCGCCTGTTCGGCTCCAAGGACACGCTCATGAACTGTCTCGTCGACATCTTCGTCCTCAACTTCATCATCGCTCGCCTCGCTGCTCATGACCCCATCAAGCTGGCGTCTCTCCAGCTCGGCGAAATCGCGGTTGACCATCTCCGCGAATTCCTTGTTGGTCTTCCGACCTGAGTTGAGAGATCTGGTAGTACCATCAAGAAGAGACTCCAAGCTGAGTAAGTCTTTCTTTCCTCGCTCCTTCTTTTGTGGCACAGTAGGTTTCACCTTGGGTGCGCTGAGACTTTCAGAAATGGAGGCTGAGCTTGATGTGAATGGGGAGTTGCGCGTCAGTCGTGTCCTACACTCTACAGGAGATGCCTTCCTGGTCGCCGCCCGTGTTGCCAGACACGCTACAGGTCGCCAAGTGGTCTCATTGTCTGAGGAATCGCACCCTGGGTCCGTCAATGGTAATAGTGTACTTAACGATTGACCCGCTCGTTTTTGAGTAGTCATTGAAGGCCTGTCAAGAGTTTCAGCGGGCGGTGAAAATATGAGAGGGGAAATCCTACTCGGCCTCGCGAACATTAAACCGACCCTGCTTTGTATTCGGCCCCCTAGAAGATGCTGTTTTGAGAGGGCCAAAGTTAAACACGAGATCACCATCGTCGCTGTCGTCGGACACATAATGAATCGTTTTCCGCTCAATAGCTGCAGCTGCCTGGGCTTTCGCCTTGACCTGTTGACGAATTTCTTCAAGTTTAGCTTTGGTACGCTCCTCGATAGTCATGGAGCTGGTAAGTGGGGCAGTATGGAAGTCCAGACGCGAAACAGGAGAGGAAGCCTCTGGTGTTGGGAGTGTGGCAACATCAGGTTTACGCGAGATAGGAGTTCCTAGGTAGGGAGTAGGTAGAGAAGAAGTGGTTATTCCAGCAACATTAAGGGGCGACGCGATTTGATTGAGAGGACTGGCATATGTAGATACGGAACAAGGAACGACATCGTCGGGGAAGGAAATGGGAGTACTGTACTGCCGTAAAGTTACAGAAGGTTCAAGTGCGGTTGGAACTGCGGGATCGACTGGTTTGAAAAGGGCACGACGCTTTGGAGGTGGCGTGAGGGTGAGATCGACAACCTGACGTCCCTGTGTGGATGTGGTTAAAGGACGGGGCATCAAAGAACTGGGTTTAGCATCCACATCTCTAGGGCGTTTCCGGGACATGGTCTGGGTGGACTGTCTCTGTGGTGGAGAGCCAGGCTCGTCCTCGTCGATGACGATGAATTTTGGTGAGGCAGATGGTTTGCTCTTTGAGCTTAAGGCCATGGGGGTGCCGTTCGTCGCGAAAGGCAGTGTGGTTTGCTGAGGCTTTTTGCTCGGCGTGCGAGACGGGTCTACTCGCAAGCTGCCAGCACGCGCCAGACGCGACTGCGCCATGGTATGCCCACTGGGTGACGCCATTGCACGCTTTGAAGGTGATGATGACCTGGACCTATCGGGAGAAGAAGGATGGATGGGATTGGGGCTGGAGGTTTGGCTGGAGGAGACTACGGCTGAGACAGGGATGGCCCAAAAATCAGACAACTTGCGCAACTTTGGATCGTAAACTTTTCTTTTTGGTGGCATATCGAGGTGTAATGAAGTAATTCTGGGTGACAAGCGGAGTCAAAGACGCGTTCAAAGCGATCAAAGCGAGAGCATAGTTCACCTCAAGTGACGATGTAAAAAAGCGTCGTCATACGCCTCTATATCAGTCCTTCTACGTTCCATCCCAGTCCTTCTGGCGTGTCGTAAACCTAAAGCTTCCTCCTTCGGCCTGGCTCCATCAGCGTGGACAGCGTGTCATTTTAAAAGATATCAAGAACGTGGTCACCAGTTGCGCGAACTGTTTCCTACTCCTCGCGATAATCATGACTGGTCCAAGCTCGGTACTAAACCGTCCCTGATGCGACACCAAGCTTTCCCATGCGGGGCTCGCAAGGGACATATAGCCCTGTCATATGTACTGCACCATTCCAATCTTACTGTCTCCTACCCGGATGAACAAGTTACTAAGTCTCCCATTTTCTGAGGTCCCTCTGGTTGTACATTCCAATTTACCGGCAATGTAAGCAACCCATAGGTAGGGCGTAAACTATCCTATTGACTCCTTAACTCCCATATATGGGGGCATCGGCACTATACAAGCCCCGTCGCCAATCCATGAACTCTCTCCCCAAACGACCCCCACTCGTTCGCGGTCCACGCAGCAGATATTAACAACACTCACCCAAGGTCCCTATTCTCATTTGCATTTGATGGAGATTGTACTACGACCACAAGCAGTCTTGTAACCCATCGGGAACAATAAACGCGACAAACGGTGTCCAAGCTGGCACGATATCAGCACGCTTGTCTCTCCCTCATCTTGTTAATTATGTCCACTGTATGGTAGTCAATAAGATGGGAGAGCGAAGTACACCTTCATCGTGGCTGCTCCCTAGGAGACGTCGAGCAACACCTAGTCGGCCTACTCCGGCAACCAGAGAGGCTATGTACACTACTTGTGCAAATGTCGAGGTTCGGGGTGAGACGGGTGATCTCCGTTCTTCGACTGACCAGCGTTTCGATCCGCTACGGACCGAGCCAGCAAGCGTCGAGGGCAGTAACGTGCTAATGGTACCGCTCGTAGCAGCAGTACTGGGTACACCGCAAGCAAGAGCCTCGTTTGCCTGCGCTATCCGTCAGAATACAACCTTGGCGCTATGCATGGAAAGGGTGGTTGGGCAATTGACCTTTCTGACCGAGCGACTAGATTCGCGCGACCCAATTCGTTGTCAAAATACTTTGCCGGTGAATGAGGTGTTTTGTCTCTGATACTACCACCTTGCTCGCTATCGTAACCTCGAATTGATGTAGGGCTATCCTTGCCATGCGGACTCTACAATACTCCGAGCAATGCTCTTCTATTTGGATTATCAAGAATCTGACCAACGCTGAGAGCACAGAGCAAATAGAACGGTTGCTAGCTAGTCGATACTGATACGCTGCGCTAACTGGCATGTGATGGACCTGTCTAAACCAGTTAAAACCTGTCTTGAGTGTCCATGTGGTGAGACATCTGCCGACTCTGTGAGATTACGTATTTTACGTCCACCTAGAAATCACCTTGCGTCGCCTTCCAGTCTGCTGTAAGCAAGAATCAATATTTCTGCCAATGTGATCTTTGACACCATGTATAGACGGTGGTCCCCATGGTGTCGATCACTACGTCTTGGGATGTGACCCGAGTCCATGATTTGCCTTTTTGTGAACCGAAGGCTCGAGCAATGCCTCCTTCGTGTGATAACTGTCCTTCCAGTCTCTATTAAGTACGCTTGCTTCCGTTCATAAACTTTAAACCTTGATAACCTTCTCCTTAGTATGGTTCTCCGCAGCGGCCTCATTCGATTGGATATAGGATTCACGTATCGATTACAAAACAAGTGTCCATGGGAGCTGGTTGTCATATACATCCGCTAGACACAATCGCTAGGCCGGCTCGCCTCTATCTACTACGGGGATCAGCGGTACACATCAGGTATCAATCCCAAATTAGGCTGCGAACTGCCCAAGATCGATCAGTGTCCATTTCACTCGGTGGCCGGTGGACCCCTACCTTCATTTAAAACATCTGGACCATGCATCCCACACATCAATGCTGCAAGGCAATAAGATTCCGCCTTGAGGTACGAAATGAGGAACTTACGCATCACTATCCCCCAATGACCAACGCCGTACAGCCTTACTCGTGTCTCGGGAACACCCACACCTCGTAGTAACTCCTTCATGCTCTCAGACATGGTGCACCGCACTGTCTTATCAAGACCCCTAAGGAAAGAGTAAGCATCAGACAGCCGTGTAGATGGAGAACATACCCATGTAAGAATAGAACCTTGTGTGGAAGGAGATCGAATTCTATGATATTCCTTGCGGCATACAGCAGGTGCGAAGGCTAAGATGGCTCCAGCCTATTAATTTGTTTTCTACCAAAAAGCGAGGAACTTACGGAATGGAAGAAGCAAGTCCGTTCCCCTGGGCCGAGAACCCTCCTCACTGTGCTTAAGTGCTGTACCCCCATTCGTGCCTCGTCCGTGATTTGTTGGTCCACGTCCGTGACAGGCGCGAATAGAATAAGCCCTTCGATGCGTGGTAATGGTATCTCGGGGGCGTAAACCTAAATAGCAGAATGATTATGTCGTGACTATAGACTACTATTTACTCACATTTACATCCATAACCCCGTTGGGTAAGTCCTCGGCCGGTGCTCCGGCGCCCCTCCGCCTCAGATAGTTCTCCCTTGACTCGACAACTACATCCTGGATAGGAACGAGCAGGGCCAAATGAGCGCCCATACCATGACCGGATAAGTAGATCCTATCTGGATCGCCCCGAAATCGCTCGATATTGTGCGTAACCCATTGCAGCACACGCTTGGCATCATCGACTTGTTCCCTCACACGTCCATTGGGATACCGTGTCAGGTCAGGAATTACAACTACAAGGCCAAGATGTTCTGCTAAGTTCGCGCCGAGGGAAGAATAGACAATCTTTTGTGAGGGGAGCGGCCTGATCTGCGGAGGAAAGAAGACAACCACTGGATTGAGTGGTGTATCTTCGCCGCTGCCATGAGAGATAGGATCCAATGATATGTCGAATAGTGGAACGTAAAGGTCCAGCCTCTTGTCCCCTGCAGCGGAGCCGTAGGAAATATTGAGTCTAAGTATCATCGAAAGGGGTTAGGGTATATATTATGACACTTATATTGAGCCTCTCACCGGACTTCATACTGTCTCTTCTTGATCTTTCGTACAATCCAGTCATAAGCGACGCGCTGGCCTACCCCGATCATTTCACGGTACCATCTCCACAAAACATAGTCAATCTGTAGGCATCGATAAATGCCCCCGACGAGGAACGGCCTGGCTTTATGGGGTGGTGAGTCCTCTTGAGCGAGGATGAGATATGCAAGTTGAGGTGCAGAGAACACGAGCACTGCATTCCCGTCAAAATACAATACTTGACCTGGGTGTGTACCCACCAGGAACGAGTACGCATAGCGTAGGCAGTGTGCCAATAAATACGAGAGGGACTATATCAGGATAGGGGCAATTAGGACTCTAGCGGCTCATCAACGGTAAATTGCCTACTGAAAGACACGAGGATCAATATAGGAATTGAAAACAACGTCCCAAGAACGATAATTGCGAAAGTCGCTCTCGCTAGTCGTGTACGCCAGGGTACATCCTTGCGTACTGGGATAGAAGTGCTCCCCCGTTGACGGGTTTTAACGGTTCGAGTTGTTGACGTCGCTAGCGACAATATGGGTGATGATTGAGAGGCACTCGGCATTGGAGGAGTCTGAGTATACATGCATGTGAATCTAGGAGCTAGGAGATTGGTGCCACGTCGGGATCGGCGCCAGGCACGAGGCACGAGGCAATAGGACGGAGGCAATTTCAAGACGGACGAAGCACCATATATACTTGAGCAAGCATATTCACTGAAGTATGCTAGTAGAAGAGCGATTAAATATGAAACCTCCATTTGCCAACTCAATGATTTAGGACTACAGAACACCAGGCCAGATTACTATTCATAGATAATCCACTGATCAAGTAGAATACATCAGAATCATGGTGTGGGATGAGGTGAAGGGAATTGAGATGAGATGACGGGGCCACCGGAGAGGTGAAGGGTCAGATATACATAGGCAATACCGATAATGGCTACATAAGCTTGATTGTTAAGGAAGATGCGGCAAACTGGTGGGGGCAGGGGAATTTATGTGATTCATGTTAAGGCGGCACTTGTGGAAGACAGTCCCCGAACCACTCGGTAGAGCCATCCAGACCGGCGAGAACGATCGCTGTCTCTGGCAAGTCGCTCTTCTTCCTCCTGGGTCAAGGGCCGACCCAAGTCTTCGATATCATAGAAACTGACATAACCACTCTGCAGACGAGCTTGCTCATGCGCATACTTGGCGTCGAAGGACTTGGACTGAGAGAGTGACGCCGTAGAAGCACCGAGAGAAGCACCACCGAGGGCGTAGACGTTCTGTGTTAGTGATTAGCGGAGCCCATTGGGCAAACAGATATCGATAAGATTACCAACCTCGTGTGTACTCCGAGTTGAGGGGAGGCTCTCGCAGCGCGAACGATTTCGTTCGTTCGCCAGTGATTGGTTTGGGGTGGCTCGCAATTGATTTAAGGGGATAATTTTGGGAGAAGGGGGGGGAGGGGCCATTGGACCATTGGCAGCACAATGAACAGAAAGCCAGGCCGATGAGACATCGACGGAGCTCTCAGAGGGCGATGAGGTGGGCTGAGGGGCGTATTCGAAGACCGTACTCAAGACCGTCTCCGCCTGCGAACACTTAGGACGAGTTGAACTATACCACTCTTCCCATTGTCGCTGCGCTTCCTTATCCAACCACTTGCGGAGCGATGGGCAGTCAATAGTTTGGTGACGCCTGACGCTAGAACGGCTATCGACGGAGGACGTGCTAGAGATCGAGGTCGTACGAGTTGAAGCCATGGCAAGGCAAGAAAGCTGGACAGGGGGTCTAGTAGGGGTCGTGGTTGAGGTGGTGGTCAAGTTGAGTGGACGGTACTATCCTCGGGGCTGCTTATATGGTTCTAGTGGTTTGGCTGCAATTTGTCACATGGCCAACTCAGTCTGGAACACTCGAAACCACACTTGATCATCTTAGTCAGCACGATGCACCGCTTACCTGCAAAGAGGCGTCCACCTGTGGTGCGGCCATCAATATTGTAAGAAAAGCACGGCAACCTCGTGTTGGAACGGCTCTCGCCGCTAAGGAAACGTGTGATGTGGGCTTCCTTCATCGAAAGTTGGAGCTCAATAACGGACCCTGCGGTGGTTTCGTCGAGACAGTGGCGCGTTACCTTGTTCTGAATGGGGACCTGTCAGAGTGTGCGCGAATAAAGGAAGAGGGAGGGCTCACCAAAGAAGCTGTATAGCAAGGGATATGCAAAGAAGGGTGTAATGATACACGAGAATATCTGCACGGACTTTTGGCGTACTAGAAGCGGATGAAGTCGGCATGAGCCACATCCTATCGACGAATGCCTCTTTGTTGTTGCTGCATTTGACCACGTCCACGACGAGCTACGAGGGATCACATCGTAAGGCTGCGGCTTCCCTGGAGTGGTAAGCTTTGATGTCAACGAACCATTTGCTGAAGACATTCCATTAGTTTGACGCGTGGAGATCGGACGCTTAAAAAGCTCACCTCTCATGATAGTGGCACGACCACGCGCAGTACCGATACCCCGTCCTTTCATGGCGTTAGGCCCAACTCGTTTGAACCTATCCCGTAGAATCGGTGGTCAGCCTGTCTTCGCAAACCGACAACAAATGGACCCCGTACATAGGCGCATTTTGCAGCATGTCAGGAACAATGAAGAAGCGGATCATGCTCCCCCGAATGTAAACCTGATCCAGTTGCGAAACTCGTCCGTCCCGTCCTGTCACAGTGATCTCCTTCAACGAGATATTCAACGAGTCTTCGGCTATTTGATAACGTTCATTCAAGGGATTTGCGACGCGTCAGTCGGACGCGTCTCCCGCACAGATCGCGTTGCAGTCGTGTAGACGCACCATCTGCAAGTTTTCCTCGATAGAGTTGACCTGTTTTAAGTTCGACAGTGATGACATGCCCAAGTGCTTCGTGTAGTAACTTGACGGGGACTCCAAGCGTACTGGTCATGGTCTGAGAAACTTGGAAGAAATTCAAAGTCGGGAACAAAGACGACACTCCCATCAATATTTTTTCAATAAAAGGAGCCATTCAATACTACGTCTTGATTCGATGTTAATATACAATCACAATGGGGTACAAATTCCGGGGCATTCAGAGTTTGTTCGTGAGAACCGCGTCGATGTCTTCTGGCAGAGTCGCAATCACAGAAGGTTGCACAGTCTTCCATCCAAGGGCAAAACCGCGATCGGCTCTGGTCTTGGAGTTGGTTCCAGTGGAGCTACGTGAACAGTGTCAGCAAAGATAACCTTCTCGACAGGAATAGCAACTGACGCGAGTGCTCCACCGAGATTCGGGAGGCTGACAGGTTCATCGGTCTCCACTTTTTTAAGAACATACAATGTTTTGCCGATTTCACGAACGACTTCGCTCCAGACGTGGGATTGTTCGTTGGAACCCCAGTAGAACTTGGTGTAGGGGTCCTCCTTCTCCTTGACGCGAAGTGCACGATCCAAGACGAGGACGTACAAATCTACAAGGTCTTTGATATGAACCTATCGGTTTGGTGTGTGAGAGATCGTATATGTAACCAACGAAATCGAGCTTTCGGCAACTCCTTCGAGAGTAATAGTGTGCACTTACGTTGTTCCAGACAGCCGTGCCAGCTCCAAGGTAAGCAGGTTTCTTCAACTCCAGGGCTTTCTTGATGAGGTTCGGGATTTGCTGGCTCACTGTCCTCACAGGTCCATCACCGATACCGTAGATGGTTGAAGGAGCGATAATATAGGCGGAAACGTAACCCTCTTCATCTCCTTTGAATATCCTTGGCAAGTGTTAATAATCGCCACAACGATCGATAACGAGGGGAGCCAGGAGTTCCAACACACTGGGGCCCCAGTCAGAGTCGCACCACGTACTCGAGGTCTATGAGACGATGAGGTGCGTCTTCTGAAATTGCCCTGATATCGTCGGGTTTGTTATCCTGAAGGCGCCATTAATGTCCTATTTGGTATGGGCAGTGGTAAAATATTACTTGCATTATAAAGCGGCTTCTCGTCTCTGTATTCACCCTCCGCGTGGTCTGTTGCGACGCCTGTACCGCTCGTGTGAATGAGGATCGGCCTCAAGTCTCCAGAAGCATTGCGATTTTTGAGACCATTCAATATTGCGTTAATCAGAGGCAAGTCGTCCGCATCGGCAGCGTTGAGAACAATGTCGGATTGAGCCACGAGATCGGCGATTTTACCGAGTTCAGAGTGGTCCCCAATCACTGTTTTCACGCCGATTGCTATGGAAACTCGCTAAGTAGTGGCCGATTTGCAAGCACTATCGCGCTCACCCTCGAATGCAGGAACATAGTCCTTTTTCCTGATGAGCGCGGTATAAGAGAAATTTGGGAATGCCTTCTTGTAACCGACAAGTACGGCTCCTCCAATGTAGCCCGCGGCCCCGAGGACGAAGACTTGCTTGTGTTCGTTCGACATATCGAAGCAGGGTGTAATCGGGTGGGTATGTGGGTCTCGGTCGACCACTCGAGCTTCATTTGGGGCATCTTATAGGAAAATCTGTCTGTGATGTCATTCCAGAACCATCGCCTTCTGATATTGGATATTGGTAAGCCGACAACTGCAGAAGGAAGCTCCAGAATGTAGTACGCAATCGCAAGAAACGAGCGGGATTTATAATCTACAGTTCAAAGGCATTCAGACCCACTGATCTTCGGTTGGAAATGAGTCAGCCGATGGCGCCAGCCGGTGGTGGGTGGATGGAGCCTTCCAGTTTGACCGGCTGGTTTATCCCCTTAATCTCCATGTTCTTTCTTACAAAGCTTCGATATGCGGCGAAGAGTTGGGCCGTTTGAACGGCAGATTCGTTGGCGGTGGTGATTTCCTGAAGATCGAACACGTTAGGTGGGCCCCGGGGGCATAACCATAGAAGCAGCAGTATGAGCCATAGTTTGGCTCACACTAAGGCATTTCACGACCTCTCGCATGGCCTCGTTGCACTTATCCTGCGAGCGCTTTAGTAGACTGTTTCTGCAAAACAAGAGGAGACCCACTGCGCTCTTAGTTATTCTCTCTAACAATAATGTGTGTCTTCGTAGGTGTGGGCTCTCCATCGGATACGAGGCAGGCTCTCAAGCGCTCAAGTTTGGTCTGATTCCGAAAGGCTCTTGTCGTGTCACCACTCCAGGTGCCCAGAACTTTGTCGGGCCAAATCACGACGCGGACAATTTTTTTTTTGAACCTATAGAATGCCTAGAGGATGGAACCAGCAGCGAGGAGGCTTTGACAACGGTCTACCTCGACGGGGGAATCGCGGCATGCCAAATAATGGAGGACGCGGACGCGGAAGAAGTGACCCTTTAGCACACAACTCAACACCCTTCGTGACTGCACCTCAGTGGCTGTTTGAGAGCAGTGTATCTGCTGATGGTAAGTGTTCAAACACCAGATCGCAGCTGACCAGAAAATTTGACAAATACATTATTACAGTTGAGGTATTCGACTTCAACAATATGCCCACCTTGGATGCTTTGAGCGGCCAAAAACCAAATTTCAGAGGGCGTGGTAGAGGAAGGGGCGGACCACATCGTGCCATACCTCGAGGCGGTCCAGTGTTACCTGTGAACCCCCATCATCACCCAGTATTTGTACCACGAGCAACCAATGGGAGTCATAATGCGCCAAGGGGACGTGTACGCGGCGCGTTTCCACTCTACGATGGCGATTATCTCGATCCATATACACATCCCAACCACAATCCTTCGCCAGCACTTAGAAGCAAAGGAGGTGGTCTGGGATTCGATAATAGTCCTGGCCCCAACTCGATGCCCGTTAGCAGTGGTCGATGGGATCCGGCGACCCGTCCATTTCTGAAACCTATCAAATTCGTCCGCGCAAAGGAGAGATTATTCGAGGCGGACCCCGATGAGCTGTTACAGGCTCACGAACTCAAACCGCATCCGAGTCAGTGCTTCTGTGTGTAGCCTACAAATACTTATATCACGCAGGTGACGATCTGGATCCACAAGTTGAGATGATGGAGGATATTATTGCACATAATGAACAACCTCAAAATCGAGTCTCGCCCTTGTCGGAAGAAGAAGCAAACGTCAAAATGGCATCACGCGTCGAGATGGGGTCTACTAAGAAATTTGAAGCTGCAAGAGGTGCTGGAAATGGCATGGGAGATGTCGTCAATGGCCTGCACGCAACAGTTGTCAAGGTCAATCAAGGCGCTGTAGTTCCGGCCCTGCGTTCAGAGACTGTACGGCCAGTTGAACACTCCGGGCTATTTTATTTCCATTCTACTCCGCAAGTACCGCCCAAGACTTCACCTGGCATTCTTTTCGACCGAGTAACGGAATTTGCGATCGGGCAATCGTGTGCCGAAGACCAAGAAGATGACGAAATTATCCTCTTCCCAAGCAAAACGCGCAGTGGTACTGCCCCGTCTCCTCCCTCAGCGGTGCCCCCCGTGGTGCCCCCTGTGGTCATCCGTGAAGAAGTGATTTCCGTCATGAAGGCAACCACGCCACCCAATGATACCCCTATCAACATACCTACCTCATTTTCGATTGGCAATCCCAGTAATCGACCGACCTTCGTGCCTGTGCGGATGCGCAAGGAAGCCAAACGAACTGGGCATATCGAGCGGAATAAGCAAAAGGCAAAGGAGTACAAGTTCTTTGATCGCAAGGAGATGGCCATTATTGCGGATGCAGAGGGATCTATCGATGGTTCGCCGAGGGTTGGTGATTCGGACTTGGACTGGGGCAGCGACGGTCCCCCACAAGCAGTAAAAGTCGGTGTTTTCGTAGAGAAGGCGGGAGCTTCTGAAGATGAGAGTGGTGGAATGGATGTCGACGACGGGCTCGATGAGATTGCACTTGCTCGATTTGCCATGAGTGTCACAAACCCGCAGCACTTGGGTATCCATGACCTAGAGGGTGCAGAGGAAAGTGATGAAGAGGATGGAGACGAGGTTGGGAGTGTTATCGGTGGCTCTGCTCCGTCAGGGTCCGAATCGTCTGAAGACAGCGATGAGTGGACGGACGAGGACGAAGTGGATCAGACGCCAGATATGGAATGGCAATCCAGGCTCACGAAGATGCGAGAGAAAGTCAAAGGCAAACAACGTGCAACTGCTGCGGAACGCGATGACGATTATCTGGCTTACTTAGAAGTGAGTGCGGCCCATATCACGGTGGCCTTACAACCCTTATAGTTTGTTCTAGGACCTATTAGATGGTAACGCAGATATATTGGAAGGCCGAGATCGCAAGGAGAAGAAGTCACTCTTCCGGGCGATTCAGAATGGCGACTTTGACGACACGCCGAGTATGTGTATTCTTTAACTAATACCGCATTCACTCAAATTTCTACACAGTATCAGGTCGGTATCGAAAGATGAACCATGTTCCTGTGGACTTGCAAGAACAATGGGAGAGTGATCGACTGAAGAAGGCCGAAAGAAAACGTCTACGAGAGGAGCAGAGGAAACAGGGCCTCCTTACCAAGAAAATGAAGAAGCAGGACAAGGCGAAGAGCCAATCGCTCGACTTGGAGTCGATTGAATCCATCATGCGGAATCTGGTCTACGACATATCGCGCAAGTCAGTGACTCTTCCTCCATTATCCAAGGAGATCAGGGAACAAGTACATCGCATGGCCCTGGCATTCAACCTCAAGAGTAAGAGTGAGGGTTCGAAGAAGAGCGGGCAGAAAATCATGGTCATTTCACGATCCGGGAAGACTGGTACTTCGATCAACGAATTCAAGGTCAGCAAGATCCTAAAGGGACCTCGAAAGGGCGGTGGCGGTGGCGGGACCGGCGGACACAGCAAGGTGGCGGAAGGAGAGGT
>WNFL01346768.1_pt1 | contig 20279 bp, 20 predicted proteins | sample 5400361 | NCBI WGS metagenome assembly WNFL01 (sample SAMN13153351, study PRJNA577476) | soil metagenome | isolation source: 40 cm soil on Douglas fir-dominated hillslope | place: USA:California | collected 2013-09-17
TGCACTCCAGCCTGTGGGACGCCGCGACCGGCGCGGAACTGTTCGCCGACCCGTCCGACTCCAGGGGGCTCGGCATGTCGCAGCTGGGATACCAGTACATCGCCGGACTGATCGACCATGGTCCGGCGCTGGCCGGGGTTACCTGCCCGACGGTGAACTCCTACAAACGGATGGGTGTCGGCGCTCCGCTATCCGGTGCCACCTGGGCTCCCGCCTACGCGACTTACGGCGGCAACAACCGCACCCAGATGCTCCGGGTGCCCGAGGCCGGCCGGGTGGAGAACCGCGCGGTGGACGGCTCGGCGAACCCCTATCTTGCGATGGCCGCTCAGCTTGCCGCCGGCCTCGATGGCATCGACCGCGGCCTGGACCCCGGCGAGCCGAATCAGGACAACCTGTATCTGCTTTCGGCCGACGAAGTCGGCAGCCGCGGCATCCGTACCTTGCCGCCCACCCTGCTGCACGCGATGGACGAGCTGGTCGCTGACGACGTGATGCGCGACGCGCTCGGCAAGACAGCCGACGGTGACTACGTCGATTACTACGCGAAGGTCAAACGCGAGGAGTTCCACGCCTGGCACTCCGTCGTGAGCGACTGGGAGGTTGAGCGTTACCTGACGCTCTTCTAGCGAGAATTTCCGGGCCGGCGCTCTGAGCGCTGCGACGAGCAGGTGGAAAGGGGCAGACATGGCCTCAGTCATAGAGGGGTCGCTGCCGGAGAAGGGCCTGGTCAAGGGCACGAACTGGTGGGGCGCATTCGTGATCGGCCTGGCCGGCACCATCCTGGTCACCGGCATCGCCCCGTTTGTCGTCCAGGGTACAGGCGCGGTCGGCATCATCCTGATGGGCACGATGACGATTGCGGGCGCCTTCCTGTGCTTCTGCCTCGCGGAGCTCGCGACGATGTGGCCAGACCGAACCGGGGGGATTCCATCGTTCGCGACGGAGTCGTTCCGCCCGCTCGTCGGCGATACCGCAGCACGGCACATCGGCGGCACGTCAGGCTGGGCGTACTGGCTTGGCTGGTTCCCCGTCGCGCCGATCAACGTAATCCTCACCGCGTCCTACCTGGCTGTGCTGTTCAACTTCAGCCCGGGGCACATGATCGACCCTGTCGGCACGACCTGGGGCGCGGCGATCGGCGTGACGATCGTCGCCATCTGCTTTGCGCTGCTCCTGATCATCTTCATCCCGGCTTACTTCGGCATCCGGCTCGGCGCCGCCTTCGCGACCTTCCTCGGCGTGCTCTCCATGCTGCCGATCACCGCGATGATCTTCCTGCCGTTCTTCAAGTCGGGAGCGATCCACTGGGGCAATGTGGCGGGCTTCCATCTGCCACCGGGTGTGCACGCCAGCCCGACGTTCATCTTCGCGTGGTTCTTCCCGATTCTCTGGAATGTGATCGCGATGGAGGCGGCCGCCTGTTACGTGGGGGAGTGCCGCGGCGGCGCCAGGGACGCCAAGATCGCGCTCACCGCCGAGGGCCTCTTCGGGGTCTTCATCTACATCATGACGCCGCTGATGTTCGTCGCGGTGCTCGGCCTGGCTCTCACTAGTGCGGACCCGCTGACGCTGTATCTGCAGTACACGGACCACATCTTCGGGCATGGCTCCTGGGAGAAGTGGTTCATCGGGCTTCCGCTGATCCTGGCGCTGGCGCTCTCGGTCCTGAACGCGATCATGGGCGTCGGCCGGTCGCTCTACCAGGCCGCCGAGGACGGGCTGCTGCCGCGCTGGTTCGAGCACAAGAACAAGCACGGCGTCCCGGACTACGCGATGGGCTTCAACGTCGTGTGCTCGATGCTGCTGGTCCTGCTCGGTTCGCCACTGCGCATCTACATCATCTCCAACGGCGGCTACCTGCTGTCCTGCTCGCTCGCCTTCGCCGGCTACTTCGTCTACCGCCATCTACGCCCGGACGAGCCGCGTCCGTTCCGGCTGCCGACAGTGGCAAAGTGGGGTGCGCTCGGCGTCTTTATCATCTGGATGGCCATCTACTTCTTCGGCGGCTGGAACTCACCGAAGATCATCCTGAACGACCCGAAGCAGGGACCCGGCCTGTATCTGCTTGGCTTGCTGATCGTCGCCCTGTACGCACCGTTGTACTGGTGGCGTGCGTGGCAGGACCGCAGGCTCCTAGCCACGGGCAGGGAGCCCAAGTACGGGGCACGCCCGGGCCGGCCAGTCGGGGTAACCGCGACCGCGTCGTCGGCTGGACCATCAGGAGCTAGCGGCGACGGCCCCGTGACTGTTGCCGAGTCGGGCACCGATGGCGAGACGGCCGGCGAGTAGCGGTAACGAGGGAGAGACACGGCATGCCGCTCCTGGGACGTCGACGCTGGGATCCACAGCCGACTGCCCAGGCAGCGGTACTGCTGGCGTCGTCCGGCGAGCCGTTCAGCCGTGCCGCGCTGCGCCGCGCACGCGAGCTCGCAGGCGGGCAGCCGGTCGCCGTGCTCTCGATCCTCAAGATCTACGGATCGTCCTTCGGGCTGCCGAATCCCGGTCTCATGCCCACGCGCAAGGAACGCGAGGAACAGCTCAAGATCGTAAAGCAGGCGATCGACGAACTGGAGCGACGCGGCTGCACCGTCGACGGCCAGGTCGCCGCGACGCGCAGCGCGGGTCGTTTGATCGCCAAGGTCGCCCGGACGAGACAGGTCCAGTACGTCGTGATGGATGTCCACCCGGCCACCGGTATGCGCCGCCTGATCGAAGGCGAGCTGACCAACATCGTCCGGCGCGGGCTGAAGGACGCGGCCGCCCTTGAATTGGTCGGCAGCAAACCTTAACGCTTTCCATACGCGCGATTTGTTCCGGCATACGGCAGCCGGAGCGATGATGGACAGGAATTGAATCGCATCAGCGCCGGCTGAGCGGCGCAGTTGACCAAGGCCGCGTGGGCAAGGATGTTCGCAAGAGTACTGATAGCAATCGATGACGTCCGCCAGAACCAGGCCGTGGTCGACCTGGTGAAAGGCATCGCCACCGAGGGCGTCACGGAGGTGCACGCCCTGCATTGCCGCGTACGCGAGCTGTCTGGCTACTCCTGGTATGCCAGGGAGAACCGGAACCAGGCAGCGTTCCAGGCCGAGGCGGCCGTCTTCGACTTGCGGATGGCCGGGCTCGCGGCTGGCGCCGACGTACGATTCGCGATTGTGGACCGGGTAGCCGAGGCAATCCTGGACGAGGCGAGGGCCTTCGGCGCTGACCTGATCGTGCTCGGCCCGCCCCGCCGGCGTGAGTTCGCCGCGCGGATATTCGGGAGCATCACCCAGCGGGTCATCCAGCGCGCTGCCTGCCCCGTGCTCGTCGCGCCCCGCGCTGCAGGCAGATCCGGGCGCTCCATCCGAACCGGCACCCCGGCTTCCGGTCACCAATCCTGATCCGCCGCCGCAATTCCACGGGCAAGCGAGCTCAGCCCAGGCCGATCAGCACTAGGCCGGCGATGATCCCGACCACTCCGGCCAGCTGCCTGCGGGTTAGCTGCTCGCCGAAAAGCAGGATGCCCGCCACGAGCGGGATGACCGGGTACACGCTGGACACGGCAGCGGTCACGGCCACCTGGCCAGCCTGGCCGCCCCGGGAGAACGCCAATAGTCCCACCACATCGGTGAGGCCAGCCGCGGCGGCCCAGATCACGCCGGACGCGCTGCCGCGCCATGCCTTCCGGCGACCAAGGAATGGGACCGCCATCAGCAATGCCGTGATGGAGGCGCCGTGCGCCACCAGCGCCGCTACCAGCCATCCGGCACGTGCGGAATAGTCGCCCAGGAGGAATCCGCCGAACCCGTAGGCTAGGGCGCTTACGATGGCCAGCGGGACGCCGGCCCGGGAGAGGCTGCGGATCCGTGATGGCGCGGGTGCGACGCCGACGATCGGCTCGCCGACCGCGACGGAAGCCTCGGCAGCGGAGGCGGGCCGCGCGGCCGCCAGGGCAATCCCGGCAACTGCCAGCGCCACGCCGAAGGCTCCAATCCCGCCGAGTCGTTCACCGAGCACCAGCACGGCCAGGACCGTCGTCACTCCGCCGTACGTCGCGCTGATCGCGCTCACCAGGCCGACGGCGCCACCGTACTCCAGGGCTCGGTAGAAGGCGAGGTAGCCAAGCAGGCCGAGCAGCCCGGCACCAGCCAGACTCAGCGCGACGGTTCCATCGGCGGCTGCAAAAGAAGGCCGCAAGAGCACGGCCAGCAGTAGCAGCACGAGGACGCCGAGCCCTTGCCCGCTGAGCACCGCGAGATATGTTCCCGCGCGCCTGGCAGCATTCGTGGCTGCGACCGCCGAAAGACCCCACCCCAAAGCCGCGATCAACCCGTAGACCACGCGCCAGCCTCCGCCCGGCCGCATCATGCCGGTCTCCGCTCGGCTGCTGAGACCGCGTGGCCAGCACTATATTCGCATCGGTCGAACGCCCGGCGAAGCGGGGCGCTAAGGGGCATAGCTATCTAAAACCGGGACAGGCCGGTGATTCAATGGCCCGATCTGGGCGAAGCTGAACGAGGATGGTCCGGCCGGCATGAGGACAGGAGGTGCTAGCCGCGGGTGAAACGAAGTTGGCCGGCCTGCTCCTCCCATCTCTACGTGCACAAACCGCATGATCATCAAAAAGGCCGCAGGATTACGGGCCGAACAGGAATCGGCAGGCCTCGAAGCCGGAGATCTGGATATCATCGCCGCCGCCGCTGGCCAGCCAGTCGGCACCCGTGAGCCGCATGTCCACCATGACGTCCGCCCGGTCATCGCGCGCGTGCAGCGACTCGCCATTCGACTGGTAGCCAAGCGCCCGGGAGACGCCGAGGGAGGCATGGTTGTCGTGCCACGCCGACGTGATCGCCGCCTGCGCATGCAGCGGGCCAAAGGCGAGCGCCAGTACCGCGCGCCGCATCTGCTTGCCGTAACCGCGGCCTCGGGCCCGGGCGATCAGGAAGGACGATGTGTCGACCGTCCGCAACAGCGGGAAGTCGTTGCCTTCGAGTTCCTGGAAGCCCACGATCTCGCCGGCCGCCGATACGACCAAGCCGAGCCGCCAAGCTGACGGCTGCCAGGTCCCGTAGGCCTTCCAGTAGCCCTGGTGCGTGAAGATCCCGCGGCTGATCCGCTCGTCGCTGAGCCCATACCTGGTGGCGGCCGGATCCAGCTCGAGGTCGAAGGGCAGCAGGTCCGACGCGACCGTAAGATCGGCCTCCCGCATCGGGCGCAGCGTCAGGTATCCCGCGAGGCTAGGCGCAGGTCGAACAACGGCCAGTAACCAGAGGTCACCCGGCGACATTAGGAGAGATCGGGGCGCGGCAGCAACAACATATCGACCAGGCGGGTTTTCCTTATCCTGGGCGGTTACAGATTGGATTTGATGGTGCCGCCGTCGATCTGGAATACGGCGCCGGTGATGTAGGAGGCGCGCTCCGACGCAAGGAATGCGACTAGCTCGCCGAGCTCGATCGGCTGGCCGAGGCGGCCCACGGGGATCGTCGCGGCCACAGGAGCGAATTGAACCTCGATCTCCGCTATCTCGGCAGTGGTCCGGCCCTCAAGGCCAGGGCTGATCCTGGAGGTCAGAAACGAGCCAGGCAGAACGAGGTTGATCGTGATGCCGTCCCTGGCCAGTTCAGGCATGATCGCCTTCGCCAGGCCAGCGATGCCCGGGCGGATCCCGTTTGACAGGTCGATGCCTTCAACCGGCTGCTTCACCGACGTCGACTGGATCCCGACGATCCGCCCCCACTGCCGCCGGCGCATGTGCGGCACCACCTCGCGGAGGAAACGGACGAAGTTCAGCATGGTCACCTCGAACGCCTGCCGCCAGTCATCGTCGGTGAACTCCCAGAACGTGCCTAGGGCCGGGCCGCCTGAATTATTGACTAGAACGTCGATGCTGCCGAACCGCTCGATGGTCGCGGCGACCACGCTGCCGATGCCGGCCGCGGTGGTCAGATCGGCAGGGACAGCAAGGACCTCGGCGCTCGTGGCACGCCTGATCTCGTCGGCAGCCGACCGCAGGAGCTCCTCCGTACGCGCGCAGATCGCGACGCGCGCGCCCTCGCGCGCCAGCGCGAGCGCCGACGCCTTGCCCAGTCCCTTGCTCGAAGCAGCGACGAGCGCGACCTTACCGTCCAGCCCCAGATCCATATAGCTCTCCACGTCCAACGCCGCTCGGTAAACCCGCGGTTTTGGTACCTCTATGTACCACACCCGCGTGATCTTCATCCTGAACCATCCCGCGGGGGCACTGCGGGATAGGGGGGCACTGCGGGATGGTTGAGAGAGCGAGCCGAGCCGTAGAGTTGTGAATCACAACGGCGCGAGCAAAGGAGTCTCAGCGATGACCGGTCAGCTGGCGATAACGGCGGTAACTGGCGGTCGCGGCCGGGGACCGCGAGGGCAGCTGGCCACGTTATGGTCCGGGGCTGACTGGTGCCCTATCCCGCGGTGCGGCCGCCAGATCGACCCGTCGCGCCTCATGTGCCGCTCGCACTGGTACATGGTGCCAAAGGAGCTACGCGATCATGTGTGGGCGACCTGGCGTTCTGGCCAGGGTGCGTGCAGCGCCGAGCATCGGGGAGCCGTCCACAGGGCGGTCATCGTGGTGCTCACTGCCATCGGCGAGACCGCGCGGTCACCCGCCTGATCACGATGAGCAGGTGTCTTCCCCGTCGGCGCGAGGTTCGCCCGCCGAATCATCGGGGCCACCAGCGCTCGTAAAGCGGTCGGCGAGCCCGGTTTCCTTCAGGTGCAGGGCGAGCTGGTCTGGCATGTCCGCGAGGATCAGGCTGGCGCCCGCGCTTGCCGCTACCCTGCCGTGCGCCCGCAGCAGGCCAGCCAGGCCGAAAGCGTCCCAGAACGCCAGCCCGGCCAAGTCGATGACCAGGCGCGCGGCCGGATCTGCGGCGAGCACGCGCTCGACAGCATCGGTGAGCCGTCCGGCCGAGTTCAGGTCAAGTCGCCCGGCCACGGCGAGAATGACGGATCCGCCGCTCGAGCGCTCGGCGAGCGTGAACGGCTCGGCCGAGCCAGGCTGCCCGAGGGCAAAGCTGATCTTCGCGGCCGAGCCGTTGATTCCCGGATGCAGGCTGGTCCGGTCCGCTAGCTGGCGGACCAGCCAGAGCCCGTGCCCTGGCTCGATTTGCCAGGCTGGCGCACCGGGCACCGATCGGGCGTCCGCGCCGCTCCCGGATTCCTCGGCCCCCTCGGCGGTCCCGGCTATGCCGTCGTCAGTGACCCGGCAATGCAGCATCTGATCGTGTTTCCAGATCCGCAGCCGACCGCGGCCGCTGCCGTGGCGCACCACATTGGCGGCGAGCTCGTGCACGGCGATGACAAGGTCATCAGCACGGCGTTGTGACAGGCCGGCCTGGAGGGCATGGGCTGCTACCGAGGCGCGCAGCCGGTACAGCGAGTTACCGTCAAGGGCCTGCTCAAGGATCGGCTGGACCCCGTCGCCCGGCCCCCCGTGTGTTTGGGCATCCGATACGCCGCCAGTTGGGTGCCCTGGCGGCTGCGGCACGCCGGTCGCGTTACCTGTCATCGACCGTCACCAGCCTGATACTGCCGATGCTGTCCGCGCCGAGCAGCGAGAACTTGCCAGCGATCGCGGGCGGGCACTGGAGGATGACCCGGCGCGGCAGGGGCAGGCTGCGAGCCAGATTCACGATCATGCGGATGGACGACACATCGATGAATGTTAGGTCGGCCAAGTTGATCGTGATATCGCCGTCCATCCGCAGCGCCTCGGCGAGCGCCAGCGCGAGAGGCTCCTCGGCGTGGTAGTCGATCTCACCTGCGACGCGGACGCCCGGGGGCGCGTACTGGCGGCAGATCCGAAGCACCGCGTCCTGGTAATAGGTGGCCGCCGAAACGGAGCGGGTATGCCGCCCGGCCACAGAGGCCAGGGTTACCGGGTCAAACCGTTCCCGATCGTACTGGCATAGCACCGACGTGGCCGCGGCTGCCAGCACCGCCGCCACTGCATCCTCGAAGTCGGGCAACTGCTCGACCCCCGATATCGGCCGCAGGGCCCAGCTCATGTCCAGCGCCACCCGGAGGCCGGGAAACCCTTCATTCCTGCAGGCAGCGACCTGCTCGCTGAGCCAGCTCATCGCATAGCCGGCCGCGAATGCCTGCTCGGACAGCAGGTAGTCCTCGCACGACGACACCGTCATCTGTCCCGCCGCGACCGCAGGCTCGATGGCAATCCCGCGCCCGGACAGTTGCATAGCAGCCTGCCCGGGTGCCGAGTCACTGAGCCACACTACTTTCCGGCCTCCGGCAAGCCCATCCCTGATGAACGCTGCCGTCAGGTCGAATAGCTCTTCGCTCTCGCCAAAGGTAAGGCATGCGTGATCGTTTACCGCGAGGTCGGTGATCTGCGTGTCGGCACCGACCGTCACCGGCACCACCGCCGCCCGGTCGCCATGCCCGTGGTCACCTAGCATCACCAGCCCATCGCATGTCCGGTTGGCCTTCTACCCAAAGCATCACCCCTCATTCGATCACTCGCAGGCCAAACGCGCCTCAGGCGCACAGTCCCGGCTTATACGCTCTGCCTGGTGCCTGGGTTCACCGGCCCACGCGTACACGCTGCAAGGGAAGGGCGGGAGATGGCGCTGCTGCTGCCTGAGGCGGACGGGATCGCACGGTACGTCGCACGCCAGCTTCCGCAGGCAGCGGTGCTCAGCTACGGCGAGACCGATCGCGGTCGCCTGGACAGCGTCACGTTCTACTGCCTGCCGTACATGGGCGATGCGGCCAGCGTCGCCCTGATCAGCGGGCTGCCCGCGCTGAAGGTCATCCAGAGCCTGAGCAGCGGAGTCGATGAGGTCGTCGCGGCTGTACCCAGCCAGGTCACATTGTGCAACGGGCACGGGCTAGGCCACGAGGAAGGCACCGCCGAGCTGGCGCTTGCCCTCATCCTCGCCAGCATCCGGAAAATTCCGTGGTTCGCTGCTCGGCAGTCGCAGCGGGCCTGGTCGCACGTGCGCACGGAATCGCTCCAGGGCAAGCACGTCCTCCTGGTCGGTTACGGCGGCATCGGCAGCCTGATCGAGCAACGGCTCGCCCCGTTCGGCGCCCGTGTCAGCCGGGTCTCGAGGACTGCCAGGGACGGCGTCAGCGGGCTGGCTGAGCTGCCGGCGCTCGCGTCGGCTGCTGACATCCTGGTGATCTGCATCGCGTTGCACCCGGCCACGAGAGGCCTGATCGACCGGCAGGTCCTGGCGGCCCTGCCTGATGGCGCTCTGGTCGTCAACGTGGCGAGGGGCCCGGTCGTGAATGCTGATGCGCTGGCCAGCGAGCTCAACTCGGGCAGGCTGCGCGCCGCCCTCGATGTCACAGACCCCGAGCCGTTGCCGTCCGACCGGGCGGAGTGGACCTGGCCCAATGTGCTGATTACCCCGCACATCGGCGGTGACACGGCCGTCTTCGCCGAGCGGACACCAGCGTTCGTGGCTGACCAGGCAGCGCGCCACCTCACTGGCCGACCGCTGCAGAACGTCGTTCGCCCCGCAGCCGCGTGAGCAAGCGTCAGATTCCGCCGTCGTCTGGACGCGGCGCAGTCAGTGCGGCAGACTGCTGGAACGGTTGCTGAGCCAGCCGGGGGTACGAAGGCAGGCTCGTACGGATTGGGCCGCCGGTGATCATGGCGCAGTCCTCGGGGGGTGGCGGTGCATTTTCTGCGTGATCGGCGGACAGATCGAGCGCCGCTCCTCGCTGTTTTCGCCGCGGCCACCCACCGCGCCAGCCTGCGCCGGAAAGCTGACGACATCGCCGTTTCACGCGGTCACAGCGGGGGAGATGGAGCCAGCAACCGGATCCCGGCCGGCCAGAAAGCTTGGAGCGCCACCATGTCCACTGCCGCTACTGCGTGGTCAGCTTCGGTTACCGCGTCGCTCGCTGCTGAGAGCAGCTTGCCGTCCGCCGAGCGTAGTCAGCCGGCCGCTGAGGTGGGCTGGCCGCAGGAGCGCATGACCGCCAGGCCGGCGTCTGGGACGGGCTGGCCCGCTCCCGATCCGGCGCCGCCCGAGTCCGACCTGCGCCGTCCGGCCGAGCGCCCTGAGGCTTACCGTCACCTGTGGCAGCCCTGGGGGCGCAAGCCGCCGCCCCGCCAGGCGCTAGGCCGCCCCTACGTCTGGGACGGGAGCCAGGACGGCCAGCTTGCAGGACCAGACATAGATCACGGCCGGAAAGCAGCAGCCGGCCCGACGGCCGGGGAGCGTCCGCAGGAAAGAGCGGACGGCGTGGATGCGCTGACTGGTGTCGTAGCGAGCAGCGAGCAAGCGGTCATCGGGGATGATCTCCGCCAGCCCGCAGCCTGGTGCCAGATCGGAGCATGCATCGCCAGGCACACCGACGCTGCGGCGCTTGGTGAGGCCGATATCCGCAGCAGGGCCGTGGCCTGCGGTTGGTGCCTGGATGCCTTCGGCCGGCTCGTATGTCCGTCCTGTCAGCAGCATTACCCGGTCTGGAGCGCACGGCCACTAGCGCTCCGCGCTCAGGCGGGAAGGCAGCGCGGCGCCACGAGTATCCAGGCCGGACAGCACAGGCGGACTTACAAGTAGCGATCACGCGCTGGATATGACGCACGGCCGTCGGCCAGGCGACCTCGGAGCTGGCGCTGCCGACGTGGCCTCACGCCCCGACAGATGCCCCGACAGGCGGCCCGGGCAGAGGACAATTCCGACTAATTAATAAAGGTCGTGGAGCTAAAGTTGACTAGTACCGGGCGCCTTGACGAACCAGGGTCGTCCAGCGATTTGTTTTGCCGGCCCCGGGAAGGCGGTGCGGTTTTTGCTTGAGAACGAACGCCGCGCTGCGGCCGCCGTCCCGCCTGACTGGGACGACAAGCTACGCGGCATCCAGTCGATCACCGATCGCGCCCTGTCCGGCCTTGATCCGCAGGCGACGCTCGATGCGCTGGTGGAACGCGTCCGCGAGGCCCTTCAGGCCGATACGGCTGCCGTCCTGCTGCTCGACCGGCAATCAGGACAACTGATCGCGACGGCGGCGAGCGGACTGGAGGAGGAAGTACAGCAGGGCGTCAGAATCCAGATCGGCCGCGGGTTTGCCGGCCGGATCGCGGCGGAGGGCCGCCCCGTCATCCTGAACGAGGTTGACCATACGAAAGTCGTGAACCCGATCCTCCTCACCAAGGGCATTCGTTCACTGATGGGCGCCCCGCTGCTGGCCGACGGTGCCGTCATCGGCGTCCTGCATGTCGGTACCCTCGGTCCGCGGACGTTCACCAATGTCGATGTCGACCTGCTCCAGCTGGCCGCCGACCGGGCAGCAATGGCGGTACAGGCGCTGACTGCTGACCTTGATCGGGCGGCCGCATCCGCGCTGCAGCGGAGCCTGCTGCCGGCCGCGCTGCCCTCGGTCGCCGGGACGCAGATGGCCGCCAGGTATGTCCCCGGGGCGGGAAATGTGGGCGGCGACTGGTATGACGTCCTGGTCCTGCCCTCGGGAGAGCTCTGCGCGGTCATCGGAGACGTAGCGGGCAGCGGCCTCCGAGCCGCCGCGATCATGGGCCGCGTCCGCAGCGCACTGCGGGCTTACGCGCTCGAAACCAGCGATCCGGCCGACATCCTGACCCGGCTTGAGCACAATATGCACTATTTCGAGCCCGATGTCATGGTGACCGTCTTGTGTGCAGTCTTCAACCCGTGCCTGGATCACGTTCGCATCTCAAGCGCGGGTCACCTGCCGCCGGTGCTCGCCCGTCCATGCCAGCCGGCCGAGCCCGTATCGATCGTCTCTGACCTGCTGATCGGTGTCCCAGTCGAGCGAGGCAGGCACGCCACCACCATCGATTTTCCGCCTGGTGCCATACTCTGCCTGTACACCGACGGGCTGGTTGAGCGCCGCGACCGGCCCATTGATGACGGCATTGCCAGCCTGAGCGCGGCTCTCTCGCCGAGTGAGCCGGAGACCGCCTGCGCATGGGTGATGGCCGCCATGGCCGATTCGAGCCCGCATAGCGACGACGTCGCCCTGCTGATCGTTCGCCGGAGTCCCATGCCAGGCAGCGAGCCCGCTGCCGCCAGCGCTGGCAGCACGCGATGACCGCCGCCGAATTCGATGTTCGGTGGACCGGCCGGCATGCCGTTGTGAGAATGCCTGACGAAATCGACCTGAGCAACTCCGCCAGCATGGACAACGTGCTGTCCAAGGTTGCCGCTCAGCATCCTGAGATCATCACCGCGGACATGACCGTCACCGTGTTCTGTGATTCGAGCGGGATTCATGCCCTGGCACGTGCGCATCGCGTGGTGACCTCCGACGGGGGTGAGCTGCGCCTGGCCATCGGCGCCTCGCCTGCGAGGCGGGTGCTTGAGCTCACCGGACTGGATCAGGTGCTGCCAATTTACGCCGATGTCGAGCAGTCTCTGGCCGCACCGCCTCGGTCCTGATCACGCAGCCCGCAGGCGGGCGGTCTCGTCCTTGACCCACAGCGTCACCAGGCCGCGCAGGTGGGCGATGAACTGGTCGTGCTCGGCTGGCGGATACACCGACCTGACGGTCTGGATCAGCAGCCGATCAAAGTCCGGCCCTGCCACCCAGTCCAGGACGACATCGTCGATGCCGCTGAGGCTGCCTGCGCAGAAGTCGAGATACCGCTCCGTGTCGAAGTACGCGTCAGCCAGATCGCCGTATGCCGCCAGCTTGTCAGCGTAGGTTGCGCCGGTGTCGTCGGCGATCTCGAAGTACCGGTCGGCATCAAGGTCGAGCTTGGGCCTGCGACCAGTCACCAGCGCGAAGACACACCATTTCACCAGCGCCTTGATGGCCCATGGAAAATAGTAATGCAGGCTCGTGAGAGCGACGTCTGGGCAGGCGTTAGCGTAATCGATGGGGTAGACCTCGCCGCCTGCCACGAGGGTCTCGCAGGAGTTGAACTCCCAACGGAAGAACGCGTTGACGAGCCTTCCGATAGTCACGACCTCGGCTCCCGTGCCCGGCGACAGGAAGCTGTGCTCGACCGCATAGCGCAGGTGCATGGGCTGGTCAGGCTGAAAGCGCATGACCATCGTCTCGGCGCCGATCGACAGCGAGCGGGCGAACACGTCGTAGTCGTCGACCGCCTTCTGCAGGTGCATCAGCATCTCGCCGCTCTGGTCATACGCGGCATGCAGTTCCGCGGGGTTCCTGATCCGGGATACGCCGCGCCAGGCGCCGCCATCGTACGGCTTCATATACAGCGGGTAACCGATCCGCTCCGCGATAGCGTCCAGATCGAATGGCCTGTTGTACCTGGCGGCCGTGTAGGCGTAACGCGCGTTATCGACCGGGTTCTTGAACGGCACGAGTACGGTCTCAGGCACCTTGAGCCCCAGCCGCATCATCGCGCAGTAAGCCGCGTGCTTTTCCATCGACTGAAAGGTGAACGGGCTGTTCAGCAGGTACACGTTGTCCATCAGGGCAACCTTCTTCAGCCATTCTCTCGGGTGGTAGTACCAGTAAGCGAGCCGGTCGACGACCAGGCCGTAGCGTGGGTGGTCGCGCAGGCTGAACGGCTCGATGGTGAGCCGCTCGCAATCGAAGGCATGCCGGGAGCCGCCGGGGCCGGTCACCGGGCCCAGCCGGCGCAAGACCTCCTCGAAAGCAAGGGGCCAGTCCTCCTCGGTTCCGAGCAGCAAGCCGATCAGGTGCCTGGTCTGGGTCACTGGGGGCTCCCCTAGCAGAATCGCGGCATGTGGTGAGCTAGCTGGGCGCGCCAGGAGGGCCAGTCGTGCGGCACATCGTGGCCCCACAGGTCCAGTTCGTGCCTGATGCCTTTGCTTGCGAGCAAGGCGGCGAACTGCCGTGTGCTGGGTAGCGCTCCTGTGGTGTCCTCCCACTGGCCCTGGCCGCAGACAAGCAGCAGGCTGACGCGGCCGCGCAGCCACTCGAGAGCGTCGCCGCGGCTGTGGCTGAGGTAGTCCAGCGGGTTGTTGAAGTAGGCGGCCGTCCCGCGCTCGCCCCATCCGTTCCAGGCGGCAGGGTCGTAGGTACCCGAAAAGCACATCGCGAGGGGGAAGAGGTCGGGCCGTTTGAGGGCGAAGTTGGCCGCGTGAAAGGCACCGAGGCTGCAGCCGAGCGTAACGACCCCGGCCGCGCCGCCGCAGTCCTCGCGGATCCATGGCACGACCTGCTCGGTGATCCAGGACTCGTAACGGCCATGCCGCAACGCCCGCTCTTCGAGCGGAATCCCGGAGTCCGACCACGACTGCGCGTCATAGCTGTCCACGCAGTAGAGCTTCAGCCGTCCTGCCTCGAGCAGGTCGGCTACCGCGCCGACCATGCCGTTGTTCTCGAAGTCCCATGCCTTGCCCTGCTCGGCAGGAAAGACGAGGACGGCTTGGCCCCAGTGGCCGTACCTAATGACGGTTCCCGGCGCTCCGATGGCCTCCGCCCACAGCTCGGTGACCTCGCGGTTCATGAGCGCATCCGCCGCAGCATCCGGGTGAGATGCGGGTCGAAGGAGTCCCGCCAGGCTGTGTAGTTGTGCACGTCGGCAACCTCATGCAAAGTCGCGTCGTAGCCATGCTCGCGCAGGACGTCCGGCACCAGGCGCAAGCCGACCAGCTTGCGGCCAGGATCGGGTACTCGCAGCGTGAGTACGCCGCTGCTCATGCTGCTGGCCTGGCCGGCAGCACTGCACCAGGTACCGCAAATCACTCGCACATCCTGCCTGCCTGGCGCCGTGATGACAATGGCGGGGAACCTGGCTGGCGCAAGCTCGTTTGACATGGCACCGTGTAGGAGAGGTGCCAGGAGATTCGCGCCATCGCTATATTCCAGAGCCCTATCTAGCTGAGCGAGACCACATGGGCCGTGACATCCAGGCGATCAAGATCAGTGGCGAGGACAGGCGGAATTACCGCGAGAAATTGCGGCGCTCGCTTGATGTCTTCGACCGGATGCTGCGCGAGAGCATCTTCGACACCAGCCTGTCCCTGGTCGGCCAGGAGATCGAGCTGAATCTCGTGGACGAGCGTGGTGAGCCATCCATGCGCAACGCCGCCGTGCTTGATGCGATCGCCAATCCGGCCTGGGCGACTGAGCTCGGCCAGTTCAACATCGAGATCAACGTGCCGCCCAGGCCGCTCAGCGGCAACGCCCTCGCGGCCCTGGAGGACGAGATCCGCGCCGACCTCGACGCGGCGGACACCAAGGCCCGCGGCAGCGGCAGCCGACTGGTCATGATCGGCATCCTCCCGACGCTGCGCCAGGATGACGTGCACGAGGGCACCCTGTCCGCCAACGCGCGCTACCGCGTGATGAACGAGCAGATCTTCGCGGCCCGCGGCGAGGACATCAGGATCTCGATCGACGGTAGCGAGCAGCTACTTACCCACGCGGACAGCATCACCCCTGAAGCGGCCTGCACGAGCGTGCAGCTGCACGTCCAGGTCAGCCCTGAGGCATTCGCGAGCTACTGGAACGCCGCCCAGGCCATCGCGGGGGTGCAGGTCGCGCTGGGTGCCAATTCCCCGTTCCTGTTCGGCAGGCAGCTCTGGCACGAGACCAGGATCACTCTGTTCGAGCAGGCCACCGACACCCGGCCTGAGGAGCTTAAGCAGCAGGGCGTGCGGCCCCGCGTTTGGTTTGGCGAGCGCTGGATTACCTCGGTATTCGACCTGTTCGAGGAGAACATCAGGTACTTTCCCGCGCTGCTGCCCATCTGCGAGGACGAGGATCCGCTCGCGGCACTGGAGAGCGGCAGCTGCCCGAGGCTGGACGAGATGAGCTTGCACAACGGGACGATCTACCGCTGGAACCGGCCGGTCTATGCCGCCGTCGACGGCAAGCCGCATTTGCGGGTGGAGAACCGGGTGCTGCCCGCGGGCCCGTCGGTGGCTGACACCATCGCGAACGCGGCGTTCTATTACGGGCTCGTGCGCTCACTCGCCGAGGCCCAGCGCCCGATCTGGACGCAGATGTCATTCGCAACCGCTGCGGAGAACCTGCACGCGGCGGCCAGGCACGGCATCGAGGCGCAGCTCTACTGGCCTGGCCTGGGCGAGGCTCCGGCGGCTGAACTCATACTCCGCCGTCTGCTTCCGCTTGCCAGGCAGGGTCTTGGCCGGTGGGGCGTCAGTCCGGCCGATGCCGACCGGCTGCTCGGTATCGTCGAGCAGCGCTGCCTGACCGGTCGGACCGGTGCCGCCTGGCAGGTTGCAGCGGAGGGGGCGCATGCATCGCGTGGTGCTGACCGCCGGGAAGCGCTGCGGCTGATGACCCAGCGGTACATCGACAACATGCACACCAATCAGCCGGTCCACACGTGGCCCGAAGGCGGCTAGGGACGCTGACTGCCGAGTACACCCAGCGGGCTCGGCGCCGGGAACTTGATCTGGAAGGTCAGCGTCGCCGCTGGGTCGTGGGTGGTGAGGCCGGCGACGGGCGGCTTGTAGATGCCCGGCAGCAGCTTCAGCTGCTTGGATAGGAACCGCAGGTAGGCAGACCTGCTCAGGCCGGCGGCGGCGTAATCTGGCGCCAGATGCGCAATCCGGACCGGGACGCCGGCGCTCGCGCCTGGAGAGGCCGCGCCGAAATCGAGAATGCGGATCGGGTGCCTGGAGGCGAGCGCCGTCAGGACCACGATCAGGCGGGAATCGACCTGCCCGGTCAGCAGCTGTTTGCGTGCGGTGGCCGACGTCGATACGTGCGGGCTATTGACCAGTCCTGCTCCTTTAGCTTTCCGCGACCGCTGATCGGCCTTGAGGGCGGCCTCGAACTTGGCCGCTCCTCGCGGTGCAACTATCCGGACGCTGACGCCGGTGCTGGCGGGGCCGAAGCTGGCCAGGGCGGCTGGCGCCCAGTTACCAATGCGGCTGCCGCCGAACTGGCGCTGGACCAAGGGCGTGACGACGATGACCTGAGCGTGCGGTGGAGCGGGCGAACCAGGCCTGATCAGCCGCAGGTGGCGGCCCGGGAACCCGTGCGCGGCCAGCGCGTCGCACATCGCCTTGTCACAGGCCACCACCACGTCATGACCCACCTGCGTGGGGACCCAGGCGGCGGCGAGGCTGGCCGTGACGGCCGGGTTGACAGGCGGCGGCGGGCTCTGCGACTGAGGCCGCTGCGACGGGCTCTGCGACTGAGGGCTGTGCGACTGCGGCCGCTGAGACTGAGGGCTGTGCGGACTCCGGGCTGACGATCGCGAGGACAGTGCGAACGCGACTGCTGCCGTGAGGATCACAGCCAGCGCGGCCACGCCAGCGACCCACGGCCCGCGGCGGCGGGCTGTGCGCGCGGTGGGCCGTGGCGGCGCCTGAAGCGGGACGGCGCGGCCGGTGACCGACTGTCGGGCCTGAACAGGCGGCCAGGCCTGGGCTGCCGGCCGCATCGGGGCGGGCGGCCGCATCGGGGCGGGCGGCCGCATCTGGGCGGGCGGCCGCATCTGGGTCTGCGGTGCCATCTGGACAGGCGGCCCCAGACCTGGGGGGTTCAATGCGGGAGGTGGCCTCTGGCCGGGTAGCACCCGGCCGGGTGGCGCCTCGACCGGCGGCCAGAGCTGGACCGGCACAGGACCTCCCGCGGGCGGCGCGCTCGGCGGCAGGTTGCCGTTCCTGGCGGGCGGAGCCGCCAGCCTCGGGCCGGCGGGGTATCGCATCTGGTTACCAGCGCCGTTTCGCTCTCTGGGCCGTGCCGCGCGCTCAGCGGCCGGCTGAGTGGACGCGCCTGTCTTGGCGAAGGCAGCCTGCTCAGTCCGCTCGCTCTGGCCGGCGCGAGCAGCATCGACCGCCGCCTGCATCCTCTTCAGTAAGGCGTCTGGCAACACCGGGCGCGTTGACGAGCCTGGACCACCTCGGGCGGCGCCCGGTACCCGCCTGGTGAGCGGCGGCGCTGGGCTGTCATCGGCCATCCGCTTCACCCCCGGATCCGTGCGGCGCAGCCTGATGTCGTTCCCTGGACGACTAGCCGAGCACATGATGCGCTGCTATTCAAGCACTATGACTATTTGTCACGGACTGGATACCGTTCGCTCGCAGGGCTGAACTTCGCCCGGCCACGTCCTCGCCGCACAGTCTTCCCGGGTTTGCGCGGAGGTGATACTGGCGGCTAGAGCCCGCTGGGGAAGCTCATCTTCTGCTGGGCGACGAGTGGCTTACCGACCTCAAGCTGGATCTGAGCATGGGCGTTGAGCGGGATGTCGCGCGGGTTGCCTTGATACACCTGGCCGTTGTAGATCGCCACGACATGGCCCTTGACCGGCCCGAGCGTCGATGGTCCGAGCGGCTGGCCCCACTCGTCGAAGAAGTTGCCAAGCGTGTAGGTGCGGTGGACCGGCGACTCGACGTGGATGATGCCGTCAGGCGCATGGGTGTGCAGCCAGTACAGGCAGGATCCGCCCTGGGCGACCGGGCCCTGCTGTGATTGCACTGTCCGCGAGCCGGGGATTCCGACGCCAGCAGGGAGTTGCCGCTGCGTCCCGTTGATGAAAATCGTCAGATGCGAATGAATGTGGAAGATCGTCTGCTCAGATGTCTGGCAGCGAATGCCATCAACCTGGCCGCCGGTCGCGGCCGACGATTGGCCAGCCAGCGTCGGCGCAGCCGGGATGGGAACGCCCTCGAAGCCCGGCGGGCCGGCCTTCGGCGCGGGCTTCAGCGGGCCGAGCGCGCTCAGCGGGCCGAGCTTGAGCTTCGGAGTGCTGGAGGACGGCGTCGGCTTGCCTCCGCCGCCAGTCACCGCGAACGCGATGGCTACGGCTGCGACAATGGCCAGGACCGCCGCGCCGATCCCCATGAACAGGCGGCGCTGCCGGGCCTGCCGCGCCTCCCGCGCCCGCATCTCAGCGACCCTCGCCTTCGCGATGTCGCGATTCCTGCCCGCCTTGGACACCTGTTCCGTTCCTCCTTGCCAGCACAAAAGCGGCCGTGCAGCCGTCGGCTCTCCCGGCGGCACCCGCAATCCGAGCCTATTGGACGCCGCGACCACGCAATCCCGGGCCGGGCACCGCCATGACTAGCTGGCACTGGCAGGGCGGCGACCTAACCGGGCGCTGGCTGCCAACGTCCGGCTGTTCGGGGTCTGGGTCTCGAGGACGCCAGTCTCGTCGCCGAGCAGTCGCGGTCCCGCCGCCCTGATCAGCACGACTGCCCAGGTCCGCACCGGCTTCCAGGGCTCGGCGATCTCCGCGAACCTCGCCGCCGACACTGGCTCGTCCAGGCCGTAGAGTCTGGCCGTCAGGGCCAGGGCCCTCGGCTCGGCGACCGGAAGGACGTCGGCGAAGCCCGTGCCCCTGATAACGATCAGGGAGCTGTAGAACGGTCCGATGCCCTTGATCTGCTGCAGTTCGGCCGCGGCAGCCTCAGGTCCGAGCTCGAGCAGGTGCGCCGATGCTAGCCGCCCGGCGATCGCGGCCTCGGCGACGCCGTGGAGCCGGCTGATCTTGTCTGCCGGTATCGCGGGGAAGGTCGCGATGTCCAGCAACGCCTCGGGAGTCGGGAATGCGGCCAGGCGTTGCCCGCCAAGCTCAAAGACCGTGCCGTGCGCCTCGCTCAGCCGTTGCCTGACAGCCATCATCTCGCGGGCCGGACGCCGCGCGCTGAGCACGGACCAAGCGGCAGCCTCGTATGGCGAGTAGAACAGCGGCGGCCGCAACCCAGGGGCGATCTGCTGCAACCTCCCGATCACCGGATCGCGCTCGCCGATCGCGCTGAACTCGTTGCCATCATGATCGAGCGAGAGCACGCGGGCGACCTGACGCCGGACCGCGTCCACGTCGACGCCGTCAGGAGCGCTAACGGTGCCGTGCACGGCGCCGTTGTCGTCCTGGCGCACCTCGATGCCGACCTGCATGGTGTAGCCGTCCATGCAGAAGGCCAGCCGGAGCACGCCATCCCATTCGCTCGCGTCGCGCTGCCCGAACCCGAAGGCGGCCGCCAGGGCTAGCGAGAACGGCCCGCTCGGCATGATCGTGAAGGTCGGCGGCGTCATGGCATCTCCTCGGTGTTCCTGCTAGTGACGCCATGCTTCCAGCCGGGTGTGACACTCCAGAGCGATCCGCAGCGCGGCGCTGATGGCCCGCGCCGCTTAGCTATCGCTGCATGCTCGCATCGATGGCCGTGCTGACCGCGTTGCTGGTCACAGCGACCGGTGTGGCCGCCGAGCGCGACGAGGCTCCGGAGTACCACTGCGGCTTGAATCCCTTCGCGCCGCATCCGACGGCGAACCTGACCGTATAGCTGCCCGGTTCGAGGTCGTTGATCCGGTAGCTGCCGTCGGCCACGGTCACGGCTGTCACCGGCGGGTTGCCTTCGACCGCGCCTCGGTCGGCAGCGGTTACACACAAG
>WNFL01368998.1_pt1 | contig 20267 bp, 28 predicted proteins | sample 5400361 | NCBI WGS metagenome assembly WNFL01 (sample SAMN13153351, study PRJNA577476) | soil metagenome | isolation source: 40 cm soil on Douglas fir-dominated hillslope | place: USA:California | collected 2013-09-17
GCGCATTCTCGAGGGGGTTGATACCGACGTTGATTCGATCACCATTTGCTAATGGCGCGACATTTGTCGCGTTCGAGTTGGCCATGCGGGTACTGAACAACGGAAATCGCAAGGCTGAAGTCCCATGAGGACGGTGGGGTCGAGCAAATATGTTACGGATTAGGATGGTTGTCTTATTCCATCGCGTTGTATTTATTTTTTTGCTAGGTTTCTTTTTGACTTGGGAGTTGTTTGTGGAATATTGTGGTGCTCTTAACACTACCATCCACCTTCCAACACGCCACGCCAGCAGATAGCGGGAAGCCAGATGAGGCTAAGAGTAAAAAAATACATGCGTGGAAGCGGGGTCGCAAGTTGGAAAGCACGGCGAATTTAGGCTTAAAGTTATTCCACTTTGCAGGTTTGCCCAAGGTCGTTTGCTTCCCTCTTCCGAGCAACGTCATGTCAAGACAGTTTACATACACACAGCATCCTCGGAGGACGCTTCACGCCTCATTCGCGATGCCGAGTAGTGGCTCGCGCAAATCAGGGACATCCCCGCTATCTATCGCACCGTTTCTCCGGCGATGATGTATGTGGCGCCTGCGATGATCCAGTCAAACGGACTATATTTCAACTCGGCCGGACTCTACCATACCGGTTTCTCAATATCCATAATTCAAAAGCCTCTACCATCCTGGACTCGCCGATGCTGATCCACCCGTCCTTTTCACAACGGGAGCAATAGAGCCAACTTTACGTCTATGGCGAGGCAAAGTAGCTTGCTGATCGTGGGCAAAACCCAATCTGAAACCGAGAAGCAAGCAACCGAGTCCGATTGAGGTTCACCTTGATGCTTATGCGGCATCGGCATCGTTGAACACGACACGACCGATTCTACCAAGTCTTTGCTCGGACCCGAACCAACCCTTGCCTTCTACCTATAGATATACACATATATATTCGCCCACTTCGCCCGAGGAATATGTGCACACTCTCCGTTTTTCTTTCCTGCTGAGACTATGCACAGCTACTCGTTTTTGTCACTTGTTCAGGTAAACGGGTTAGCGTGCACGCATTCCTTTACACCGTGCATAACGATAGAACCTATCCTCTTTTTTTTAGGAGTATGGCCTCGTTCGACATTTCAGAACGGCATCCGGCCCAATTCTCTCTCGTTTAGAGGACGTGGAGGTCGATACTACTACTACTATCGCTATGGCCGGAAACGACGATTCAGTTCCTTTTCCTTCCACTGGAAAAACTAGCTCCGGGCCTGCATTATCCAAAACCATTGCTTACAGGAAACGCACGGTCAGCAAAAAAATTTCGATCACGATGCGTTCGTGCACCGTCCCACTTGTCCACTGTACTAACTTTTGGGAGGGGACGCTCCCCCTTCCTTCTAGGTATCACTCGACCTAGCGCTCGCGCTCGAAATGTTGAAGAGCGTAGACGACCTCCGTACATTGGGCTCTTTATCTCAAGTGAATCAAACATTCTATCGTGCGTACAAGAATGAGTCGCAAGTCCTCCTGCTCTCGACCGCAAAGAAGGAATACGGGGACCTCCTAGATCCCATGATAGAGATCGCAACGTCTATTTTAAACAACGAGAGTGGTACACTATTACCGCTATTCCACCAGCGTCACAACAACCACACCAATACCAACACCACCCCCGTTCTCAACTCGCTTCTCATCAAAGCTCTGCTGGAAATCGACTCTGTGCTGGATACGTGGCTACGGATTTACGAATATCGTGGTCCATTGGGACTCTTGAACTACCGTGAAATGTCCTCCACCCCTTCCCTTCTTCGAACAATTTGACCGAGCGTTGCACTTACTCTTTTTTTTCTTTCCCTTTCTTTTCTATCTATCTATCTATCTATAGGTTCTACATCAACGAGTCCAGCGAGGGGGAATGCCTTCGGTTCAAGGACGTCCTTCTCTCATATTGGTCCTATTCCCTTTTCCATCGATCAGCCGAACAATACAGGTGCATCTGCTGCGGTCCACAACTCCCCAGCAAGATGGGGGCCTTTGACCATTTGTCGGACATCAAGCTTTTTCAACTCCACTCCATGTACGACTTTATGTACGCCGTCGTCTCTTCCTTATTTGCCGATTGTCGTCTCGAGATACACCTGGATGCGAGTAAGTAAGCACAACCAAAATTTTTTTTTTGAACTTACTCGTTTCACCAATTTTTTTTTTCGTTACCGAACATTTTTTTATTATTTTTTTGGCGCCCCCCCAGATGGGCTTATTCGTCACATTCTCAGCCTTGGCCCTGCATATCTTCTTAAACTACTCATGAATCCAACCGAGGCACCCTCTCAGCTCCTCAGTGAAAGCCAAAGGACAGAAGAGTACTTCCTCTCCGAATCTCTGCATGCCGAAATCGTAGTCAAACGGTCCTTGGACAACAGGCATTGGCAGAGGTTGGCCGGTATCACAGATTGCCTTACGGATGCTGGGCATTCACATGCCGAGGAAACTTTAAAGTCAGGTCCTACGAAAAGTCAACTCCTGGATTGGCTACCCTTCTGATTAAACCACATCCTCCCGCCTCAATCCATCACACTCTAGATACCCCCTAGGAATGGATCGCCCTCGTCTTGCTTGTTCTATATTAGGGCCCGAACGGCACCGACCACAAAATTTTAATCCTGATATCTCATAGTTCATTCATGACTTTGGTGTACAAACCACGCTTCATATCCATTGTGTACAGTATCATCTTTTGTGTGTGTAGTCGCGATAGCACAGGCCAAATCCTACATCCCCTGCACATATTGATCAAAGCAAACAACAAGTGTAACTTGTGAGATGGAGATTAGATATAGACCGGGAGCACTGGGTTGAGCGCGGTCCATTCTGGACCAGTGACAAGATCATTCTCCTCAATGAGGAAATCCAAAGCAGATTCCACAAGGTGGCCCTGGACCTTGGTGAGCTTTTCCTTGATCGTGGCGAGCGGAAGATCTGTGGCAACGTGCCCAGCCTTGACTTTAGGCACCCATTTCTAGAAGGTCGCTTCATTGTCAGTAGTTGACTTCAAATTTCTATTACGGAGATATGAACCTGATATGCGTCCCAGCTTCTCACGTTATTCGAAGGGACGGTCTTGAAGATTTCCTGGAAAATCTGCGTGTTGCGTTTGGCGGTGGTCATCCACAAGTCCTCGAACTCGTCGGAAAGAGGGTCTGCGACTTGGAGATCTTCCTTGGATTGGGTGTCAATCTCATGAGGACGAGGAACGGCGGTCATGGAACTAGTGATCTTGCGGGTGTTGGGGAGACAGTATTGAGGCTCGATGAGCCCAAGGTGCTCTGGTTTCTTGTCAGTTCGCCGCGCCAGAAGCCATAAGGAAGTTCCTACCCTTGAACAGGGTGCGGCGAAGAGTAGCCGCGAAACGCGCTACCTGATATGGTTTGCCGTCCATAGTTGACTCGATCATATCCGAATCTTCAACGACCTGTACGAAGGGTCAGTGAGAGCTCAGCTTCATCTAATACTCGTACCAGAGCGATTTCACTGTCACCGTCACCTTTTTGAGAACGGTCATTGAGATTCGCAGACCCCATCTACAAGAATATTAGAACTGGAGCGCCACTTAGAACGAAAGACTGACAATAACACGTCTGTCATCGACAATCATGACCTTGGAATGAATGTAACACAGTTCAGTGATGTAGCTATTGCATGAAAGGTCAGGACAATGAACTGCTGAGCCGAGTAAGCCATACCAGTTGCGTTCCTCTTCCTCAGTGCCAAGCCACTTCTCAGACATAAGGTCTGTAGTATCCAACAGTGCGTGGTGGGCGACGGATCCGCTGACAAGATCGTCAGATCTGGTAGAGGCGGCTTCGAACTGCCTGATGATTTCGTCCGCTTCCTCTTCGGTCTCGGGATATTTGAACTCTTCGACCTTCTTGCTATCACCTTCTTCGATCATTCCATCCTTGGTGGCCACGGGGGAGGCGATCGCGACTGACAGGAGTATCAAACGTCATTATTCGGAGTATAAAGGGATTGCGCCAACTTTTATCCTGGACCAAAGTCTCGTCAATCTTGCCGATCCATTTCCTTGCCAACGCGACTCGAGCTTTGTTGAACGGGACCCCACTCTTCTCCTCCATCTGCTTGATAAACGACTCGTACGGTGCGTTGATACGGTCATAGCTTCGCAGGTGATACCAGTGAATGTAGTTGGTACTTCGAAGATAAAAGTCAGCACATAAGGACGTTTACGCTTGCTTCAAGCCGAGGACTTACGGGTCGTAGCCAGCATTACGGATCTCTTCCATGATCGAGTGTCCACCACGGTTCATCGTACGCCATTGAGCTGCCATGATGGTCTGCACGGCTGAGGTCTCCTTGATATCACCAGCAAACGCGGGGATTTCAGGGATGATAACGATTACTTTGAATTTTTCTCCCGCTTTGGCTGCCTGAAGGATGCGCTGAACGAGCGCTTGGGCAATCTTGTTGGTAACAGAGCCAGAGTCTTGGGTGTTAGAGATACTATTGATAAATTAGGTACGGAGTCGACCTGAGATCATCCAAACATACAAGAATTGGTTCTCTGTAAGCCAAGTATCAGTAAGATGGGAGAAGAGGTAGATGGTAGCCACACACCGATATAGATGAAGTGTTCAGCCTCCATGATCATTTGGCGATCTAAATGCCGTCAAGCACTGAGCCTGAATAATTGGCGTCGAGAGAGCAACTTACAGGCATTTTGGATACTGCGCTCTGTGAGGACACCATGACTCCAATCACAGACACTCCGGACGACTTGAACTTTGCAGGACGGCGCCGCCGTCGGAGGAGCAGATGGTTGGGGGGCATGGACCTCAGGGGCACGGACCTCAGGGGCACGGACCTCAGGGGCATGGTATTGATTCCCCCCTTTCCTTGCCTCGACGTCCCATGGGTGCTTCCATTCCCCCGGAACGGCACCAAGGACATGCTCCTGGTAGCGGCGTCCCACAGCTTCCCAAGCTCCTCGATTAGGATGACCTGAGGGAATGATTAGATATGGATTCGGTTCGTATACGACAATGCACGTACTTGCCGCAGGCTCGTTAGGAGCAGCGTCGAAATTGTGAGGCAGAGCCAGCGTTGCATATCGATCCTCATTAGCATACTACGGTGATAATTAGAACAGATGATTGTAGGGAACAGCCACTGATATGGTCCTAACCTTGCGCTTCTTGACTTCATTCCATCTTTCGACATAGTGCTGCGAAATATCAAGAACTGATGGACCAGTAATTGTCATGTGAACGTCGTGCCAAGGCATCCGTCCGGTCTCAATAATTGAGAGTTGATTCGAAACGTAGTGGTCGACTTTCTGAAATAATCCCAGGAAAGATCAATATCTCCGACGGTGCATCCGTGTCTATTATACCGAACCTGGAAATCGAGGACACGGGCATTGTTGTAGTCCTGACCGGGGAAGAGGGTACGATCATGGTAGGTGGCTGTAAGCATGGATTAATGGCGAACTCCTCAGTGGGGCCAGCGAACTGACGGTGGACATCCGCAAGAAGACTAAAAAATGCAGAAAGGTTGGTGAAAGGAAATAGGGAATTGGAAACGAAAACATACTGGTTGTGGGTATCCCAACGACCGAAACATAAGTCCAGACCACCAATGGATGCCCAGTGGTTGTCGACCACAACAACCTAGCAACCAGTCGTAAATCCAAATTGGCTGTACTTGATATGCACACACCTTTTCGTGGTGAGACCAGAGCTGGACTGCGTCTGCCGAACCTATGTGGTCGGGGTGACGCTAGAAAGGTCGATCAATATCAACTCAGAAATTAGAGTAAGGTCCAGAGCCCACCATGACTGCGATGTTTGGATGGAGTTCTTCCAGAGCGTGCTAACAAGGTTCAGTCCACGGCATCGCTCACAGGTTGGGGTACAAACCTTGGTGTGCTGAGAACTCATTGACATGGCTTGGGCAACCTAAGGTATTCACAAGTCAGCAATTCTTCGTTCGAGGTTCGGTTTGTGTTTCGAGCCTACCTCCTTGTAAACGATAACATGGACCTTTACGCCTTGTTCAGCCTTCTTTGCGAGTAACCTATCGAGGCGGTACTGTGGGTACTGAGAAGGAGGACGCCTGAGGAAAACCTCCGGACTGAGCCACCAATCGAGAATGAAGATCGACTCGGTGGCTCGCTCAATGAGCTCGGACACGGCCCAGAAGAAGTCTGTAATCTCATATGTGAGCCGATGCTGTACAGGTTAATCGGATCGTCTTACCATGGCCATCGATGTGCCTTGAGGAGTACGATCGGGACCAAGTTAGATTTATGGGACTGGATTTTCGCGATACACCGACGTACCACTTGACGATATTACCTTCACGTTCATTAGCGAATGAACTGAAACGGTGACTATTGCAGATCGCCTGCAGTCTTGCATCCCGTTCCTTTTCTTCCGGGTTATCATGGCGACCTACGCAGGGCCGTTCAGTCCGGAGTCGTTAAGGTGGAAGCATCCACATACGGTCAGAATCGACCCAGCCTAGTCAAATATAGGGACAGTCAACGAGCTGGACGATCGAAGGCGATGAACTACCCACCCTGGATCTGAGAAACGGTGCCGGCTACTCCCTTTTCGACCAATCTTTTGACATCCCCTTGCACGTCGGTGAGCTTCCTGAACAGAGACATGATCGAACACGATTGTTGCTCTCGAATCTACAAGGTTGACGGTGTTTCAGAAGGAGAGGAGATGTAAGGGCAGCCAAAGAGCAAAGTGCGGTCGAATAATTAAAAGGAAGCAAACTTGTGACGATGTGAGTGACGATGTGATTATCAGCCCAGTGCACATCCGGCGGGGCCATTCACGTAGCCCGCGTAACCTAATCGACCAATGACAGACATTTCGATGCGGCGCTCCTCCGGAGTTTGATCCCTCAGCGATCGGGTCCTTTAAAGCCGGGAGAAAAACTCCTCGACCTCCCAGGCTCCCTCCCAGTACTGAACTTGGCACTTCAGACTAGCTGCCTCGCCCTCACTCTTGATTCGCTGCTCCAGACCTCGTGCGAGGCGTGCGAGTGCGAAATCTTGTCTAGAAATAGATGAGCGTTCGTCATGACATGCGGTGCATATGGAATAGGGCTTCGGTGTGACAAAGTAACATACGTTCTTAACCTGAGGATCGGGCAGAAGTCATTCGAACCATCTCCAATATAAATCATCTTGTCAAAGGGCTCCTTGTCTTTCAGGAACGCCTCAAGCTCTTCACCCTTGCACATGTTGGGACTGCAGCCGACTTGGCATGAATGCTGTGGCCCTTCGGGATCCACCCTGCGTCTGACCACGAGGAGCCCATCTCCGCGCCACTCGGCGGGGTTTGTGACGATGGTGTCAAAGATACCCTCTAGTTTCTTATCCTGAAAAGATCAACGTGAGATCGCGTCGCTTTCGCGCGGGGGTCACCGGCTTGAGACATACCTCAAGGATGGTGTTGATAAAGACTTGGTTGGAATTAGAAAGGCAGATGAAGGTGACCTTTGGATCTGCAGATGCTTTTAGGTGCGTAACGCCGCGGATCATCGCCGGATGCTAACAGAACAAAAGTCAGGGATCTTTGCGATCAGCATTAAAGCATTAGTCTTACGAATGGCAAAGATTTGAGAGCACCCTCTATATCTTCACGCGTCATTCCTTCCGTGTGAGCTTCCTTGAGGGTCTTTGCCCTGTAAAAATGCGTCCGTGTCAACCTCATCAACATAGCGGCGACACGGTCAATTCCACCTACACAAGATCGGTCCATTGAATTTCGTTTTTGAGGTCTTCCATTCGCCGTCTCAGATGAGGCGTATGGACCTCGAAAATGAATCGGTCGGTGTCCTGATCTACGAACGACCTAGCAAAAGTGGCTCGTAATGGACGCGTCTCAACCGAATCACAGGGCCCTCTCGCACCAGTCGAAGTCAAAAACAACGAGTACACGCGCAGGAGTGGCCGTCATCTTGCAGTCCTGGAATGGAGGGCGCGCGGTGCAGTCCAACCGTACCCATATTTGTGACGACCCTGAGTGAGGAACATAGCTCATATTATACTTGTATAATCTAATTCAATAACAATAGAGCAAATTGCCCAAGAGGAAAGGTTCAAGCAACCCTTCCGAGTTGGTCACTCGGGCTGCACCTCCACAGTGACGGGCCGTACCATGATAGTCTGCAACCATTCCTCGGGTATCGGATAACCAAGGCTCTCCATCTTCCGCACACACGTCGTCCACCGCGTATCTGCCTTCCTAGCACATTTCTTTGCCATCGACATCAACACCAGAGCGCTCGGCACAAGCCCCTCCCTCTCCATCAGCTCTAGATGCAAGAACGCATCCTCGTAGGCTTCCTCCAGCAATGTGAGCAGTATTAGTCGCTCATGAGTTTCGCCATTGCGTTCGATGCCCTGATCCAGCATCATCCGGTAAAGATTTCTCCCCCTCTCCGGGTACCTGAAACGCATGCACCCACGTAGGAGAAGGTTATAGGTCCTAGTGTCGGGCAAAATACCATATGATTGAGCATCATCGAGGAGACTAATCGCTTGATGAAACTCTGGTAGCCCGGTCGAAGAATTATTGCTAACAGCCCCTACTTGTGCTGCAATAAGGCAGTTCCATGCATGAATGGAGATGTTCTTTCCGCTCGTCGCCTTTGCTTTGAGCCACTCGATGGCATGGGTCCGAATCTCGTTGTCTGCTGTGAGCATCCGTACGACGGGCTGTGTCGTAGCATTAGTAGGATTTATCTTTTCCTCGGCCATCAGGTGCAGGAGAGCAAAGGCGTAACCGATATCATCTGGTTGTGCGTGTTCAAGGCAGAGAAGGATGGGGGCGATATGGTGCTCCTGAATCCTGATAAGGCGTTGCCTCAAGCACGTGATTATTTGATTGCCGAGTTCAAGGTTTTGACCAGTATTTGCGAGGCAGTGTAGGATCGCCATACAAAGCCCTTCGTCGGGCTTTATACCACCCATAACAACGAGACGATTCCATCCTGTCTCTACTCCCGGAGGCTACGTGTTCAGGGTGATGTCAGTCGTGGTATGAGGAGAGATTGAAAATTGACACTCACGAAGTGATTGGATGCGCTGCCACCCAAGAGAAGACTCCACACCGAGAGAGGTAGATGGCGATTGGATTCAGTTTCAAATTCCAAGGCAAGGTCAAGGGCAAGTCGCGGGGAGCTATGGTTCAGAGCCAAGTGTATGAGTTCTTCTATCGTCGACAAATCGGGCCGCAGCCCAGCTTCGCGCATTTCGTTGTAGAAGGTAAGACACTGGGCAAGAGTTTGTGACGTAGTCGCATGAAAATGTATAATGTGTCGATATGTCGTTGCATTTCGTGAGATGCCATTGGCTTTCATCTCATCCAGGACTTGCCGCATTCGCAGCCACGATGGACCACTGGCCTACCTTGGGCATTAGGTACTCGGAGAGCGATGAGGGGGTAACGGCTCACCGCGAGTTTCCAATTGAACATAGAAACGTCGAGCTTGAGGCCCACTGCGACAGCATCATGACATAGTGCAACAACTTCCGGCCATAAAGCTTTATTTGCGAATATCTTGCACAAGTATTCGTACACTCGTAAATCCGGGCTCACACCATCTTTTTTAATTTGTGCACAAATTTGGAGTGTGGAGATGATGTCCCCGGTCTCTGCATAGCGTTGCAGTCCATGTAGAGCTTTGGTTAGTGGGTCTATACGGTCGTCGGCTTGTCTAAATGTTGTTGGTGGATTCGCGTAGACATGTTTTGGTGGAGGCGGGTCTTGAACAGCGGCATGGGTACATCTTATATGTGCTGGAAGTATTCGTGTCAAAGTCAGGTAACCATAAGATAACAAATGGAGGAAGCGAGTCGAATTCACTGAGCGATATTTCTGGTGGTCGCCTCAAAACAGCTCGGGGGTTTATTGAAAATAACAGTTTGCATGCCCTGACTGCACCCACTACTGACGAGGAATGTGACATCTTCTGTAAAAGCTGACGAAGAAATCCGAGGAAGAAATCGAGACTGAAAGTGGATAACTTTGTCTGGCGCGACTTGGACTCTTCCGCTTCCCTTAACGGCGACACCCCACAGTTCTCACTCCTCTTTCTTGCCTAGTCCAACATGAGCATGGTCTGTATCTAATATTCAACCTTCAACGCGTCGTTGCGGGACTCTGACGCGTATTGGGCCGTAGTTCTACGCGGAAGCGATTTTGTCCAAGAAGGGCCCCCTCGCAAAAGTTTGGCTCGCAGCACATTATGAACGGAAACTATCAAAAGCGCAGACACTACAAACCGATATTGGCCAGTCTGCGAGTAGGTACCATTTTGTTCGCCTCCGGTTAGGATGTTGACCGGATTGCCACCGTGAACAGAGGCCATCGAGGATCGTCCGATGGCACTCAGAATCAGTGGGCAGCTCTTGCTTGGTGTTTGTCGGATCTACAGTCGCAAAGCGAAGTATTTATTGGATGACTGCAACGAAGCCTTAATGAAGATCAAGCTCGTGAGCCTTCTCGCGCTTCCAATCACTCTATATACCGTCTAATCATACGTTTCAGGCCTTTCGACCGGGTGTGGTCGACATGACAGACGAGCAACTTACAGTTCCCGCGACTGCCATTACCCTTCAAGGGGATGGTTTCAACCTTGACCTTTTCGGCGACACTTGGTATCAAACTATTTCATGACCATACGTGATGCTTACCTGAATATCAGGGAATATGGTACCACCCGCCAACCTGGTGGTCGTCACTTGGCACGTGAAGCGGATATCAACCTCCCAGCGCACGACGACTTCGTAATGACCTTGGATTCTGGTGATGGCTTTGGTCTCGATATTGATGTTGGGGGTGATTTTGGTGACCTTGGCATCACGTTCGGCGGCGACGAACTTGACATGGCGCGTGGGATGGATCTTGACATGAACGAGGACAGCTTGGCTGTAGAGCTCGGCCGAGATGCTATGGACCACCGCTCTGCTCAAGAGTCCGTTGTCTCTGTCCTTCGAGGAGATGCGGACTTGGACCATCTCTCTGTCCACAGCAAAGAACCCCCAGAAAGCCGGTTTGATGACCTGGGCATGAACTTCGACTTTGGCGAAGCGGCTATGGATCTTGGGATTGACTTTGGAGGGGCCGATTTCGGGGCTGCTAGTGAGCCCGAAAAGACTCCTGGTATTTCGCGGGCTTGTACGTGTTTCAACCTCTAGGTACCGCTGTGTACTCAATGTGCTTTTCTAGCATCACCTTTAAGCGTTCCTCCTGCTACACCCCCTCCGCACGAAGAGCCACAAGCGCCAGTCAAGAAGAGCCCAAAAAAGCGCAAACTTAAGGAAAAGAAGCAAGTTGTCGATTCGATCACCGAACTTCGTGATGGTCCTGGAGCAAGGATCAAGGATGGTGGACTCGGCGCTCCTACCAAAGTCGACGTCAGCGACATCACTCGAAATCACGGTTACCTTTCCAGTTCACCGACTGTCATGCGTCTCCTTGAGATTCGTGCCGACCCCATCGCGCACTTTTTCCCTACCATTTCGAACGACCGCGGTACATTCTTGTGTGCAGCCCCGCTTGGCCTTGCACCCGAGCTCGTGGATATGTTTCTGTTCCCGACGACAGGAGTGGGGTCGACTCTCAAACGAAAACATGGTGCTGCCGAGAAGGAAGGCCCAGACCCGAAGAGACCAAGGCTCGAGAATCAAGGAGCGGACGTCGACGAGGTTGAAATCGGAAGGAGGCAAAGTGTCGCGCCGAGTGCCCGTGGGGATGAAGGAATCACCATGCCAGAATTTGACGAATCTGGTGGCATCGGTATGGATATGGACATGGGAGTCGACATGGGCGATATGCGTTTCGATATCGACGAGTCATTGCAACTCCCAGTCAATCAGAACGTGGCTTCGAGGCATACAACACCCGGAGCAGACGATCACGGTTTTGCTGGTGGGCGGTCGTATGCGGATGCCGACTGTCCCGTCGCTATGTTCGACACACAAGCAGCGAGCTCCCAGCAGAATGGTGCTGAGGACGAGGCGCACCCTACCCCGAATGATAAGGGTTATAGCAAGAACACATTGAAGGCTGTTAGATTGTTACGCAAGGAGCTCCAACCTTCCGAAGAGGACGAGGAGCCTATTCTGAGCTTCGCTGCCGCCACAGACAAGGTAAGATAGTCGTTCTGACCAGTGCTGATGCAAATGCAATGTGCTCATTTCAAACCCCAACTATAGGCCAGTCGTCGTGCTGCTTCCTCGTTCTTTTTCGAGCTGCTGGTTCTTGGAACGAGAGATTGCCTTCAACTTTCCCAAAGTGGCCCCTACGAAAATATCGAAGTAAGGGCCAAAGACAAGCTTTTCCAACGAAGCACGGGTGCAACGCAAACGCAAGAAAACCGTGCCTCCCGTGCTTCGTCTGTTATGTCTGGCCTTTAGAGAGGTGCCATCCAACTCGAACATATTCCGGAAACCAATCAATACGCAGTTTATGGACATTCGACGGTCGTGACTCATTTGGCTTCGCAGTTTATTTGGCTTCTTCCCCCGTATTTCACAATTTCGACCACTTTATCGACAATTCTCCTTTCAGACACACGCCCTGATCCACCTCATATTCCCGGAACTGTTGTTATTCATGTAGTTGTTTTCCCATGACAGTCCCAAAGCAGATCGTTATAATCAGTAAATGTCTTCGTGGCGTCCGTCGTAGTACGCTCAAGCTTGCGTTTTGAGTTTGCTCTATATTGTTCCGTTGACACGTTTATATCGCTTCGGCTGCACTGGAGTCTGAGATATCAGCCATTTTGCCGTCATTTAATTCGTAACAATCTCATCCGACGTAGCCCAATCTTCCAAAGAGTATGGCGGCCAACTCAACGGTGACGAGCAACCGAGGGTCCTGCGCACGTACCCTCAGACGGCAACCAAATCTCTTGCAACCAAATTAAAGAATGTTATTATAGTAATAATCAACTACGCGTGCCAATTCGTTCTATCCATCTCCCTCGCCGACCGTGCATGTATAGGAAGCCTTGCGCTGTATAACAGTGGGGCTCTCGGTCTTGGCAGCTCTGCCTTGCAATTTCCACTCCACCTATCCTCTCTTTCTTTTTTTCGAATTGATCCACAGGCAATCTGCATCCCTCGGTGTCAACGAACGAACGGATGATGGTCTGGACCGGTACCGGGCGACTGAGATACCTTCCTCTTTCCCACTCCGACTTTCTCCTTCCCTCGCTACTTGCTCGCCTGGCTTACGATTGGGTATATATCTTTATTTATTTTAACCGTCGCACACCGCCTTTAGCTTCTAAGTATTCCTGTGAGGGATATTCCTTTGGTGACGTTTCTCGAGTGTTCGAGGTCACTCCATATTATGGATTGCAGCCTCTTGCCGCAGTACATAGGTACACAAGTCTCTTGATCGCTTCAGCATTTAATAAAGCAATTTGGAATGTCACCTTGGAAGCGGATTGAATTAGAGTCAGGCTTGTGGCTGCATTTTGATTTGTGCCATTAATATTCTTGGCCCTCTTGCGGTTCAGGTACAATTCTGGTTGACGTTCGTGGATCCTCGCCAGTCCCCGTGGGTTAGCAACCAAGGCCGTTGTCGCCCTGTCAGCAATTAAAAGTCATAGGCGCTCATATGGGATTTTCACACAACTTTTTCACACAAGTCACCTTGGCATTACCTAAGCCTCGTGGACATTGTGTTGGAGATGGGATTGTCGGTGAATCTTCGTCTTCCATGCTCCGCGCCCAAATGGTCATATTGTGCCGAATGGCTATGTTGACTATGTTGGATCGTCATGCCAAACTGTTGGAAGCCAGGTGCCACGCCGCGATGCCCCGGACCATGCATGCTCAACCGTTAGTCTATGTAGGCATGACCTTGAATGACAAATAGAGTAATGTTAATGGGTTGTTGACAGTATCCCATTCATTGCGGTTGGTACATAGCCCTTGACAAGGACAGACAAAGAAAAGCCGAGAACCACACCTATCAGTGTGTCGCCTTCGTCGAAGGTTATTTACCAGCCGAAGTGATATTTGGGCAACCTGGTTACATTTCTCCCTCCCATCCCGCTTCTTCCTTTCTGAACTCCTTTTCTTTTCTTTTCTTTTCACCTTCCTCTGCCCCTCTGGTACCGATTCCAACACAATGGCTGGCTCCCGATCCTACTTGCTTTCTCCTGACCCAAATGTACGCGCGGATGACCCAGTGATCATTGCATTCTTTGCGCTTCAGATAATTGGTGGAAATGTGCTCATCCCGATCATGGTTGTCGCATCGTTCGTGCGAGGCACAAAATATTGTCGTAGTCCCATATTCATGAACTACTGCGCTGGCTGGGTTGCTTACAGTATTGGTTTCTTGCTGTCGTGAGTGAGCAAGCTAACCCACCAGAGAAGGTTCACTTATGCCAGTCAAAGGTTCTACTCCGGCCGATGGAAACGAGACTTGGAGCCTATCCCCTGGCTATGTGAGGTTCAGGGTGTGCATGACAGTGTTTACGACCCGTGTCTGTCGTCTGATATCCCCTCAGCAGTACTGGTTTATGTCGTACCAGTCTGGTAAATGATGTGTTTGTGGTTGCGGCAACGCTGACACGACAACCCAATTTCACAGGACGGCTGCCACGACTCTTGCACTCATTTTTGATGTCAGGTGTCTCCTAATCCTGGCGGACTCCGTGCTGAAGACTTCATAGCTATGGACCGGTGTCACAGGTCGTAGGAGAAGTAGTTCTACCAACAAAGAACCGCGAGCTCGCTTCCCTCTGAGGAGTTTGGTTGTACGATCCTGACAATAAAGATACAGGCCTACTCTAAATCCCACTTTAGCTGTTCATTTTCCCATACTTCTGTGCCACCTTCATGGCTATTGCCGCAGGTCTTGTGAGTAAAAATCAACTTCTGCGTCAGCGTTAGATCTAACACCATGGGTGCAGGTTTCTCAGTCGCGGCCAGACCTTGTTGGCCTGCGAGTGATATTCTGTGCAATCGATTTTCGGCCTCTGTATGTAATGTCTACCACTGTTTTATTTCGCTTCAAGCTGATGCGCGACCCTGCAGACGAACGACAGTTTCAGCCCTCTGTGCTGTGGCTCTGGCCTCTGGATTTGTCTTACAGTGTTGGTCGTCAGACATATTTCAAGTAAACCAGCCTCCTGACTACCGATTCTCCATTTTCCATTTAGTTGATATTGGGCGACACCTTTATGGGAAACCTTCCTTCGGAACGACTCGGTCAACAGACTGGCATCACAGGGCGCTCTTCATTCGGATGCTCATCTTTCTCATCATCGTCGGCGTTGGCTCGTTGTACGTACCTCATGGCCTCACCCCCTTTTCCAAGTCGGTGTCTGATCCTCGCGCGTTATCACCACAGGTTCGCATTGTTTGCTGGGTTGAATAGCTATGACTACCCACGCCTAATTATTCAGGCAATATGTCAGTGCACACACCCAAATCTTGGCCGGTCGAGTTCTTATCTATATCCAATTGTAGTCCCTCTCTACGTCTGGCTAGTCTTCGGAACGAACCCCGTATGTCCTCTCTTCCGCGATTATAACGCATACTGAATGAAAGCGAATCAGGCCATTTATAAGCGGGATTCCGAACCCACGCCCATCTCAAAAGCGTAACTTTTGAAACCTGTGTTGGACCTCTTTAAGCCCTTCCCTTTCTTCGCTGTATCCCTTTTACTGTCACAGTAAAAGGACCTTGTTCAAAGTGTATAGAGTTGAGCCCATTTGACTGCTAACCGGACCAGAGTAAACGAGTAAACGAGTAAACGAGTAAACGAGTATAAATGTAGACACTCTTTCACTTCAGAATAACATCCGTGACTGCTGGCTTACGGTCACCATTCGCAACATCATCGTCGAAACATATCTCTAAAATGCTGAGGCGTTTGACATTCAAAGGGGAGTTGTATCTAAATGCAAGGAACAGGTAATTAATTCGCTTCTTAGTGTGAGCCCCAAAAATCAAATCTGCATAGGTCTTGAAATTGCCCATATTTCTGGGTGTCCCTCGTCTCCGAAAGCAAGTCGTAGCATCGAAAAGTGATGACTTGGGTCTATTTTGCATAGTCTAGCATGCGTCTTTATTCGTCTGCGAATAGAAGTCTCTGGTTAGAGTGACGGCGTAGCCGCGATCGAGGAAGTCCTTGGAACGATCAACAATAAGCTGTGCGCTTCTCTGTCTTGCCATGTTCATCGCGGAGATAAGCCTGCCACTTGCGTGATGCTCAAAAACCTATCGCACACCGCCTTCAGCTTCTGTCCCCGTGAATTCCTCTGGTGTCGTTTCTCGAATATGCTATTCACTCGGCTTCTTCATAATATTAGGCCACACTCTCACAACGGTCTCTTAACTACTTCAACAGTTCTTGACTACTAAAGCAATTCAAATGTCACCTCATTAAGTGGATTCGAATTGGATCGGCTACCTGTCACGTCACGTCACAAATTTGATGTCATTCCACTCTCCTTCATCCATATGTACGCTCCACTCCCGCTCTCTATTTGGACAGTTATCTCACCCTCAAGATGATGAACAGTAGAGAGTACGGCTTGCGAGTGTCCTGGGCTCATATTGGCTACATCTTTAGCCGCATGCATACTGACGGCGACGTGACATTCACTCCTTGTTTGATTGCAACCTATCACGCTACGTTCACTCACTATCCTATTTGTCCTATTTGGCACCGGAGCTGGGTGGGTGAAATTTTTGGAAGACCCAAACAACAAGGTGACTCCTGCATTACCTCCAACGACGGTATACCCTTCGATTAATATGCACGACTAATGACTTTGTAATAGTTGCATTTATTAAAGTCATTTTTTGAACGGAACGTTGGTTGAATCTCATCTCCACTATAAGCATGTCGTTGTGGCTTCTCCGTCTCAATCCGTCCAGATCCAGACGCATAAAGTTAGAAACGCCGTTGGCACGGAAGTGAGGTTGCTCCAGCGAGACCCGACGCAGATATTTGTCCACACATTCCAACATTTGGGATTGCCATCATTCATTCGTTCGATGGCATTTTCCTATAGCCATTCTCCATCTTATCTTCCTGAATCATTGGGACCCACTGGGCCTGGAACAGAAATACGGTTGCCTGGGATCCTGCACAGCCCTGCCGCGCATCGGCGGATCCACTCTCGGGTAGAAACTTTAAGGTTCAGGCACAATCTGAGTTGGTGTTGGTGGATCGTCACAGCCCGCGTACGACCTCCGTGGGAGTGACTGCATTAGCAACCAAGGACGTTCTCGCCCAGTCAACAATTAAAAGTCATACGCGCTAATATCGGACTTCCATACAGCATTCCCACGAAATCATTTTAATTTTACCTTTCCCTAAGTAGTCTGGTTACATTTCTTTCCCCCATCCTTTTCTCTCTCCTTTCTTTTCTTCTCACTTTCCTCGGTTCCAACACAACCTACGAAAATGCCTATCTCTGGATCCTACTTACTTTCTCCCGATGAGCGTACACCCGCGGATGACTCAACAATCATGGCTTTCTTCGTGCTTCAGATAGTCGGTGGAAATGTGCTCATCCCGATCATGGTTCTGGCATCGTTCGTGCAAGGCAACACATATTCTCGTAGTCCCATATTTATGAACTTCGCCGTTGGTTGGATCTCTTATAGTATCGGTTTCTTGCTGTCGTGAGTAAGCAAGCTCACCCACCAGAAGGTTCACTTATGCCAGTCAAAGGTTCTACTCGGGCCGATGGAAACGAGATGTGGAGCCTATCCCCTGGCTATGCGAGTTTCAGGGTGTGCATCCCAGTAGTGTTTACGGCCTACGTTTGTTGTCTGATATCCCCTCAGCAGTACTGGTTTATGTCTTACCAATCTGGTGAGTGATGTGTGAGTGATTGGGGCGGCAACGCTGACGAGACAACCGACCTCGCAGGACGGCCGCCACGACCCTTGCACTCGTTTTTGATGTTAGGCGTCTCCTTAACTATAGCGGCCTCCTTGCTGAAGACTCTGTAGTTATGGATCGGGGTCACAGGTCGTAGGAGAGGTAGTTCGACCAACAGAGAACCGCGAGCTCGGTTCTCAATGAGGACTATGATCGTACGAGCCTGACAATAAACATACAGCCCCACTCTAATCTCACTGTAGCTGCTCATTTTCCCATACTTTTGTGCCGTCTTCATGGCTGTTGCCGCGACTCTTGTGAGTAAATCGACCTCCTCCATCAGCGCAGCGCTAACAGGGTGCAGGTTTCTCAGGCACGGCCAGAACTTGTTGGCCTGCGGGCGATATTTTGCTCAATCGATTTTCAACCTCTGTATGTAGTGTGCACCACTGTATTCCCCCTCAAGCTGATGCCCACCACAGACGAACGACGGTTTCAGTCTTCAGCATTCTGGCCCTGGCCTCTGGATTTGGCTTACAGTGTTCGTCGTCAGACATTTCGCATGTAAACTGACCTACTGACCACCGATACCGCATTTTCTATTTAGTCGATATTGGGCGACGCCTCTACGGCAAACCTGCCTTAGGAACGCCTCGTTCACAAGACTGGCATCAAAGGTCACTCTTCATTAGGATGCTCATCTTTCTCATCATCCTCGCCGTTGGAGGGTTGTACGTATCTCGTGGCCCCACCCCTTTGCCAAGCCTGTGTCTGATCCTCGCGCGTTATCACCACAGGGCCGCAATATTTGCCGGGACGAACAGCTACAAGTACCCTCGCCAACTTATTCAAGCAATATGTGAGTGCACCCAAATCTTGGCTGGTCGAGTTCTTATCAATATCTCCTATAGTCCCTCTCTCTGCCTGGCTGGTCTTCGGAACGAACCCTGTATGTCCTCCCTTCCGTGATTCATAACTCGTACTGAATAAAAACGAACCAGGCCATTTATAAGCGGGATTCTGTATCCGTGCACATCTCAAAATCGTAACGTTTGAAATCCGTTATATATCTTTAAGTCGCCCCCATTTATTCGTTGTATCCCATTTGTTGTAACGGTAATAAGACCATGTTCAAAGGTATCGGGTTGAGCCCGTTTGACTGCCAACTGGACCAAAGTATCCTCCATGAACTTTCTTTGCTTTGAATGGCGCATTTCACAATAGTCAAAATTCGAAATCGATAAACAGAATGATATTGGTTTAAGTACACCAATTCGGTAACAAGGTACATGAAACTAGATATTCTATAAAGCTACATACTCAAGAATACAAGAGCGTACATGACTATAGTATGTGATTGTGGTTATGAATGCTCGAATCGCCAAGAAGAAGACTGCGGGGCTGAATCCAATCCACATAACCAGGAGAACCCTTGTTTAATAAGTAACTTGTTTCTGGAGTTTGACAGGTGAGCGGCCTAAGATTAGTAGGAAGGATGTGAAAGACTTACGTATGGGACGCATCGGGAGCCCGCACCGACTCCAAATATCGTTGGGATCAGGATGATAGTAGAAGTGGAACTTAATAAGGGGGTCCTTGAATGACACGGTATGATCCTTCGAAGGAACGTTGGCCGCGCGGAGGCACGATTTCGGAGTCCAAGCGTTGCCTACGTCTGCGGTCTCTGCGGTAGTGACAGGAACAGGATAGGAGTCCGTCGTGGTGACCCCTTCGACCTTGGCGGGCTCCCCGGCTGCTCCTTCTTGATCAAGAGGATCATCGCACTCGTCAGAGCTGGTGAGAACGAAGGGATCCGGAAGCGCGTCGATAATGGTGGACCAATGCTTCTGCTCCGGCTCCTGCCCCTGCCCCTTGCTCGGGTTTTTCTGAGTAGAGCGCGCATGAACAAAAGGGGCTTCGATCTCGTCGTCAGAGTCGTCAGAGTCGAGTGGGCGATTCTCCTTCTCCTCTGTCGCGTGAGTGAGGACGACCTGGAAGCGACGCCTGTTCGGTTTGGAGGCGGAATTGGGCTTCTTCTTGGCGGTCGCATTCGCATTCGCGGCGCCAAGTGGTTTGCGGGCGCGGGGCTTCACGTTGGACTCGGCAGTAGCTTTACTGTATTTGATAACATACGGTGGTCCTTGTGGGATATCCGCCTTCACGGACGGCGCCGATCGCTCATCTACGAGCGTGAGTACAATATTGGGAAACGGGACAGAGGGCATACCTGGAGAAGCGAATCGCCCTTCCTTCGGTATTTTGGACCCATTACTGCCAACAATCTCCTCCTCGCGGTGCGCTCTCATCTTCACAAATAGGAGGCCGAGGGGGGGCCGCGCACGAACCACCATGCTCGCATCTCCAGCAGCGGTCG
>WNFL01289470.1_pt1 | contig 20263 bp, 16 predicted proteins | sample 5400361 | NCBI WGS metagenome assembly WNFL01 (sample SAMN13153351, study PRJNA577476) | soil metagenome | isolation source: 40 cm soil on Douglas fir-dominated hillslope | place: USA:California | collected 2013-09-17
GTTCCACTTCCACACCCGCAAGCTAAAGCCGCCGCACTTGCGACCAGACGGATCAGCCACCGACGACCCGGCACGATGTCCTCCTCGCTTCATCCGGAGGGCACGGCGCCTTCCGGCCTCGCAGACCCGCTACCCCTGAGGGGCCGGAGCCTTTCCGCACTCACCTGGGTTGCCCCAGGGATGGCCTTGAGCCTGCGCGCACGATCGTTCGACAATCCTCGCCAGGTCAATGGCCAGGAATCGAGCCATAGGGGCTAGCGATCGAGCCGCCACAATTTAGCAGTGATTACCGAAACCGGGCTCGCTCCGTCGGCGCGAGACCGATGTGCGGCTGCTGCAGGATGAAGACGTGGGCCGCTGTGTGCTGTTGTGGCGGCGCAGCGGCGAGTCGAACGGCGCGGCGGAGGCCGGGGAACGGGAGGACCTGCAGCGCTTCGGGGATGCGGACCCACCGGTGCGCGTCGTGCTCCGTCGGATCGAGGCGGACCTCGGTGCCCGGAGGGACCCGCAGCGCGAAGGCAGTTTCGTGGGCGAAGCGCGGGGCGCGCGGTCCCGGCGGAAGGCCGGGGATGCGGGCCGGGTCGAGCGCAAAGCTGTGCGCGTAGCGTAGGTCGATCAGGTCGGACAGCGCGGGGGTGAGCCCCGTCTCCTCGTAGACCTCGCGCGCGGCGGTGGCGAGGGGCGATTCGCCCGGCTCGCGGCGGCCGGTCAGCGTCTGCCAGAAACCGCCGCGCTGGGGGATCCGGCGAAGGAGGAGCACCTCGTCGTCCCCGCGCAGGATGGCGACCGAGACGGTCTCCAGCTCGACCGGTACCTCCGACAGCTCGCTCTCCCAGACCGCAGCCGCGCTCGCGGCCGCGCGCTCCTCGACCTGCGCGAAGGACGGCGCGCTGCCGCCGCGCAGCACCTCGAGCGAGGTCACGGCCGCGTCGGAGATCCCGCAGGGCACGATGGCGGCGAAGTCGAGCAGGTCTGTGGATACGTTCAGGGCGAAGCCGTGCGAGGTGATCCAGCGCGAGATGTGCACGCCGATGGCGGCGATTTTCCCGGCCGCGTTCCAGATGCCGACGCGCCCGGCGACGCGCTGCGCGCGCACCCCGAAATCCGCCGCGGTACGGATGAGCACCTCCTCCACGCTGGCGACGTACTTGCGGACGTCTTTGCGATCCGGCTTCAGATCCAGGATGGGGTACCCGACCAGCTGCCCCGGGCCGTGGTAGGTGACGTCGCCGCCTCGGTCGGTCTCGAACAGCTCGAATCCGCGCGCCCGGAGCTGCTCGGGAGTCCACAGCACGTTCTGGGGCTTTGCACCCCTGCCGAGCGTCACCACGCGAGGGTGCTCGAGCAAGAGCAGGGTGTCCGGGACCAGGCCGGCAGCCCGCGCTTCGACCAGCAGCCGCTGGGCGGCCAGACCGTCCTCGTACTCGACCAGCCCCAGGCGACGGACGTGCAGCTCTCGCATACGGCCCTAGTCTAAATCGGGAAAAGCAGAGCGCCGCTCTATCCGGCGGCAGCTAGCGCCCAGCGATTTTCTTGGCGTCAGGACGGGGCACCGGAGGAGCGGCGAGCAGCTCGTCGCGCTGCTCGCGGAGGAACCAGGGCAGGTTCGAGTACACGTCCTCGAACAGGCCCTCCCGCGGCGGGTCGGGCTTCTGCTCTGCCTCGGCGATCGCGGCGTTCACTTCATCGAGCAGGCGGGCGCGCAGCTCCTGGTCCTGGTGGTCGGTCCACAGGCCGCCCTCGCCCAAGCGCGCCCGCAGCCGCTCGATCGGGTCGCGCTTGCGCCACAGCTCGACCTCGCGCTCGTCGCGGTAGCGCGTCGGATCGTCGGACGAGCTGTGGGCTCCGATGCGATAGGTCTCGCACTCGACCAGGGTCGGTCCGCCGCCTCCGCGCGCCCGATCGACCGCTTCCTTCACCGCCCCGTAGACCGCGACCGCGTCGTTGCCGTCCACCTTGATGCCGGGAAAGCCGTAGGCCACGGCTTTCACGGCGATGCTCTCGGACGCCGTCTGCCGGGAGGTCGGGACGCTGATCGCCCAGTGGTTGTTCTGGCAGACGAACACCACGGGGGCCTTGAACACGCCCGCGAAGTTCATCGCCACGTGGAAATCGCCCTCCGAAGTGGCGCCGTCGCCCAGGTAGGCCGCCACTACCGTGCGGTCGCCCTTGATCCGCGCCGCCATCGCCGCGCCGACCGCCTGCGGAAGCTGCGTACCGATGCAGCTCGACCAGCTCACCTGGTTCACGCTGCGCGAAGCCATGTGGCTGGGCATCTGGCGGCCCTTGGTCTGGTCGCCCGAGTTGCCGAACACCTGGCACAGGTATGGGACCAGCGGGAACCCGCGCAAGAGCATCGCGCCGCCCTCGCGCAGGGCGGGGAAGATCCAGTCGGACGGCTCCAGCGCGATGGCCGAGGCGAGCGTGGCCGCCTCCTGGCCGGTGCACGCGCCGTAGAACCCCACCCTGCCTTGGCGCTGCAGGGTCATCATGCGCTCGTCGAGCGTCCGCAGGCGGACCATCTCGCGGTAGAGCCGCACGAGCAGCTCGGGCGCGGGGCGGGCCCGTGGATCGGTCAGGGTCCCGGCAGGCTGCATCATCGGTCGTCCATCAGGAGGAGCTCGGGCGCCTCCAACTCGCGGATCACCTCGTAGAGGAAGGCGGCGCCGACGTGCCCGTCGATGACGCGGTGGTCGAACGAGCACGACAGGTTCATGCGCTCGCCGATCTCGATCCGCTCCGCCCCGCGCTCGTCCGCAACCACCACGGGCATCTTCTTGATCTTGTGCACGCCCAGGATCGCCACCTCGGGATGGTGGATGATCGGCGTCGCCAGCATGCCCCCGTCCTTGCCCAGCGAGGTGACGGTGAATGTCCCGCCCTGCAGCTCGTGGATGGCGAGCCTCTGCTCGCGCGCCGCGTTGGCCAGCCGGTCGATCTCCGCGCCGATCTCCCGGATGCTCGAGGCCTCCACGTTCTTGACCACGAACACGGTCAGCCCCTGGGCGGTCGCCGCGCCGAAGCCGAGGTTCACGTCGTTCTTCACCACCAGCTCCTGCCTGGCCTCGTCCATCACCGCGTTCAGGTGCGGGTACTTGCGGAAGGCCGCCACCAGCGCCTTGGCGATGAACGGCAGGTAGCTCAGTTTCGGCTCGCCCCGCGCCGCCAGGCGCTCGTTGAGCCGCGCCCGCAGCGAGGTGAGCGCGAAGGTGTCCACCTCCTCGACGAAGGTGAAGTGCGCCGCGGTGGACTTGCTCTTCACCATCGACTCGGCGATGCGCTTGCGCAGCCCGCGCAAGGGGATGCGTTCTTCCCCGCCGGACGGCCGCGGCTGGGGGCGCGCAAGCGCCCTCTCTTGCCTCTGCTCGGGCTGCGGGCTCCTCTGTTGCTCGACGTAGGCGAGCACGTCCGTCTTCATCACCCGGCCCAGCGGCCCGGTCCCCTGCACGCTGCCCAGGTCGACGCCCATGTCGCGCGCCATCTTTCGCGTCACCGGCGTGGCCAGCACCTTCCCCCGCTGCTCGCCGTTGCCCGACTCGCCGGGGGCCGCGGGAGCTTGTCCGTACGAGGGAAAGCCGCTCGACATGGGCTGCGGAGCGTCGACGCCCCCGGCGCGCGCCTGCACCCGAGGCGCCGGCGCTTGCTCCACGCGGACCGGGCCCGGAGCAGTGGAGAGCGGCGCCGGGCTGCCCGCGCGCTGCGGCGGGAGCGGCGGTGCGGACTGGGCGGTCGGCGGGGCATGCGGCTGCGCGACGTCGGCGCCGGCGCCGTCCACCTCCAGCACCAGCAGCGTCTGATGCACCTTGGCCGTGTCGCCTTCCTGCCCCAGAGTCTGCAGCACCTTCCCCTTGCGCGGGCTGGGGATGGTCACCGTCGCCTTGTCCGTCATCACCTCGACGAGCGGCTGGTCCTCGGCGATCTGGTCCCCCGGCTTGACCAGCCACTTGACGATCTCGCCCTCCACCACGCCCTCGCCGATGTCCGGCAGCTTGAACTCGAACTGCGCCATGGACGGCCTCCTCAGGGCTGGAATGCCGCCAGCTCGCGCAGCCCTTTCAGGATGCGCGGAGCGAGCGGCAGGTAGTCGTTCTCGAGCGTGTACGGAAACGGGGTGTCCCAACCGGTGATGCGCAGGACGGGCGCCTCCAGCGAGGTGAAGCACCGCTCCTGCACCAGCGCGGAGATCTCCGCCGCGAAGCCTCCGGTGCGGGGCGCCTCCTGGACGATGGCGCAGCGGCCCGTCTTGCGCACGCTGCGCGTCACGGCCTCGACGTCCAGCGGCCACAGCGTACGCAGGTCGATCAGCTCCGGGTCCAGCCCTTTCTCGGCCGCTTGCCCGCAGGCCAGCTCCGCCTCGTGCAACATCGCGCCCCAGGAGAGCACGGTCAGGCCGCGGCCCTCGCGCACGACGCGCGCCGCCCCGATGGGCACCGTGTAGTCCCCCTCGGGGACATCGCCGCGCGAGGCGCGGTAGACGCGCTTCGGCTCCATGAAGAGCACCGGATCGTCGCCTCGGATGGCCGAGATGAGCAGCCCCTTCGCATCGAGGGGATTGCTCGGGCAGACCACCTGGAGCCCGCCGGCGTGGATGAACAGGGCCTCGGGCGACTGCGAATGGTAGTGGCCGCCCTTGATGCCTCCGCCCACCGGCGTGCGGATCACCACCGGCGCCGAGTACTGCCCGCCGGACCGGTAGCGGAGCTTGGCCAGCTCGTTCACGATCTGATCGAAGGCAGGATAGATGAAGTCGCTGAACTGGATCTCGGGCACGGGGCGCAGGCCGTACATCGCCATGCCGATCGCCGCACCCACGATGCCGGCCTCGGAGAGCGGCGTGTCGATGACGCGGTCCGCCCCGAACTCCTCATGGAGCCCGGCGGTGGCGCGGAAGACGCCGCCGAACTTGCCCACGTCCTCGCCCAGCACCACCACGCGCGGGTCGCGGCGCATCTCCACGCGAAGCGCGTCGTTCACTGCCTGGATGATGTTCCACTCGGGCATCGTGGGCTGGCGGCTGGTGGTTCACTGCGACGTTGCGGCCCCGAACGGCTCGCGGCTGCGAGATTACTGCGACGCGACCTTCCGCTCTTCATCGACCCAGCGCTGGACGAAAAACTCGCCCGCCTTGTACGAGCTGCGCACGAGCGGGCCGGCGGCGACGAACCTGAAGCCCAGCGAGAGCCCCTCCTGCTCCAGGTCCCGGAACACCTCGGGCCGGACGTACTCCTCGACCGGCAGGTGCTTCCCCGAGGGCCGCAGGTACTGGCCGAGGGTGAGGATGTCGCAGCCGACCGAGCGAAGGTCGCGCATGGCCTCGAGCACCTCGTCGCGCCGCTCGCCGAGCCCGAGCATGATCGACGACTTGGTCCGCATCCCGCCCCGCTTGTAGTGCGCGAGCACTTGCAACGACTGCCGGTACGTGGCGCGCCGGTCGCGCACCCGCTGCGTCAACCGCTCGACCGTCTCGACGTTGTGCGCCGCCACGGTGGGCTGCGCGTCGATGATCATGTCCAGGGCCGCTTTGTCCCCCTGGAAGTCGGGGGTGAGCACTTCCACCAACGTGTGCGGCGCGGCGCGGCGCAGCTCGACGATGGCCTGGGCGAAATGCGAAGCCCCGCCGTCGGGGAGCTCGTCCCGGTTCACGCTGGTGACCACCAGGTAGTCGAGCCCGAGCCGGCCCACCGCCTCGGCCAGGTGGCGCGGCTCCAGTGGATCCAGCGGAGCGGGCGTGCCCGAGGCGACGTCGCAGAACCGGCAGCCGCGGGTGCAGACGTCGCCCATCAGCATCACCGTGGCCGTGCCGCCGCCCCAGCACTCGCCGACGTTGGGGCAGCTCGCCTCCTCGCAGACGGTGTGCAGGTTCAGCTCGCGCAGGGTCCGCTTGACGTGCTCGTACCGCCCGCCGCCGGGCATGCGCACTTTGAGCCACTCGGGCTTCGGCTCGCGCGAGCGCGCCGGCGGGGCACAGCCGCCGCCCGACGCGCTCCCGATCTGGACGAGGCCCGCCATGAGCGGGCCGTACATAACCGAAAGGAGGCGGAAGCGCGAGCCCCCGCAGCCTCAGCGCGACAGCGGCGCGACGAAGTAGTTCAGGAGGCTCCACGTCGGCGCCTCCATCGCGCAGCGCCAGCTCCCGGCCTTGCGCGGGGTGGCGTGCTCCTCGTGCGCGTTCACGACCATTTCGCCCGTCAAGGACAAGACCAGCACGCCCAGTCCGAGGAGTGAACACCGTCGCCACTCTCGGGCCTCGGAGTCGGTCGGCGTGTACATGGGGCCCTCCGGGGTTCCGGCAGGTCAACATGGGAACGCCCTACGCATTCCCTGCCGGAGGTGATCCCCAGCCTGCTCCGGTTTCCGCGGAGCCGCAAGTAGCGGAAAGGATTGACCAACCGCCCGCCTGACCGACCCGCTCCAGTCCACTGACGGTGATCTCTTGGGGGGTCGAGGGGGGAGCGAGCTCCCCCCTCGTGGAGGCGCCGAAGGCGCCGGATCGAAGAGGGTGGGGGCTGCTAGAGCGCCTCACAGCTCTCGCAAGCGTAGGGACTAAATATGGAGCGGCTTTCCTCGGATTGCCATGGCGGCCTCGGTCATGGCCTCGGTCAGCGTGGGATGCGGTCGGATGACGCGCGCCATTTCCTCGCTGGTCGACTCCAGCCGGAGCAGCGAGCACGCCTCCGCGATCATCTCCGTCGCCCGAGGTCCCACGACGTGGACGCCGAGCACCTCGTCATATTTCTCCTCGCCCACGACCTTCACCATGCCTTCCGCCGCGCCGAGGATGCGCGCCTTCCCGTTGGCCGACATCGGGAACACGCCGGTCTTCACCTTGTACCCCCGCTCGCGCGCCGCCTTCTCGGTGAGGCCCACCGAGGCCACCTCCGGCTCCGAGTACGTCGCCCCTGGCACCAGGTCGTAGTTCACCGGCTTCGGGTCGTGCCCCGCCAGCCGGTCGGCGACGAACTCACCCTCCACGAAGGCGAGGTGGGCGAGCTGCGGATGGGGACGGCCAGGAAGCGCCACCACGTCGCCGATGGCCGACAGCCACGGCTCGCCGGTCAAGAGCGTCTTGGGGTCCACCACCACGTATCCGCGCTCCAGCTTCACGTTGGGAAGCTTCTCCAGATCGAGGTTCTCGGAGACCGGCCGGCGGCCGACCGCGCAGAGGAACATCTCCGCCTCGAGCACTTCGGTGCCCTTCTGCGTGGTGACCGTGCACTTCACCGCCTCGCCTTTGATCTCCACCGTCTCCACCTTGGCCGAGGTGAGGAACTTCACCTTGCGGCGCCGCATCGACTTCTCGAACTCGGTGGAGATGTCCTCGTCCTCGAGCGGGAGCAGGTGCGGGAGCATCTCCACGATGGTCACCTGGCTGCCGAATCGCTCGTAGACGCTTGCGAACTCGACGCCGACCGCGCCGGCGCCGAGGACGATGAGCCGCTTGGGGACGCTGGTGTTGTCGAGCAGCTCGTCGGAGGTGACGATGCGGTTGCCGTCCACCTTCAAGCCCGGGATGAGCCGCGGCGCGGAGCCCGAGGCGAGGATCACGTGCTTCGCCTCCACCATCTGGTCGCCCGAGGAGCCGCCGGAGACCGCGATGCGCCCGGGTCCCGCGATGCGCGCGTGTCCGTGGACGCGATCGACCTTGTTCTTCCGGAAGAGGAACTCCACTCCCTTGGAGCTCTTGGAGACGACCGAGTCCTTGTGCTTCAAGACGCCGGCCATGTCGAGCTCGACCCCCGACACCTTGACCCCCTGGTCCGCGGACTCCTGCGCGTTCTCGTACAGCTCGGCGGTGTGCAGGATGGCCTTGGTGGGGATGCAGCCGCGCAGCGTGCAGGTGCCGCCCAGCCGCGGGTCCTTTTCGATGCAGACGGTCTTGAGGCCCAGCTGCCCGGCTCGGATGGACGCGACGTAGCCGCCCGGTCCCGCTCCGATGATCGCCACGTCGTACTGCGCCACCTTGGTCCTCCCGGTCCAGAAGGGCGGCTGGAAGTAGCGCCCGGGGTGCGGGCTGTCAAGGAGAGCGCGGGCGCATCTGCGACCAGCGGGAGAGGCCCACGCTGCCGAGGACCAGGAGCGCCGCAAGCCACGCGCGCGGCGCGATCGACTCGCCCAGGACTCGGGTGGGCGAAGGTCAAGCGCCCGCCTCCGCGATCAGGTTCGGCGAGGCGGAAGCCCGGCTTCCTCCCGAGCCACGCTGGTCAGTCCCGACCAGTCCCAGCCGTCGCGGCCGCGGGCGAGCGCGGCAAGCAGCCGATCGCGGAGCAGCGAGGCCATCGGCAGCGGAGCGCGAAGCTCGTGGCCGGCCTGGAGGGCGAGCGTGACGTCTTTCAGGGCCAGGGGCATGGCGAAACCGGCCGGCTCGAACTCGGTGGCCGCGACGCGCGCGCCATAGCCGGTGAACACGGTGGACCCGAACATGGTGCCGCCGAAGAACTCGACCAACCTGGTCGGGTCGAGCCCGGCCTTCTCGGCCACCGCGGTCGCTTCTCCCAGCGACTCGATGGTCGTGGCGATGAGGAAGTTGCCGATCAGCTTGACCACGTGCGCCTGCGGCGCCTCCGCGACGGTGAACGTCCCCCGCCCGAGCGCGGTGAAGAGGCGCTCGCAGGCGGCGAGGTCCTTCTGCTCGCCCCCGCAGACGATCCACAGCTGCTTCTTCTGGGCCGCTTCCGGGCGGCCGAAGACGGGCGCCGCCACGTACCCCTGCCCGGCGGCGGAGTGCGCCTCGCGCAGCTTGCGGGACAGCGCCACGGAGATGGTGCTCATCGAGACGTGGATGCCGCCGCGGCGCAGGCCGGCGAGGAGACCGCCGTCGCCGAAGGTCACCTGCTCCAGCGCGGCATCGTCGGCCAGCATGGTGGCCACGATCGCGCACTGCTCGGCGACCTCGCGCGGCGACCTGCACTCCACCGCGCCGGGCGGCGCTTTGCCTGGAGTGCGGTTCCAGGTCCGCACGGTGAAGCCGGCGGCGACCAGGTTGGCGGCCATCGGACGGCCCATGCGCCCCAAGCCGATGAATCCGATTGCGTCCATGTCACTTGCCCAGGAGCGCCTTGATCCGCGCCTGCAGCGAGGTGCCGATCAGCGTTCCGTAGACGCGGCGCCCGAGCCGGTAGGCCTTCGCGCTGTACGGGTAGAACCAGAAGGCGGGGAAGTTGAATCGCTCGAGGTTCACGTGGCGCACCTCGCACAGGTCGCGAAGCCCGTGCTTGCCGTGCACGCGGCCGAGCCCGCTCGCCTTGACCCCGCCCCAGGGCGTCTCCGGCGCCGCGTGCGTGTAGAGGGTGTCGTTGTGCATCACCGTGCCGGCCAGCAACTGGTTCGCGATCAGGTCCGCCTTCGCCTTGTCCCGCGTGAACACGTAGGCGGACAGCCCGTACGGCGAATCGTTCGCCAGCCGGACGGCTTCTTCCTCGGTGCGGAAGGTCATGATGGGCAGCATCGGGCCGAACGTCTCGTCGCGCATGATGGCCATCTCGTGCGTCACGCCGGTGAGCACGGTGGGCTGCACGAACCGTCCGCCGTCGGGGTGCGTCTGGATCTGTCCGCCCGCGAGCACCTTCGCTCCCTTGGCGCGGGCGTCGTCCAGGTGCCGCTTCACGATGTCCACCTGCATCTGGGTGGTCATCGCCCCCACGTCCACGTCGTAGCTGTTCGGCTCGCCCTGGCGCAGGCCCTGCGCGAGCTTCACCAGCTTGGCCGTCAGCCCGGGCGCGATGCTCTCGTGCACGTAGACGCGCTCGACCGACGCGCAGGTCTGGCCCGAGTTCGCGAACGCGCCCCACGCCAGCTTGAGCGCCGCGGCGTCGAGGTCGGCGTCCGGCAGCACGATGGCGGGGTCCTTGCCGCCCAGCTCCAGCACGCAGGGGATCATCTGCTCGGCGGAAGCGACGTTCACCTTCCGGCCGGTGGACACCGACCCGGTGAACACGACCATGTTCACGCCGCTCTTGATCAGCTCCGCACCTACCTCGCCCTTGCCTTGCACCACCTGGACCAGGCCACGGGGAACGCCCGCCTCCTCGAGGAAGGCGCGGAGCCGCTCGGCGACGAGGGGCGTGAACTCGCTGGGCTTGAGCACCACTCCGTTCCCGGCCAGGAGCGCCATCACCGTGTCGCCGGCAGGGATCGAGAAGGGGTAGTTCCAGGGCGAGATGATCCCGATCACACCGCGCGGATAGAATCTCAGGTAGGATCTCTTGTGCGGGAACATGTGGAGCGGGACCCGCTCGTCGCGCAGCAGCCGCTCGGCCTTGCGCGCGAAGTAGTGCGTGAGGTCGGCGACAGGGAGGACCTCCATGAACAGCGCCTCGTTCCGCGTCTTGCCGTTCTCGCGGACGATCAGATTGACGAGCTCGTCGGCGCGGTCGAGGACCAGCTGCTGGAAGCGCGACAGCACCTGCCCCCGCTCCTTGAACGACTTCGCGGCCCATCCCTTCTGGGCCGCGCGCGCAGCGGCCGCCGCCTCGCGGACCTGCGCCGCGGTCGAGACCCGGACCTCGCCGACCAGCTTGCCGCTGCCTGGCTCGTATACGGCCAAGGTCCCGTTCGACGTGACCGAGCCCTGCACGGGACGGGTCTCCTCGGGCGCGCGGCCTGCGGGCCTCTGCATCGGTTCCGAGATGAACTCGGCCATGGAGCACCTCCGGAAGGAGCCGGACGTGGGCTACGCCCCATGTCGCGCCTTGTCAATCGAGGTTACCCACGACGGACGGCGCGGAAAAGAAAAGTAGCCCTTTTCATTCGTTCATGGAATTTGAAAGGTCTTGCTGGAATTAAGGAAGCTGGCCCCAGCAGGGGGCGGGACCCATCCACCGATGCTCGATTTGCGTGAGATGTTGCAGCTGCACGTTCCGCTCGCCGTCCAGGCGTACGAGCGGCCGCCTGCTCAGCAGCACGAACGACCGCCGGCCGACGATTCCGAACAACTTCCCAGCGACGAGCCTTCCACCATCCTGGTGGTGGACGACGACCCCTCCGTCCGGCACGTGATCGCAACCGTGCTCCGCGAGGAGGGCTATGCGGTGCGCGCGGCGGCCTCCGCGGACCAGGCGCTGGAGCTGCTGCGCTCCTCGGGCGACGTGCCGACGGTGCTCTCCGATCTGAAGATGCCAGGCCACGACGGCATCTGGCTGCTCGACCAGGTGCTGCAGCGCCATCCGCACGCCGCGGTGGTGATGCTCACCGGGTACGGCGACACGGAGAACGCCGTCGAGTGCCTGAAGCGTGGCGCCGCCGACTATCTGCTCAAGCCGCCCCGCATCACCGACCTGGTCCGCGCCATCGAGCGCGCGCAGAGCCGCCGCAAGCTGGCGCTGGCGCGCAGCCGCTACCACCAGGGCCTTGCCCGGCGAGTGCGCGAGAAGACGGCGGAGCTGACCGACGCCTTGCGCCGGACCGCCGACGCGTACAACAGCACGCTGTCCGCGCTGGTCGCCGCGCTCGACGCGCGCGAGCACGAGACCAGCGACCATTCGCAGCGCGTGGTCCGCTACACGCTCGCCATCTCCGCGAAGATGGGCATCGAGGGAGACGACCTGGATCGGATCGGCCGGGGCGCGCTCTTGCACGACATCGGGAAGATCGGCGTGCCGGACAGCATCCTGCTCAAAGCCGGTCCGCTGACGCCCGCCGAATGGATCGAGATGCGCAAGCATCCCGAGATCGGCCACCAGATCCTCCAATCGATCGGGTTCCTCAGCCAGGCCGCGGAGATCGTGCTGTCGCACCAGGAGCGGTGGGACGGCGGCGGATACCCGCGAAGGCTCAAGGGCGAGGAGATCGCGCTCGGGGCGCGGATCTTCGCCATCGCCGACACGCTGGACGCGATGACCTCCGACCGGCCGTACCGGCGGGGGGTCAGCTACGACGAGGCGCGGGCCGAGATCGCCCGGTGCTCGGGTACCCAGTTCGATCCGGCCTGCGTGGAAGCGTTCCTTTCGCTGACCGTGGCGGAGCTGACCGAGCTGCGCGAACCCCGCGCCATCTGAGGCGGCGGCCTCCGCGCGTAGCTCCCCCTCAGGCGCGGCGCCGGCGTGGCCGGAGCAGCGCGAAAGCGGCGATCAACAAGCCTCCCAGCGGACCGGCCGAGCTGCATCCCTGCCCGGGAATGCCGACGCCGGTCTGCGCGACGGGCGTTCCCGGCTGGCCGGGGGATACAGCCACTCCGCCGTCGGGCGTTCCGGGGCCGGCGTCCGGAGAACCTGCATCGGGCGACGGTGGAGGCGCCGGCACGAGCTGCGGCGCCACGTCTGCGAGCGTCGTCCCGACGGTCATTCCGTCGTGGTACACGACGCCGACCGCGGAGATCGAGGCGTCGCGGTACAGCCCCTGCTTCAGGTAGCTCACCATCCCCGGGAAGAGGGTTTGGAAGGCCTTGCCGTCGATCACCTTCTGTCCGTCGTACCAGAGCTCGATCAATCCCAGGTCGGGATTGGACGACCAGATGACGTGCATGACGAAGTCGTGCCACACGCCGCGCACCAAGGGCGTGCTCCAGATCGCGACCGTCCCGCTGTTGCTGGGCGGGTTCCCGTCGAGCGAGAGGGTCTGGCCGTTCACGTCGAACTCCAGCGGAGGCGAACCGCAGCACCCGCTGTGGTGCCACTGCGTGAAGACCTGCCACTTGTTCTCGATCGGGTAGGACGAGTCGAACATGGTGCTCCAGGCGTAGTACCGCTCGGTGCCCTCGGTCTCGGCATCGGTGCGCACCAGCTCGTTGCGGGTGCCGTTGCTGGCGACGTCGCCGCTGCGCAGCTCGACGCGCAGCGCGCGGCTGCCCTGGCGGACAGGCGAAGACACCACCGTGAGCCGGCTGACGAGGCCGTCGACCTTGCTCCACTGGGAGAGATCGCCCGACTCGAAATCGCCGCGCCAGAGGACGGAAGCGCGGCCTTGGGAGGCAACGAGGCAGAGGGCAGCGGCAGCAGCGAGGCGTCGCAACACGCGTCCTTTCCCGGGTGCCGAGGTAGGTACTGGACCCACGCCGGGTCGCTCCATGTCCGGGCAAGGGAGCGACAGCCGGTAGAACGGGCCGCCCGCAGCCCCTCTTCCCGCTTTCCGACAGGGAGGGCGCCCGCCCGCGCGCAAACCAGGCAGGCAGGCAAGCGCCGGGCGAGGGGCGTTGGCGCGCGCGCGGCGGTGGCGGTACACAGGCGCGGTGCAGTTGACCCTCACCGACCGCGCCGCCGAGGCGGTTCGCTCCCGCGCCCGCGAGGCCGATGGCGGCTGCAACGGCCTGACGTACGATCTCTATTTCGTTCCCGAAGCCTCGGCAGAGGACGAGTTGATCGACTGCGGCAGCGTGCGCATCGCCGTGGATCGTTCCAGCGCACCGATGCTCGACGGGACCGTCATCGACCTCGCCGACGCGCGGTCGTTCCGTTTCTCGAACCCCCGCGCGCGCCGCGGCTGCTCCTGCGGCGCGAGCTTCGAGGTCTGATCATGCCGAAGGTGCTTCGCTGGGGCGCGCTGGTGCTGACCGTGGCCGTGCTGACGTGCCTGGTCGGCTTCGTGCACTCGCGCGTCTCGGGCGGGCCCGCGGAGAGCGCGCGCGGGTGGATGGTGGGTCTCCTGGTCTGCTTCGGCGTGATGGCGGCAGCCGCCGTCTACATGGCGCTGGTCGGCACCTACCACACCATCCTCGCGCTCTTCGGCTGGGACGGCGGCCCCGGGATCCTGCGGAAGAACCCGCATTACGTGCCGGGCAGCGACGAGCCACTGGCGGACGGAACGCACCTTCCGCCCGATGGGCCTTGACGTAACCGGCTCTCCTGGGTTGACCGCTCTGCCAGGGATGTGACGCTCTTCGATCCGGCGCCTTCGGCGCCTCTACAAGGGGGGAGCTCGCTGAAGCTCGCTCCCCCCAAAAGCTCACGGTCCACTCGACTGACCGCTGGGTGCAAGTGATCATTCGTCCGTGGCGAGAGCCGCGAGCAGGGGCTCGCGCCGCATCTCGAGCAGCCGCGCCGATGCGGCCAGCACGCCGCCGTATGCCACGGCCATGACCAGCGCCTCGCCCAGGTAGGCGATGCCCAGCGGGAGTCCGGTCAATCGCGCCGCCGCCCAGGGGCCCCAGGCCGCCGCCCCGAGGGCCGCGAGCGCGCCCAAGCGCGCGCCCACCGGTCCGGTGCCGCGCACGCGCCGCAGCCGCATCCCGCGCACGGGCACCGGCCAGAGCACGCTGGCGAGGTTGCCGATCAGGGCCAGCAGCGGGAAGGTGGCGAGGTGGGCGCAGAAGCCGATCCCGACCTGCGCCGCGGACACCGGTCCCGTCGCCCGGGCGACCGCGACCAAGCCCGCGAAGATGCACAGGGAGAGCGCGTAGGCGACCAGGTTCTTGGCGGCGAGGAGGACCCGCGGGCGCACCGGCCACAGGAACCAACCGCGCGCCGCGTCGAGATCGCGGCCGAACTGGTTGGTCGCGAGCTCCAGCACCCCCAGGTGCGCGTACACCGCGGCGAACAGCAAAGGGCGCCTCTCCACCCAGCTCACGCCGCGCGGATCGAGGAAGGCGACGCGCAAGAGCAGGAACCCGACCGGGACCAGCACGATCTGCAGCCAGCCGATGCGCAGCACCGTCCGGGCTTCCTTCTCCAGCACGGCCGAGACGGATTCGGGGAGCAGCGGCAGCCGCCATCCCAGGGCGCCCCGCCGGCCCGCCTGCGCGCTGCCGGAGTCGACCGGACGGAGCGCCTCGCGCAGGGACAGCTTGTGCGCCAGGACCGCGCACAGCGCGCCGAGGACGACCAGGAGCAGCGCGGGAGGGACCGCCCGCTGTGGACGGCCGGCCGCCAGCTCGCGCACCATCTCCGCGGCCCACCCCGGCGGCGTGAACGCGATCGCGGTCCAGTGCTCGGCCGCGAACGCGGACGGTATTCCGGCCCGGCCCGGACGCGTGGCGAGCTGCACCCCGGCCGCCGCGCAGAGCAGAAGGACGACCGAGAACGCGCGCCGCAGCATGAGGCGCGCATCGAGCGCGCCGCCGATCGCGGCCGCGAGGTGGAGCACGCCAGCCACCGCCCAGACGCCGAGCGCCTCGGCACAGAGCAGCGCGGCGGGGCCGGGCATACCGGGCAGGCGTCCCGCCGAAAGCGCGATGCCCACCAGGATCGGCCAGAAGAAGAGCCAGGCGGGGTCGAACAGCTGCGCGGCGAAGTTGAGCCCGGAGACCAGCCGCGCGGGCACGGCGAAAGCGAGGAACCGGCGCGGATCGAGGAAGGGCGTCTGCCCGCGCGGAAGGAACGCGAACCACACCCGGGCCAGCAGCGCCGAAGTGAGCCAGGTCGCGAAGAGCGCCGCCGCGCCGCCCTGCTCCGCCACGAGCTGGGGGTGGTCGCGAAGCTGCTCGCCGTACCCGACGAGCAGGACCGCCGTGGACCCGCTGAGCAGGCCCCCCATGCCGATGCCGAGCAGCGAGATCGCCAGCCGGCCCCACTGGCGCTGCTGGAAGATGCGCCGCCGCCACAGCGTCGCGCGCAGCCAGATCAGCGCGCCGGCCTGCCGCGCGATCACGGCAGGAAGCTCAGCGCGCGCGGACCGCCCCGGCCTTCGCCGACCAGTTGGACGAAAGCGTCCGACAGGGAGGGCGCATCGCGCATCACCTCCGGCAACGTGCCCTGCGCCACGAGCCGTCCCTTGTGGATGACGCCGAGGTGGGTGCAGAGCCGCTCCACCACCTCCAGGACGTGCGAGGTGAGGAACACGGTCAGCCGCCCGCGGCGCACCAGTCCGGAGAGGAGCGCGGTGAGCGACTGCTTGGCGACCGCGTCCACCCCCTCGAAGGGCTCGTCGAGGAAGAGCAGCTCCGGCCCGTGGATGAGAGCGGCGGCGAGGCCGAGCTTCTTCTTCATCCCGAAGCTGTAGTCGGCGATCAGCTTGCGCACCTCCTGCGCGAGCTCCATCGCCTCGAGCAGCTCGTCGGCGCGCCGCCCGGCCTCGGCGCGGGAGAGCCCGAACAGCCGCGCGACGAACATCAGATGTTCGCGCCCGGTCAGCCGGTCGAACAGCAGCATGCCGTCGGGAACCACGCCGATGCGGCGCTTCACCTCCGGCGCGTCGCCGACCACCTCGCGGCCCAGCACGCGCACGGTGCCCGCGGTGGGCGAGAGCAGGCCGGTCAGCATGGAGATGGTGGTGCTCTTCCCGGCGCCGTTTTCTCCGAGGAAGCCGTAGAAGCTCCCCCGGGGGACGCGCAGGTCGATGGAGTCGACCGCCAGCTGCGCGCCGAAGCGGCGGGTCAGCGCGCAGGTCTCGATGGCGAGGTCGGGCGAAGCGACCTGCGCCTCGCTCATTCGGCCTTGGCGAGCGCCGCGGCTGCCCTTGCGTCCGAGCGCGACCGGGGACGGCTGCGCGACGCTGCCGGTGCGCGGGATCGCCGCGCGCCGGGCGAACGCCAGCGAGTCGGCGACGAGCTGCGCGTCGGCGCGCTCGGTGACCTCTGGCAGGTCCTTCTCCAGGAGGTGCGTGTGCACCTTCATCGAGCAGAACTTGGGGCCGCACATGGCGCAGAACTCGGCGGTCTTGAAGGCGTCGTGCGGGAGCGTCTCGTCGTGCTTGGCTTGCGCGGCCTCGGGGTCGAGCGAGAGCCGGAACTGCTCGCGCCAGTCGAAGGCGTAGCGCGCGCGGGAGAGCGCGTCGTCGCGGTCGCGCGCCCCGGACCGCTGCCGCGCGACGTCGGCCGCATGAGCGGCGATCTTGTAGGCGATGATGCCCTGGTGCACGTCCTCGGCGTTGGGCAGCGAGAGGTGCTCGGCGGGCGTCACGTAGCAGAGCATGGAGGCGCCGTGCCATCCGGCCAGCGCCGCGCCGATGGCGCTCGTGATGTGGTCGTAGCCGGGCGCGATGTCCGTGGCGAGCGGGCCGAGGACGTAGAAGGGTGCCTCGTGGCACACCTCCTGCTCGATCTTCATGTTCATCTCGATCTGGTCCATCGGGACGTGGCCGGGACCCTCGATCATCACCTGCACGTCGTGCTCCCAGGCCCTCCTGGTCAGCTCGCCCAGGACACGCAGCTCGGCGAACTGGGCCTCGTCGGAGGCGTCGGCCAGGCAGCCGGGCCGCAGCGAATCGCCCAGGCTGAAGCTCACGTCGTACGCCTTGAAGATCTCGCAGAGGTCGTCGAAGTGCGTGTACCAGGGGTTCTCCAGGCCCTTGGCCATCATCCACTGGGCCATCAGCGCGCCGCCGCGCGAGACGATGCCGGTGATGCGGTGCTGGGCCAGAGGGAGGAAGTCGCGCAGGATCCCGGCGTGGATGGTCATGTAGTCCACGCCCTGCTTCGCCTGCTCCTCGACGATGTCCAAAAGGTCGCGCGCGGTCAGCTCCTCGACGCGCTTCACCCGCTCGATCGCCTCGTAGGTGGGCACCGTTCCGAGCGGCACGGTGCTGTGGCGCAGGAGCACGTCGCGGATGTGCGGGATGTCGCCGCCGGTCGAGAGATCCATCACCGTATCGGCGCCGTGCTTGAGGCAGCCGCGCAGCTTGGTGAGCTCGCCCTCGACGTCGCTCACGATCTGGCTGTTCCCGATGTTCGCGTTGATCTTGCACTTCGCCGCGATGCCGATCGCCATCGGCTCCAGCTCGGGATGGTTCAGGTTGGCCGGGATGATCATCCGGCCGCGGGCCACCTCGCTGCGTACCAGCTCCGCGGGAAGGCCCTCGCGGCCGGCGACGTGCTGCATCTCCTGCGTGACCACGCCCTGCCGCGCGAAGTGCATCTGCGTGACGTTCGCACGACCGCGCCGGCTTTCGACCCATTCTGCGCGCATGGCTGCGTCTCCTGAGGGGGGTGAGGACACTAACGACGGGCGCGCGCGCGGTCAATGGACCAGCCGCCGACCGGCAGGCGGAGCCGCCGGTCCTTGCCGCGGTCGCTATCGCTGCCCGGCCTGGCTTGCCCCGCCTCGGAGCTCGGTCACGATGCGCTTCGCGCCGTAGATGCGGTCGAGGGATTCGAGCAGCGCGGGGCTGCAGACGGAGACGGCGCGGTTCACCGACGGCTCGAATCCGTACTCGCCGCCGAGCGATTGGATGTTGCCGTCGAAGATGAGCCCGACCACCTCGAGGTTCTTGTTGAACACCGGCGAGCCGGAGTTGCCGCCGATGATGTCGTTCGAAGTGGCCATGTTGAACGGCGTGGCCGGGTTGATGCGCTTGTCCTCGTTCGCGACGAGCCAGCTCTTCGGCAGGGCAAACGGCTCGCTGCCCGTCGCCCGCTCGAAAGCGCCGCCCATGACCGTCGCCGGGGCCACCCGCTTGCCCTTCTCCTCGTACCCCTCGACCGATCCGTAGCTCAGGCGCAGCGTGAAGGTCGCGTCGGGATACGCGCTGGTTCCCTCCGCCGCGAACCGGGCTTTCGCGATCGACGCCTGCTCGCGCTTCTCCACCGCGTCCACGCCGCGCTCGTACGCGCGGCGGATCTCGCGCGCGTCGGCGTCGACCAGCCGAGCCAGCCCGATCATCGAATCCTGCGAGGCATCGACGGCGGCCTTGCCGCCTTCGAACAGCTTCTTGCGCACCGCGGGGTCCTTGAGCTGCGTGCCCGCGACCAGCTCCTTCGCCAGCTCATCGGGCGACTTCTTGCCCAGCACCCTGCGCACCACCGGATCGTCGGCGCCCAGCACCTCGCGCAGCTTGGTGAGCGCAAAGCGCAGCCCTTCCCTCTCGTAGTCGTCGTACACCGGAGCGGTGGAGAAGAGCCGCTGCTTGAGCGCCGGCAGGGCCGCGTCGGTGAGCTCGCGCAGCCGCTGCTCGTTCGGCTTGGGAAGCTCCTCCGCGGCTCGCAGCAGCGTGCGCGCATTGCGGAAGTAGCTCAGATCGCCCAGCGAGAAGCCGCGCGGCCGGCGGAAGCTTCCTCCGGTCCCCGGCGAGCCTTCCAGGTAGACGAGCCGGTCGTGGATCTCCTGCTCCCGGACGGCCGCCTTCGCGATGCGGTCCCAGGCGCCGGCCACCTCGCGCTGTCCCTTCGTCTTCGCCCGCAGCGCGTTCTCGCGCTTGACCTTGGCCTGCATCAGCGCGTCGTCGACGAGCGCCTCGCGGCGGCCCTTGAGCGCCTTGAAGCTGTTCTCGACCGAGAAGAGGTCGGCCTCCCCGATGCGGTGCTGCTCGGGGCCACGGCGCGTGTACTCGGTCAAGAAGCCGCGCACCTCGGCGAGGTACAGCAGGCTATCGGGCAGGCCGACGTCGCGCTCGAAGACGAGCTGCGCGACCGTGAGGTCGCGGGAGGTCCCGCCCGGATGTCCGGAGACGAAGGTGAGCTCGCCCTCCTTCGCGCCGGTCTGCGACCAGCGGAAGTAGTGCCCGGTGGCGGCCGGCTTGCCGTTCTCGTAAGCGCGGATGAAGGAGACGTCCAGGTCGTAGCGCGGGAAGTTGAAGTTGTCCGGGTCCCCGCCGAAGAAAGCGATGGCGAACTCGGGGGCGAAGACGAGCCGCACGTCCTGGAAGCGCTTGTACTTGTAAAGGTCGTAGATCCCGCCGTGGTACAGGGTGACGACGTCGCAGCGGACCTTGTCGTCCCCGCCCGCGCACTCCTTCTCGATCTTCGCCGTCTCGGCGCGCTCCGCCTCGGCGAACTTCTGCCCCTCGAGGCCCTGGGTGGCAGAATGCATCCGGCCGCTGACGTCGGAGATCGCGATCAGCTGGTTCAGCTCGATCTCGGGGCACTTCACCTCCTGGTCGAGCGTCGGAGCGTAGAAACCCTCCTTCACGAAATCCTTCTCCTTGGTGGAGAGCTGCTCGATGCAGCTGTGGGCGCAGTGGTGATTGGTCATCACCAGGCCCTCGGGCGAGACGAACGAGCCCGAGCAACCGCCCGCCAGGCGCACCGAGGAGAGCCGCGCCTCCGTGAGCCACTTCTCACCAGGGGTGAAGCCATACTTTTTGCCCACCTTCGCGCCGGGAAAGTTGTCGAACGTCCACATCCCTTCGTCGGCGTGCGCGGCGAGCGGCAGCGCGGCGGCAAGCAAGAGAGCGGCGAATCGCTTCATGACGGCTCCTGATGGCACCCCGCTCGGCGGTGGGGATGCGTTGGCAGCGCCGGGCCTTGTGCCCTGCAAGGCCGCGCGGCGTCAAGCGGCGACGGCCCGCCATGGAGTTCTCCGCGACGTACGACTAAGGAGGCGAGACCGCAGCCAGCAGCGCGGCGAGGCGTTCGATCTCGGCCGGCAGCTCGGGATCGGCGATCCATTCGGCCGGGAAATGCCGCTGCTCGCGCAGGTAGGCGTCCAGCTGCGCGTCGCGGCCGTACAGCGCCGAGGCGGCC
>WNFL01033537.1_pt1 | contig 20255 bp, 20 predicted proteins | sample 5400361 | NCBI WGS metagenome assembly WNFL01 (sample SAMN13153351, study PRJNA577476) | soil metagenome | isolation source: 40 cm soil on Douglas fir-dominated hillslope | place: USA:California | collected 2013-09-17
ACATTCGTGGAAAGAAAAAATTATAAAGGCGCATTCCTTCCAGGATTCAAAGCAGTGAATAGCAGTTTGAAAGCGAATCCCATCGGATTAAAACACGTTGATCACTGCGTAGGCAACGTTGAGCTCGGTCAGATGAATAAGTGGGTGAAATTTTATGAAGATGTGATGGGTTTTAAACTCCTGATCACCTTCGATGATAAAGACATTTCTACGGAATACAGCGCGTTGATGAGCAAAGTGGTTTCCAACGGAAACGGCTACATCAAGTTCCCAATCAATGAACCAGCCAAGGGAAAAAAGAAATCGCAGATCGAAGAGTATCTGGATTTTTATCACGGAGCAGGAGTGCAGCACATTGCCATTGCTACAGATGACATCATTCACACGGTAAGCGAACTGAGAAACCGTGGCGTTGAATTTTTACGCGTGCCAGACATTTACTATGATGACGTGAAAGATCGGGTTGGTCATATAAACGAAGACTGGAAAGAATTGCAAAAGCTAAATATCCTTATCGATCGCGATGAAGAAGGATATCTGCTTCAGATATTTTCAAAACCTGTTCAGGACCGACCCACGTTGTTTTTTGAAATCATCGAACGCAATGGAGCAAAATCTTTTGGCAAAGGAAACTTCAAAGCGCTATTTGAAGCTATCGAGCACGAACAAGAATTGAGGGGAAATTTATAATTATTCTATATGCAAACTCTCCTCGAAAGCGCTAAAGCTAAAGCAAATCACTGGCTCAGCAGCAATATTGATGAAGCAACTAAAGAGCAAGTCAAAAAACTTCTTGCCAGCCCACAGACCAAAAACTACTCATCGACAGTTTTTACAAGGACCTTGAGTTTGGCACAGGTGGTTTGCGCGGCATCATGGGTGTTGGCTCTAACTGTATGAACCAATACACCATCGGAGCTGCAACCCAGGGGTTGGCCAATTATTTGAAAAAATCTTTTCCGTCAAAATCAATTCAAGTTGCCATTGCTTATGATAGTCGCAACAACAGCCAATTCTTTGCGCAAATCACCGCAAATGTTTTTTCTGCAAATGGAATTACTGTTCATTTATTCTCCGAGCTACGCCCCACTCCTCTCCTTTCATTTGCGATTCGCTATCTGAAATGCGATTCTGGGGTGGTGATCACAGCATCGCATAATCCGAAAGAATACAACGGATACAAAGCGTATTGGAATGAAGGCGCTCAACTTGTTCCTCCTCATGATAAAAACGTGATCACTGAAGTTAGCGCCATTACCAGTTTTGATCAAATCAAATTCACAGCTGATCCTTCCAAAATAAAATCGATAAGCAAAGAAGTTGAAGACGCCTACTACAAAGAGGTGATTCAGCGGATTCCAAAAAAAGAAAGTATCGCTCGCCAAAAGAATATTTCACTTGTTTATTCAAGCCTGCACGGAGCCGGTATTACCATGGTTCCCGAATGCTTGAAGCGACTCGGTTTTGAAAATGTGAATATCGTTGATGAGCAGAAAACACCTGATGGAAATTTTCCGACCATTCACTCGCCAAACCCGGAGGAGCAATCGGCCATGGAAATGGCGCTCAAGAAAGCAAAGGCATTGAATGCCGAACTTGTGATGGCGACAGATCCGGACACAGATCGCGTTGGTTTCGGAATTAAAAATGATAAAGGTGAGTTTTTCCTCTTGAATGGAAATCAAGGATTCAGTTTGATGATGTGGTTCATCTTGAAGAATCTCAAGGATAAGAACGATGCTTATATCGCCAAGACTATCGTTACCTCAGAATTGGTTGACGACATGGCACGCAACCTTGGTGTTGAATGCTACAATACGCTCACCGGCTTCAAATACATCGCTGAACTAATGAGCGAGATGGATGGCAAAAAAAGATTCATCGCTGCAGGTGAAGAAAGTTATGGATATATGGTTGGAGACTTTGTACGCGACAAAGATGCTGTAAGTGCCTGTGCATTTTTTGCCGCTATGGCTGCTGCTGCTAAAGATGAAGGTAAAACATTGTACGATTGGTTGCTTCAAATGTATGTTGAAAACGGCTTGTATAAGGAAGGCTTAATCAACTTAGTTCGAACTGGCGCTGACGGTGAGCAACAGATCAAAGCCATGATGGAGAAATTTAGAAACGATCCACCTAAAACTTTAGCCGGAGAAAAAATAGCTCGATTGTTGGATTATAAAATCAGTGTTGAAAAAAATCTTATCAACGGAAAAACTTCACCTATTCACTTACCCAAATCGGATGTGCTCCAGTTCTATACAGAAAATGGAAACAAAATTTCTGTACGCCCCTCGGGCACAGAGCCAAAGATCAAGTTTTATGTAAGTGCCAAAAGCAAACTTAAAGCACCTTCCGATTTTTCCTCTGCAGAAAAATTGTTGGATGATAAGATCAAAGAGATAGGAAAAGAGATTGCGGGGTAAACAATCTCCTGCAATTTTCACTTTCTGCAATCTTGTGTAATTTGCACGGATGCCAAACCTCTACGTCATCGCTGGTTGTAACGGAGCAGGGAAAACCACTGCATCTTATACAGTGCTTCCTGAAATTCTCAATTGTAAAGAATTCGTAAATGCCGATGAAATTGCTCGAGGCCTTCCCCCATTTAACCCAGAGTCTGTTTCTTTTCAGGCTGGCCGAATTATGCTGCAGCGAATAAAAGAATTGCTAAAAGCTAAGGTTGATTTTGGTTTTGAAACTACACTTGCTACAAGAAGTTATGCTCAACTTGTCAAGCAAAGAAACAGGGGTTCACTGTAATTTTGATTTATTTTTGGCTGGAGTCTATCGCCTTAGCCAAGGCAAGGGTGAAATCAAGAGTTGAAAAAGGGGGCACAATATTCCCGATGATGTAATAGAGAGAAGATGTAAGGGTGGGTTGGATAACTTTTTCAGTAACTATAAAAGCTTAGCAGACAAATGGATTTTTTATGATAACTCATTTGAGACGCCTGCAGCAATAGCCGGTGGAAATTCTTCATTGGCTAATTATGTTTATAATGATGAACTTTGGAAAATAATACAAACGAATCGATGATCCCGGTAGAATCCGATCCACTGGTTGACAAAATCACAGAAGGCGTTAAGCTCGCGATCAAGCGTCTCATCGAACGCACTCAAAAGGAAGATGGAGAACTTGTCGTTTCCAGAAATGGAAAAATCGTTCACATCAAAGCTAGGAGCATTAAGATTAAGTAGTCTCGGTTTTCTTCATTGCAGTTCGCGCAAGAATTGCAGCCATTACCAGGAAGCTAATCGTTCCGAAAATCTGATATCCATTTTCACTAAGCAATCCGGAAAGCGCATGCTCCAGGCTTATTGATTGTAACTCCTCATAATAGAAAACGGATAGAACAGCCACCACAACTCCAGAAATTGCTCCGCCAGCAATTAAACCTGTCGCAAATAAATTTCCGCGACTAAGATCATCTTCTTCCTTCTTTTCATGCTTCCCTGCCTGTCCGGCAGGCAGGTTTTCGGCACGCCAATCGATCACTCCTTTAAGTGCACCACCAATAAAAATAGGTAGTGTAGTTGCCAATGGTAAGTAAAGCCCGATGGCAAAAGCGAGCGCTTTAATTCCACAAAGTTCAAGGGTTAGCGAGATAAATAATCCAACCATCACATATTGCCAGTCTAAGTTGAACGACAGAATTCCTTTTGTAAGAGTAGCCATCAACGTGGCTTGAGGTGCAGGATATTTTGTGCTGCCTATGGCATGTGTGTAACCTTGCGCTATTAAATCTTGAGTTGGAGTGTCTAATATTTTAATAATAATCCCAATAGCGACAGAGGACACCAGTGCTCCAATGAACAAGGCGATCTGCTGGTGTCTCGGAGTTGCGCCAACGATATAGCCGGTTTTCAAATCTTGAGAGGTACCACCCGCATTAGCTGCCGCAATACAAATGATTCCTCCGACAACAAGCGCCATCGGTTCATACATTTTTCCAGTCCAGCCAACTGCAGTAAAAATCAAACACGTGCCCATCAATGTAGCAATGGTCATTCCGCTGATCGGACTGTTGCTTGTACCAACTAATCCAACAATGCGGCTTGCAACGGTAACAAAAAAGAAACCGAAGGTGATGATCAGCACTCCAAGCAAAACTTTCTGAATGATACTATCACCGGGAATCTTTGGGAGAATAGCAATCAAAACTACCAGCAGCAAACTTCCAATGATTACTACTTTAAAAGATAAATCTCTTTCGGTACGAGAAACTCCTGCTTCGCCTTTCTCTTTCAAAGAGCCCATGCTTTCACGAAAAGAACTCACAATGGTAGGAATGGTTTTCAGAAGAGTAATGAAACCACCCGCAGCGACTGCACCTGCACCGATCTGGCGAATATATGCGAAGTACAATGCTGTAGCCGGATTGGAAAAGGTTTTCGCAACGGGATCCCAATTTCCCCGACCGCCAGCCACGGTTATATCTTTGAGATAGCCAAGTGTTACTAATTGATGAGCTACCTGCTCAAATGGCACAAGTGTAGCAAGCAAAGGAATGATTGCCCACCACGCAAGAACAGAACCTGCAACCAATACACCGGAAATTCTTGGACCAATTATATAGCCAACACCAAGATATTCGGGCGTGATCTCTCCATTGATTGTAGCTGATGGCCAGAACTTGTTTACTTGTTTGGTTACGAACGCAGGGGTTTCTGCTATCACATGGAAAACTTTTTGCAACATCGCATAAGCAAACGCAACTCCCATACCAACGAATGCCGTCTGAGCAAATACACCACCCTTCTCTCCCGCTTGCAGTACTGAAGCGCAAGCTGTTCCTTCAGGATAAGGCAGAACCCCGTGCTCTTTTACAATCAACGACCTCCTCAGGGGAATCATCATCATCGTGCCAAGCATCCCGCCCAGGGCAGCTAAAGAAAAAATGGTGAAGTAGTTGAAATACTCCGAGCTGTTAATATTTCCGTTTTCATCAGCTGATAGAAAAAGAAACCCGGGAAGAGTAAATGCGACTCCAGCTGCAATTGATTCACCTGCAGAACCGGTAGTTTGAATAATGTTGTTTTCAAGAATGGTTGTCTTCAGAAGTTTTCTTCCTAACGTAATCGCGATAACCGCAATCGGAATGGATGCAGTAACCGTAAGCCCCGCCTTGATAGCGAGGTAGGTGGTGGAGCAGCCAAAAACAATTCCAAAAAAACATCCTAGCAAAATGGATTTGATCGTGAGCTCAGCTACATTCTGCTCAGCAGCCACGTAGGGTTTGAAGGGAGTAGACATAGGTTAGGCGGTAATAACGTTTTTGAGGTCCTGATTTTTGTTTCGCAAGTCAATACCATGCTCGTAAACCGATTTCAAGTTGGTCATATAGAAAGTCCAACCTGTTTGGCACTGAATATATAAAAATGTCTCGGGGTTTTCGTTAGCGGGAATATTTACCGAAAGTCGCAAAACGAATTTTGTCCAATCGTGTTTGTTCATCACACTTGTTCTTGAGTTGTTTTAGCAAAAGCAGCATTATGAATAATCACAAGCAATGTTCCGATTATGCCAAGTCCTGCAAGTACAAACCACATCATCGATGGATTGGTGTTCATGAACGTAAGTCGTAACCAATCGGCCAGATAGCCAGCGGTGAAAGAACCTATCGCCACCGGCAAAAAAGCGAAACCCATAAATGTACCCACTTGATGTTTGGGTGCAAAGGAACTTACATAATGGTTTGCACTTCCTTATTGACCGGAAGCCGCAAAACAAATTTTGTCCAATCGTACATGCCCATTATAAATTCGGGTTGTGCTCCAGATTTTATTACCGAATATCTCCCATGAATTTTCTCAGGGGTTTGCTGATCAATAACGCTAATAGCGAAGCAATAAATAGCCACTTCACCATCGTCCAAAACAGATCTACCAGCAATTGAGGGTTAGCGGAAATAGCGCTGTCATCAAATTCACCTCCAAATAAGCCAGCTGATAAATTTCCCAAAGCAAGTGACATAAACCAAACACCCATCATTTGACCTAACAGTCTTTTTGGTGCGAGCTTTGACACAGCACTCAACCCAATGGGGTATAAACAAATTTCGCCAAACGTGTTAAAAACATAGGTAGCTACAAGCCAAGTAGGCAAAGCTTTGCTTCCCCCAACAATTACCATCGACCCCCCCATCATTACAAGGAAGCCTAAGCCCATGAAGAACAAGCCCAATGAAAGTTTCACCGGGGTGGAAGGATTAAGATTTCGTTTGGCAAGCCACACCCACAGCCACGCAAAAATCGGAACGAAAAGTATCACCGCACCTGCAGGCACCGTTTGAAACCAACCCGCAGGAAATTCAAAGCTCCCAATAAACCGATCGGTGTACCTCGCTGCAAATAAATTCAAAGATGAACCTTGCTGCTCATATCCTGCGTAGAACATGGAGGAAGCCAGAAAGAAAACAGCAATCACTTTAATTTTATTCTTCTCCTCCTTTTCTAGTTTTTCAAATAACAGCACGTAAGCAAAATACAGAATCACGCTTCCGGCAATTGCGTAAACCGAAGCTTGGGCCACTGCGACCGGATCAATAATTATCACTCGAGTTAATAGAAGAGAAATAAATGCTATCAGCAGCAAACCAAAAATCACCAGGCCGTTCCTGATGTTCCTTTCTCTTCGGCTTTGAAGAACAGGGTCAGAAAGTTTTGCCGGTTCCAGACCCGCATCGCCCAAAGTTTTTTCAGTTAGTTTATATTGGATTGTTCCCAAAAGCATTCCGATACCAGCCGCAGCAAATCCGTAGTGCCAATTGATGTTCTCACCCAGGTAACTTGTTATTATCGGAGCAATTGTTGCACCTATATTGATACCCATATAAAAAATGGAGAACCCGGAATCGCGCCTGGCCTGATCAGTGATCGGGTAAAGTTCGCCAACCAGACTACTGATATTGGGTTTGAGTAAGCCCGTTCCCATCACAATCAATAGCAGGCCGATGAAAAAAGTTTGAATAAAAGGAAATGCCAAACAAAAATGGCCGAGCGTAATCAGGATACCTCCATAAAAAACTGATTTGCGTAATCCAAAAAATTTGTCGGCAAGCCAACCCCCCGGTAAAGCCAACAGGTATACAAACATGGTGTACAAGCCATACACTGCACCACCTATCTTTTCATCCAGGCCCATCCCTCCTTCTTTGACGGCAGCAACCATGAAGAGTAACAACAGCGCTCTCATCCCATAGTAGCTGAACCGTTCCCACATTTCGGTAAAGAATAATGTGGCAAGCCCGCGCGGATGACCGAAAAAAGTTTTTGAAGAATTCATCAAGTGTAGTCAGAGAGTTTGCGCCAAAGTAGGTGTATTAATTAATATTGACAACAGACACTTAACTTTGGGATAGGGCTACGTTAATGTTGAAAACATGAATACTTCAGACTGGATTGGTTTTATTGGCGTCACTATTTTGTTGATCGCATTTCTCCTTAATCTCCTCAAAAAAATTTCAGCAGAGAGTCCTTATTATATTTTAATGAATTTGTTGGGAGCAGGGTTAGCATGTTTCGCTTCAGTGTTGATCAATTATATACCGTTCATCATTCTTGAAGGAGCCTGGACATTAGTGTCGCTAATTAGTTTCATTCGAATAATGACTAGTAAGAAAGCTACTTAACCTTTCACTTTTTTGAATAGAAAAAAATGGTAACATTGGCGTAACATTGGCTACTGACCCGAAAGCTACCTTTGCCCTAACCTATTTTTATGTTCGAATTAGATTTTAGCTATTCAGCCTTACTTGTTCTTTGTCTTTTTGCCGCCTGTGCCTTTGAATTTGTCAATGGCTTTCACGACACAGCTAATGCAGTGGCAACGGTAATTTATACTAATACGCTCAAACCATGGGTGGCAGTCATTTGGTCCGGCACCTGGAATTTTTTGGGAGTACTTACAGGAGGTATTGCTGTGGCCATGAGCATTGTGAACCTATTGCCTGTAGAAACGCTGGTTGACCAAAATATATCGCACAGTTTGGCAATGATCTTAGCCTTGCTGCTGACCGCCATTTTCTGGAATCTGCTTACCTGGTATTTTGGCATCCCTTGTTCAAGTTCTCATACACTGATTGGTTCTATTCTTGGAGTCGCCCTCGCCTATTCTGTACTTCCTCAAGCGTCTGGCGATGCAGTGAATTGGGGCAAAGCTCAAGAGATTGGTTATTCGTTGTTGCTCTCTCCTCTGTTCGGATTTACGATGACGATTATTCTCATGTACTTCATTCGGGTAGCAACGCGCAAGACTCCAATGGAAGACATGCTTTTCAGAGAACCTAAAAAGAATCTGCCACCGCCAACCTGGGTGCGTGGCATTTTATTTATTACGTGTACGCTGGTGAGTTTCTTTCACGGACAAAACGATGGCCAGAAAGGCGTGGGATTGATGATGCTCATCCTAATCGGAATTGTGCCCGCGTATTTTGCTCTCGATAATAGTTTTGACGTTCACAAACTTCCACCTTCGCTTCAAAAAATTGAATACGTAGTTGCTTCAATCGATTCTTCTTTACTATCGCAACCCGACAAGAAGAAATTAGCCGACACCAAAGCCATGAACTCCAGACTTCAATCGGTATTTTCTTCTGCCACCTTTGTAGACGATATTCAAAAAGATAAAAAATTTGAAGTGCGCAAGGATGTAATGTTAATGGACCGAAACATTAACTCTTTAATTAAAAAAGAAGAAGTACGACTCAGTGATAAAGACAAAGGCACACTTAAAGACGAACTAAAAAAAGTACGAAAAATTACAGACTACTCACCACGCTGGGTGATTGTTTTAATCTCGTTGTCGCTAGGCTTAGGCACGATGATTGGCTGGAAGCGGATTGTGAAAACCGTAGGCGAAAAAATAGGAAAGGAACATCTAACCTATGCGCAGGGTGCAAGCGCAGAGATGGTTGCCTCAATCACTATTGGCTTGTCATCCAGGTTTGGCTGGCCGGTGAGCACCACTCACGTTTTATCTTCAGGCATTGCTGGGAGCATGGTGGCGAGTAAGGGAGTAAAAAATCTTCAGCCTGATACGGTAAGAAACATTCTTATGGCGTGGTTCCTCACATTACCCGTGGTAATGATTATGGGCGGCTCGCTGTTCTTGCTTTTCAGATCAATTTTCTAAAGCAAACTATTTCAGTGTAAGTACAAGCAAACCTGAAATAATCAGGGCCGCTGCTAATGCCATTCGCCAGGTGAATGGTTCTTTCAGCAACCAAAAAGAAAGAATCAGTGTAATAACGATACTGGCCTTATCTATTACGGCCACTACAGAAACGTCTCCCATCTTGATGGCACGATAATAATATATCACGAAAGTGTGGTTGTGATAGCGGAGATTCCGAGAAACAAAACGTCTTTTGAAGTCAGCTGACCAAAATCACGAGTGTGTCGAAAGGCAATTGTGTTAAGCCAGACTAGAAGAAAAACAAAACTGGTGCGCACTGCCAGCCCACATCTCCACTGACGTTCTTCAAGCCAAACTTGGCGATTACTGAAGTAAGTCCCGCAAAGATCATAGAGAGAATAGCATTAAAATATCCAGGTCGGCATAATCGAGTGTTTGAATTGTTCGATTTGAAGATACAGCAATCCAAAAGAATCAAAAACTCATCTTTCTCGGAGCATCAGCTATTTAATTTGAAACTTTATTCCTGAAATAATAAGATTAAGTATCTATCCGAATTTGATTCTGGTACCTAAGGTTAGGCCAAAATAATTATCTATAGAAATTTCTATAGTTACTATTGCTGTATCCACATTTTTTCCTAGCTTTGTAAAAACATACAGCAAGCCATGAATGATATAGATAAACTTAAAGGTAGAATAGAATATCATAAAAGAGAGATAGCTAAGATACAATCAGCTATTGAAGTATTACAATCTATAGACGATGTAGGTATAATAAATACCCATGATAATCAGTTAGTTATACCTAAAAACACCTCATCGTCAGTACCTAAACAATACGATGATACATGGACACATATTCAAAGAGTGGCCTTTTTCTTTAATCAAATTGGTAGATGTGCCTTTCCTTATGAGATTGGGCAGCAATATAAATTGCATAAGCATGATATTAAAGATACAATGGTCAACCAGGTTCTTAATTCGATGAAAACAAAAGGGCTGGTAAAATCCTATAGGACGGTCTTTGATAAAAAAGCCCACGCTTGGGGACTGTCGGAATGGTTTAATGACAAAGGTGTCATTGATAAGTATAAAGCTATAAAACCCGAAAAAACGCTATGGGATTAAAAAATAAAGGGGGCAAAGCCCCCAAAAATACCTGCATGTAGGTGTAAATATTGGTGATGACTAGCAAAAGTATACTGGTTGCAAGTTCACATCGGAGATGATCTCATAAATCATTCAATCCGAACATTCCGACCTCCAATATTTTCAAAATCCCTCTTTATAGAGGTCAAGAGCCAGCTCCAACTGGCTCTTTTGCATTTCAAAGGTAATACATTAAAGGCCTTTATCCTATAATATTGGTTTTTGGGCTTATGCAAACGTTTGTTCTAGGTTTTTAAAAATATACTGATATTTTCGCACTGCCCAACCTAACCTAATTTCATACCCATGAAATCGCTTCTCCTATTATCTCTACTGATAAATTCAATTTTCGTGCAAAGCACCGGCAGCATTATAAGAATTGAATTTAGCTCACTCACTCGTGGCTATCAGGAACTTATTGTTATTACAGAAGATAGTATCAGGATATCGACTCAAGGTCGTACAAAAGAGAATAAATCAATAGAAAACCAAGACTGGGCAAGTATTATAAAAGCATTGAAAAATGTAAAGCCAACCGATATAGCTGGATTGAAATCTCCGACCACGAAACGCGCCTACGATGGCGCTCGTCATTCCACCATAACTGTAATGACTAAGTCCGGAACTTATTCCCATTCATTCGATGATGAAGATCCGCATGAAAAGCTAAAACCAATCATGAAAATCATTCACTCCAAAAAGAAAAAAACTGACTGAAAAATAAAAAAGACTAGACGAGTGCATAAAAATAAAACATTCAGGAATTAAGGAACTCACAAAATTGAAAGTCGCCTGGCCACTGTTTGCTATTGTAAAGAGTGGCCGGGCGACTAGACTTTCAGAAAAAACGCCCGCAGTTCTGCAGGCGTCTCTTTGATTTCGGCTTTCTGAGCTTAGCTTACTTTGATCGTTTGTTTCAACACTTTTTTCTCGTCTTTAGGAATAGTCAATTCCAGGATGCCGTTGTTGTACTTGGCGTTGATCTTTGTGCCATCTACATTTTCAGGCAAGGTAAATGAACGGCTGAAAGAACCGTACTGTGTTTCTACAGAGTGATAGTTCTTATCTTTCTTTTCGCTGGTGAATTTACGTTCACCGCTCACGGTAAGATAATTGTCGTTCACTTCAATTTTGAAGTCTTCCTTGTTCACGCCAGGCACAGCTAATTGCACTTCGTAAGAATTTTCGTTTTCGATCACGTCTACTTTTGGTGAGAACACGCTGCCACCATTTCTTGTCAGTGACTCATTGAAGAAACGATCAACAAGGTTGCTAAAAGTCGAGGGCACGAAATCACTCGGGTTATAACGGATGATGCTCATAGTTTTTATTTTTTTTAGTTAAACATGTTTTTTTAAATCCTATGCCCAACCCCAAAAAACTATACCGATTCAAAATATCAAGGTAAAATAAGTCATTATGTCTTACTATCTATCGATTATAGTTATTTAAAAGACTTTTTGTCGTATTATATTCATTTTTTTATACTTAAGCATTAGAAGTAAACCTGGTGCCTCGTTTCGTATTTCTTATATAAAATACGAGCAACAGTGATTTTATTTGCTGATTAGAAAAGTTTTAGGGCTAATATTTTGAATTTCACAGACATGATTGTCATCACGGACATTGAGGTAAAAGATATTCGCTTTCCTACCAGTAAGACTTTGGATGGCTCAGATGCCATGAATCCTGATCCTGATTACTCAGCAGCTTACATCATCTTAAAGACCAATCACCCAGAAGGCCTGGAGGGTCACGGGCTTACTTTCACCATCGGCAGGGGAAATGAAATCGTGGCGAGCGCACTTCATGCGCTTTCCTATTTGATCAAAGGCAAATCGTTTGAGTCATTTACATCCAATATGGGCGCCTTCTGGAAAATGATTACGAGCGATAGTCAACTTCGATGGCTTGGTCCGGAAAAAGGAGTAATCCACTTAGCAACAGGAGCTGTGGTCAATGCCGTTTGGGATCTGTATGCTAAAGTTGAAAAGAAACCTTTATGGCAACTGCTTGCCGATATGACTCCAGAGCAATTGGTTTCATGCATCGACTTCACCTACATCACTGACGCGATCACACCTGAGGAAGCAATTGCATTGCTCGCAAAAAATCAATCGAGTAAAAAGGAACGAATCGAAAAACTAAAGTTGAACGGCTATCCCGCATACACTACGTCTGCAGGATGGCTTGGCTATTCCGATGAAAAAATCAGGAGACTCTGTCGTGAAGCTAAGGCAGAAGGATGGAAGCACTTCAAAATGAAAGTAGGCTCAAACTTGCAAGACGACATTCGAAGGGCAACGATTATCCGCGAAGAAATCGGAAACGATTTGTTTTTGATGATGGATGCCAATCAGAAATGGGATGTGTCTACCGCTATTAAAAGCATGAAGGAGTTGGCTCGCTTCGACCCACTGTGGATCGAAGAGCCAACCAGTCCGGATGATGTGCTTGGTCATGCTGCCATTCGCAAAGCCATTGCCCCCATAAAAGTAGCTACGGGCGAACATTGCCAGAACCGCGTGCTCTTCAAACAATTCATGCAGGCCAAAGCATTTGATTTCTGTCAGATCGATAGTTGCCGTGTGGGTGGGGTCAACGAGAACCTTGCCATCTTGTTGATGGCCGCGAAATTTGGCATTCCCGTATGCCCTCATGCAGGAGGTGTTGGTTTATGTGAGTATGTTCAGCATCTTTCAATGTTTGATTACATTACAGTTACAGGCTCTACGGAAAACCGATTGATCGAATTTGTTGACCACTTGCACGAACATTTCCTTGATCCCGTGGTGATCAACCGGGGCCACTACATGGCACCCACTAAAGCAGGGTATAGTATTGAGATGAAAAAAGAAACGTTGATCGATTACGAATTTCCAAATGGGAAAATCTGGAAACAATAACACATGCTTTTCGATTTAAAAAATAAAGTGGCCGTCATCACGGGTGGCGCCAGCGGCATAGGCCAAGCTGTAGCTGAGGTCTTCGCTGCACAGGGTGCGCGGGTTTGTATTTTGGACTTGAATGAAAATGCTGTTAGTGAATTGACACAAGCTTTATCCAGTCAAAAGTTACTCGCTAAGGGATACGTTTGCAATGTAACGCTCCAATCGGATGTTCAATCGGTGTTTGAATTCATTAGTAAAGAATTTGGCAGAATCGACATCCTTGTAAACAGTGCAGGCATTGCTCACATTGGCAAATTGGAAAATACAAGCGAAGAGGATTTCGATAAAATTTTCCAAGTGAATGTAAAGGGCGTGTATAATTCCATGCAAGCCGTAATAGGCACCATGACCAAGCAAAAGAGCGGAGTGATTCTCAATGTGGCATCGATCGCTTCAAGCGTTGGGATACCCGACCGGTTCGCTTACTCCATGAGTAAGGGCGCTGTAGTTACGATGACCCTATCTACAGCAAAGGATTACATCAAAGAAGGAATTCGTTGCAATTGTATTTCACCCGCCCGCGTTCATACACCTTTTGTTGACGGCTTCTTGAAAAAGAATTATCCCGGTAAGGAAAAAGAAATGTTTGAGAAACTTTCACAGACTCAGCCTATCGGCCGAATGGCAAAACCCATCGAGGTGGCTTACCTCGCGCTTTACCTTTGCTCGGATGAAGCATCGTTTATTACAGGATGCGATTACCCGCTCGATGGAGGCTTTATCCGACTAAATAATTAACACAAATTCTTCTATGAAACTTTTACGCTTTGGGGATTTTGGAAAAGAGAAACCTGGTGCTCTATTGAACAATGAAATCATCGATGTTTCATCCTTTGGTGAAGATTATGACGAACATTTTTTTGAAACCGATGGCATCAACCGTTTAAGTCAGTGGCTAAAAAAAAACATCGACCTTCCAAAAGTGAAATCGGGAACAAGAATCGGTGCACCATTTAAAAGGCCATCCAAAATAATCTGCATTGGCCTCAACTACACTAAGCATGCCTTTGAAACTAAAATGCCGTTGCCGACCGAACCGATTATTTTTTTTAAGTCGACTTCGGCACTCACAGGTCCCAATGATGGGTTAGTAATTCCAAGAAAAAGTAACAAAACAGATTGGGAAGTTGAGCTTGCGGTGGTCATCGGAAAAAAAGCATCATACGTGGAAGAAAAAAATTCCATGGATTATGTGGCGGGTTTTTGTTTGCACAACGATTACAGCGAGCGCGAATTTCAATTGGAGCGAAACGGCCAATGGACAAAAGGCAAAGGCTGCGACACTTTTGCGCCCCTGGGGCCCTACCTTGTAACTAAAGACGAGATTTCCGATTTCAACAACTTGCACATGTGGTTAAAAGTCAATGGCCAAATAATGCAAGACAACAACACAGATGATATGATTTTTGAAGTGCCATACCTCGTCAGTTACATTAGCCAGTTCATGACGCTGTTTCCGGGCGATGTCATTTCTACAGGCACACCACATGGGGTAGGTATGAGTTTAAAACCTCCGGTTTTTTTAAAAGCCGGAGATGTCGTTGAACTAGGTATTGAAGGACTTGGTGAACAAAAACAGATTGCCAGGGCTTACAAACCATGATCATCGACTCGCATCAGCATTTCTGGAAATATGATCCCGTTCGCGATAGCTGGATCAACGAGGAGATGAAGATTTTGAAGCGAGATTTCTTTCCTAACGACCTCGCTCCTATTTTAAGTGAAAATAAAATTGAAGGAAGCATTGCTGTACAAGCCGATCAATCTGAAACAGAAACACTATTTCTTTTAACCCTCGCTAATCAAAATCCATTCATCAAGGGCGTAGTGGGTTGGGTTGATTTATGCTCTGACAAAATCGCTGAACGATTGGAGTATTTTTCTCAATTCAAAATCATAAAAGGTTTTCGACATATCATTCAATCGGAAGCATCGGGCTTCATGAAACAACCAAATTTTCAAAATGGAATCCGACAACTCGAAAAACACAACTTTACCTACGACATCCTTATCTATCCCCATCAATTGCAAGAAGCCATTGAATTCGTGAAAGAATTTCCGAATCAAAAATTTGTGGTTGATCATCTCGCTAAACCTGTGATCAAACAAAATGAATTTGCAAGCTGGTCGAAAAGAATTGCTCAGCTTGCTTCGTTTAACAATGTTTTTTGTAAGCTTTCTGGTTTCACCACCGAAGCCGATTGGAAAAACTGGAAACCCAAAGACTTCACGCGATACTTCGACTTTGCATTAGAATGTTTCGGTGCAAGTCGATTGATGTACGGATCTGATTGGCCTGTGTGTTTGCTCGCGTCATCGTATGATCAGCAATTAAATCTGGTTGGCACATTTGTTTCCAAACTTTCGGTCACTGAAAAAGAACGAATCATGGGTGGTAATGCCATTAAATTTTATAAACTTTAAATTCATGGACTTACTACTGAAAGACAAAGTCATTGTCGTAACAGGCGGAGCAAAAGGCTTCGGGCTTGGCATTGTTGAAGTGCTTGCCAAAGAGGGAGCCATCCCGGTGATTGTAGGCCGAAGCAAAGAAGACAACCAGCAGGCTTTGGATAAATTAAATGTATCTGGAAGTTTTCAGGTCACTGCTGAACTTTCAAAATCGGAAGAATGCAAGAAAGCCATTGACGCCATTGTAAAACAATTCGGCAAAATTGATGGACTGGTCAACAATGCGGGCGTGAACGATGGCGTTGGTTTGGAACATGGAAGCTATGAACGCTTTATGGATTCGTTGCATAAAAATTTGGTGCATTATTATTTGATGGCGCATCATGCTCTTCCGTTCTTGAAAAAATCAAAAGGCGCGATTGTTAACATTGGCTCAAAAACAGCGGAGACAGGACAAGGCAATACTTCCGCTTATGCAGCCGCCAATGGAGGGCGCAATGCACTCACTCGCGAGTGGGCAGTGGAGTTGCTACCTCACGGAATCCGCGTGAATGCCATCATTGTTGCGGAGAGCTACACTCCCCTGTATGAAAGTTGGATCAAAACATTTCCTAATCCGGAAGAAAGACTAAAATCGATCACCGCAAAAATCCCCTTGGAAAAAAGAATGACTACCACTGAGGAAATCGCAAACATGGCCGTGTTTCTTCTTTCTGAAAAATCAAGTCATACTACCGGGCAGTTGATTCATGTCGATGGTGGCTACGTACACTTGGACCGGGCAATCGGTTAAAAAAAATCTGCATGACGCTGATCAGCACTAAAACTACCTCTGAGGAAATTGATTTATCTAAATCGTATTTGATTCCTCTTATCCTTGTCACCAGTTTGTTTTTTCTCTGGGGCATGGTCAACATACTCAACTCTGCGCTGATTGCACACTTTCAACCCGTGTTCGAAATCAAGCGAACCCAAGCTTTGCTGGTGGAGACCGCTTTTTATTTTGGGTACTTCACCATCGCCATTCCTGCGGGTTTGTTTATGGAGCGATACAGTTACAAAAAAGGTATTCTGCTGGGATTGATTCTGTACGCTATTGGAGCATTGCTTTTTATCCCTGCAGCTGAAACTCTCACTTTCAGTTTTTTTCTGTTTGCCCTCTACATCATCGCTAGCGGATTGGCTTTTCTTGAAACTGCGGCCAATCCGTACGTGACTATTCTTGGCAAAGCGGAAACATCTGTACAGCGACTGAATTTTTCACAATCGTTTAATGGTTTGGCGTTGGTCGTTGGTCCATGGGTGGCTGGGCAATTTATTTTTGCCGGTAACGAAGGTGCGCTTGAAACCCTCGAACAAAAGCAACAAGCCGCGAGTGCTGTAATTTTTCCGTACACCGTACTCGCATCTGTCGTGTTAATTGTGGCCGCTCTTTTTTACCTCATCAAAATGCCAGAGCCTGCCAAAGGCGCTCATCTTAAATTCGACAAAAGCATTTTTAAAAATAAAACCCTTACCAACGCCATTGTTGCACAATTGTTTTATGTGGGCGCACAGGCAGGTGTGTGGGGCATTACCATCAACTTCATTACTACGCTATTGCCCAATACTACCAATGAAGTCGCTTCAAAAAATTACATGGCCGTAGGCACTTTGCTTTTTGTGGTTGGAAGATTCTTCGGCACCTGGCTGATGACCATCGTAAAAAACAACAAGCTGCTTACCCTCTACGGTGCGTGTGCTTCATTTTTGTGCATGGTAGGAATTTTTAGTGGTGGTTTGATAGCCGTGTACTCTATTTTGATTCTCAATTTTTTCATGTCCATTATGTTTCCAACCATTTTTGCGTTGGGCGTAAAGGATTTAGGTGAGCAAACAAAGCTTGGCTCATCGCTCATCATCATGGCCATTGTGGGTGGTGCACTGATGCCTCCACTGATGGGCGTTATTGCAGATAAGATTGGTATTCAACAATCGTTGTTCGTTCCGTTCTTTTGTTTTCTGGTGGTGGTTTATTTTGGTTGGAAAGGATACTCCATAAAATCTAAAACTGCATGAACCGATATTGTTTGGCATTGGATTTAAAAGACGACCCAAAATTGATTGCTGAATATGAAGCGTACCATCGCCAAGTATGGCCTGAGATTTTAAAAAGCATCAAAGACTCCGGAATTCAAAAAATGGAAATCTACAGAGCTGGAAATCGATTGATGATGATCATTGAAGCTGACTCATCGTTCTCGTTTGAAAAGAAATCCAATGCCGATAGCAGCAATCCGAAAGTGCAGGAGTGGGAACAAGTAATGTGGAAATACCAGCAGGCACTTCCTCATGCCAAGGCTGGAGAAAAATGGATGCTCATGGAAAAAATTTTCAGTATATGAGTGAAGGTGTTAAAAAATATCCTGCTCAAGTATTAAAAGAATTTTCAATTCAGGTGTTCAAGCATTTTGGAATTTCAAAGCAAGATGCCGAGCAAGCGGCTGATGTGCTTAGCCTGTCAGATATCAGGGGCATCGATTCGCATGGCGTAGCGCGACTTCATACTTATTTCGATATGCTCACGTTGGAAAAAATAAATCCAAAACCCAACATCAAAATCATCCGCGACAAGAAAAGCATTTGCACCGTTGATGGCGACAATGGATTGGGACTAGTTGTGGGGCCAAAAGCGAATGAGATCGCTATGGAAAAAGCTGCGCAACACGGCTCGGGTTGGGCAAGTGTATGCAACACTAATCATTACGGCATCGCCTCCTATTATTCATTGAAAGCATTGGAACGCGATATGATTGGATGGTCGATGACTAATACCACAAAACTAGTAGCACCGTTGTGGGGAGCAGAGCGGATGCTGGGAACAAATCCTATCTCCATCGCCTTCCCTGCTTTAAAAAATTTGCCGATCGTGATCGACCTGGCCACAAGCGCTGCTGCCTATGGAAAAATTGAAATCGCAAAAAGGAAAAATGAGCCCGTGCCCAAAGGTTGGATCATCAACAACGAAGGCGCGATGACTACTGATCCCAATGACATGATCAATGGAGGCGCGCTGCTGCCGCTGGGCTCTGAGCGAGAACTCGGTGGGCATAAAGGGTATGCGCTTTCAGCTATGGTGGATATTCTCACTTCTGTTTTAAGTGGCGCCAACTGGGGGCCCTTTGCTCCGCCCTTTGCGTTACGTCAGGAAATCCCATCACGAAGTGTGGGAAAAGGAATCGGGCATTTTTTTGGTGCGATGGAAATCGATGGGTTCTTGGACGTAACCGAATTCAAAAAACGGATCGATGAGTGGATCGAAGTTTTTCGCAACACCAAAAAAGCACAAGGCACGGATGGCGTTTTGATCCCTGGCGATCCCGAACATCAAGAAGAGGCCATTCGAAGAAAAGAAGGAATCCCCCTCCTGCCTGCCGTGGTCAACGATCTCATAGATATATCGAAACGCACAGGAATTCCTTTTGAATAAAACATTTATAAATTAGGGAATTCACAAACGGGACTTTCAAAGAAAAAGCACTGGCGTTGAGTTCAGAGATTTAAATCCTGGCCTGATAAGTATACAGCTCGAAGTAGCGGCCTTTCTTATTAATTAGTTCTTCATGCTTTCCGCGTTCTGCAATTTGCCCATTCTCAACGACCAAAATCTGATCAGCTTGTCGAATTGTGCTCAAGCGGTGGGCAATCACAAATGTGGTACGACCATGCATCAGGCTCTTCAAACTCTCTTGAATATAGCTTTCACTTTCAGTATCTAAATTAGAGGTTGCTTCATCGAGAATAAGAACTCTTGGATTGGCAAGTATTGCTCTCGCTATTGCAATGCGCTGACGCTGCCCTCCGGAAAGTTTAACTCCGCGTTCACCAATAACTGTATCAAGTCCCAATTCAAAGCGGTTAGTGAATTCGTCCACATAAGCAGCTTTTACCGCTTGCTTCAATTCAGCCTCCGTTGCTTTCGGTCTTGGGAATAGAATATTTTCACGAATCGTCCCTTCAAATAAAAAATCGTCTTGCAACACAACGCCAAGCTGACTGCGATAACTATCCAATGAAACTTTAGACATGTCAACTCCATCAACTGTAATCGTTCCGCTAATAGGGTTAAGAAAAGAAGCAGCTAATCCCGCAATGGTGGTTTTTCCTGATCCGGAAGTCCCAACTAAAGCAGTGACCGACCCCGCGGGGGCTTTAAAGCTCACTTCATTCAAAACATTCTTTCCCTCTTCGTAAGCAAATGAAACATTTTCGTAAACTATATCTCCGCTCACTGCCCCGATTTTAATAGTGCGAACTGATATGTCATCTTCCACAGGCGTGTTCATCAATTCTTCAGTACGGTCAAGTCCTGCAAATGCTTCTGTTAATTGACTGCCGATGTTACTCATTTGAACGATCGGTGCAATCATGAACACAATGAACATGGTAAATTGAAGAAAGGCTCCTGCCGTTAAGTCAAAATACCCGCTTAAACCCATAATACCCACGCTGGCCAGCCCTACCAGAAATGCTCCCGAACTTGTAACAATAGCTGTTGACGTGAGGCTTTTCTTCACGTTAAGAAAAAGTTTTTCAACGCCATCTTCAAATACTTTTATTTCC
>WNFL01347096.1_pt1 | contig 20254 bp, 35 predicted proteins | sample 5400361 | NCBI WGS metagenome assembly WNFL01 (sample SAMN13153351, study PRJNA577476) | soil metagenome | isolation source: 40 cm soil on Douglas fir-dominated hillslope | place: USA:California | collected 2013-09-17
TTAGAACGTCACAAATTTAGCCAGAAGAAACCTGGGTTGTGCTCTGTGACGTGATGTTCCACTTCCAGAAGAAACCACAGAGCTGAGCGTGACGTGATGTGTTGCTACAATTTATATTCTTACAGTATCTTGGAAATTGCATTACACTCGCTGGGAAGCCCCACACGTCCCTGAATTCTTATTGGGTTCTATCAGGTTGTGTGCACTGTGCAGGCGGGGGCAAGTGCTGTTCTTGACAACAAGCTGAGCTGACACTTAAAGTGCCCACCGTGAGCGACTACTCGAGAGCTGGTAGGGAACGCGAAGCTCTTCAGTGGGACATACAACTAGCCTCAGGGAACCAGTGCCAAACCTAATCCCATATGCCAGGACAGCTGGGGGCGGCGCAGGTTTTCGCGGGTTTTCATCATTATTCATGGTTGGCGAAATGCAATGTTAAAATTTAAGCTATCATTCGATCCGTAAATTGACAGGCTTCTAAATCTAGAACGCAAAAAAGAAGCCGGCGCCTAGAGACAGCTGTTTACATCACATGGGGAGAAATGGAAAATAGGGGCAGTACAAAAACAAGCTTCATGAAAATAAAAGAACGGCTAGTGTGGCCAAACTCGTTGATTTTGCAGCTGCTCCGCATCTTGCGGTTCAAATCGGCTGCACCTATAGCTACAGCCCCAAACGCAGGCCTAAACTGCACGAGCCACGCGCACTCTGCTTGTCGTGGCACAATCACCAGAACCCGGGCATATGGAGAGCAACTGGCTGAAGAATCGCGTTGCCGATGGCGCCCCTAATTTCCAGGTCTTGAAAGTCGTTGCAAAAAACTGCGTGCCAGAGATGTGGATGGACGAGGCGCAGACAACATACTCGGATCCAGGTCTCTGGGGTATCGACCTGGATCCAAGTACGTCGTCTGCGCCTCGTCTGCGCCTCGTCGATCCACATCTCTGGCACGGAATTTTTTGCAACGACTTCAAGGCGTGGAAATTAGGGACATCATCGGCAACGCGATTCTTCAGCCAGTCGCTCTCCATGTGCCCGGGTTCTGTCGACTGTGCGCTGACACTTGACAACCCGAACTTGTGACAACCTGGCGGGTAAGCGGAGGAATCATCAACTCCAACAGATGAAATGCATGATCTAGCTAGTACATGCTCACTCGCACTCCAGTACCCCCTTGATATTGGTTTTTTGCCTGTTGGCTCACGTGCTGGCAGTTTCTCGTCATTGTCACGACTCGGTGTACGCATGAATGTAGACGGCTACATTGGCCAGAGTCCTTCACAAAGCACGAAAACGGGCACCGCTCCACACGCTTCCAGATCCTGGAGTAAGCGCCGCTTCTCTGTCCACCAGTGTCACGGAAACACCAATCCCAATGTTCAACTAGTGAATGATTTAAATACAGCAGAGTTGTTTACCATTGATTTTGATTCCCACACCAAAAACAGGACCACAAGGTTAATTTATGGTAGCCGAATTTACGAAAAAGCACCCAGTGAATGCCTATATGTATATACCCCATACAATGGAACTTGTGGAAACAGTGAAGCTCCTGGAACTCATCCTGCATTCGGGTCGCTTCCTTTATCCATGTCGAGATCATGCGACGGTATTCAGGGAGCCCAGTACCATCAAACCATTGGACAAACTCGCAAAGCTCAGAAGTAATTGGAATGAGTTGGTAGGGCGGAGCAGCATCGAGTAGCTTGCAAAGTCCTCTGAGCACAAATTCCTCAGTAACTGTAGGTCCACTCAAATTCCGCGATTTTGCTTTCCTGTCTTGAACCCTCTGTATCTCTCCCAGACCACTGTGATAAATAGAGTGACCATGACATCGCCATCCAATCCAACCTGCTGAACTCTGAATCTGTCCACTCTCGTTTTTGTTCCTCTTCGTGCAAGTATTCCCATGTGAGAATCTGCTCAATCTCACTCTCTCGTGTCATTGACTCCGAGTCCCCCCGTGACTTTAGCAGCGGGCGGCGCGATGAGGTGAAACAGCCTTCAGCGAAAGATCGTTTCTATTAGACTGAGAGTGCTTCGAACCTGTCCATATATATGTATAGTATTGTATACTCCATCCACAGTGGATGGTCCGGCAATATGAAGCTGAACGCAGCAGACACAGTTGCGGAGAGGCAATAAGGTGGTGCTGGGGGACCAGGATATGATATTGTAGTCTACATGTAGTACTACAGTGCTACAGAGGAGATGAAAAACTCTCGTGATTCGAGAAATGACTTCCAGGAGGTGATACTAGGTGATCGTTCCGTTTGTATATCGCAGAAGGGACGAAGCTGCGATCATATTGCGGACTCGATGGTCATAAAACGATCCCATTGGCAGACTGGGCCCATTAGGAATGTCCAGTCGGGCAACCACTCCTGCAGCCAACCTCAACCAGGGATTTTTCAATTCTATATTCATGACCATCAATCGCTCTATTGCGTCTGCAGGTACGTGCTTGGAAAGCATGAATACGATGGCAAAAAGTTTGCATCCGGGTTCTCACTGACTCCAAGCTGAAGGTCGTAGTTTCCGAGCAGTTCTTCCTGAAAAAGGCGTTCTTCATCGAGCATAGAATTACAAATTATTGGTATTGATCATTGTGTCCAAGGCGCCACCAGCGTTCTGCTAATAGCGGAGAGTCCATTCTCTCCCATGGCCGGGGCAATGGCAGTGAGGGCAGAGGAATAGAAGGGTAAATCACCCTTTGTTGTGATGACAGTGAGATACTGAACGCTAAGGGATATGAACCTCGACATATGAGGGCATAGATGACCAGGAACTTAAGAGCAGGGAGATGAGTTTGTTGTGATGGTCGGAAGGAGTGTCTTCAGACAAATTGGAAAATAGAGCAGGGTCCCGAATATTCCAAAGCAACCACGGATGTTCACGACTGCTGAGGATGTGTAGCCGATTAACGTGTTCTGGGGAACATGACATGGCGGCGAGCGTGACCACAGTTTCAAGTAATACAATGTCAGGGCGGTAGTAATCATCCCATTTCGGGGCGTGATCCGAAAGGATCGCTAGACATATTCCAAGGAAGAATGGCTCACTTTCTGGTCGCCACGCAATATTTATTCATAGTGAACTAGAATAGATAATACAGACAGGCTGCCTTGGCCAAAACTGCTACGCTGGTGTCCGAGGTCCCAGCGGAGTTCGAATCCTGTCGAACTTAGGGGTGCCACATTACTGGCCTTGGTTGGCCTCTAGTTACAATATAGTTCCGGTGAAGCAGCGGCCCTATCTTCGCACCGCGTCGAACCCCGCTCGACACGATAACAATAGACCAAAAGGTTGGCCCTAGCCGCCCCTCTATGGTGGATGATGGACACGATGGACACGGCAAATCTGACAAACATTACGGCTACGATGACCAGAACGACGCAGTCCCAAAGGAAACGAAAGCTCATCGACGCTCTCGACACGCCAGAACGCGCCCTCAAAAAGCCGCTGACGATCCGCGCGTTTGCGACGCCCGTTGCCGCCACTCTCACCACCATCAACGCCTACAATAAGGTTGACAGTGAGCATCGACGCGTGTTGGGTATACTCGGTCATCAACGCGCCCTGCTTGCCAGAACTCACCGTCTGCACTGACCGTCCCATCACAATTGGCCGGGATTCGCATTCGTGAGTTTCGGCTCTAGCGCGCATTTGTTTTCAAATTTATTAACAGTAACCACGCGAATGCGCAGCTGCGACTACGTTGTGGTGGACACCGCAAAGGTCGTCTCTACACGACACTGTACTGTTCATGCGTTAGTTTCCATCCTGTCCAGCTCAGTTCCTTTATGCAAATACTAATAGCGCTCCCTAGAGTCCGTTCGGATGCTGGGAAGATATCTATAGTTTGCCAGGTACGAATCATGCTCTGACGGCCTGAGGCTAGTTCGTCGAGCAATCGTATCAGGATTTCAGCAAAAATGGAGTGCTTCTCAACGGGAAAAAGATCTTGCACTCCTCGTTCTTTCTCATGCACGGCGACGAACTCAGAATTCCTCAATCCCAAAGTCGGTCTTCCCTCCCTTTCCTTCCAGGATCATCTAGTTGATACTTCATGAAGCGTTTGTATGTGAACATACCTCTCGAGTCTCTTCGCAAATTCCCGGCTCTATACCCTCATCTCTATATCTCGGACCACAGGTACCCGCATGACCTAGTGGAAACGCAAGGGACTAACTACGAACCAGACAATTGGTGACTTCCACCTACTTCCACACGCACTTGGAAGGTATAAAACACCTCCGTTTGGCTGGGGTGATGACACCTCGTTCTCATTTCAACTACACAGGGGTGCCTTCTCGTCCGTCTTCCTTGCAATCAACACCCGGATGCAATGTCAGGTTGCTTGCAAGCGTTTGATTTCCAAAAGTCGACAGGAACTCCATACGGTCATGAAGGAAGTACAGCTGCTCAAGCAATTTCACCATGTATGTGAAATTTAAGAGGAGATTTTGGATCCTTACGTGAATCTAGCCCAACCTAAACCAAGTCTTTCATTATGATGTAAGTGGGGAATACATGTAAGTGAATGTTTTCCCACCTCCGGTCCAAAACCGACATCAAGTGAGCACAGACACATCTTTCTCGAACTGGCGACTGGTGGCGATCTTTTCTCCTACATCGATCGTCATGTGGCTTTGGGGGAGGGCGAGACCAGATGGATCTCGTATCAGCTGATGAAAGGCTTAAAGGTACGGCGATGAGCCCCCTCGTTTAGTGCTAATAGAACGACGGCCACAGTATCTTCACGAACGCGAAGTGTCCCACAGAGGTAAGGAATTGATCAAGCCCTTGTGCCTTGTTAATGGCGATATCCCAGATATCAAGGTAACCCCAACCTGAATAGACGTTCATCAACTCATACTTTGAAGCCCGAGAATATCCTCCTAGCCACTCCTGGCAGCTATCCCCGCGTTCTCATTGCAGATTTTGGTTTGGCTCGAGATCAAGCGTGGCAAGCCACCGCTCATATTGTGGGTACGATCAGCTATCTACCACCGGAAGCGATCCAGGCGCTCGCACGCAAGAACGCAACATACGTCGGACCACCTGCCGATTGTTGGTCGCTTGGAGTAGTCATATATGTCATGCTGAGGTTGGCGCGGTTCGTTTTGCTACACATGGTTCTATTGATTTCGTCCTCTTAGCGGTCTCCATCCTTTCGACTACTATCGTCCTTACTCCGAACGCGCTACTCCATACGAATATGACAATGACGGCCGCTGCTACACTCCGAGGAATAGTGATGACCTGGTAGGTCGACGGATCGTGCAGAAAGCCTTATGCTTTGAAGACGCTCGTTGGAAGAAACTTCCTGAAGGTCCGTCCCGTGTCTTCGATTCCAACTCCCCATCGTTAAATTCTTGGAAAACAAGCGCAACACCTCATCGAAGGACTACTGGTTCGAGAGCCTGCAAATCGGCTGGGAATCAAAGACGCACTGAGCCATCTATGGATTTGCAATTCGATACAGAAGCTCGAGAAGTATAACGAAACTCTGCTTGTGGGCTGGAACAAGGGCAAGAACTAGGCAATGCCTTTCAAGGGTTACCGATTCGGACGGACTACCTGCTCAAAATGTTCAAGGAATCGGAACTTCCACCTCATGGACATTCGCTTGAAGTAAATAAGGAATCAAGGACTTATGGAGTCGGTGTGCATGTGATTAGACGGAACAGCTCTTCATAATTCCAGCTGATTAAGCACCTTGAGTTTGCGCTGTTCGGTAAATTAGTTCTTCTCGCGCTCCGGACGGTCGAGGTGGAGACGGTCTGCTTCTTCTCACAGGTATTAAAACAATCGATTCCCTTATCGAAACTTTAGCTCCTTCTCTTTGTCTTCTACCACAAATAAATGCACCAACCCGCGCTCATGGTGCATCTATAATCCATTAGAATTGGGAAGGCAAATCTCCAACTTTCCTCTGGAATGTGCAATTGCCCAGACGCGGCTTTCGCGGCCTGAACACATGCGTAAGCAAAGGACGGGGGCTGTTACCCCCGGCATCTGTGCATCTATTATTGGGCCGACCGTCCGTACACCATTTCTTCGCCAGCTCTAGCGTGGTGCCCCTCGACGAGGCAGTTAAGCGAGATGCACAGAGTCAATGTCGGATGCTGTAGTGATTTAATTGGTGGCCTTCCAGGGCAGCCCTCTTGATAAGGCACTCCCTTTGTTGGTCATTATCAGCCTAGCTTGTATCACGTGCCCTGTGGATTTCCCCTAATCTTATGGTAATAACAAACAGTACCTTTGGACCCGGGTGGTCAGGTCTAAGTCGCGTGAATAACAATCAAGCTAGCTACTGTAGGTATTGCAGCAGAACACATAGAGCAAACCAAATTCCAACAAATAGAAAACGCCCTGAACTCTCTTCGCATTCGCTTTTGGAGGAAGGGCCCCCCAAGTCAAGCCAGATAGATGAACTAAGCATCCGAATCGAACCGCTTTTGATCTGATCAGTCATGCCTTTCGGGTCGTCAGTTTGTATACAACGCATAGCGACCAAGAAGAGCGAGCTCAACGAATAGCGAGGAACAGAAGGATCGGGTAGAAGCCCCACGGTGTCTATTTATGTGCCCTCCCGGTCTTGGACGTATCGATAGGGCGTGGTAAAACCTTTCTTTCTCTTATCTCGTCGGCTGTGATAAGGCTTGCCTGGCCCACTCCCCGCTCCTCAATTCGAATATGATTTTCTTTATGACAGGGCTATCGTGTGCCCACCCCTCACGGGCTCGATGTGCACACGAGTTATAAAATCCTCACGCTGCCGCACATCAGACCTCCTCTGCCCCCCCTCTGTCCCACTCCAGTCCCTTCGGGACTACTCGTGCCATCGCCTAGACAGTGGAGCAGAGTCGTCCAGGAAGATCTCGAACTCACGTCTGCCCCGCGAAGACGTTGTCCTATCCGACCTCAATTTTTTGGCCAATCAACTCTCATCGATCGAGCAACTATATCTTCACCACTTCCTGTCTCGATAGCCCAAATGGCAGGGGTCATCCACAACCTCAACGATCGTGTTGCCCACTCGGCGTTTGGTCGTTATTTTCTCCTAGAAGGGTCTGGACATCCGAAAGAGCGAAAGGGCGCGAGGTTTACAACAGAGTTGCGTGGGGGGCTTACCACGTTCTCGGCAATGGTGCATCTTTCTTGACCCCTCGCCTCGAAACAATATTGATTTTCCCGCGGTTTTCTAGGTATACATCATTTCCGTGAATGCCATTATTCTCTCGCAAACCGGTGGCACATGCGTCTGCGAAGGCACAGATTGCGCAACCAACGTCGACTACAAGCTCTGTAAGGACGAAATTAGGAGGGATCTCATTACTGTATGACCCTGGGCACGATATTTCTCACACACGGACAGTTGAACTGACAGTCGAGGCTTTCCCTGCAGGCCACAGCAGGAATCGCAGCGATCTCGTCGTTCCTTATGGGCGCGTTGGCAAACCTGCCTGTGGGTCTTGCGCCAGGAATGGGCTGTGAGTATTACCTCTTACGCTCGACGCGTTTTCGTCCCTGCTCATACGGCTCATTCAGTGAATGCATACTTTGCATTCTCTGTCGTCGGGCCCGATGGCACCGGCTCCATAACATATCGTGAAGCCCTTGCCGCCGTATTCCTCGAAGGGTGGATCTTCTTGTTTCTCTCAATCTTCGGTGTCCGACAATGGCTCGCTCGCAATATTCCCAAGTCCCTCGCGCTCGCAACTGGTACAGGCATCGGCCTTTTCATTGCGTTCATCGGATTGCAACCTGCTGGTGGACTCGGTGTGTTGGGTGGTGACGGTAGCAACTTGGTCGGACTTGGTGGTTGCCCTGATCAATATGCGGACCCGAACAACCCGTTTTTCTGCACATCCCATGTCCTTCAGAAACCTACTGTTTGGTTGGGTATATTTGTCGGTGGCTTCTTCACGGCGCTCATGATGATGTATCGCGTCCGTGGTGCTATCATCATTGGTATCCTCCTCGTCTCCATTATCTCCTGGCCGCGCCCAACCTCTGTTACCTTATTCCCTTACAACGCAATTGGCGATGGCAACTTCGACTTCTTTAGGAAAGTTGTAACGTTTAGGCCTGTCCACTATATCGGAAATTCATTGGACTATAACTATGGAAAGGGCAAGATTTGGCTGGCGCTCATTACCTTCCTCTACGTTGATATCATGGGTAAGTGCGACTGTGGGGGCATTTGGTATGTTACTGACCTCCTTCGATCACAGATACTACTGGTACCCTGTACTCCATGGCCCGTTTCGCTGGTGTCATGGATGAGACCACGGGTGATTTCGACAACTCGTCGATTGCGTACTGCGTCGATGCATTCTGCATTTCAATGGGCGCTCTCCTTGGAACATCTCCTGTCACTGCATACATCGAATCATCGACCGGTATTGCCGATGGTGCGAAGACCGGCATCGCAGGCATGGTCACAGGAGTTGCGTTCTTTATTTCCATCTTTTTCGCACCGATCTTCGCAAGTATACCCCCGTGGGCTACTGGTACGTAGTATGCCTCTGGAGGAAACTTGAAGTTGACATAGCTTATGTTCAACAGGTGGCGCCTTAGTCATTTCTGGCTCTCTCATGATCAAGAACGTTCTAGATATTAATTGGTCTTATATGGTATGTCTCTCGTCCGTGGAATTAGTTATTGGTATTGACATATTTTGATAGGGAGACGCTCTTCCTTGCTTCTTGACTATCATCATCATTCCTTGTACGTTTCAATCACTGACGGCGTCCTTAAACGAGAGAAGCTGATCTATATTCACTATAGTCACATTCAATATCGCGTACGGCCTCATCGCGGGTATCATCGCGATGTTCATCTTGAAGGGTCTTCCCCTCCTCGTTTCTATAATTTCCAAAGATCGCCTCGTGCCGGAAGACTTTGAGCGTCGTGAGATCTGGCAAAAACCAACTGGTGGATTTGCACCCTTATGGATGCGCAAGCTCGCAAGTGGAAACAAGAAGTTTTGGCAGTCTGAAGATAACATTCCCGCTGCGCTTCCCACTCACACCAAAGAGACTGACAGTCACTCGTCCAATGGGAAGACGACCCCCCCTCCTGCTGGGCACCCCGACGAGGGTCTTCATAGCGAGAAGAACGACAAATAGATGGAACTGTGTCAGTTCATGTACTAGATATTCAATGCCTTCCTTGTTCCAATGCGTCTGTTCGTTTTTTGGGTTTGGGCATGTGGATGGAGGATATGAAATTTACTACTCCCTTGTACTTAGGTCATGTCACCATTGACCATGAAGGGTGACTTCTGGCTGTAGTCAACCTATGGCGTGGTGCCCGTGACAGTAGAGCCAGATTTCCAATCCGATCGAGAACCCAGTCGCTAGTCGAGGGCGTGTATGCCCATGGACAGGATTGGAAACAGAAAAGGTGGTAGCCGAGTGTAAGTTGCAAGTCGATGTATACACCTGGTAACCATTCACACTCCGAACGCGATGCAAGATATGTTGACGAAAATTAAATGCCCCTCTCTTGTATTGCACTCTACGATGTGGTTGCTTATATGGTAAACGATAAACAAGCCATATACGAAACCAGCAAGGGAAATTGCAACAATACGGAAACTTGGTCTGGACACCTGCATATGACCGAAGCTAGGTTGCGAGTCCGGACACTTTCGAGAATGAGGGACCGAGCCCATAGGAAAATACCAAACCGTAACGATTAGGATGGAACACTAACCCTATGGCCACCCGGCGAACATTACTATGGCAAGGGTACATGCAGGAAGCTTACCGAAAGCCCTAAATCCCGACATATGCTGCACCCTTAACGGGAGGAACATTTGCCATATGCCAAACTAAACCACACAGTGTCTTGTCGATTCGCTTTCACACTCGTACGGACGAGGTGTAATCGAGCTCCTATAGAGGTATTATTGGATTGCTTCCGTTGTCCCCAGGTACTGCTTCGTGCATCATCGTCGTCTCGGAAATACAGCTCGTATCAATACGGGTATGTTTGTCGCCGGCGAACTCCAAACGCGGATGCGCACGGTATTCGGCCCGCGTGTAAACGCATAGCGAATATTTTTATCCCTGCAGCGAAAAATCACAGGCTCGCAGATCGCGTCCAATACTAACGCACCAGTTGCCTTGAGCGGATATCGGGCTCTGTATCCCCTCTTTCCCTGTTTTGTTCCATGTAGACAAATCTGCGATACGACTTTCGTCCCTTTAGCTCTAAGCACCTTAGAAAAGGCTATCAAGGAGCGGGGGATCACTAGATTTGCGGCAAACGGGACATTGTTTCGGGGGAAAGGGCATGATCGAAATGGCAAAATCGTGGCACTGAACCAGCATTCCCGCCTAAATAAGCCTAAGGACTTCGAACGACTACTGTACTTTCCGGTCGAGGCGCAGAAGAAAACGAGCAAACCGTTGAGGGCAGAAAATTACACAAAAGAATATAAGGGGGTGTACTGGGAAGGCTGCACCCGTGGTGTTGCCGTCGGAGGAGACTCGGCGCATAACCCCATATACGCTATGAGCGGGAACCAATCTTGCTCTCCGTAGAGCTGCCATCAAGTCGAGGCTAGGATGGAAGGAGCTCTCAAGACCGTCAAACCTACCTCACAGCAGCTGTCTGCATCCATATGTGTGTCTCGCCACTCGCATTTCGCTTGGTGAAGGCTACAACTGCTCTTTATTTTGTAGGGTCTAGGTCTCCATGGCGCAATACAAGAAAATGGCGCATCGGTCCTGTCGTACTCATCCCTGATCTTCCTCTCTTGGACTCACCCACACCTCGATATTCTGATGTCGCTCATCCCCACCTTTTCTGCACGTGGTGCACCAAGTTGTCTACAACCCTCTTACTTCACTTCGGCAGTATTCACAAGCAGTGCTAGGGAGGACCTGGTGAAATTGCTCTCAGAGTTTGGCAGCGTCGTCTACCTCTCTTCTCAACCATTTACAACTTTTAAAGAACTCTGGATAAGACAGGGATGGCACTTTGCGCACATGTTTATTATTGAAGCCCCTACACGGGATACGTACATCAAAACTATGTTTCGGTTATTTGCTGGTAGCGTATTCCTACCGCACCACGCTATCCTGGTATATTGACAATGTCCATAGACCATATCACCGATACTCAGTTCGTCCCAAATGTGGTTGGGGCGCTCTTTGGCATCTACCTATTCTATACCTCCCAAATGCACAGCAAGGACAAGCTTCATGCAGTCCCTCGCATCCCGATCCCCATTGGTGAGTCTCTCTTTTTCTCATCGAGGATGGTGCTGACCTAGAGTGCAGACGAATTGCAACAATGGGTCTCGCTTCCAGAACGTCCCGACATACCAGATATTCTCCGACCATATTTGATATACATCCTCAGATCTCTCCTTGAATCGGATTCCTTCTATGTTCCTCCTCATTCCTCGACCAGGCCACACAATCCGATTCCCCTCCCGCACACAATCCTGGTCGACGACCCTAAGGCTGCCATTCCTGCAGGTACTTCAAAGCCCAAAGGGAAGGTCGGTAGACCTACCAAGCGCCAAAAGCTCGAGCAACATATCGACAATTGGACAACGCTCGAAGCCAAAGTTTCGGGATCACCGCAAACTATCCTAGAAAGCGATAAATTGGATATATATTTAGAGAAGAAAAGCGCTGTCATTGACATGATACCGAGGGACATGGAAAAGGACGCAGAGAGGGACGTGGTTGCTGCCTTGGAGAAGATTGCAATTGGGAAGGAGGGAAAGGATGGACTGAAGAGGTTGAAGGAGGTAGTAAAGGATGGCAATGTCTTGAGGACATGGAATCCCATTCCTGAGGCGGCAGCGCCCATCTCGGCATTGGAGGGAGCGAACCATGATGAAGCAAACGAAACCACTTCGTCAGCGGGCATTGAATAGTCTAGCGATATCTGCACCGTTGGCTATTCCCTTTGCCATTTCCCTTTATCAATTGGAAGACCTGACCAGTTTGATAAACTGCCTGGCTCGAATCAGTCTATATGTACATGGTGATGCGAGTCTCGATGGTTCGGAAGACTATAATTCTACCAGAAACGCCGCAAGCACGAGCCTTCATTACAAGTGTTGGAATATTTGGTTCCGCATTGGTTCCGCCGTCGCAGAGGAACAGTCGATCGCCCTGACTACTACACCACCGAGGTCGGTTGATAGGCTGGTTGATGTTCCATATGCATATTTGATTCACGGACTCTTCCCCCATGACCCGGCCCCGTGCTTTAACCCGTCCTGATGTTTTGATTCCGATCCCAGCTATATAAACGATGTCCATCTGTAGAATTGCTATTAACTGGCTTAATTCCAACAACAAGTGACAACCAACGTGAACATATGTTTACTGAAGAGTCTCCACGTGATGTAGAGGCGATTTGAAACGGGAATCAGTACCTCGCGACACAGCTGCGATCAAATCAATCAACTAAAAGAGTAAGCCATTTACAAGAGACACGTACACTTAGTGCCAAGCCGGATATTACAGTCTATCCACTCCTCTAGTGCCCTAGTCTGACCGTGCCACCGTTCCCATTCGTCCACATTTGCACGAGACCGAGCAATAATACAACAATTGCGATCTCGCACTGCGTCGTACAAGTTCCTCGGCGATCTGTAGCCAGAGAAATTATCCGTCCTACATCGTGCCCTGATGGCTTTATCCTTCCGCTTCCGAATGATCCATTCCCGCGTCTGCTCGACTCCCAATTCTCGCATTCTTGTGCGGAAGTCCTCTTTAAGAGCGCGGGCAATACCCACACGCCTGCGTAGATACTCCAAATTCCCGGAGATAAACTCCGTCCGACATGCGTGCAACCTGACTGGTGGTGGGAGGTTGTCATACACCTTCTTCGCATCGAGGGGGTGCGCCCTTTGAATGAACTCATCAACTGCGGTGAGGTACTGATATAACGCTTGGAGGGCGTCGAAGAATGTATCCGGAACAGGATGATGTTGCTTCAGAGCCCAGACTTGCGCGAAGAGAACGACGGCAGGTGAGAACTTCTGTAGCCGGATCGGAGAGGAAATGTCCCAGTCCTTTGGGCATGCTGGGAGAGGTGGAAGGTGCCGGCGTATAGAGTGCAGGATTGATGGCTCGGTCATGGTGTGGCTAATCAACCGGACGAGAGAAGGGATCGACAATGGTGGAGGTATGGGTTTCAAAGTTCGAGGTAAGGATATTCGGGCTGATGTCACTGGCGAGGTGAGACCAAGTTAGCTCAAAGAGAAATTGTCAATCGTCAACCAAGTGAAAACACACGTGGTCTGGACTCCGAGGGCTTCTTCTTCCTTTGAAGGACATTTGCTACTGCCAGCGTGTGGTCATTACGGCGGGTTTGTGCAAAGGGGAAACGCCCAAACTCTTGTCGAATGATCCTGGGAGCGTAATCGGGCGAATACGGGAACTTTTGTCTCACCAATGGATACAAATAGAGTCCTTAACCCTGGTTTTGCGACAATTTCGGGTTCGCCGACGCTTGGAAATGGAATGACTAAAGATGGGAATGTCAGAGATCGACATTGGGCACGGAAAACAGGCCTCACGCACTATCCTTGACTAAATATGGCCTTTTGGTGGATTTACCTGGAAGTATCGAGATCGCCATAGGAGTCAGATATCAAAGAAGCCGCAGCAATAGTGGTTCTCTTTGGGGCTTGGGGTGGCCTTGCTCCCTTGATATACAGTAAAGAGAGAGGGTGACCACGTATGGTTCGAGTGGTTTAGTCGAGCGCAAGGCGAGGCGCAAAGCCAGTGGTTTGAATGACCTGCCGGTATCAGCGTGTATAGCCGGCTGTGACATGCGAAACTTGGAATGGAACATGGCTTCACATAAGTCTGGAACGGCGCGTTGATACGGCTCGACCTTGATTCTCCTCTGCCAATGGATCCTGCGGCCGTTTGGAGCTGGAGCTTCCCTCAGGAGGAGCTTCCAGCTCCTTCTGAAGATGAATGGCCTTGTGGGCGTTTGAGGTAGTCGATTACTCGCGATCGAACTGTGGAATAACGGTTGAATACGCTGCGAGCGCTTGCGTTGGGGCTTCAATTATTATCATGATAACTGATCGTCGCTCGCCTGGGTAAGGAGACAGCGTAAAAGGAGTAACCCCTCAAGCCTCAAGTGGCTAAGTTTAGCTCAGAGCTCGGCCAGTACACAGTTGCCTTCCACCACACCACCACACCACCACACCTCTCGCCTCTATCGAGTACGTCGTCGAAATCGCCGATATTGCTCCATTTCTCCATCTAATACCTAATACCTGATACGCCCTCCCCATCTCGCACCCGCCTCCTTCATACCACCTTCCCGACTAGTCTAGTCACTCCCAGCCCACTCCCAGCCCATTTGAACAACAAGAACAAGGACATAACGAACACATTGAAGAGAAACCGAGACACGATGAGACATTCGTCCTACGACTCGGCGCAGCGCCCGCTCAGTGACGTCCATTACAACGAAATCAACAACGGTCAGCCCGTGCCCTTCTTGGACCCAACCCCGCTCCTTCATCACGGCTCACAATGTCTGAAAAACCTGACCTAGGCTTCAAACAATACCCGACTCAGAACAAGTCGAAAGTGAATAAATGGATCAAAATAGGCGTCCCTGTCCTCATCCTCGTTGTCCTTGTCGCCGTCCTTGCGGGCGTTTTCGGCTCGAGAGCAGCTAAGAAACAGGACTCTAACCTCGCAGCAAACTCAGACGCTGCTGCCACTTCGGAAGCCAATGCACAGTCGAGCATCCGCGCAGAACTGGGGCGCTTTGCGACCGCAACGGACGAGTACTTCCTCCCTGTGTATCCCTCTACGGTAAGTGCGCACCTTTCACACGTCATGGTCCGCTCTTGGCAAAAGCTACTTGACCTGCCCAAGACACGTTTCGCCTGTGTGCCTGGTATTTACGAAATTAGATTACTTACATCTTCCTAAGACCAACTCCGCTGCTTTTGGTGATCCGACCTTCATTCCTGCTAAAGATGCCACCCTCAAGTGGCCCACCGACGATTTCGTCCAGACCAACCCATCCTTCGACAACCTCCGCCCTAGTCGCCCCCGGCTTCTTGCTCCCAAGTACAAGTGGGATGCTCTCCCAGACCTCATCAACCAGGACCCCTATCTTAAGGGTTGGGACGATGTTATTATGAAGAACGCTAGCTATTATGCGAGCCTTCCGCTTGTCGTACACGTCTTTGACGGTGGTCCAGCGGGTTCTGGTATCCTAGATCCGGCTCGTGAAGTCAAACTGCGTGTCAAACACTTTTCGTATGCTTACCGCAGGACTAACGACACTCAGTGGGTGGACCGTCTCTGGCGAGAGCTGCAGGTATGTCTGTTGCCTTCACCTCAAACAATTTTGATCTCACCATTCATCAGAATGCCGCTGGCAACGGCACCTCGCCTTGGGGAGATGCAGCTGATCAATGGAACACCCAGCACTTCCTGGACACCGCAGAACTCACCGCCGCATTCGCCATTGCTTACGACTGGATGTACGACATCTGGTCGCCTGAACAAAGGGAGCAGATCAAGTCGTCCCTCATCAACAATGGTCTGAGCCGCGGCCTCCAAGCGCTTACCACTGACGGGACCACATACGGCTGGTGGAAGTCTGTCAATGGCAACTGGAACTGCGTATCGAACGGTGGCATGATACTTGGGTCGCTTGCTATCCTCGGCGATGATACTAGCGGGACTGCGCGCCCACTTCTCGAGGCGGCTGTCGCCAACGCTGCCATCAACTGCGTCAACGCTACAACGAAGGATGGCAGTTGGACGGAGACAGCCAATTATTGGTATTGTGGGTTTGTCTTGTGCTCTTCTCGATAATCTTTAACACTCATTTGGCTTAGTCGGAACGACCGGACATGCCGAAGCGACCTCCGCACTCATGACGGCCACGGGTGGCGGCGACTTCGGCATGTTAAACAACAACCCTAGCTTCAATTTGACGTCCATATATCATATCTACGCCACCGGTATGACCAGTCTCTTCAACTACGGCGACCACGGCCCGAACAAGTTTTCAAGCACGGCCAATTCGCTTCTCTTCTATGGAAATGTGTACAAGGCACCCATGTATACACTCTTCCAGCGTGATAGATTCGATGCCGCGGAGCCTTGGTCGATGTTCTGGTACGATCCCACGTAAGTTCGAGCAACCTCTGTTGGCCGCGACATACTCAAGTACCCCATTTGATAGCGTCTCTGGTGCCTTCTGGACGGATCTTGCCTTGGATCACGTGTTCGATGACCCCGAGTCTAGCTGGGCGTCCTTCCGCACAAGCTGGACCGACAATGATGGCATGTACATCGCCATGAAGGCTTCCAAGCTTACAGGACATCAAACGCACGGTGACCTCGACTGTGGTGACTTTGTCCTCGATGCCTTGGGGCAGCGCTGGGCTGGTGACCTCGGGTCTGCAGACTATTTGGGTGCCGGCTATTTTAGCAACGAAGACCAAAATAGCACTCGCTGGCTCTGGTATAGGAAGATGACCGAAGGCCAGAATACTCTCAATATCAATGGTGCAAACCAGCTTGTTACGGCGGCTCCAACGATCAAGTGGCAAAGCTCTGGTACTCAGCAAGGGTCAAGCACTGTCTTGGACATTCCCCAGGGATCAACTGCTTACCTTGTGGCTGATCTTACCTCTGCATACGGGGTGTACGTGTATTAACCCGAACCCACTGCTCGCTGGGCTGATTCCCTTCCCAGGAATATCAAGCGGGGTATCCGCTTCATTAACGGCAGACGCCAGGTCTTGCTCCAAGACGAGATCACCAACGTTCAGTCTACCGTTTCTTGGCGTATGCACACCAATGCTACGGTCACCGTCGATGGTGCAAATGCGACCCTCGAGCTCGGAGGCAAGACGCTTAAGGTGCAGATCCTGAACCCGCCTTCCGGCGTCACTTTCCAGAAACTCGACCCCGTTCGCACCGCCAATGCCCCGCAGCTCCAGACTGGGCAAGAAGCTGACCAACCTAACCCTGGTGTCACGGTACTTGCGTTCAATGTCCCTGCTGGTACCAACACCATCCAAGTCTTGTTCAATCCCCAGTGGGACAACTTCAGTAGTTTCACCACCCCCAGCACTGTTGCTCTTGATTCCTGGACCCTCGACAGTCATTAGCCGGGCGTGCGTCTTGCCCCCGCACAAATCAGGACTTTTATCCGTACACTCTTCTGAGCTTGATGGACGCTATGTCAGATGTCAGTAGTGCCTCTCGTTTGTTTCAGTACCTCCGTGTCTACGTTCCCGCCTATTGTATTCTTGCCAGTCTAACGTCATGGACATTGGTAGATGGTGGCTAATGAATTTAGCCTTCATGCGCGTTTCGAAGACAACGATTTTATTTCTGCTACTAATGTTACAGCGTGAAGTACAACAGGGGAGGCATAATAGTGGCCTAACTAAGGCAACCTGACACCATGGAGTATACGTTCGCCACTCGAACTGGCGAGGGGCTGTGAGAGAGCAAGAATCCCGATACAAAGTGTGAGAGAACAAGGTAGTGCCGACGCACAGCGCGAAAACAGGGGAGTGTAGATGGGAGGGTATTTGATCCAACGTGGTATCAGTAGATTTGGGGAACACCAAGATTTTCGTACGGCAAAATGAACGAATTCAAGGCAAAGTTGCCATTAAGCGCATCATAAGACCAGCCAGGAGGAGCTTCTTGTCCAGGTTGCACGTCGATGCTCATCATCCCTTCGTTGGGAGGGGTAAACGAGGGTGCAGCAGTCAAGCCTGGATGATATGCAGTCGTAGCATTCAGGATGCCACCGAGGGTGCGCGGAAGAGGTTGACCGGGGTACCCTTGACCAGGGAGAGGCCCCGCGGGGTGCGGGGGGCCGTGATGAATACTTGGTGCGGGACCATGGCTGGGAACGATAGGCGGAATGAGCGGAGCGCCCGAGAGTGCGGATAGCTGAGCTTCTTCCAGACGAGCATTGGAAATCGTGCCACCCGGATGATAGGCGCCAACGGGTTGTGGTGGCTGAGAGTGGGGTACCATGCGCGTCCCAGCCATGGATGGGCGGAACTCTAGAGGAGCTGCGGCTGGAAGACGTTTCTTGCGAGAGTCAAGTATCAAACGAAGCGTCTTCGCATAACGGGTAGCCGGAACTGCCAGAGATGTTGTTTGCGATGGGCAATAAACTGAAATATGAGGGGCTTACTCGTCGACAAGAGGCTCGCCAGTTCTTCCACCTGCTCGTAGATTTGCTGTGTACCACCTGTGGCCTCGGTCTCTTGAGGGCTGCAGCGGATGAGTTGTAGTAAAATGACCACAATATTTTACTTACAACAGCCTAGCCAATCGCATTAAGAAGCTGGCAGCGAACGTTGCTACAATGTGAGTGTATTGTACAGCTGGATCAACGGTGAGTCCTCGCTCTCATTTACGCCAAGAAAGGTCTGTATACCATATTTCAGGCCTTCCCGGTAACTATTGGACCGCAGGCAGCAGTTGAGACCTTGTCTAGCGGCTTGAATTGCCTCCGCCGCCACGCGCTTTTGAATTAAAGGCATGCGTTCCACATCGGATGGGCCAACGATCGTGCGCAAAGCCACAGCGAGATGAAACATTTCCGCAAATAGCTGCTGAATCTGGAGTGACGTCCGATAGAACATTTTTCCATCATAGCGTTGAGCAAAGAGATGGTCCCACGTCGCATACCACTTCCTGCACTATGCGTCAGACTGCCTATATCGATCAGAAGTGTAGGTGGGTGTACCTAAAGTCATCGATTGTGTTCTGCAGAACGTTATGCTGCTCTTCTGAGAAATTGCGATCACCTGGGATTGTGACGTTCTGCCAGGCCTCGTGTCCCCGTTCTCGAAGGATCATAAGTTCGACAGTCGACGCCAGCCTTGCGTCGTCCTCGATGCTCAAAGGATGAGCAAGCAGTTCGTGCGAGTACCTCACGTTGTCATCTTCCTTCAAGATAGCAGGACGCCCATGTCCATAGGACATCCTAAAGAATCACAATCGGTAAGTAGATCCAACGAATGTCCAGGGACATACTGATGCTCGAAGAGGTAGAGGCAGAACCACGTTCTCGAGGAAACGATGAGCTCGTGTTGTTCTTCGTTATCCGTAGCCTTTCCCGCACGGATAAGTTGGACCAGCTTTGGCCAAGATTGATCGAGGCCAATCTCCAGGGCCATCCGCACTGCATGTCCACAGGTCAACCAGCCATTGGGAGACCAACCCGCGAGCAGGACTGTGTGAGCTATCAGTATCCAGTCTCAGTCCGTTGCCAGAATTAACCTACCAACCGCACGCACAGCATCAAAGCTAGATACAGGAGCAAAGAGAGTTTGAGCGCAGATGTGGAGCACTTCGTTGTTCAAGGAGCGAGTCATTTCGCTTACAGGTCCTAGCACAACAAGGTGTGAGGAAAGTATATCATCTCAAAGCAGCAGCCTCACCTCCCCCATCGCGAACTTGTGATGCAACCATCAAAATGGCATTGACAGAGAATGGCGACTTCGTGTGCAACGCTTCAAATGTATCAACTTTGGCGTCGAAGACTGAGAGGAACGTCGAGCAGCCTGTGTAAAAGCTACCGGAGTGTCAGGGACTATCACCGTGAGAAGTAAACGTTCAAACATTGTGAATAATTCTCGCGCTTCTGTCTCTGATATCATCCCCTTAGTCACGACTGCAAGCTTATTCAGCATCATGACAATGTGTGGGATAACAATTCTTACCGTCTGGGAACTCGTGCTTGACACATGGAGTGACTCCATGAGACAATTTACGCCGCTTCCGGTCCTGCCCGCTGCGTGAAGGGGTAAGAGACCTCGCGCGGGCCCGTGGCATGGGAGATCCCTGGCAGTGACAATTCAAACCTTTGAACGCTTCGAAAGTCACAATTGCGCTGCTCACCTCTGGTTGCTGGGTCCCTAATTTCCGAATGGCTTCTAATGGTTCATCGAGGCCCGCTGCCGGCAATTCATTGTTGTACTCCTCCTCCGGGTTATCCTCAGCAGGTGGGTATTCACGGGAGCTACTTGAATACATAACGTTTGAGGGCGGACCAGGCGGGTACAACCCGTGTCGTCCGCTCGTAGATGGGAAGTCCGTCGAGTTGGTACGAATGGGAGGAAGCGAGGTCAACATAGATCCACTGGTGGACCTGACAGATGACAATGGCTGATGTGTTGGATGCATTGAAGGCAGTCCAGGGGGCCGTGGATATGTGGATTGGGTTGGCCCGTGTG
>WNFL01324384.1_pt2 | contig 20250 bp, 20 predicted proteins | sample 5400361 | NCBI WGS metagenome assembly WNFL01 (sample SAMN13153351, study PRJNA577476) | soil metagenome | isolation source: 40 cm soil on Douglas fir-dominated hillslope | place: USA:California | collected 2013-09-17
GTGCCCCAGGGCCGTCAAATCTTCGGCACCATGACGGTGCGCGAGAACATCGAGACCGGGCTCGTGGTCACCGGCAAGAGCGATATTCCGGACGAGATCTTCAGCCTGTTCCCGGTGCTGTGGGAGTTCGAGAAACGCCGCGGCGGCAACCTGTCGGGCGGCCAGCAGCAGCAGCTCGCGATCGCGCGTGCGCTCGCCAGCGATCCGAAAATCCTCCTGCTCGACGAGCCGACCGAAGGCATCCAGCCGTCGGTCATCAAGGAGATCGCCAAGCTCCTCAAGGAGATTCGCCAAATGCGCAATCTGTGCATCGTGGTGTGCGAGCAGGTGCTGAGCTTCATTCTCGAAATCGCCGATCGCATCCTGGTGATGGAGAATGGACGCATCGTCCACAGCGATACCCGCGACCGCGTCGACGAGACCGCCATCGCGCAATTCCTCGCGGTCTGACTTCAGCCGATTTCGCGGCCACGCGGTCAAACGTGCCGCGCACGCCGCAAGCCCCCCACCCTACCCTCCCCCGCGAGCGGGGGAGGGTAGGGTGGGGGACGAAGTACCAAAGCGCGCGTCCCGACAGAAACCTCGCGAAGGGCCACAGGAGCTAAAAGGAGGTGGTAATGGCAAAGACACTGATAGAAATCGACCTTTCGCAATCCCCGTACAAGAACGAGGCGATCCACAACCGCTGGCATCCCGACATCCCGATCATCGCATGGGTGAAGCCGGGAGATGATTTCATCGTGCAGACCTATGACTGGACCGGCGGCTTCATCAAGAACGACGAATCTGCCGACGACGTGCGCGACATCGATCTCACCATCGTGCATTTCCTGTCGGGACCCATTGGGGTGACCGGCGCCGAGCCCGGCGATCTCCTGGTCGTCGACCTCCTCGATGTCGGTGCGCTGCCGGAGAGCCTGTGGGGCTTCAACGGCTTCTTTTCCAAGCAGAACGGCGGCGGCTTCCTCACTGATCATTTTCCGCTGGCGCAAAAATCGATCTGGGACATTTCCGGCCTCTACACCCATTCGCGCCATGTGCCGGGCGTGCGCTTTGCGGGCCTCATCCATCCGGGCCTGATCGGCTGCCTGCCGGACCAGAAGCTGCTCGACACCTGGAACAAGCGCGAGCTCGATTTCATCGCCACCAACCCGAACCGGGTGCCGCCGCTGGCGGCGCCGCCGTTCGGAGCCACCGCCCATTGCGGCACCGCCAAGGGCGAGGTCCGGGCGAAAGTTGCGGCCGAAGGCGCCCGCACGGTGCCGCCGCGCGAGCACGGCGGCAATTGCGACATCAAAGACCTGTCGCGGGGCTCGAAAATCTACTTCCCGGTTTATGTGAACGGCGGCGGCCTTTCCATGGGGGATCTGCATTTCAGCCAGGGCGACGGCGAGATCACATTCTGCGGCGCCATCGAGATGGCTGGCTGGCTGCACCTCAAGGTCGACATCATCAAGGATGGGATGGCGAAATACGGCATCAAGAACCCGATCTTCAAGCCGTCGCCGATCACGCCGACCTACAACAACTACCTGATCTTCGAGGGCATCTCGGTCGACGAATGGGGCAAGCAACACTATCTCGATGTCCACGTCGCCTATCGCCAGGCCTGCCTCAACGCGATCGAGTACCTCACCAAGTTCGGCTACTCGAAGGCGCAGGCCTACGCCATCCTCGGCACCGCGCCGGTGCAGGGGCATATCTCGGGCGTCGTCGATATTCCGAATGCCTGCGCGACCTTGTGGCTGCCGACCGACATTTTCGATTTCGATGTCATGCCGAGTGCGGCGGGGCCGATCAAGCACGTCACGGGCGGCGTGGATATACCGATGTCCCCGGACAAATAACCGCGATCGGTGTCGCTTCGACGGGGCTCCGCCGCCGGAGCGGCAGGATTCCGGTCAGTTGAAGCGCTCGGCCACTCTCCCGGGTCGTGGCCGGGCTTGTCCCGGCCACCCCGATTATTTTCGCTCGGTGCCCTCACGTTCGGGGTCGCCGGGACAAGCCCGGCGACGACGCCGATACGTGATTCAAAGCGATCGAAATCCGCACTAGAAAAGGGGAGTCCGCCATGCCGGTTTACGAGTACGTGTGCAAAAACTGCGGCCCGTTCACCAGGACGCGGGCGATGGCGGAATATGATTTGCCGTCCAATTGTCCGCAATGCGGAGCGCGCGCGCCACGCGTCCTGCTGACGGCCCCGCAATGCCTCGACATGTCACCGCAATTGCGGCGCGCCCATGCAGCGAACGAACGCAGCGCCGATGCTCCGGCCGTGCGGTCATTTTTGAAAGCGGCACATGGCGCCGGCTGCGGATGCTGCGCGACGCCGCATTCAAAGCGGCGCCACAAGAGTGCAGCGAAAAGCTTCCCGTCCCGCCGGCCTTGGATGCTGTCGCATTGATGCCGAGACGGCGCCCGCTCCCTACCCTCCCCGGGACCGCGGGCGTCCCGCCCGCCCGTCCTCGGCGCAAAACAAGAGCGGGCGAGACGCCTGCGGTCCGGAGAGGTAGGGGGGGCTATCTGATTACCGCGCCCAACGCATACCCGGCCCACACCGCGACAAGGCAGAGCCCGACCGACGCCGCGACGTAGCCGGCGCCGCGAAGCCACGCTCCATCCTGAAACAGGGTGAGGGAGTCTGCGCAGGCAAGGCAGATTGAGGGTTGATCCGGAACTCAGCCAAAGCACCGGAGTTTCTTTCAAAGGCAAGTACAGAGAGCCCGATCATGGTTACGCCCGACCAAATCAAAGAGCATATGGAAGTCGTGGGCAATGATGGCCTGCACGTGGGCGTTATCGATCGCGTCGAATCCGGCGAGATTAGACTTACAAAGAACGATTCCCCCGACGGGCTGCCCCATTTTCTGCCGCTCGCCAACGTCGAGTATGTTGACGACCGTGTCCACCTCAACCGAAGCAGCATTCGTGCAATGGCGGAGTGGCGTTGACGATTTGGCGGCGACCGCTTCACTGCCCCATTTGCACGGTCAAAAGCGACTGCGTCGCGCCTTTGGCCGATAAGGATCAGCCGTTACCATTCGCGCCAGTGGTGGCAGAACACGCGGTGGCTTTCGCTCACGCGATCTTCCGGCGGCGCCGCCTCGGCGCAGAGCGCCGTCGCCCTGGGGCAGCGGGTGCGGAACAGGCAGCCGCTCGGCGGCTCGAAGGGCGATGGCAGGTCGCCGGTGAGCACCACGCGCGGCTTGTTCGCCTCGCGGTCGGGGTCGGGTATCGGTATCGCGGAAATCAGCGCCCGGGTATAGGGATGGCGCGGCGCAGCATATAGCTCATCGCTATTCCCGATCTCCATCACACGGCCGAGATAGAGCACCAGCACGCGGTGGCTGATCTGCCTCACCACGCTGAGATCGTGGGAGATCACGATCAGCGACAGATTGAACTCGCGCTGCAGCCGCATCAGCAGATTGACGATCTGGGCCTGGATCGAGACGTCGAGCGCCGAGACCGGCTCGTCGCAGACGATGAGCTTGGGATTGAGGATCATGGCGCGCGCGATGCCGATGCGCTGGCATTGGCCGCCGGAGAATTCGTGCGGGTAGCGGTTCACCATGTGCGGGCTTAAGCCCACCTTTACCATCATCTCCTGCACCCGCGCCTTGCGTTCGGCTTTGGGCAGCGACGGCATGAAGGTGTCGAAGGGCTCGCCGACGATCTCGCCGACCGTCATGCGCGGATCGAGGGCGGCAAGCGGGTCCTGGAACACGATCTGCATGTCGCGGCGCAGGGGGCGCATCTCGGCCGTGCTCAGCTCCTGGATCGGACGGCCAAGCCAGATGACCTCGCCGGCGGTGGGCGGGATGAGCTGAAGCACGGCGCGGCCGAGCGTCGACTTACCGCAGCCGGACTCGCCGACCACGCCCAGCGTCTCGCCCGGCGCCAGCGTGAAGCTGACGCCGTCCACCGCCTTGAGCACCACCTCGCGCGACATCAGCGCGCCGGTCTTGACCCGGAAATGCACCTTGAGGTCGCGCACCTCGATGAGCCGGGCCGCGGTCATGCGATGCGGTCCAGCCCGGGGTCGAGGCGCTCCAGGTGGCACGCCTTGCGCCGGCCGGGGCCCGCCGGATGCACGGCCGGCTCTTCGGTGCGACAGCGCTCGACGCGCCAGAAGCAGCGCTCGCGGAAGGCGCAGCCCGGCGGCAAATGTTGCAGATTAGGCGGCTGGCCCGGAATGGTGCGCAACTCCGCCGTGATCGGCTCGTCGAGTCGCGGCGTCGATCGCAACAAGCCGTGCGTATAGGGATGCTGCGGGTCGTAGAAGATGTCGCGCACGGGCGCCTCCTCGACGATGCGGCCGCCATACATCACCAGCACGCGGTCGCACAGACCCGCCACCACGCCCATCGCGTGGGTGATCATCACGATCGCGGTCCTGCTGCCGCGCTTGAGATCGCGCATGAGGTCGAGAATCTGCGCCTGGATGGTAACGTCGAGCGCCGTCGTCGGCTCGTCGGCGATCAGCAGGTCGGGCTCGCACAGCAGCGCCATGGCGATCATGACGCGCTGGCGCATGCCGCCGGAAAATTCATGCGGATACATGTCGAAGCGGCGTTTCGCCTCAGGGATTCGCACCCGGTCGAGCATCCCAATTGCGGCCTTGCGGGCCTCGCTCTCGTTCATGCCGCGATGGGTCACCAGAACTTCCGTCATCTGCCGGCTGATCCGCAGGTACGGATTGAGCGACGTCATGGCGTCCTGGAATATCATGGCTATGCGGCTGCCGCGGATGCGGTTGAGTTCGCCGGGCGCGGCGCCTAAGAGCTCGGTGCCGCGGAAGCGGGCGCTGCCGGTCGCGCGGCCATTCGTTGCCAGAAGCCCCATCACGCTCAGGAACGCCTGGCTCTTGCCGGATCCGGATTCGCCGACCACGCCGACGGTTTCGCCCTCGGCAATCGCGAAGGAAACGTCGTTGACGGCCTTGACCTCGCCGTCCGGCGTGTCGAAGCGGGTGTTGAGATTTGTAACCTCCAGCAGCGCCGTCATGCGCAACGGTACTCTCAGCGGTCCTTGGGGTCGAGCGCGTCACGCAGCCCGTCGCCGATGAAGTTGAAGCAGAACAGCGTGGCGGCGAGGAAAATGGCGGGAAACACCAGCATCCAGGGCGCGGTCTCCATCTCGGCCGCCCCATCGGCGATGAGTACGCCCCAGCTCGTGTAGGGCTCCTGCACGCCGAGGCCGAGAAAGGACAGGAAGCTCTCGATCAGGATGACCTGCGGAATGGTGAGGGTCACATAGACGATCACCGGGCCGATGCTGTTCGGGATGATGTGGCGGCGGATGATCTTTGCGGTGGAGACACCGCCCGCAATGGCCGCCTCGATGAATTCGCGGCGCTTGATCGACAAGGTCTGGCCGCGCACGATGCGGGCCATGGTGAGCCATTCGACGGCTCCGATCGCTACGAAGATGAGCACGATGTGGCGGCCAAAAAACACCATCAGTAGGATCACGAAGAACAGGAACGGCAGCGAGTAGAGGACGTCGACGAGGCGCATCATGAGGCCGTCGATGCGGCCGCCGAAATAGCCAGCGATCGCGCCGTAGGTGACGCCGATCAGGAGGCTGACTGCGGTCGCCGCCAAGCCCACCAGAAGCGAGACACGGCCGCCATAAAGGGTGCGGGCGAACAGGTCGCGGCCGTTGGCGTCGGTGCCGAACCAATGCGCCTTGGCGAAGTCGGGCGGCGTGCGGATGTCGTCCCAGTATACTTCGTCGAAGGGGTGCGGCGAAATCCACGGCGCCAGCAGCGCCATGAGCGCAATGACGGCAAGCACCGCGAGGCTCACGACGGCGGCGCGGTTGCGCGCAAGGCGCGCCAGCGCATCCTGCCAGAGCGAGCGGCCGGCAACTTCTTCGGCGATGGCGCTATGCGGGGCGAGGATGTTCATGAACGCGCGCTAGGTTCGGCGATTTCGCAATCCGCATCATATGCTGCGTCATTCCGGGCTCGCCACCTTCGGTGGCGCCCCGGAATGACCGCACCACGCATATGATCGGTTTCATCGAATCGGTCCACTAGTCATAACGGATTTTCGGATCGAGCAGGCCGTAGGCGAGATCGACCAGCAGGTTCAGCACGATGATGAGCGATCCGTAGAAGATCACCACGCCCATGACCAGCGTGTAGTCGCGGTTGAGGGCGCCCTGGACGAAATAGCGGCCGATGCCGGGAATCCCGAAGATCGTCTCGATCACCACCGATCCGGTAATGATGCCGGCGATGGCCGGGCCGAGATAAGAGACCACCGGCAGGAAGGCCGCGCGCAGCGCGTGTCGCCCGACCACCAGGCGTGCCGGCAAACCTTTGGCGCGGGCGGTGCGGATGTAGTTCGACCGCAGCACCTCGATCATGCTGGCGCGGGTGAGCCGCGCCACATAGGCGACCTGGGGCAGGGCCAGCGCCACGGTCGGCAGGATGAGGTTGCGCAGGCTGCCGCCGCCATAGCCGCCGGCCGGCAGCAGCCGCAGCCAGACGCCGATGATGAGCGCCATCAGCGGCGCCATGACGAAATTCGGCACCGTGATGCCGATCATGGCGACCGCCATGACGGCATGGTCGATGAGGCTGTTCTGGCGCAACGCCGCGAAAATTCCGAAGGCGCCGCCGACGAGCAGCGCCAGCATGATGGCGGTGATGCCGATCCGGAACGACACCGGGAAGCCATTCCCGATCAGTTCGACGACGGTGTAGTCCTGGTACTTGAAGGACGGCCCGAGATCGCCCCGCAACAGTTTCGACAGGTAGATGCCGTACTGCACCACCAAGGGTTCGTCGAGATTGTAGGCTTTGCGAATGTTGGCTTCGACCTCAGCCGTCAGCATGCGGTCGCGGTCGAACGGTCCGCCGGGAGCGAGCCGCATCATGAAGAACGCCACCGTCATGACGACGAACAGCGTCGGGATGGCGCCGGCAAGTCGTCTCAGAGAATAGCGCCACATGGATCGCGGGCCGCAGGATTGTGCGAACCGGGTGTATCCGGCGCGCGGGTGTGACCCTCAGACATCATCCTGAGGAGGCCGCGCGCTTCGCGCGGCCGTCTCGAAGGATGGCCACGGGCACGATCTCGCCTGTGGCCGTCCTTCGAGACGCGCGCAAGAGCGCGCTCCTCAGGACGAGGCTGATGGAGGATAGTCGATATGATTCGTATCACGGAAATGCTGCTCTAATCCGCAAGCGAAAGGTTGCGAACGTACTCCCAGTCGAGGGGATTGTCTTGCCAGCCCTTGATCTTGGTGCTGACCAGATTCTTGGAGACATTGAAGTAGATCGGGATCACCGGTAGCTCGTCCAACAAAATCCCCTCCGCCTGCTCCAGCAAGGCGGCCCGCTTACGGGCGTCAGCGGTGAGTGAAGCCTCGTCCATCAGCCGGTCATACTCTGGATTGGAGAACCGGGAATAGTTCTGCTGCTTGGTCGAGGTTTGCGACAATAACAGAAAGCTCTGGGCGTCGTTGTAGTCCGCGATCCAAGAGATGCGTCCTATCTGGAAGTTACCGATGCGCAGATTGTTGAGGTGGACCTTCCACTCGGTGTTGACGAGTTCGACACTGACGTTGATCTTCTTCCACATCGCGGCAAGCGCGATCGCAATCCGTTTGTGGTTTTCCGAAGTATTGTAAGCGAGCTCAAACCGCAGCGGCTTGTTGGGCCCGTAGCCGGCCTCGCTGATGAGCTTCTGCGCCGCCGCCTCGCGCTGCGCCTGGCTCGTGGTCCGCCATGGCACCCGCCGCGGGGTGTAGTTGGCGGTGCCGTCGGGCACGAAGCCGTAGGCCGGCAATTCGCCCGCCGCGGTGATCTTCTCGACCAGGATTTCGCGGTTGATCGCCATGCTGAGCGCCACACGCACCCGTTTATCGTTGAAAGGAGGCTTGGTGGTGTTCATCGCGTAATAATAGACGCCGGCATAGGGCGCGATATGCAGCTCCTTCGGCATGTTCTGGCGCAGCCAGCCCAACTGGTCGTTGGGCAGGTCGCGCAGGACGTCGAACTCGCCGGCGCGGTAGCGCTTCAATACTGCGGCGCGGTCCTCGCTCGGGTCGAACACCACGGCGTCGATCGTCACCTTGGCGGCGTCCCAGTAGTTCGGATTCTTAACGATCCGGATATGCGAGTTCGGCTTCACGTCGTCCAGCATGTAGGCGCCGTTCGACACCATGTTGCCGGGCTTGAGCCATTCCTCCCCGAACCGCGTCACCCCCTTCTCGTTGACGGGCAGCGACGACGTGTGCGCCAGCAGCTGCAGAAAATAGGGCGTCGGCGCCTTCAGGGTGATCTCCACGGTCCGGGCATCGACCGCGGCGACGCCGAGCTCCGTCAGGGCCACCTTGCCGGTGTTGACCTCCTCGGCGTTTTTTATTGGGTAGAGCACCTCGGCGTATTGCGAGTGCGTCTTCGGGTCCTCGATGCGGCGCAGCGAGTAGACGAAATCGGCCGCCGTCACCGGCGCGCCGTTCGACCATTTGGCGTTGTCTCGCAGCCGGAAGGTGTAGGTCAGGCCGTCTGGGGAAATCGAGAAACTCTCCGCGACTCCAGGGGCGATATTGCCACTGGGATCAAGGACCATCAGGCCCTCGAAAAGGTTGCGCAGAATATTGGATGCGTCCGTGGTCGAGCTCTTGTGGGGATCGAGCGTTTCCGGCTCGGCCATGTTGGCCATGCGCAGCACCTTCTCGGCCGCGGCCGGGGTGATTTTGCCGATCGGTCCTGCCAGGATGACCGCGGCGGCGAGAACGCGGGCCGCGCGGCGGATCGCCGAATGTGCCATGCGGTTAACTCCTCTGGTGTTTTCGACACGCTAGCACGGATGACGGGCTCCTCACAGAAGGGTCTTATCGGGTTCCCGCGGCAATGTTACGCTGGAAGCGAGGCCATTGCCGTACCCGGGGCCGACAAGAAAAACGGACGAGAGGGAGACATGAGATGAAACGCCAGGCTCTGTTCTTCAGCATTTTCGCAGCGGCGATGTTCACTCTGCCTGCGTTCGCGGCAGACGACACGTCGGGCATCACGGGCGTTCGCTGGGGCAAGAACGCGTTCAATTTCGAGCCGATGCCATCGGGTCCGCAACCTTTGAGAAACACGAGCCGCCGTGCGGACGGCACCGGCAATGCCGGCCAATTGGTCGGCGACTATCACAATCCGATTCTCACGCCGCAAGCCGCGGCGGTGGTGAGGCAAAAGGGTGAGCTCGCCATTGCGGGCAAGGGCTTTCCCAATGCGCAAGACCAGTGCCGGCCGGTTGCACCGCCTTTCACTTTCGCGATGCAGCTCAGCTTCCAGATGTTGGCGAAGCGCGACGGCAACATCACCATTATTTATGGTCAGGGCGACAATGTTCGCCGTGTTCGCATGAACGGCGCGCATCCAGCGAATCTGGTGCCCTCGTCCATGGGCGATTCGGTCGGTCGTTGGGAAGGCGACACGCTGGTCGTCGATACCGTGGGCGTCAAGACCGACGCTTTTATCTCGCTTGACCGCTTCGGCACGCCGCAGAGCGAGGCGATGCACGTGATCGAACGCTACCGGCTGATCGACGGCGCTTCAGCCAAGGCGGCGCAGGACAAGTACGAGAAGGCGGAAGGGATTGTCGGAGGCGGCGCCAGGTTCTCAGGCGTCAACCCCGACACCAGTCTCAAGGGATTGCAGCTCGAATTGACGATGGATGACCCGAAGGTGCTGACCGCGCCTCTGACCGTCCTTGTCACCTACCGGCGCTTGATGACGGAATGGCAGGAACAGGTGTGCGCCGACAACCCGGTCGAACATTACAAGGATGAGTGGATCGGCTTGCCGACGGCGAACCATCCGGATTTCTGACGAGAAGGGAGAGAATGAGCCATGGATGACCTGACTAAACGACGCCACCGTCCTGGTGCGATGACGCGCAGGAACGCGCTGCTCGGACTTTCCGCCACCATGGTGGCACCGGGTGTGATGGCTCAGCAGATGAGGCCGGTGATTCAAACGCGGCGCTTGAACAACGTGATGATCGCCGTTTCGAATTTGGAGCGCTCGACGGCCTTCTACGAGAGGCTGTTCGGTCCGCCGGTCCGGCAAGGCGAAGCGATCGTATTTCGCGTCGGTGAGGGCCCGCACTTCTTTGCTTTGACGGCGGTCAGGGGCGGCGCAAAACCCGATTTTCTCTCTTACGGCATGACTGTTGCGGATTTCGATCCCGAGCGCGTGATGCGCACTCTTGCCGACATCGGCGTCGGCGGCGGCCAAATAACGCGGCGCGGCGACACGGCTGAGCTGTTCGTCCCGGATCCCAACGGCATCAAGGTCCAGCTTTCGCACACGACCTATGGATATGGCTCGGGCGCCAGGGGCGACGTACTCCCGCCGGCGCCCGCGGCGGCTGCGAAACCTGCATTCCAGCTAAAGTCCATCAACCACGTCACCCTCACCATCGCAAACGGGGCGCGCGAGAAAGACTTCTATCAGACGGCGTTCGGTCTCGCGATTCGCGCGATTCAAGGAGACGGCGTTACTCTTGCGGTCGGCGAGGGAACGGATGGCATCGTCTTCAACGCGGCGACCAACAACCCCAATGCCGTTTCCGGCATCAATCACGCGTGCTTCACCATCGAGAATTTCGACACCGAGCGCGCCATGGCAATCTTGATCGAGCATGGTCTCGAACCGATCGAGAACGGAATTCCTGCGCTCATCAAGCCTTTGACGTGCCGGGTGAGGTGGCGGCAGCGGGCCAACAATGGCGGCGGCCCGACGAGTCCCCTGGGAACGCCGGAACTTTATTTCACCGATCCCGACAATATTCGGATCCAGATTCAGGACGTGAGCTATTGCGGCGGCTCAGGACGGCTTGGCCAAATCTGTCCCTGACAGCCCCGCAAGGCAAAAGGAGACCATCATGATCGAGAGGTTCTCAGGCTCGATGATAGTGGTGGCCATTGCCGCCGCCGCTACGGTTATTTCGGCGTCAGTCGATCCGGTGGCGGCTCAGGCCCCGGCGGGTTCCGCCGCGGGGCCACCCCTGGCGTTGAAAACGCCATGGGGCGAGCCGGACCTGCAGGGCATTTGGACTGAGGAATTTGATACGCCCTTCCAGCGCCCTCCCAGGTATGCGAACCAAGAATTTTTTACTGAGGAACAGCGGGCGGAACTAGATAAAAGGCGATCGGCGCTGCTCGGCCGACTCGCCACCGAGCGCGACCTCGCCGGCGCGTACAACTTGGCGGTCTTCACGTCTGTCAAGCGCACCGGGGCGCGCACCTCGCTGGTCATCGATCCGCCCAATGGACGGATTCCGCCGCAGACCGCAGAGGCTCAGAAGGCGGCCGCCGCCGATCGGGAATTTGGCCTCGCCCTGTTGCAAGCGACCGAAACGTGCAAGACCAAAGCGGTACAGTGCAATGGCGGGAAATACGATCCCATGCCCTCGCCGCGACGCGCGGAGCCTCCTCCTCGCTACTTCGCGACCAACTTCGGGTACATCAATCGCTATGATGGTCCGGAGGACGGCTCGTTGTTGGATCGCTGCTTGACCGTTGGGCTGCCCGAATTTGGCACCGCGTTCGGCGGAAGCTTCCGGCGGATCGTGCAGACCCCGGGGGGCATCTCGATGTTCTACGACGCCGCTCAGGGCGACAGCTGGCAGCGCAACATCGGCATGAACGGGAGCCCCCACTTGCCGGCCAACATCCGCCAGTGGAACGGCGACTCCCGCGGCCATTGGGAAGGCACTACGCTCGTCATCGATGTGACGAACTTCGGTCCCAAGGCCGATTTTGAGGGCTCGCGCGAGAACCTGCACCTGGTCGAGCGCTGGACGCGGACCGGCCCGAATACCCTCGAATACGAGGTCACCATCGAAGACCCGAGTGCGTGGACGAGGGCCTGGACCGTCAAGCAAGAGTTCACCAGGCAGAGCGAGCAGGAAAATAGAATATATTACGAGCCGCGCTGCATCGAAGGAAACTACGCGCTCCCGTCGATGTTGCTTGCAGCTCGCCAGGCAGACCGCGCCTTCGCCGAGGGAAGAGGTCCCGATCCGGCAACGAGGAACAACGTGGGCGCTCTTGTAGACAACGCTTCGGTTGTATCGGAAGTTATATGGAATCCGTAACAGAGATGTCATAAGAGGCCGGTTCTTAGGCGCAACGATAGTGGTTGGCATTGCCGCGGCCGGCGCCGGCGCCGTTATTCCGGCCGCTCACTGGCGAATACGACATGACGCGAACTCACCGCCCCGCAAGGAGTGCAACGCTATGACGTTACCCCCTGACGATCGCTGGCAGCGCCGAGGACATGATGCAGAACCTGAAGATCAATGCCCAGCGTCTCTGGGACACGCTGATGGAGACGGCGAGCTTCGGCCGCACCATGAAGGGCGGCATCAACCGGCTGACGTTGAGCGATGATGACAGACAAGTGCGTGACTGGTTCAGGACGGCCGCCGAGGCGGCAGGCTGCACGGTCACGGTCGACGAGGTGGGGAATATGTTCGCAAGACGCCCGGGGCGGCGGGAAGGACTGGCGCCGCTCGCCATGGGCAGCCACCTCGATACGCAGCCGACCGGCGGCAAGTTCGACGGCGTTTTGGGCGTGCTGGCGGCGTTGGAGGCCGTTCGCACCTTGCAGGAGTCCGGCTACGAAACCAACGCGCCCATCGAGATCATCAACTGGACCAACGAGGAAGGCTCGCGCTTCGCCCCCGCCATGCTCGGCTCCGGCGTGTTCGCCGGCACATTCCCGCTGGACTTTGCCAATGGGCGCCAGGATCGCGACGGCAATACGTTCGCGGATGCGCTTATGCGCATCGGCTACCGTGGCTCCGAGAAGGCCGGCGCTCACAAGCTCGGGGCCATGATCGAGCTTCATATCGAGCAGGGACCGATCCTGGAGAACGCCGGCGCGACCATCGGCGTCGTCACCGGCGTGCAGGGTATGCGGTGGTATGACGTAACGGTTTGCGGCGAGGACGCCCATACGGGCGCGACGCCGATGCATCTGCGCAAGAACGCCTTGCTCGGCGCCGCCCGGGTTATCGACGCTGTCGACGCCATCGGCCGTGAATTCGCTCTCGGGGTCGCGACGGTCGGCCTCATCGAGAACAGGCCGAACAGCCGCAATGTCGTACCGGGCGAAGTTTTCTTCACCATCGACCTGCGCCATCGGGAGGACAATGTCCTCGAACAGATGGAGCAGCGCATGAGACTTGCGCTGGCGGCGATCCTCGATCCGCTGGGATTGACCTATCAGGAAAAGCAAATCTGGACATCGCCGGCCGTTCGTTTCGCGCCGGAGCTGATCGGCTGCGTGAGGCGGGCGGCCGAGGAAGCGGGCTTGGCGACGCGCGATATGGTGTCGGGCGCCGGCCATGATGCGGTCTATGTGGCGCGAATAGCTCCGACCACCATGATCTTCGTCCCCTGCCTCAAGGGCATCAGCCATAACGAAGCGGAATCGACGAGCTTCGAGGAATGCGCCGCCGGAGCCCAGGTTCTGCTGAACGCGATTCTTGAGTATGATCGCGGCCTCGCTTGAACTTTCGCGCAATAACAAAACGACCACGAGGAGGGAACAATGTCTATGCTCTTTTCAAGAGGAAGATTTCTGGCGGGTGGTGTTCTGGCCGGCTTCGTCTGCACGGCGCTGGCCCCGCAGGTCGCGGCGCAACAGAAGGCGTCTCCGCCCGATTTCTCGCTCAACCAGGTCGGATGGGTGACAACCGGCGAGATAACGGGCGTTCCCGGCGGGCCGCCACTCCTGCGTCAGGACCCGGCCCACGCCTTTGTTCCCAACAACATCGGCAGGCAACCCACATACCGGATCGCCGATCTTAGCAATCCGAACCTGAAACCCTGGGTCAAGGAGCGCATGAAGAAGGACAACGACGAGGTGCTCGCCGGAAAGATCGCCTTCACGGCGCGCTCAAGCTGCAGGCCGGCGGGCGTTCCTGCTTTCGTGACGTACGCCGTGCGGCCGGTCTACTTTATCCAGACGCCCCGGCAGGTGCTGATGATCTATTCGGGCGATGCACAGGTGCGCCGCATCTATCTCGATGTTCCCCACTCGGAGAATCCAAAGCCATCCTGGTATGGCGAGTCGGTGGGCCACTACGAAGGCGACACGCTCGTGATCGACACCGTCGCTCAGAACGACAAGACATTCGTCGATTACTACCGCACGCCGCACAGCACCAAGCTGCACGTCGTATCCGGACGCTTTCAATCAGCCATGGTCGGCGGTGCGGCAATATCGGCGCGTCCAGCAGCCCATGCTCGAAGAGGTCTGCGCCGAGAACAACCAGCATTTGTTCGACTACCACATCCCGGTCGCCGACAAGGCTGATTTCTAAAGGCGAGCCGTGGTGGACGAACGACTTCGCGAACTCGTGAACGAGCTCAACGAGGCCGAGAGCGAGCACCTCAACGAGGAGGGACCACTTAAGACGCGCCTGCACCGGGCCATTGTGGCCCTGTGCGACTACGCCGGCATCGACAATAAATGGGCCGCCGAGGAGTGAACGCAGGCAAGAACAATCGCGGCCCGGGAGCGAGTTCTGCAGCGGCTCGTGTCGCCGTCAACCCGCGGAGCGCGGCGTTCACTTTGTGAATTCCACGTCGCCCGGCATCACCATGGGCAGCGACCTCGGGTCTTTGAACGGCGTCCAGCTTTGGGTGTTGCCCTGCGTGTCAGTGGCGACCACCCGGTAGCCCAGGGAGCCGGTGGGGTAGTCCTGGGGGATCAGCCAGGCCGCCGACCAGAAATAATCGAGGGGCTCGGTGAGGCCGAAGGCGGTGCGCACGCTGACCGGCGGGCGGGGTCGGTACGACGCCGGAAATTTCTGGCCGTCCGACAGCTCGACCGTAATGCCCTTGATGGTCTTGTCGTCCAGCGGCTCGCCCGCAACATTGCGCACGCGGATGCGGAAGACCACGTTCTCCTTGCGCTTGAACTGATTGGCGAGCACGCAGACAGGGCCGGTTATCCCGGCGGGCGTGTTGCCGCGCACAATGTCGCCTTCGATGAACAGCTTCTGCGCTTCCTGCGCGGCCGATAGGTTGGCAAATCCGGCAAACGCCACCGTGACAACGGATAATGTCCTCGCATCGAATTTCCATGCCTCCATCATCGAACGCTCCCTCAATTTTAGTTCTGCGCCATAATCGCCGCGGCGTAGGATAGATTTCACCAGGAGACTGGGCAAGAATCCGTAGCTCATTGGCCGGTTGAGTGTACGATTCATCTTATGATGATACGCCACTTTGAGTCCGGCGTAAGCCGGCATCAGCCAAGCAAGGGCAAGTCCCTTGCGCGCTGACGGAGTAAACCATGCCCGTGGCAGCCGGAAGTCTGGTGTCGCAGAGCCCTCGCTTTCCCACGACCGCGCCGCGGTCTAATGCATTGACGCCCTGCCATCCCGGCGTATTGTCCGGACCGACCGTTCGACGTGGCCGCCGTTCGCCGCAGGGAGGGACCGGGATGAACAAACGTGTGCTTCTGACAATCGCTCTCGGCCTTGCGGCCTCTGCCCCGGCCTTTGGCGCCGAAATCAACATCATCAGCGCTGGCGCGGTCGAGCCCGGAGTCGTCGCAGCGGCGGACGCATTCCGCAAGGAGACCGGCACCGAGGTCAAGATCAAATTCGCCACAGCCCCGGCGATCCAGCAACGGGTCGGCGGCGGCGAGGCTGCCGATGTGGTGATCGCGCCGCCGGCGCTCATTGAGGAACTGGCCAAGGCCGGCAAGCTCGACGGATCGGGGCGCGCTACGGTCGGACGGGTCGGGGTCGGGGTCGTCGTGCGCGACGGCGCCGCAAAGCCCGATATGTCGTCGGCCGATGCGCTCAAGCGCGCTTTGCGCGACGCCGAATCGGTCGTCTACAACAAGGCATCGACCGGCCTCTATCTCGAAAAGCTGTTCGAGCGGCTCGGCGTCGGCGTTGAGGTCAAGGGGAAGGAGACGCGCTACCCGGACGGCGCCGCCGTGATGGAGCACGTCATCCATGGCAAGGGCAAGGAAATCGGCTTCGGCGCCATCACGGAGATCAAGCTCTATGGCGACAAGGGCGCGCAATTTGTCGGGCCGCTGCCGGGAGATGCCCAAAATTACACCAGCTATGCGGCGGCGCCTTCGGCCGCGCCCGCCAACCGCGACGGCGCAGCGGCATTCGTGAAATTTCTCGCCCAGGCGAAGGGCGTCGAGTAGGTTGGCGGAGGATGCGGGGATCCCGGAACCGGTTGTTGGCCGTGAACAGGAGGAAAATGAATGCGAGGCTTTATCGTTTTGGCGGCGTTGATGGTGAGTTCAAGCGTGTTCGGACAGGAGTGCATCCGGCCCGAGTGGGGCAAGTGCGTGTCGTTTCCGAACGGCGGATCGCATACCGGCACATCGATCCAGAAAGAAAAGATCCAGGCGGACGTCGCACCAGGTCCCGATATCTGCGTGATCAACGAGGAGGAGATCGGCGGCTATACGTTCGCGCGCTTCGGGCGTAACGGAACGCCGTGGCCGAACGCAGACTGGGCCGCCAACGTCGACGATTTCTGTTTCTTCAAGAAGTGACACGCCGGAGCGCCGGCTCTGGGACCGCGGGCGTCCCGCCCGCGCTCCGAGACTCGTAGGTTGGGCAAAGGCGGCCGCGAGACTGCCATAGACGCACCGTGCTGCGTCCGCCTTTGCCCACGCGGTCGGATCCTCTCTTGTCGAGGAACGATCCTTCCGCGTGGGCAAAATCGCCCGGCCATGCCCGTCTTCGTTGCTCGTCCGTGCAGCGATTTTGCCCACCCTACGCGCTGCACGAGAAGAGCGGGCGGGACGCCCGCGGTCCCGGGCCGCTCAGTTTCGGTGGCCTACACCTTCTTCGGCCAAGGCACGCCCTGATAGCCGAGTGGCACCGAGCCGATGCCCTTGTAGTTGAACTTCTGCACGCGCTTACCCTCGTAGGTCTCGGTCGTGTAGAGGTTCCCCTTCGAATCCGATGCTAGGCTGTGCACGCCGTAGAACTGGCCGGGCTGACGCCCGCCGTCGCCGAACGAGGTGATCTCCTCAAGCGTCTCGCGCACGATGACGCGCACGCGCTCGTTCTGGCCGTCGGCCAGCATGATGAAGCGCTGCTGCGGGTCCTTGGAGAACACGATGTCCCATACCGCGCCGGCGCCCTTGGTGTTCTTGGCGTAGAACGCCTCTTTCACGAAGGTGCCGTCGGGCTTGAACACCTGCAGGCGATCGTTTTGCCGGTCGCAGACATAGACGAGGTCGTCGACCGAGCGCTCGATGCAGTGCACCGGATTGCGGAATTGCTGCGCCGGCGGCGCCTTGGGATCGTAAGGCCCGAGATTGGTGTCGTCGGGCTTGTTGCCGTAGGCGCCCCAGTAGCGCTTCATCTTGCCGGAGTCGGCGTCGATCACTGCCACGCGCTTGTTGAGATAGCCGTCCGCGATATAGGCCTCGTTGGTTTTCTGATCGACCCAGATCTTGGCGACGCGGCCGAAGTTCTCCTGGTCGTTGCTGCCCTTGTTGCCGCCGAGATGGCCGACCTGCATGATGAACTTGCCGTCATTGGTGAACTTGAGGATGTGGGCATCCTTCTCGCCGTTGCCGCCGATCCATACATTGCCCTTGTAGTCCACGTGGATGCCATGGTTCGACTGCGGCCACTCATAGCCCGGCCCCGGACCGCCCCAGGTGCGCAGCAACGTGCCGTCCGAATCGTAAACCAGGATGGGCGGGGCGGTACGGCAGCATTCGGCGATCGGCGGATTGAGCTCGGCGCCGCGCTCGTTGTTGTGCAGCCCGCCGGCGCCGCGGTGGATGACCCAGACATGATCAAGTTCGTCGACCCAGATGCCGATGGTCCAGCCGAGCAGCCAGTTGTTCGGCAGCGGCTTCGGCCACAGCGGATCGACCTCGAAGATCGGAGCCTGCACGGTCGAGCCCTGCGCCTCGGCGCGCTTCTGCAACACGGCCTGGCCGACGCCTAAGCCCAGAATGCCGGCCGCGAGCGCGGTGCCACACACGAATTTGCGGTCGCGCAACAACTGGATCATGGTTCCTCCCTGTCCCGATTTGTCGATCGTTGAAGCCATTATAGTCAAATCGGGCGAAGTTGAAATGGCGATTTGCAGCTTTTGCCAGTGGCGAGCACGTGCTAGTGTCCCGGGTGAAAGGCGAGCTTAAAGTTCGCACACAATCGGAGCGGAGGCGGTCACATGAAACGGGCGCCGTTTGCGATCAGCATCGCGGCAGCGATCGTCGTCGCCGGGTCCGCGGCCGTATGGGGGGTTTGGGCGCCGGCAATTCCGAGAGCCACAGTCTCAAGCACCGTGGAGCCGGTCTGGACCGAGGCCAAATGGCCGTTCTTGCAGGACCAATGGGGCATCGGCAAAGCGTTCGTCTGCATGCCGGCGGATTGCGGCGTCAAGGTCGACGTATTCATCCGGCCGAAGATCGGTTTCTGCAATTGTTCCACTGGCGTATCCGACGACAACGAACTGGAGCGTGTCGCCGATACGGACTTAGTCAGCCCGAAGGTGCGGCCGCTCGGTGCCGGCAGCCCCGTCAAAGTCGGTTGGATGCGAGGCCTCAGCCGGGCGTATCTGGCGTCCGATGAAAAGCCGAACGAGCACCTGCTGTCGGTTGCGTTCAATGACGAGTGCGATGTGGTCGTGGCCGTCGCATCGCTCGGCAAGGCCGATCCGGACGCGGTTGCGCCGGCTGTCCTGTCCTTCCTCAACAGCACGCCCATGGTGCTGTGGGCAAAGAAAGAACTCGGCCTGGAATTCGTGCGGCGCGAATGGTGATCGAAAGGCATCGAGGCATCGTAGGGTGGGCAAAGTCGCCTGCCGTAGCTAACGATATTGCGCACTGGCCGCGCGCGACTTTGCCCACGCGGTCAAACGGCAAGGTCGGACGGCGGGGGCAAAGGCGCGGGGAGATGCCGCGCGAGCTGCACGGTCACCGACGCGCCTTTGCCCACCCTACAAGTCCCCAAGTGATTCCAGTCGATCGAAAATCCACATAGGGAGGAAACGATGATCAAAGGTACAAAACGGCGGAATCTTCTATGCGGCGTGGCGTTCGCCGCAGGTGTCATCGCCTTCGGCGCTGGCGTGGCGATGTTGCAGCATGCTGCGACGGCGCAGGAGACGATGGTGGAAGCCCCGATCTTCGAGGTCGACGCGCTGTGGCCGAAGCCGCTCCCCAACGAAGCGCTGTTGGGCCAGACGATCGGCATTTCGATCGACGACCAGGACAATGTCTGGATCACCCATCGCAGCAGCGCGACCCTGAACAACAATGAAAAAGGCGCCGAGCTCAATCCGCCGGTCGCGATCTGCTGCCGGGGGGCGCCGCCAGTCATTGCCTTCAACCCGGCGGGCGACGTGATCCACTCATGGGGCGGCCCGGGCCAGGGCTATGAGTGGCCGGAATCGATGCACGGCATCTTTGCCGACTCCAAGGGCAACGTCTGGCTCGGCGGCAACGGCGCCAAGGATTCACAAATCCTCAAGTTCACCAAGGACGGCAAGTTCCTGCTGCAGTCCGGCCACCAAGGCAAGAACGCCGGCAGCAACGATCCGGAAAACTTCGGGCGCGTCGCCCAGATCTACGTCGATCCGAAATCCAACGAAGCCTTCGTGGCCGACGGCTATCGCAACCGGCGCGTGGCGGTGGTCGATCCCGACACCGGCAAGATCAAGCGCTTCTGGGGCGCCTACGGCAACAAGCCCAATGACGACCCGCAGGGACCCTACAACCCGACCGCAGCGGCCTTGCAGCAGTATCGCAGCCCGGTCCACTGCGTGGCGCTGGCAAACGACGGCCTGCTCTATGTGTGCGACCGCCAGCATGACCGCGTGCAGGTGTTCCACACCGACGGCACGTTCGTGAAGGAGCAGTTCTTTGCCAAGAACACGCTGGCGTCGGGTTCGACCTGGGAGATCGGTTTCTCCAAGGATCCGGAGCAGCGCTACATGTACATCACCGACGGCCAGAACGAGCGCGTGCGCATCGTCCGCCGCGACACCATGACGGAGTTGACCTCGTTCGGCCGCGGCGGACGCCAGCCGAGCGAATTCTTCGGCGTGCACTCAATCGCGGTCGACTCCAAGGGCAACATCTATACGACCGAAACCTACGAGGGCAAACGCGTACAGAAGTTCGACTTCAAGGGCATCGGAAAAGTGCGGGCCGGCGACCAGGGCGTAGTGTGGCCGAAGCGCAGCTAAGGCTAGACTGTGCGGAATTAACCAAAT
>WNFL01347437.1_pt1 | contig 20244 bp, 17 predicted proteins | sample 5400361 | NCBI WGS metagenome assembly WNFL01 (sample SAMN13153351, study PRJNA577476) | soil metagenome | isolation source: 40 cm soil on Douglas fir-dominated hillslope | place: USA:California | collected 2013-09-17
ATGTCGGAGGTGATGTAGCGGATCACGCACGACACCGAGCCCTTCTGCCAGAACACGTTGACGCGGAAGTTGCCCAGGCCCGCCATGGGCTTGGAGAAGTTGAGCTCCTGCTCCTTCTCGAAGGTCGCGATCTGGGCGGGATTGAGCATCTCGTAGACGATCTTCTTCGTCTGCTCGGCGTCCATCACCGCGGGGTTCACCGCCATGAGGTTGCCCTGGATCTTGATGCTGATCGGGGAGCCGGCGGAAATGAAGATGTCCGAGGCTTTCTTCTCGGCCATCAGTTGCAGCAGCTTCTCGATGAACATCGGGTGGCGCCTCCGACTACTTTGTTGGGCTCCGCGGAATCAATCCCCGCGCAGCAGCTCGTTAATCCCTGTTTTAGCCCGGGTTTTCGCGTCTACCTGCTTGATTATTACCGCGCAATAGAGACTATACCGGCCATCCCCCCCGGGCAAGTTGCCGGAAACCACGACGCTTCCGGGCGGAATTTTCCCGTAGGACACCTCGTTCGTGGCGCGGTTGTAGATCTTGGTGCTCTGGCCGATGTAGACCCCCATGGAGACCACCGAGCCCTCGCCCACGATCACCCCCTCGACGATCTCGCTGCGCGCGCCGATGAAGCAGTTGTCCTCGATGATCGTGGGATTGGCCTGCAGGGGCTCCAGCACTCCGCCGATGCCCACCCCGCCGGAGAGGTGCACGCCCTTGCCGATCTGCGCGCACGAGCCCACGGTGGCCCAGGTATCGACCATGGTGCCCTCGTCCACGTACGCGCCGACGTTCACGTAGGAAGGCATCAGCACCACGTTCCTCGCGATGAAGGCGCCGTGGCGCGCCGCCGCCGGAGGCACCACGCGGTAGCCGCCCGCGGCGAAATCGGCCTGCGAGAAACGCGCGAACTTGGAGTCGACCTTGTCGAAGTAGTGCGTGTAGCCGCCCTGCATGATCTCGTTGTCGCGCAGCCGGAACGAAAGCAGCACCGCCTTCTTGATCCACTGGTGCGTGATCCACTCGCCGCCGCGCTTTTCCGCGACCCGCAAGCGTCCCGCGTCGAGATCGGCGAGCACTTTGGCCACCGCGTCCTTCAGCGCCGCGGGGGCCGCGGCGCTCGACAGGTCGGCGCGGCGCTCGAACGCGTCGTCGATGGTGGCCTGCAGGGGATGGGTCATGTCGTTCATGTCGTCGCTCCCGCGCGCGCGCGCGCCCAGGTCTTGGCGAACTTGGCGACGCGATCGGCCGCCTCGACCGCGTCCGCCACGGTGGAGACGAGCGCCATGCGCACGAAGCCGCGCCCGGGATTCACGCCGTGGGCCTCGCGGCCGATGTAGCTGCCGGGAAGAACGGTGACGCCGGTGGCGGCGTAGAGCGCGCGCGCGAACGCGGCGTCGTCGCCGCCCACGTTCGCCCAGAAATAGAAGGCCGCCTGCGGCATGGTGAGCGGCAGCACCGGGTTCACGCGCTCGTAGAACGCCGCGAACTTCTCGCGATACAGGCGCCGGCTCTCGACCACGTGCGCCTCGTCCTTCCACGCGGCGATCGAGGCCATCTGCACCGTGTTGCCCATCGCCGAGCCGTGATAGGTGCGGTACACGAGGAAACTCTCGAGGACCTTGCGGTCGCCGGCGACGAAGCCGGAGCGCAAGCCCGGCGCGCTGGAGCGCTTGGAAAGCGAGCTCAACGAGACGAGGCGCGGGAAACCCTCGCGCCCGAGCGCGGCCGCGGCGGCGAGCGCGCCCAGCGGCGCTCGCGCTTCGTCGAAGTAGATCTCGCTGTAGCACTCGTCGGCGACGATCAGGAAGCCGTGGCGGTCGCAGAGATCGAAGAGGAGCTTCCACTCGTCGCGGGTCATCACGCGCCCGTGCGGGTTCGCGGGCGAGCATGTCATCACCAGGCGCGTCTTCGCCCACACGTCCTTGGGGATCGACGACCAGTCGGGACGCAGGTCGTTCGCGGCGAGCGAGTTGATGAAATACGGGCGCGCCCCGCCGAGCAGCGTCGCGCCCTCGTAGATTTGATAGAAAGGGTTGGGAAGGATCGCGAGCGCGTCACGCTCGTCGGGATCGAGGGCCGCCTGCACCAGGGAGAAGACCGCTTCCTTGCTGCCGTTCACGGGCAGCACCTGGGTCGCCGGGTCGAGCGCCTTCAGGCCATAGCGACGCGTGATCCAGGCGGCGATCGTTTCACGCAGCTGCGGCTGGCCGGCGGTCGCGGGGTAGCGCGCGAGGCCGTCCAGGTTCGCGGCGACCGCGTCCTTGATGAGCTGCGGCGTGGGATGCTGCGGCTCGCCCAGGCCCAGGCTGATGGGCACCATGCCCGCGGGCGCGCTCACGCCGGCCAGCAGGCCGCGCAGCCTTTCGAACGGGTAGGGCTGCAGCAGCCCGAGGCGGGGATTCATCCGGCAATTATACGGGTGGGAAAAGTGGTGCCAGGTACGACTTTTCGAGGCGAGACTCCGCCAGCGAAAAGTCGTACCTGACACCACTTTATTTGAGAATCCCCAACCGGACCAGAGGCAGCTTCAGCCACCAGCGCCAGGAGCGGCGTTGCTCCAGCTCGCGATCTTTCTCGCCGAGGGCGAGGTTGTTCGCGGCGAGCTCGGCCTCGCGCGCGCGCAGCGCCGCTTCGCGCCGCGCGAGCTGCTCCTCGGCTTCGCCGCGCGCGTCCTGCGCGCCTCGCAGCGCCTCGCGCAGCCCGGCGATGGAGCGCTCGCGCTCCTGCACCTGGGCCTCGAGCCCCTTGCCGCGGCCCGCGTGGAAATCGAGGTCGCGCATCACCTTCTCGTAATCGCGGTGCACCCATTCGTCGCGGTCGGCGAAGACCGACATCGCCGGGGGAAGCGCCTGCAACGCCGCTGCGGTGCGCGACGCCACGAGCAGGAAATAGAGGGGATGGGACAGTGTGGCCGTGGATTCGGTGACGCTCGCTTCCGCGGTCTCGATCAGCTCGCCCACGCTCTGGCGCGCGCCCTCGGGGGCGATCACGGAGAAGAACGAGGCGCGCTGCCCGTACCAGGCAAGGTGCGCGAAGCGCGCGCCCACGAGCGCGGCGAGCTCGTGGCGATAAAGCTCCTTCACGTGGAACTCGTTGGCGAAGCCGCGCTTGTCGCTGTACTCGAGCTTGTTGGGGCAGGAAAGAATGAGGATGCCGTCGGGCGTGAGCACGCGCGCGAGCTCGTCCAGGAATTCGGCCTGCGCGGCGATGTGCTCGAGGGTCTCGAAGCTCACCGCCACGTCGATGCTGCCATCGGCAATGGGCAACGCCGTGCAGGCAGCGCATGCGAACTCCACGTTGGCGAGGAGCGCATAGCTCTTCCTCGCGTGCCCGATCGCCTCCGGGGAGATGTCCACGCCCGTCACGTGCGCCGCGCGCCGTGCGAGGAGCGCCGCGCCGTAGCCCTCGCCGCACGCGACGTCCGCCACGCGCCGGCCCTGGCACCAGCGCGCGGCGAAGTGGTAGCGATGCCAGTGCTCGACCCAGATCTCGCCGGGGGTGCCGGGGACGAAGCGCTCGCCGGTGAACGGCAGGTCGTTCATCGGATGAGCCCGAAGCGGCGCAGCACGCGCCGCGCCGGCTGGCGGTAGGCGGCCATGCGCGAGAGCAGGCGATGCGAGCCCACCAGCCGGCGCAGGTCCCCGCGCGTGACCATCATCAGCGCCTCGGAGCGCACGTAGGCGTCGGCCATCTGGGAAAAGTCGCGCGGCGAGAGCGTGACGCGCAGCGCGCGTTGGCGCTCGAGCGCGTCCAGGTAGGCGCGGTCGAGGAGCGCCTGGCGATCCGCCGCGATGCGCGAGTCGGCGGGAACGCGGTACTTGGACGTGGTCTTCTCGACGAGCACGAAGTCATTCTCCAGCGTGTAGCGCGTCCACAGGTTCCAGTCCTCGAGCTGGTCCATGTCCTCGTCGAAGCCGCCGTGCTGCTCGAAGAGGCGGCGGTGGAACATGACCGCCTGGATCGGCAGGTAATTGTGGTGCCACAGGACGAGCCGGTCAAAGCGCTGGTGGTGGCGCGTGAGGTGCAGGATCTCCCGGTAGTGGGCGTGCTGCTTGTCGAGGAACTCGGTCTGCGTCTCCCAGGCGAGCGCGTAGGCGCCCGCGACCTTCTTGCGCTGCACGGCGTCCACCAGCACCTCGACATGGTCGGCGAAGAAGAGGTCGTCGTCGTCGAGGAAGTTCAGCCACTCGCCGCGCGCTTCGGCGAGCGCGATGTTGCCGGCGCGCGCGCGTCCGACGCGCTCGCCGGTGGCGCGGTAGCGGATCGCCAGGCGCCCGGTGAACTCGTCGACGATGGCGCGCGAGCGCTCGGGCCCGTCCTCGATCACCACGACCTCGATGTTCTGGTAGGTCTGGTTGGCGCAGGAGACGAGCGCCTCGCGCAGCCATGCCGAGCGGTCGACGGTGCGGATGAGGATCGACACCAGCGGGCGCGGGCGATCGCCGCCTTCGCGCCGGGACGCGAACTCGAGGAAAGCGCCGTCGCGGCGCAGCTCGTATCCCCAACCGCCGAAGTGCGGGCGGAAATTCGCCGTGGGTGCCACGCGCGTCCACGCGAAATAGGGCCAGCGCCAGGCGAAACGCGCCCCCGCCATGGCGAGTCCCCTGCGGCGCCCGGGAAACGAGCGCGGCGCGAGGAGCTCGGCGGCGAGCATCGCCAGGCCCTCGAGCGTGCGCAGGAACCCGCCGAAGCGCGCGCGTAGTGCCAGGTTGGTCGCCACGCCCCCGAACACCTGCAGCGGCTTCACTTCGCCCGCCTCGCGATAGGTGCGGTGGACGACCGCGAGCTTCGGGCGATAGACGACGCGCCAGCCCCTGGCGCGCAGCCGCCACGACAGGTCGACGTCCTCGCCGTACATGAAGATGCGCGGTTCGAATCCGCGCACCTGGTCGAAGGCCTTGCGCCGCAGCAGCAGCGCCGCGGCGCTCGCCCAGGGCGTATCGAGCGAGACCGGGTCGTAGATCTTCGGATGCTCGTAGGGAATCTGGCGCAGCTCCCACGCGCCGATGTCCGCGGCGTCTAGCGCGGCCGAGGCGACCAGGGGCTCGAGGACGCCGGGCTCGAGCACGCAGTCCTGGTTCAGCAGGAGGAGGCAGGGCGCATTGCCGCGCGCGGCATTGGCGTTGTGCGCGCGCCCGAAGCCGAGGTTGGCGCCGGAGAACTTCACGTCCACGCGCGCGAAGGCACCCCCCGGCTGCAGGAGCGGCATCGCCACCAGCTTCACCGCGACTTGCGGATCGGGACTGTTGTCCTGGATGAACAGGTTGCGCTCGAGCGGCGCGGCGGCCGCTTCCGAGAGGCTCGCAAGGAGTTGCGTGAGGAGCGGGAAATCGGGCTGGTAGGTGACGATGCTGATGTCAACCGCGTGCATCGAGGATCTTCTTCAGCAGGAGCTTCCTCACGATTGCGGGGAGGAGATCGAACGCGTCCTTGTGGATCTTCAGCTGCACGATTTCCTGCGCGAGCGCGCGGCGCGCCTCGACCTCGCGCGCGATCCCGGCCTGCACGCCGGCGATGTCGGCCTGCAGCTTCTCGATCCAGCGGCTCGACTCGTCCTTGAAGTCGCGCGCCTGGCGCCGCTCGAATTCCAGCGTCGCCTCGAGGGAGGCCTTCATCTGCGCCATCTCGTCGGCCATGCGCACCAGCTCGACGCGGAAGAGCGAGCCGTCGAGGGTCTTCGCGAGGATGTCGCGCAGCGCGGCCGAATCCATGTCCACGGCCTCGCCGGGTGCGATGCCGAAGCGGGCGTAGAGGGCGTCGAGGGAGCGGGCCATGGAATCCAGGGAGGGCACGCGTCCCGGGTCGGGAAGCGCGAGACGCGATTTTACGCGCGCGAGCTCGCCCGCGCCCTCGCTCGACAACAAGCGGCGCAGCACCCCCGCCACGTCGCGTGCCGTGAAGTGCTCGGGCAGAAGCCATCCGCCCTCGTGCGCCTGCACGCGTTCGGCGAGGGCGCCATCGGGCGCGACCAGCGCCGGGAGCCCCGCGGACCACGCGTCGGAGAGCGTGTAGCTGAAGCTTTCCGGGACGCGATGGGGGAAGAGCGCCACTTCGGCGCCGTAGGCCGCGAGGAGGGACGCGACCTCCTGGTCGTCGTACGGGCCGTGAACGAAGAGGTGCCTGCCGCGCCAGCCGGGGACGGCCTGCGAATCGAGGTAGCCCACGATCACTATCGCGATGTCGGTGCCTTCGAGGACGCGCGCCAGTTCCTCGATCAGCGCGCTTCCCTTGTGCGGGCCGATGGCGCCCAGCACCGCCACGACATGGCGGGGGCGGTGTCGCGCGAATTCTTCCCGCGGTGCGAGCTTCCCGGCGGATGCGCGGCGATCGGGCGAGCCATTGGGAACCACCGTCACTTCGAGGCCCTCGACATTGCGGCGCGCGAGGTTCGCGACGAAATCCGAGGGCGCGAGCACCGCGGCCGCGCTGCGCAGGAAGGCGCCGGTGAGCGCGAGCCACCCCGGATCGGCGCCCGGCGTCACGCCCGGCTCGAAGCCTTCGCGGCGCAGGAAGAGGATGTCGTGCAGCGTGACGATGGTCGCGACGCCGAGGGTCTCGGCCGCCCACGTCGCGCGGCGCCGCGCGGCGCGGCCCACCGAGTGCGCGTGCACCAATCCCACGTCATGCGCGCGCAGCCAGCTCGCGAGGAGCGTGGGCTGCCGCTCGATGGCGGCGCCGTCGAGCACAAGGAATTTCTCCTTGCCTGGGATCTCGATCACGTCGGCGCCCTCGGAAACGTGCCACACCACGTGGCGCCCGGGCGCGGCGCGCGCGATGTCGCGCACGTGCCGGTCCACGCCGCCGCCGGGAATGGAAGTGATGTGTAAGACTGCGCACGAGCTCATTTTTTTGGATGGTACCTTGAAGCCCGTCTCCTCGGCGCCGACCTGGGCGCTCCTCGCCGGCGCCGCGATGTGGGGCGTGCTGTGGTACCCGTACCGCGTGCTCTCGCAGGCGGGCCTCGACGCCATCTGGTCGTCGCTCGCGACCTACGGCGTGGCGCTCGCCGCGGGCGTGGCGATCTTTCCGCGCGCCGCCGCGAGCCTCACCCGCGCGCCCATGGCGGCGATCGTGATGGGCGCGGCGATCGGCTGGAGCAACTTGGCGTACGTGATCGCGGTCCTCGAAGGCGAAGTGATGCGGGTGCTGCTCCTCTTCTACCTCGCGCCGCTCTGGACCGTGCCGATCGCGCGCGTGCTGCTGAGGGAGAAGGCCGACGCCGCGGGGCTCGCGGTGATGGCGCTCGCCTTCACGGGCGCCATGGTGATGCTGTGGAAGCCGCAGATCGGATTGCCGTGGCCGCAGGCGCGCGCCGAGTGGCTGGGGCTCGCCGCGGGGTTCCTGTTCGCGCTCGGCAACGTGCTCGTGCGCCGCCTCCAGGACATGGGCGACGCCGCGAAGTCGATCGCGATCTGGGCGGGCGTGGTGGTGGCCGCGGCCGCGCAGCTGCCGTGGAGCGCCGTGGGCCCGGCCGAAGCGGCGCATGCCACGCTCGCGCACGCGGGCCTCGTCGCCGCGATCGCCGCGTGCCTCGTGGCCATGAGCCTCGCCATGCAATACGGGCTCACGCGCACGCCCGCCAATCGCGCCATCGTGATCCTGCTCTTCGAGCTCGTGGTCGCCGCGATCGCCGCCTACTTCCTCGCCGGCGAGACGATGCGCCTGCAGGACTGCATCGGCGGCGCCCTCATCGTCGCCGCGACGCTCGCGAGCGAGCTCCCACTGAAAAAAGTCGTGTCAGGTACAACTTAAAAAGTCGTACCTGACATGACTTTCGAGGTCATTTCCCGGAGCCGATGTTCTGGTCGAGGAATTTCTCCATCGCGCCGTAGAACATGACCTGGTTCTTCATGTCGCGGAAGCCGTGGCCTTCGCCGTCGGCCATCATCCATTGGGGCTTCTTGCCGAGCCTCTCCAGCGCGGCCTTCATGCGCGTGCCGTGCTCCGGGACCACGCGCACGTCCGACGAGCCGTAGGCCATCATCACCGGCGCCGTGATGCGGTCGGCCATCTCCACGGGCGAGGTGGTCTTCAGGCGCGCGGTGTCGCCGCTGAGGTCGCCGACCATGTCCTTCATGCCGTACTTGAGGAACTCCGAGTACGCGAAGTCCGACCACGTGGCGGTCGCGAACAGGTTCAAGTCCGTGACGCCGACATAGTTGATGCCGCACTTGAACAGCTCCGGAGTCTTGGCGAGCCCCATCATCGTCGCGTAGCCGCCATAGCTCGCGCCATAGATGCAGATGCGCTTGGGATCCGCGACACCCTCGGCGATCGCCCACTTCACGCCGTCGGTGATGTCGTCCTGCATCGTGAGGCCCCATTGCTTGAAGCTCGACGAGAAATGCTTCCATCCGTAGCGCGTCGTGCCGCGGAAATTCGGCTGCAGCACCGCGTAGCCGCGCGAGGTGAGGAATTGCACCTCGGGGTTGTAGGTCCAGTCGTCGCCCGGAACCCATGGACCGCCGTGGACCATCACGACCATCGGCAGGTTCTTGCCGGACGAGTCCTTCGGCACCGTGAGGTAGCCGGGAACCTCGAGACCGTCGCGCGCCTTGTAGCGAACCGGCGTCATGGGCGACATCTTCTTCGGATCGATCCACGGGCAGGCGTCCGCGAGCCATTGGAGCTTGCCCGCCTTGCGATCGAACAGGTAGAAGGCGGCCGGCAGCGCGTCGGAGTGGGCGGTGACGATGAAGCGCTGGCGGTCGCGCGACCAGTTGAGGGTATTGACGGTCCCCGGCAACGCGCGATCGATCGTGCTCTGCACCTTGGCGAAATCCTCGTCGAACCACGCGACGCCGCTCCTGTCGGCGTCGTAGGCGACTCCGAGCAGCTTGTCTTCGCGAGTCCTCACCAGGCGCGTGAGGTCGACCTGCGGATGCTGCGCGATGACTTCGCCGAAGGTGCGCGTCTCGGGGTCGTAGCGAACGACCTGCGCCATGTCCTTGGCCTTCCACGACGCGACATAGAGGGTGCGGTTGTCCTCCGCGACGGCGAGCGGGGTCCATGCGCCTCCGGCAAGCGTATTGAACTCGTCGAGCTTGCGCCACGGGGCGTCGGCGCCGCTGCGATAGTAGATGCGCGCCTTGTTCTCCGAAGAGGCGACGAACACGCGCGGCACGCCGTCGTGGTCCACGACCCAGGATTCGCCTTCGGCCGCTTCGGGCTTGCCCCCGGAGAGCACGGTTCGCCGGCCGGTGCGCGAGTCCACGCGCAGCAGGTCGCCGGGCTTCGCGCGCTGGTAGTCGAGAACCACCTCCTGCGCGATGAAATCGTCGGTCTCGCCGGGCAGTCCGCGCACGAGGCTGATGGGGCGCACCACGAAGCGCGCTCCCCCCGCCATCTGCTCGTCGCCGCCTTCGCCCACCTGGCGCGGGCTGCCGCCGTCGAGGTCGATGGCGAAGAGTCCGCCGCCGCGCGCGTCGAAGTCCTTGGTGCCGATGGTGCCGGTCGAGACCAGGAGGCGCTTGCTGTTCAGCCAGCGCGCCGTGACCACGTCGCGCGCGTTGAGCGCCGTCACCGGAACGGCGCCCTTCATGTTCACGTCGAGCACCACCAGGTTCTGGTGCCCCGCGACCGGCGCGAGCGCCGCGATGTGCTCTCCGTCCGGAGAGATCTGCAGCGCGCGGTACTGCGGCGGCTTGAAGAGCGATTCGATCGACGGCTTGTCGTCCGCCGCCAGCGCCACGCCATTCACGGCAACTATCGCGATCAACGCAATCACTCGCTTCATCGTGTGTCTCCCTGGTTCGTGTTCGGCTGGGAATCGAATTGCGTGAGGTCCACCCGCGCCGGCGCTTCCCATCCCGGCTTCCTGTGCTCGGCGACGACGGTGGTGAAGATTCCGCCGCGAACGAAGAACTTCGCGGTAAGGCGCATGAAGCGTGGTGCCGTCGCCTTCGCCAGGTCGTCGAGGATCTCGTTGGTGACCGCCTCGTGGAACCTCCCCTCGTTGCGGAACGACCAGATGTAGAGCTTGAGGCTCTTCAGCTCGACGCACAACCGGTCGGGCACGTAGTCGAGGAGAAGCGTGGCGAAATCCGGCTGGCCGGTCTTCGGGCACAGGCACGTGAATTCCGGCATCCGCATGTGGATCGCATAATCGCGGCCCGGGCCGGGGTTGGGGAAGGTCTCGAGGACCTTCGACGATTGAGCCATTGGGATAGGAAGGTGGTTCCGGTAAAATCACATTCTACTGAAGTGCCCGGCTAATAACGGGCATCAAAAACAAAGACTTAATCGGCGCCCCGCGGCGGATTTTTCCCCGGCGGGGCGTGTTACATAAAGATCGGCCTCCCTTGCGACTGACTTCCGTCAAGCTTTCCGGCTTCAAATCCTTCGTCGATCCGACTTCCATCTCCGTCCCCGGCCAACTGGTGGGCGTGGTGGGGCCCAACGGCTGCGGCAAGTCGAACGTGATCGACGCGGTGCGCTGGGTGCTCGGCGAATCGTCGGCCAAGCAGCTGCGCGGGGAGCACATGCACGACGTGATCTTCAACGGCTCCACGGAAAGAAAGCCCGTGAGCCGCGCCTCCGTCGAGCTGGTGTTCGACAATTCGCTCGGGCGCATCGGCGGCGCGTGGGCGCAGTACTCCGAGATCAGCGTGAAGCGGATCCTCACGCGCGAGGGCGATTCGAACTATTACCTGAACGGCCAGCACGTGCGCCGGCGCGACGTGCAGGACATCTTCCTCGGCACGGGCCTGGGTCCGCGCGCCTACTCGATCATCGAGCAGGGCATGATCTCGCGCGTCATCACCTCCAAGCCCGAGGAGCTGCGCGTGTTCCTCGAGGAGGCCGCGGGCGTGTCCAAGTACCGCGAGCGGCGCCGCGAGACGGAGCTGCGCCTCGAGGACACGCGCGAGAACCTCTCCCGCGTGGGCGACATCCGCGCCGAGCTGGAGACGCAGCTCACGCACCTCTCCGAACAAGCCGAGGTCGCCGCCAGGTACCAGGAGCTGCAGGCGAGCCTCGCCTTGAACCACAACCTCCTCGCGTTCACGCGCCTGCGCGAAGCGGAGCAGGCGAAGAACCGCTATTCCAACGAGGTGCAGAAGGTCACGGTCGCGCTGGAGGCCGAGACCGCGAAGCTGCGCGAATCGGAGCGCGCGCTGGAGGAGCTGCGCGGCAAGCACTACGAGGGGACCGATCACCTGCAGGAGCTGCAGGGCGCGCTCTATTCGGCCAACGCCGAGGTGCAGTCCCTCGAGCAGGAGATCACGTTCCTCGCCGAGAACCGCCGGCGCATGGCCAACCAGCTCGAGGCGATCGGGCGCGAGTCGCACGAGGTCGAGCGGCGCATCTCCGAGGCCGGCGCCGAGCGCGACCGCTGGCAGGGCGAGATCGACGCGGCGCGCGCCGCGATCGGCGAGCGCGACGCGCAGGTGACGCGCGCCCGCGAAGCGCTGCCCGCCGCCGAGGCCGCGGCACAGAAGGCCGCGGCCGACGTGCGCGCCGCCGAAGCCGAGATGAGCGCCGCCGAGCAGGCGCAGGGCGTCGAGGAGACGCGCGAATCCCACGCGTTGAAGCTCCTCTCGCAGATCGAGGCGCGCAAGAACCGTTTGAAGCAGGAGAACATGGCGCTCGTCTTCCCCGAGCCGCAGAAGCTCGCCGGCATCGAGAGCGAGCGCGCCGCGCTCGCGGCGAAGCTCTCCGAGGTGCAGAGCGCGCAGCGCGCCGCCGAGGCGCGCCTTCCGGCGCTGGAGAGCGAGCGGCGCGCCACCACCGAGCGCATGCACGAGGCCACGCGCGAGCTGGCGAGCCTGGAAGCGGCGCTGAAAGCGCTCGAAGCGCAGCAGGCCAGGCTCGACACCGATTCGAAGCTGAAGGAGTGGATCGCGGCCCATGGCCTGGAGCGCGCGGAACGCCTGTGGCAGGCGATCCACGTCGAGGCGGGCTGGGACGATGCCGTCGAGGCCGCGCTTGGCGTGCGCCTGAATGCCGTCAAGCTCACCGACGACGCCGCGCTTCCGCAGATGCTGCGTGACGCGCCACCCGGAAACTTCGCGGTCTTCGTCGAGCGCTCCAGCGCGGAATCCGCGGCGCCTTCCTCGCGGTTGTCACCGCTCGCCTCCGTCGTGACGAGCTCCCGGCAGGCGGTCGCCACGTACCTGCGTGACGCGTTGGCGAATGTCTTCATCCTCCCCGAAGGCGAGGACGGCATGGCGCTCGCGCGCCTGCTGGCGCCGGGCGGGCTCCTGGTGTCGAAGGCAGGGCACCTCTTCAGCCGCCAGGGCGTGGTGTTCCATGGCCCGCAGTCGGAATTGCACGGCGTGCTGCAACGCCAGCGCGAGATCGAGGACCTGCAGGGACGCATTCCCGCGCGCGCCAATGAGCGCAGCGACGTGGAAGCGAAGCTGCGCTCCCTCGAAAACGAACTGAAGGACGGGCAGGGCGAGGAGCGGCGCCTGCGCGAAGAGCTGGCGCGCCGTCGCCAGGAGGACCACGACCTCGAGGTCGAATACCTGAAGCTTTCGCAAAGCTCCCAGCAGGCCGAGCGCCGCCGCGAGGCGATCCGCGCCGAGCTCGCCGCGCTCGATGAGGAGGAAGGCCGCGAGCGCCTCGAGATGCAGGAAGCGCAGCACGCCCTCGAGGAAGGATCGCGCGCGATCGAGGTGATCGTGCAGCGCGTGCAGGCGCTCGAAGAGGCGGCCACGCATGCACAGGGCGCGCTCGCCGATGCGCGCACCGCCGTCGGCGCCGCCGAGCGCGCCGCGACCGAAGCGCAGTACCACGAGAGGAGCTGCCACGAGAAGGTGGAAAGCCTGTCGCGCCTGGCGGTCTCGCTCGGCGAGCGCCTCGAGGCGCTCGCCCTCAACCGCGACACGGTGTCGGATGAGCTCGGCAAGCTCGAGGAAGGGCAGGTGCGCGAGAAGCTGCAGGCGGCGCTGCGGGTGAAGAGCGATCGCGAGAAGGTCCTCGCCGACGCGCGTTCCGGGCTCGAGCACTTGACCGACAACCTGCGCGCGCTCGAGGAAGGGCGGCTCACGGTCGAGCAGGGCCTGAATCCGCTGCGCGAGAAGATCATGGAGGTGCGCGTGAGGGAGCAGGAAGCCGCGACGCACGCCGAGCAGTACGCGCAGCAGCTGCAGGAGGCCGGCGTCACGCGCGAGGAGATGGCCGAGCAGATCGAGCGGCGCGTGGGCTCCAAGGGCATGCAGGCGGAGATCACGCGCTTGACCGAGGAGATCGCGACGCTCGGCCCGGTGAATCTCGCCGCGCTGGCCGAGCTCGGCAGCGCGCGCGAGAGGAAGAGCTTCCTCGATGCGCAGAACGCCGACTTGACGCAGGCGGTCGAGACGCTCGAGGCCGCCATCAAGCGCATCGACCGCGAGACGCGCGAGCTGCTGCAGGGCACCTTCGAGAGCGTCAACGCCAATTTCCAGGAGATGTTCCCGGCGCTCTTCGGCGGCGGGCAGGCAAGCCTGAAGCTCACCGGCGAGGAGATCCTCGACGCGGGCCTGCAGGTCCTCGCGCAGCCGCCCGGCAAGAAGAACCAGTCGATCCAGCTCCTATCCGGCGGCGAGAAGGCGCTCACCGCCATCGCGCTGGTGTTCTCGCTCTTCAAGTTGAATCCCGCGCCGTTCTGCCTGCTGGACGAGGTCGACGCGCCGCTGGACGATCCCAACACCGAGCGCTTCTGCGAGCTGGTGCGCCAGATGTCCGGCCAGACGCAGTTCCTCTTCATCACGCACAACAAGATCACCATGGAGCTCGCGAGCCAGCTGGTGGGCGTCACCATGCCGGAGCCGGGCGTGTCCAAGATCGTCGAGGTCGACATCGCCTCCGCGATGGAGCTCGCCCGCAAGCAGGCTGCGTGAGCGGAGTGATGCCGGCGAATGAGCTTTTAACGCAGATGAATGCAGATGTAGCGCAGATGAACGTACTGCAATACACGACATTCGAGGATATGTTCTCGGTCCGCCCATGACCAATCTCCACTACGCGCTGATTGCTTTCGGTGTCGCGCTGGTCGCCATCGTGGTGATCTACAACACGGTGCAGGAGCGGCGCGCGCGCGGTAAAGCGGAGAAGGCCTTCGGTGAAAGGCCGCCGGACGCGCTCTTCGACGAGCCGGCGGCGCGCCGCGAGCCCACCTTCGGTCCCACGGCCGCGTCGCCCGCGGCCGTGCCGCCGGCGAGGGTCCCGGCGCTCGACGAGACGATGCCGCCGAGGTTCGCCGCCGAGGATCTCGACGCTTCGGGCGCGCCGGCCGCGCAGGTCTCCAGCCGCATCGATACGGTGGCGGTGATCCTCGCCGACGATCCGGTGATGAGCGAGCAGCTGCGCCCGCTCCTGCAGGCGCTCGAGAGCCATCCCACCCCCACGCATGTCGAGGGCATCGTCGACGAGCAGTGGCATCCCATCGACACCTCGCCCAGGGCGAGCTGGCGCGAGCTGCGCGTGGGGATGCAGCTCGCGAGCCGCAAGGGCGCGGTCACCGAGGAGGAGATCGAGCGCTTCAACCGCACCATCGCGGACTTCGCGGCGGCGGTGAGCGCCGTGTCGCAGCGCGAGGCGCCGGCCACCGCCGCGGCGCGTGCGCGCGAGCTGGACACGTTCTGCGCGGACACCGACGTCGAGGTCGCGGTGAACGTGACCGGGCTGTACGGCGCCACTTTCGCCCTCGCGCGCGTGAAGGCGCTTGCCCTCGACAACGGCCTTTCCGAGACCGCGTCGGGCGATCTGGTGCGCTACACGCCCGATGGCCAGGCGGGCTTCGTGATCCGCAAGTTCGACGACGCGCACGCGAAGCACACCGCCACCTACTACACGGGGCTCACCTTCGCGCTCGACCTTCCCAACGTCTCGCAGGCGCCGGTCGTGCTGGCCGAGATGGTGAGGGTCGCCGAGACCTTCGCGCAGACGATGGGCGGGCAGCTGGTCGACGACAACAGGAAGCCGCTTACCGAAGCCGGCGTCGCCTCGATCCGCCGCTCCCTCGAGGGCATCGTGCAGAAGATGGAATCCCACGGGATTCCGGCCGGCGGCGCGCTGGCGCGGCGGCTGTACACCTAGCGTGGACCGGGGTCTGTCCCAAAAGGCCGAGAAGCTGCGCCGGGCGATCGAGCGCCACAACCGCCTCTACTACAACGAGGCCGCGCCCGAGATTTCCGACGCGGAGTACGACCGTCTCTTCCAGGAGCTGCTGAAGCTCGAGGGCGAGCACGCGGAGCTGCGCACGCCCGACTCGCCCACGCAGCGCGTGGGCTCGGCGCCGAGCGAGGGCTTCGCCGAGGCCGTGCATCGCGTCCCCATGCTCTCGCTCGGCAACGCGTTCGACGAGGAAGACGTCGCCGCCTTCGACCGGCGTTGCCGGGAGGCATTGGGCGAGGATGCGGTCGAATATTCCGCCGAGCTCAAGTTCGACGGCCTCGCCATCACGCTCGCGTACGAGGACGGCATCTTCGTGCAGGGCGCCACGCGCGGCGACGGCACCACGGGCGAGGACGTGACCGCCAACCTGCGCACCGTGCGCACCATTCCGCTGCGCCTCGAAGCGCGCCGCCCGCCGAAGCTCCTGGAGGTGCGCGGCGAGGTGCTGATGATGAGGAAGGATTTCGAGGCCATCAACAAGCGCGCCGTGGCGCTGGGCGAGAAGACGTTCGTGAATCCGCGCAACGCCGCCACCGGGGGACTGCGCCAGCTCGATCCCCGCCTCACCGCGCAGCGCCGCCTCTCGTTCTTCGCCTACGGTGTGGGCGCGCACCAGGGATTCGATCTGCCGCCCACGCATACCAAGCTCCTCGAGGCATTGGACGCGATGGGCTTCCCGGTGGCGAAGGATCGCCGCGCGGTGAAGGGCGTGGCGGGCCTTCTCGACTTCTACGCGAAAGTGGGCGAGAAGCGCGCCAAGCTTCCCTATGACATCGATGGCGTCGTCTACAAGGTGAACCGCTTCGCCGACCAGGAGAAGCTGGGCTACGTGTCGCGCGCTCCGCGCTGGGCGATCGCGCACAAGTTTCCCGCCGAGGAGGCAACGACCGAGCTCCTCGACATCGGAATCCAGGTAGGCCGCACCGGGGCCCTCACGCCGGTGGCGCGCCTGGCGCCCATCTTTGTCGGCGGCACCACGATCGTCAACGCCACGCTGCACAACGAGGACGAGGTGCGCAGGAAGGACGTCTGGCGTCGCGACACGGTGGTGGTGCGCCGCGCGGGCGACGTCATTCCGGAAGTCGCGCGCGTCGAGAAGAAGGGCCCGCGCGAGAAGAAGGACTGGTTCGCGATGCCCGCCAAGTGTCCCGAGTGCGGCTCGCAGGTCGAGCGCACCGAGGAGGGCGCCGTGGCGCGCTGCACCGGCGGGCTCATCTGCCCCGCGCAGAGGAAGCAGGCCCTGCTGCACTTCGCCTCGCGCCGCGCCATGGACATCGAGGGCATGGGCGACAAGTTGGTCGACCAGCTCGTCGACTCGGGCATCGTGCGCACGCCCGCGGATCTCTACAAGCTGGGCCTCGCCAAGTTGGCCGAGCTGGAGCGCATGGCCGAGAAGTCCGCCGCCAACGTGGTCGCCGCGATCGCGAAGAGCAAGGACACCACGCTCGCGCGCTTCATCTACGCGCTCGGCATTCGCAACGTGGGCGAGGTGACCGGCAAGGACCTCGCGCGCCACTTCGGCACGCTCGACGCGCTGATGGACGCATCGGTCGAGCAATTGCAGGAGGCCGAGGACGTGGGTCCCGTCGTGGCGGAGTCGATCGCGGCATTCTTCCGTGAACGCCACAACCGCGAGGTGATCGAGGAGCTGCGCGCGGCGGGAGTGCATTGGAAGGAAGGCGAGCCCCCGAAGAAGGCAGCCGCGGGGCCCTTCACGGGTAAGATCGTGGTCCTCACCGGAAGCCTCGGCGCCATGTCGCGCGACGCGGCCAAGGACAGGATCGAGGCGCTCGGCGGCAAGGTCACGGGATCGGTGTCGAAGAAGACCGACTACGTGGTCGCGGGGGACGAGGCGGGGTCGAAGCTCGACCGCGCCCGGGAGCTCGGCGTCGCGGTGCTCGACGAAGATGAATTCATGAAGCTACTGGGCGCATAAGAATGCAAAAAGTCACCAAGGCCGTCTTCCCCGTCGCGGGACTGGGCACGCGCTTCCTTCCCGCCACCAAGGCCTCTCCCAAGGAGATGCTGCCGATCGTCGACAAGCCGCTCATCCAGTACGCGGTGGAGGAGGCGGTCGCGGCGGGCATCACCGACCTCATCTTCATCACCGGGCGCGGCAAGCGTGCCATCGAGGACCATTTCGACAAGGCCTACGAGCTCGAGGCGGAGCTGCAGGCGCACGGCAAGAACAAGCTCCTGAAGGAAGTGCGCGGGCTCCTTCCCGACGGAGTGAGCTGCGCGTACGTGCGCCAGGCCGAGGCGCTGGGCCTGGGCCACGCGGTGCTTTGCGCGCGCCACCTGGTGGGCGACGAGCCTTTCGCGGTGATCCTCGCCGACGACCTCATCGACGCGCAGGTGCCGGTGATGAAGCAGATGTCGCAAGTGCACGCCAAGGGCGGCGGCAGCGTGATCGCGGTGCAGAACGTGGCGCGCGAGGACACGGCGAGCTACGGCATCGTGTCCGCGGAGAGGATCTCGCCCGGGCTCTCGCGCATCACCAACATGGTGGAGAAGCCCAAGCCGGAGGAGGCGCCCTCGACCCTCGGCGTGGTGGGGCGCTACATCCTGTCGCCGCGCATCTTCCATTTCCTCGCGAACCTGCGCCCCGGCGCGGGCCGCGAGATCCAGCTGACCGACGCCATCGGGCGACTGTTACGCGAGGAGAACGTGATGGCATATGAGTTCCAGGGCCAGCGCTACGACTGCGGCTCCAAGTTGGGCTACCTGCAGGCGACGGTGAATTTCGCGCTCAAGCACCCCGAGCTCGCCGAAGACTTCCGCGCCTTCCTCGGCACGCTCCAGGCCGGGAAGAAGCCATGAAGGGCAAGGAGCAGGCGATTCGCCTCCTCGAGGAGGCCGACGAGCTCGTCAGCGAGGGCGCGGTGCGCGAGGCGGTGGCGCGCATCGGCGCCGAGATCAGCGCGAAGCTGAAGGATGAATTCCCGGTGGTGCTCTCGGTGATGGGCGGGGCCGCGGTCTTCACCGGCCAGCTCCTGCCGCTCTTGCCCTTTCCGCTGGAGTTCGGCGCGATCGAGGTCACACGCTACAACAACGACATCCAGGGCCGCGAGATCACCTGGCGCCTGCCGCCGCGCGACAACGTGCGCGGCCGCGTGGTGCTGGTGGTCGACGACATCCTCGACGAGGGCATCACGCTCGCCGCCATCCGCATCCGGCTCCTCGAGCTGGGCGCCGCGAAAGTCTACAGCGCGGTCTTCTGCGACAAGGCCATCGGCCGCGAGAAGCCCGTCGTCGCCGACTTCGTCGGCGTCACCGTTCCGAACCGCTATGTTTTTGGTTTCGGCATGGACGCCTACGGGCTGTGGCGAAACCTCCCGGCCATCTATGCCTTAAAGGACTAGGGCTTTCAACGCAGATGAACGCAGATAAAAGCGCGCAGGTGAACGTACCTCAACACCATGATGGCCCCATGGCTTCGACGATCGATCACCTGCATCGGGGTATGTTCATCTGCGCTACATCTGCGTTCATCTGCGTTTCCAAAGCCCTTTGCCGGCATCACTCCAAGACATGATTGCAGTAATAGGCGGAAGCGGCCTCACGCAGCTCGCGAACCTCGAGATCACGCGCCGCAAGATCGTGAGGACCCCGTTCGGCGAACCGTCGGGCCCGCTGACCTTCGGGCGCATCGGCGACAAGGAGGTGGTCTTCCTCGCGCGCCACGGCTACGGCCATACGCTCGCGCCGCACGAGATCAACTACCGCGCCAACCTCTGGGCGATCCACGCGCAGGAGGTGACGCGCGTGATCTCGGTGTGCACCGTGGGCGGCATCGCGCCCGCGCTGGGCGCCGGCGTGATCGCGCTTCCCGACCAGATCATCGACTACACTTGGGGGCGGCCTTCGACCTATTTCGAGGGCGCCGAGCAGCCCGTGACGCACATCGATTTCACCTACCCGTACGACGAGGAGACGCGCCAGATGGCGATTGCCGCGGCGCGCGACGCGGGTGTGGCGATCGTCGCCGGCGGCACCTATGCCGCGACGCAAGGGCCGCGCCTCGAGACCAAGGCCGAGATCGACCGCCTCGAGCGCGACGGCGCGACCATGGTCGGCATGACCGGCATGCCCGAGGCCGCGCTCGCGCGCGAGCTGGGCTTGAAGTACGCCGCGCTCGCGGTGGTGGTGAATCCCGCCGCGGGCCGCGGCGCCAGCGCGCGCGCGGTGTCGCTCGACGACATCGCGCGCGTCATCGAGGAGACCATGGGCGGAATCCGGTTGATCGTGGCCAAGCTGGTGGAACGCCATGCCGGTGCGTGAGGTGCTGCGCATGGGGCACCCGGTGCTGCGCGAGCGCGCGAAGCCCGTGGAGAATTTCGGCACGCCGGAGCTGCGCGCGCTCCTCGAGGACATGAAGGAGACGATGGCCGCCAAGAACGGCGCCGGGCTCGCCGCGCCGCAGATCGGCGTGGGCCAGCGCCTCGTCATCTTCGGCGTGGACCACAACCCGCGCTACCCCGACGCCGAGCCCGTGCCCTTCACGGTGCTGGTGAATCCCAAGCTCGTCATGCTCACGCGCGAGGTCGAGGAGGACTGGGAGGGGTGCCTCTCGGTGCCCGGCATGCGCGGCGTGGTGCCGCGCTACACGAAGCTGCGCTACTCGGGCTTCGACATCGAGGGCAATGCCTTCGAGCGCGTCGCCGAGGGCTTCCACGCGCGCGTGGTGCAGCACGAATGCGATCATCTCGACGGCATCCTGTACCCGCAGCGCATGACCGACCTTTCGCGCTTCGGCTTCAACGAAGAGCTCTTCCCCGACGAGGAGATTTCCGATGAGTGAGATCGAGCACGACGCCGGGCGCCCGGTGGACACTTCCACGGCGCAGATCCTCTACGTGATGCACGGCATCTCGCCCTTCACGCTGTGGACGCTGTCGATCGTCGCGGTGATCATCGGCGCGCTCGCGCGCGACAAGGTGCGCGGCACGTGGGTCGAGTCGCACTATTCGTGGCTCGCGCGCACTTTCTTCTGGGGCCTCCTGTGGTTCGTGATCGCGTCGTTCGTGTTCGCGATCACGGTGGTCGGGCTTTTCCTGCTGTTCATCCCGTGGGGCATCCTCACCATCTGGTACCTCTACCGCGTGATCCGCGGGTGGCTGCGGCTGAACGACCACAAGCCGGCGCCATAGA
>WNFL01163237.1_pt2 | contig 20241 bp, 23 predicted proteins | sample 5400361 | NCBI WGS metagenome assembly WNFL01 (sample SAMN13153351, study PRJNA577476) | soil metagenome | isolation source: 40 cm soil on Douglas fir-dominated hillslope | place: USA:California | collected 2013-09-17
CTAATCTATATGGACTTTTTGCAACAGATCCAACCTGGGCTTTGATTCGTAGTAGTTTTTGATTCCATGCAATTATTTCTTCAGATAGCTTAAGGTGTAGTAAATCTTTTTTCCCTGCCAAATCTTCTATAGTTTTCATTTCATAATGTGGATGTGGTTTTTCCATACACGAGTATTATTGTCCTCCATATTCTATTTTGCAATATGGTAGGGAAATGCATAGTAATTGGAAGTTTGGTATTATTAATATTGGATGAATTTAGAACAGTCTCGTCATTGCGAATTCGCCCGCTGGAGAAGAGGCAATCTTCTTGTTGTCATTCCGAACTTGATTCGGAATCTATCTCAGAAGATCCTGAAATAAATTCAGGATGACATATAATTAAATCATGAATCAGAACGCAAGCAATAAGAAATCAATAAGTAAAAAGTCAAAATATAAAAATAAAAAGTGGACCTTATTAATTATTGGGGTAGGGGTCTTTCTGCTATTCATTTTTTTCTCTTTTTTAGTCCATAAAAACCTTTTTAATGGCTTTGACTTTGACATGACAGTCAGACTTCAGGACCATCTCTCACGCCACTTTGATAATCCTTTTTCTTTCATAAGTTTTATTGGAACAGTAGAAATTGCGAGTCTATTTTTACTTGCAGTGCTTATTATAAGAAGAAAATTGAGTGGAATTGTTGTTCTTTTATTTTTTGGAATTTTACACATCATCGAGATCTATGGGAAGACATTTGTGAACCACTTACCACCTCCACATTTCCTTTTAAGGTCCCAGTCTGTTAGTGACTTTCCTATGTTTTATGTTAGAGCAACTAATTCATATCCATCAGGTCATAGTGCCCGCGCTTTTTTCATCACAGCACTTCTGGGATTTCTTATTGCAAGAAATAAAAGACTTTCAGGGAATCAAAAAATTATTTTGTATAGTTGTTTGGTAATTTATGACCTAACTATGGTAATTAGTAGAGTCTACTTAGGTGAACACTGGACTTCAGACGTAATAGGGGGTTCTCTCCTAGGTCTCTCCCTTGCCATTTTCACTACAATTTTTATTTAAATCCCCCTCTAATACCAGATATTAAGGAGCCTAGTCTAGACTTTTTAGGGTTATCTGCTTCAAGGATATAGTGAGCCAATTGCCTAACATTCTCAGCATTTGTAATTCCTGCTTCCTCCTCATATTCCTGGTCATGTTTAAGGTAGTTTTCTAATCGTGTTCTATGTGATTCCCAGTGAATTTTTGTTAATAAGTCTTCTCTATTTATATCTGGATCAATCCTTTCATCTTTTGGATAAGGACTTCCTGGTCCCCAGGAGACCCAACCTAAAAATTTAGCAGCCTCTTGTAATTCCTCAAGAGTTTTAAATCTTTTCAGAGTAATTCTTATCATTCTTCTGGCATGATTTTCAAGGTCACGCTTTTTTCTTTCTGGAGCCTTTTCTCTCCAAGCACGTATTCTATTTGTTGCCAATGTCCCTCCTAATCCGACTATGGTAACACCCAGTACTTCTTCAAAGGTCTTTAATAACTGTTCTCTTTCTTGCTCTTTTTTTAGATGGTCCAATTGTTCATGTGTCCAGGCCTGATCTAGCTTAAATTCATTTTTTGCTTCATTAGCTAAAGCTGTTTTTAATTGTTGGGTATTAGCATCATCGGTAAATCCTCCGTGCGGCGTAGCATCAGCTACCACCGCTCGACTATCTATTGCAAAATCATGGCCATATAAACTATCTAAATAATGGCCTCCGTTTGCCCCTACGGGAGATGAGGGTTCTAAAATATATCCAGTCGTCATATTGATAAAACCAATATCATCTTCACTTTGGCCATCTATCAACGTTGATAAAAGTGTAAATTCTCCGTTAGCAATATTGCAGCTTTGTCCTGGAAGTTGGCTTGCTATATTGGCAAAATCTTCTGGGCTCCCATTAGCTTTATTAAGTTTATCTCTATTTCTTAAGTCGACTGAATATTTTTGACCTCTTATAACAAGAAGAAGCATGGCACGAGGATATGTGGAACCTGAGGTGGGATTATATAGGCTCAGTAAATTGGAATTTAGCTTTGCTGGATCAATTTTATTTACCTTTTGGGATGCATGGACACTAATTTTTGGGTCAAAAGAAGGAATTAGTGATTCCCGTACTATTAAATTTCCAATATTATCCAAAGGATTATGAGAAATAGCAACCTCAATAGTCCCATCTTCAAGCCTGTAGACTGTATATGATGAAGGATCAAGAAGATTTCCTTTAAGGTCTGTTATTTGAAGGGCACCTAGAGTTGTCCGTTCTTTTAAAGGCAATTTAAAATCGGCTTTTCCGAGAAGGTCAAGAGAAATATCCTTTGTAAGGTCAAGATGGGGAGTAGTTTCAGGAATAGATGTTACTAATTCTGCATTATTTAATACTGTTGCGTTGTCTCGACTAAGATCAGCAACCCACGCACCATTTTTAAATTCATGATATGTAGACGTCATATAATACCCTCTGGATATTGCGCCGCCATATGAATCTATCCTCCAATCAGGGTGGGATACTGGAAGAGTCTCTATAGAATTAGCCCCTATACCTTTAGTGTTATCAGAACTTGTGTGGGAAATAAATGGAATATTTACATTTATTGGACCAAATCGATTATATGCCTCAAGTCCTGTGGCTCCAGCTTTAAATGCACCTACATATAAAAGATTTAGTAAAAGAGATTTACCAAATTTTTTTAGAACAGGGACTTTACCCATCTGCTTTACAAGTCTTTGGGTATCATGTAGCGATACGTGTCGTTCTGAAAGATTTTTCATTATTGTTGCTGAGTCAGGCATAGAGGAATTACCTATTTCTTCCACGATATTTGGGTCACTAAGCATTTTTGACAAATAAAATGCTAAAAGCATTGGTCTGTATTTATCAGGCTTTGCAAGGATTTCATCTAAAGATAGATCAACAAGACCAAGGGGGGATTTACCATCAGTAAAAGAAATTCTGATTAATTTTTTCCTTTTGGTTGGTCCTTTCTCTGTCTCTACGTCTACTTCAATTATTTTCATAATAGGGTGATGATTTGACTTTGTTGCAAGTCGGAAAACCTTATCCTTTGATGTATCGGAAAAAGTATTGTGCAAAATTTGCGCCTCACCCCAAAACATACTATCAAGTTGTTTTACTAGTCCATGTGCGGCCGCCAGCCTTTCATCTCTTTGGGTTATTTTAGGTAGAGCTGTTATACCTGCAATAATATCTTGGCTAAGGTGTTTTCCATGTACGCTCTCTTCAAATGAAGTAAGTGCTTGGTGCAATATTTCTCTTTGGTCAAAATGAAGTCCTTCAAAGTCTTCTCGCGTCAAAAAAACTGCTTGTCTTTTTGGGTCGTTAACTTCTACTTTTTTGCCTTCAAGAATCCTACCTCTTTCTATAGTTGAGGTATTACTTAGGGCAGTATTAGTGCGCCCTGCTTCTTCATTGCCAACGTTAATAATAATTGCTTTATAATCTTTCCCGGAAATTTTGGTCCGAATATCATCCATAATAAAGCTGTATGTTTCAGACATTGTATGTAGTTGTTCAGAGGTAGGTTCTGCGCCACCTGGAAGAGTGAAGTCAGGCAGATTTAGATAATAAAAATTGTCACCACTTTTCAGAGAGAATCCTTCAACTGTTATTCCCTTTCCTTTATAAACACCTCTTTCTGCGCTATAGTGTAATTCTCTGTTTTCAAAGCTATGTTGTTTAACATTCCATCTTATATCAGGTCCTAAAAATATCCCCCTAAGAATTGTCTCTGTAGCGTAAATACCTTCAGTTGCCGTAAGGAATGAGGGAAATGCCGAATTCGCTGCCGTAGAAAGGAGAAAATCCAGTCCAATTGCAGGTGCAGTAGTCAGAGTCTGGGTTCTTAACGGATTTATTTTTGCCAAGGCATCTACGGCATCAGTTTTAAGAGGGGTGTCAAGCTTTGGTCTTTCCACTTTAGGAGGATTTGTAACATTGGGTGGTGATTCGGCTTCCATAATATCTCAATGCATCATAGCAAAAATCAAATGACTTGTGAAATGAATTTTTTACCTCTTGACATGGTAATGGTCAAAGTATAAGATCTTCATCAATGTCAGGAGAAGTAATACCACAATTACCAAGGTCAGAATCTCCGCAAGCGGAAGCTGCATATGGTGATTATCTACGCGTTGTAGGATTTGTACTAGGGAATCATCTGGGATTATTTGACACTCAACTCAGAAATATTGCAGGGAAAGTTTATGATATCCATGAAGTTCCCGTTGAAGCAGATTTAGTTGATGTTGTAAGTCCATTATACAGATCCAGTTCAGAATCTGAATCCTCTTCAGACCTCCAAAAATACTCAGGGATATCTGCAAGAAGAGCCCAAGGTTTTCACTTCGAGGAGTTTAGGGGAGGAAAATTAGCCGAAGATGTCAGAGTAGAGCAATTTGACCCGTTGCGTACAGATGAAACCACTGAAATTGTCTTACAAACAATTCGTGAAGGAAGAAGAACGTCAGCGGAAGTAGGTACATTACAAGCGGAGAATCATACAAGCCATTTGCCAGTAAGACGTCCGTCAGCTTTACTTGATACGCCAATAGTTTCAGCACAAAAACTTGTGCAAGTTAATGAAGAATTAGATGAGTTAAATAGAATTATAGATGGAGGTTCAGCAGAGCCTCCTACAGATGTACCTGTTACTAAAAGAGAAACTAACCGCGGGGGACATTATGCACGTGGATTAAGAGAAGAAGAAGCAGAGAGCATTTTACCTGCTATCAATGAAGTTATTGCATCTGGCAATATAACTGAAAAATATCTTATTTTTCTTGAAGCAGCTCGAGACGAAATACAAGCACATGGCATAAAAGGTAGGTATGATGAAAAAACTATAAAACACATTCCAGCTGATCTTAGGTCTTTGGTCGCATTCTCCAAAGGACAAGCAACAGCATCAATTGGTGAGCCAGAGAAGAAGACCGGAGCAGCAATCTCTCTTCGCATTGACACAGCAATTAAAACCACAGCTTCCGCCAGATCTTCAGGGGGAGTTCGCAGGCCACATTAGGCCAAGCGATATTTTGACACTTGCCTCTAGAGAAAAAAAAAGACAGAGGTCCCCATCCACAGAGCGCATTAGCTAATAGATCCACAATTACAGAATACGCCCCACCTGTTTCAGAACTCTATATGGGTGCAGTTGCAAGTGGTTCTACGGATTTTCCTAGATCTGAAAAAGTTTCAGCTCCTCCTAATGGAGCTCTAAGACACATTGACGGATTAAATATTAGAAACATAAGAGAGTTAAGGGAAGATTATGAAAGTGAGTTTGAGCCTTCAAATCCAGCAAGACTTCTGGAAGATATTCTAATTGGAGGAATGAGTGGAGTTATTGTGTTTTCTGCTCCTAGCTTTATGCGCCCAGATGAACCCGATAAAAAACTACTTCGTATAGAAGCTATGTACGCTGGGTCAGATTTAGAGAACTTACTGAAAAGAGATATCAAGGAAGAGATTAGACATTCATTATCTTCTCAAGTTGAACAAGCCAACTCAGGTATACATAGATTAGTTGTTGTAGCAAATAAGCTCCCTGTATTGCATGCAAGACTTCAGGGGGGAAAAAGTGTCGTGGTTGTATCAGGAGATCTTGCTGAGTTTCAGACACAAAATGATGGCCCAATGGTTAACTCAGGTTCTAGTAAGCTTTTTGAAAGCTTGATGGATGTAGCACTTACGGATCATGCTCTAAGAAAAGGTGAACCTGCTAAGACTGCTCGGGAAATAGTTAGAGCTATAAAAGGCAGGACTACCATGAGGCGTTCTGGGCAATTTACAGAATCAGACTCAGGTCACACAGAAATCGAAAAAAAAAGGGCGTAGTACTACATATGAGGATATACGTAAAATTGGAAAAGTATTTTGGGATGATGCAATAAGTCTTGGAATATTAAGTGATCTTGATATTCCTCAAGAGGTAATGACCAGTATGTATTTATATTATGAGGAGGATGGAGATAGACCCTCAGAGGAAATACTTGCTAAATTTCAAACCGCGGTAATGCATGAATCCTTAAGTCTTGCACCAAATGATAATTTCTTAAAAATATTAGCGAATTTACAGTCCATATATACATCAGAAGCAAGTTGAAAGTATAGTGATTTATATTCCCAATAATTCTGAGACTTTGACAAATTGAAAACCTTTTTGCTTGAGAGCATCTAGAATAGTAGGGAGCGCATCACCTGTTTTGGGAGAAGTAGGGGAGCCGTTAAGATGCAAGATGATAATTGATCCATTCTGTGTGTTATTTATTACGCGCCTTGCTATAGAATCTGCGTCATTATTAAATCCATCACTTCCATCTACATCCCAGTGCACTATGATGTCATTTGTCTGTTTTATAAGCGCAACATCCTGCGGTGAATAACATCCACCGGGAAATCTAAATAGCTGATTATCTACGCCGTGCTCTCTTAACAGCTTTTCAGTGGCACCTATATCTTCAATGCGTAGGGCTTCAGGAAGCTCCGGCAAATCATAACAGTATCCATGAAAAGAGGAGTCAGAGTAAGAATGACTTCCCAGCTCAAAAAGGGGATTTTGAGAAAGCTCATCAGTCACCTTAGGATAAAGTGTTATCCACATACCGGTTAAGAAAAAAGTGGCAGGGGTATTAGTCTTTTCCAAAGTATCTACAATTCGTCTGTCAAAAGATGTGGTTTTTTTATCAACAACTTGCGACTTCATGTAATCCGTCATCTCTGCGTCAAAAGTGATTGCGATTTGTTTTTTATCTCTATGTCCATGAAAGACGATGCCTGTACTCTCAAGTTCATTTAAAGTGTTTTTACCTACCTCTTTGTAATCTAAATGGTCTTTGGAAAATGCTTGGTTGGTTAGAAAATGAGAAGTAATAGCATAAGTAATAATTGATGAAATAATGCAAGAAACAACGAAAAATCCCAGAATTAGTGGCCTAATGGCTACCTTTTTATTATTCAGCTTTTTTGAAGACTTAATCATTGAAAGGGGCAGATATTAGGCAGGGGGTTTAAGCTGTTGAGTATAAAGAAGTCAGTATAAAGTATTAAGGGAATCCAAGTCCTTTATACTTTATACTAAAACCTAGATACTAACTTGCGTAGCATAATCTCAGGGCTTCAAAAAAGCAAGTACTTCCTTTCTTGTATCCTGTTTTTTAGCTATAATAAAAAAAGATGAAGAAAATTCTGGGGTTATTTGTAGCTTGGAGAGGTTTGGATTTACTAATTGCCTACATTGCCAAGCTTCTTGATAAAAGCCATGACAAATTTCCCATGATAGATTTACTGGATAAAGTTCGTAATGCACCTCCTTTCCTACGTGCTTTTGCCAACTTTGACGGAATCCACTATATACATATCGCAAGATATGGGTACAATACATATGAACAAGCATTTTTCCCACTATTTCCACTTCTTATCCATTTTCTTCAACCCATCTCAGGTGGTAGATATTTCTGGACAGGTTTTGTTATTTCCAATCTGTGTTTTCTAGGAGGACTTATTTTTTGGCAAAAATATCTTCTAATAATTGGGGTAGGGAAGAAAACTACTTTTTGGTCAATTCTTTTTTTATTAGTTTTCCCAACTTCATTTTTCTTTGGAAGCGTCTATCCTAGCGGGTTATTCCTACTCATTTTTACAGCTGCGCTTTACTTTCTTGAGAAAAGAAATTTCTTACTTGCATCCATATTTTCCTTTTTTGCGCCACTTGAGCGCCTGATAGGTCTTTTTATAATAATCCCTTCAATGTTCAAGGTAATTGAAGAGGGGAAGATATATACCATCAAGCGATTTTTCCGCTATTTTCTAACTAAACCCTCAGCAGTCTTGCTTTTTATAGCACCTATTCTTGGTCTTGGTTGCTATATGCTGTATTTATATAGAACAATAGGTGATCCACTCTTTTTCTATTCTGCGCAGCCTGCTTTTGGTGCCAATAGATCAACTCATATTATTTTACTTCCCCAAGTTTTCTTTAGATATATAAAGATATTTCTAACCGCAAGACATGACGTAATCTATTTTGTTTCTTGGATAGAATTTGCAATTTTTAATCTTGTTTTTTGGGTATTAATATATGAGCTTTACACTTTATTAAAGACGAAGAAAGGTGAGCATTTTCTAAGCCGCCTGGGACTTAATCTTTTTTCACTCACAAATATTATTTTGCCTACACTGACCGGGACGCTTTCCTCAATTCCACGTTATGCTTTTGTATCTTTGTCTTTTTTTATTGTGATAGGGGAGATAAAGAATATTTTCATCAGACTATTCCTCTTAGTCCTTTTTGCTATATTCCATATAATCATTCTCACTCTTTTTATCCAGGGGAATTTTGTGGGTTAAGGTTCACCACGATAACTTATTTGAATAGGACCTATTCGACGAGGGTCAATATTTTCCCTGTAATTTAAGCCAGCTTCTTCTCTCTCTTCAAATGGAATAACACTCACTACAATTTTTTGCACCAAAGATTCTTCAACTCTAAGCCATGTAAAGTCTTGATCAGGATGATAAAACTCAACAGCCAGAACAGTACCCCGTCTTAATGTGTTATAAAGAGACTGGCTCCATCATCCCTCCAAAAACTATATTATATGTTCTGAGGCTTGACGGGTGGTAGTCCACAGCGAAGGGGTCTCTTGCTCGCTCGGCGAGATTAGGAAATTTAATGACCGGTAATGGTTCTCCTTTAGAATTAAATGGTAATGCGTTTCCTTCTGGACTAAATGCCATTTGAGTATTCTACTATATCAGACTACAAGATTCAACTATAAGCATTCGAACTCAATTAACCAGTAACTTTCTTCAGAAATGGGATCTTACTCAAAATAAAGGCCAAAGAAAATGAAATAAAAGCTGTAAGTGCAAAAAATAGGGGATCAAACCAAATCTGTTGAGTAACGTTTGAGTGAGTTGCGAAAAACACATTTTTTCCTACAATATACCAAATTACCTCAAGAGAGATTACATGTACAAAAAATACAACGTAAGAAAGCTTAGCCAGTGATTTGGCAAAGGGGAAGTGCGAAATATTTTGAGTAAGTAAATAATAAAGCAGACCTCCAAGTGTAATTGTGTAAAACAGAATGCTTGGCCTCCATTGTGAGTAAAATGAGAGATAGTTATGAGTTATTAGGTATCCATTATATCCTTCAAAAAAAACATAACCAACCAGTACTGCAACTAATATCAGTAATACATATTTCAACTTTGACATAATTGTCATTAGCCTTTGCTCATGATGTGACGCAACGCTTCCTAGAATAAATACATAAAAATTAAGTAAGGCAATGCTTAGTGGATAAAAAAATGGCAATGGATGTATATAGTAAGTGTAATAAAGGAACGTGATTTGTAATATGCCCAGGATAATCATTGGTATAGCATGAGTTATTACTTTGTAATATGCATGAAAAAAAGGAAATAGCATATAAAAAACAAGCAGAGTTGGAATAAAGTACAGTTGGTAAGAAGCGCTTCCGGTTATAAGTGCTCCTAAGAAATCATCAGAGTCTTTATATACAAAGAAAAAATAAATAGCACTCCAAAATACATATGGAATAAATATTTTGCTTAGTCTTTTCTTCAAATAGGATAAATAGCTTGCGTGATATGGGTAATTTAATTCAAGTACAAAACCTGAAAGGAGAAAAAATAGAGGTACTCCAAAACGTGAAGCTTGGTTGAGAAAAAGTGTTAAAGGGACTTTTTGGAGATCAAATGAAGATGCTTCAAGAGTCCTGGTAGTTGTATGAATACAAATGACAGCTAAAATTGCAATGACTTTGAGAATGTCAATTGTAGCGTTATATACTTTTTGATTTAGTTCCGTCATCTGCAAATTTTATCAGTCTGGCGTTGAAAAAGAAATACAGCAAGAATTAAAGGGGAGTCTATGCAGCCTGAAATCCCTTTAAGTTTTCTTCTAATACTTCTTGTGCACTGCGAAGCTACATGTACTTAGGCACAAATTTGCACTTGATATATACCGAATTTCGGTCTATACTGAATTTCAGTATGAATACTGTCAGGTACATTAAATCATTTAGCAAAGGGCAAATTACTATCCCAAAAGAATTTAGGGAATTTTTTGGGATCGGGGATGAATTTTGGTTGAAACTACAAATTAATGATGGAAAACTTATTGCAGAGCCAGTTGAAAAAAAAGGTTCAGAAAAAGAAAAAGCCGCGTATAGGAAAAAGTTACTTGCCATAAAAGCAGATTGGTTTGATGAAAATGACTATAAAGCAATCAGGAAAGAAAATGAAGATCGCCTTAAAGAATACGGAATATGACAACCATTCTTATTGATACGTCAATCATTATTGATTATCTTCGTACAAAAGTAGATAAAGAAAACTCCAAGCTATTTAAATTAACAGAAGGCAATTCTGAGCTTGCAATCTCCCTTATAACCTATTCAGAACTTTATAGCGGTAGAAGTGTATGGGAGCATGAACACGCCAGGTCTGAACTGGAGGATTTATTTTCTTATTTTCAGATAATGCCATTTGAAAAAGACACTGCTAGGAAGGCTGGAGAAATTCGAGCTAAATTTAAAATAAATCTCTTAGATGCAATAATTGGAGCTACCGCAATTCTACACAATTTGCCTCTCGCCACACTAAATATAAAAGACTTTAAGCAAATAGAAGGAATAGAAATTTTCTCTTTCTCTAAGCTTTAGTATTCATAATTTTCTTCTATATTTACATTTCCTCCAGCTGAAAGCAAAACTTGGGGAATGTTAGGAATCAGGTGATCTAACGACAACTTTTATTTTCTCAATATCTTTTGCCATTTGGTCTTTTAATGCTTCAACAGAAGGCAGCTCAATTAGGCCCCGAATCTTTTTTACAAGCGAGAAAGAGATTTCTTCACCATAAATTTCTTGCTCAAAGTTTATAAGGAAAATCTCAAGGACTCTTTTGGTCTCATTAAATACTTGTCTTGGACCTAAATATAGAGCTCCTGTATATGTATTGCCTTTATAAGTTACTAATGAGGCGTAAACTCCTTTTTCCTGATCTTCAGGTAAAATGTGAGGATCTAAATTGATTGTAGGAAAACCAATAGTTCTTCCTCTCTTGTGTCCATCTAATACTTGTCCTACATACCATCTCATAAGAACATGATATCAGATATATACTTACTACAATTTAACTGGAGATGTTTGTAAAAGTTGCTCTGCAGTAAATTGAGGTTGTCTATATCGAGGCATCTCTCTTTCTCTTTGTAAAACTTCAAATGCTTCATAGGAAACCACATTTGCATTTGGACAATGTGACTTTGTCCATGCAATCATACTATCTTTATGGGCAAAATCTACATAGATTGTTGATACAGCATCTAATGGAATCTCAGGACCTAGTTGAATGCCCTCGCCTGTCATATCAGATAATTCTACTTGAGAAAGAGTTATTGGAGATTTTATTTTTGTTAGATGCGCTTGTTGTCTTGCAATGGATATTCCAAAGGTAACATGGAATTCATCAAACCACCGTGATAAAGCATAACCTCTTTTAGGATGTCTTGCAGCAAAGACACTTATTAACTCCTTTCTTGCTCCTGGATTAATTTGGTCTATATTATAGGTAAGGTATTCACCAACTATTGGTTCTTCACCTCTCTGAGATGCCATGCGAGATGCAAGAATCGCTTGCTGCGATGCAATACCACGCAGAGAGGCTGAGCCTGTTGAATGATACACCTCGGCTTCTGTTAATTCGTTTCTCTTTTCAATGACTTCGCGAAGCACCGCGGTATCAACATAATCTCTTTCATGTGGTGAAGATAGGTATTGGGGTAGTTCCACCCATTCACCACCTGTATTATATGTACCAAACTCGTTTCTTGATCTTGAAGATGGATCGTCAACAGTTAATATCCTTTGGTCATGTACATTAGTATATATAAAGCGATCGAGTATTTGAGCTAGATTCACTTGTGTAGTAGAGGAAGTAGCGTGCATATACGTTGCGAGAAACGTCTCAAATGAATCTAATGTATGAGCAAACTTTGCTAAAGTATGACTTGGAGGCAAAGACCTTGATGCCTGCCAACATTGATAAATAAAGTCAAGAGAAGGCAACATTTTATCTTCTAAGTTGTAAGAAGTTTGAGCGTATTCTTTAAGTGCACTTGACGCTTTTCTTAGATGCTCTGGTAAACTTGAAACAGAAATATCCTCTCGTAATGCAAGATTATCAAGCGTTAGTGGAAGTCGTGGTGTAACGTTTTGAACTAAAAAAGTTTTTGATGCATCTGTTTCTTTATGTTGAATTGGTTGAAGATCGCCGGAGCTATCCATGTAACGATAATACTAGAGAATTATGGGTACGTAAAGGGGAGTAGGTTACAATTATTTAACTATATTAATCGCGCAAGGTAACGGGTTTTCTAATGCGGGGATAGTCTACTCTTTGTGCAATCCAAATATATCTATCTCCAATTTGTAGGCTTGGCTTGCCTTCTTGTAATACCTGAAATCCAGGATTAGTTTTTAGAGCATTATTAATCAACGGGATTTCGTCTTCTTCAATTGCAGTTGCAATAAGTAAAGAACCTCTAGCTGATAGGGCAACTGCCGATTTGAATAGTAAACTTGGTAATTCCGTATCTTCAATCGTAGGTCCTATTCCTAGAATGCTTATGATATTTGCAGAAGGTACAGTACGGCGGAGATTTGCTGCATCACTTTGGACAATGCTGACATTCTGACCAAACTCTTCAAAAGGATAAATCTTTGATAAATCATCCCATGTACGATTTGTAAATTGTACTGAGGTTATGTTTAAATCAGAAGCCCTTATTAAGGAATGGGGGAATAGTGTTTTTATGGCAGCAACATCCGAAGGAGCATTCCATCCAGATGCTACAAGTTCAAAAACTAGTGCCCGCGCATTCACAGAATGGGTTTTTAGAATAAGTGGAAGCAAATAATTTTTGTAAAGCGTAAAGTATTGACTTAATGGACCCAAAAGTCTTGCATAAGGAGTATCTTTTAGAGCCAACTGTAGATTAGCAAAACGTTCATCTATTTCAGTCTCCAGCAGTGTTGGAAGAGGTGTGATTGGAAATTCATTTATAGCAGTATGTGCTTCTGACCCAGGTGCTTGTGGCCCAAGTTTTGCAAATAGTTTTCTAAATTCCGGCATCTCGCAATTATACACGACCTATAATAATTGTGCAATTTATTGAGTGATCTGTAGTTTACCATCCAACCTCAGAATAAATGATGCCCTTTAAAGAGTTTTCTATTGCAGTCTTTATGTATGGAATTATATTGGATGGCAAGTTGTCAAGCGGGAACCATGACAAATCACTACACTTTTCATGTTCTGCATTCAGCGGAGTGCCTTCATATCTTGAAACCTCGAAGAAAAAGTCTACACGCGTGTCTTCTTCTTTTCTGTGCATTGTATGCACTAGCATTAAATCATCAACATTAATGTCTATTCCAATTTCTTCTTTAATTTCCCTTTTAAGACCTTCTCTAATTGTTTCGTTGTCTTCTAAGTGACCAGCAGGAAGGCCATATTTCCCATCTTCATAACCTGTGTTTTGTCTTTTCAGCAAAAGGACTTTATTATCTCTAATTAAAATTAGGTAAATTGATGTAATTTGCTTAAACCGTTCCATGTGAAGTTATTGTAACATAGCTCTTTTACTTAGTGTACTTGACATACGTATTACGTATGATATAATGCCTTTATGCAAAGAATTAGTGTACATATTTCTGATGAAACAAAACAAAGGATTGATTTAGCAGCCAAAGCTAAAAATAAAGTTGAGGCTGAGTTAATCCGAGAGGCAATAGACGCTGGTCTTAAAATTATTTATCCAAAATCTAGCTCTGCTACCAATTTATTAAAACTTGCTAAGCTAGCAGAGCAATTACCAGACCAACCAGGTTCTCCTAAGGATATTTCCAAGAATCATGATTACTATGCTTGGGGAGGCAAGAAAAGTGAGTAAAACAGTTGTAGGTGATGCAGACTCTTTAATTGCTTTGTCATATAAAGATGACCCAAGTCATCTAAATGCTAAAAAAATAATTGAACAATTAACTTCTAAGAAATTTGAAATAATATATCCCAATACAGCTATACTAGAAGCAATTACAGCACTTAAAAGAGGTTTAGATTTACCTAACGAAGCACATTTAATAAATAAACAATATCAGACTGGAAATTTTATGGTAAAATTTGTTGATCAGAATATTCAACTACGTGCTAGTCAAAGATTTGAAAAAACTGTGTCTAAGAAAAATACTATATTTGATGCAGTTGTCGCGGAAGTGGCAGTAGAGTTAAAAGCAGAATATATTTTTTCGTTTGATAAATGGTATCTTAAAGAAGGTTTTCAACTGGCTCCTGAAAACTAAGTCCCTTGTCCTGAGTCTAATAACATTCCTTCTTAGCATGTTAAAATTTAACTATGACAAAATATATTCTTAATTCAGGAGGGATAAGAAGTAGCAAAGAAAAGGCAAATGAGACATAATGTATAATTTATGCTTAAGCATGATTAGAAAACAAGATAAGTTATCCCAAGCTACAGATATTCTCAAAAAAAATCAATTTAGCACAACTTCCCCAGATGGTAAGCAATATATTGGTATTTCTCCCTCTAGTGAATATTATTATCATGCTTGGTTTTGGGACACGGTATTCCACGCGATGGCACTTGTTCATACAAATCCACTATTAGCATTGGAGAATATAAAATTTCTAACAGATTCCCAATGGGAAAATGGTCATATTGGCCATATTATTTATCGCTTTGAAGAAATGCCATATTTTCCAGGTAAAACAATTTGGAAAACAGAGGGAAAGTCCAAAAGTGGCATAACATCTTCTGGTATCATTCAGCCTCCTATTCTGGCAATAGGAGTGAGATATTTATACGAGCATTCGCATGACCCAGTCTATAGAAAGAAAGTAATTTCAACACTTCTCCCTGCGGTAGAAAAATATCATACTTACTTAAAAAACACACATGACCCTGAAGATAGTGGGCTCATAAGTATTTTTCATCCTTGGTCTTCAGGAAGTGACAATGCAATTATTTTTGATAGATCCATGCAATCAATTGTCCTCTCAGATATCCCCAAAAGCGTATATGAAACAGTTACGAAAAATAGAGTAGATAATAAAGTGGGGAATAGGCAGACTAGGCCACTCCAGGAGGATTACTACAGATTTCTTTACCTTGTTGATCAAGGCAACAAAATGGGGTGGAATTATAAAAAGATCAATAAGAATTTCCCATTCGCTGTTAAAGATGTCTCTGTTAATTCTCTTTGGTGTTATGCAAATGAAGAATTAGGCAGGCTCTTAGTATCTATTGGCCGGGAAAAAGATGCCCAAATATACTTTAACTTAGCCAAGCAGACAAGAAACGCACTTCAGGACTGCTGGGATAAAGAAAAAGGTGGCTTTACTAATATTAATGTAATAAGTGGAAAATGGACACGAGAATACTCTGAAAGTTTTGCAAATTTTATGCCACTTCTGACAGGAGAAATAACATCAATCCAATTAAATGCCTTATGTGCCAAACTTGAGGATGGTAACCAATACTGGACTTTGAATCCAATTCCATCTGTACCTGTCAACCATCCAAAATTTGAGTTAAAACGTTATTGGCGGGGTCCAACATGGCCCGCTATAAATTATTTTATTATTCTAGGCTTACAAAGGATTTTAGATAACTCTTCAAATAGGTATACGCAAGAGCAAAAGGAGCGTATTGGTAGGATAAGGAAAACTCTTATAACAAAAACAAAGCAAATGATAGAGAAAAATGGGTTTTATGAGAATTATAGCCCATTAAAACCTCTTGACGGAAAAATTGGCAACGGATTTGCCGACTTTAGTTGGACAGCTGCAACATATATATTGCTTCACTTTATTTATTTTTCTTCTTGAGTATAGGGAGTAAGTAAAGCATTAAGACGATTTATGTCTTGTTGAAGGTTCTCTCTAGCTCCAGGAGGAGCATATTCTCGGGAGGGGTTTGTGGATCGCGCATATACGTAAATACTGGATCAGGATAAAATACACCAAAGCAATCAAAAACTAATGCGCGAATCATGCAACAATAATATCAGATAGGAAAATTAATCCAAAGTGGCGTGAAGGATGATTGGAGCGTATTTTTTTCAATTTATCTCTAATATTTGTTCAAGTTCGTGTAAATTCTTAATGACTTTATCTGCTTTGGATAATACGTCCCTTGAAACAGTTGAAGTTATCGCCACAGTAAAAATGCCAGATGCCTTAGCTGCCTCAACGCCAAGTGGTGCATTTTCAACAATTAAGACTTCATTTTTGGGTAGACCCATTTTCTCCAGAGCTTTTAGGAAAACTTCCGGATCTGGTTTGCCTTTTTCTACCTCATCACCTGTAATTGTATAGTCAAAAATATTTTGTATGTTTTGTTTTGAAAGAAAGTTATCTATAACAGTCCTGTTATTTCCAGAAGCAATTACCAATTTATATCCCTGATTATGTAATTTATGAAGCAATCTTTTTATATCATCTGGCGTATGAGGGTTATCTATTTCTGTAAAAATTTCCTTCTTTCTTTTATATATATCTTCATTAATTCCCTTATCTAGAGATAGTTCATTCATTTTTAGTACCATTTTTTGGATTTCTTCTCCCTTTGCTCCTTCAAGCATTCCATACTCATCAACATTCATCATTTTTACCTTAATATTATGTTCTAAAAAAGCCCTATTCCATGCCTCAATGTGAGATTTATTTGCTCCCAAAACCAGAACTCCATCCATATCAAAAATAATTCCTTTTATCATAAGAAGATTATATCAAAGCTTCGAATGCCTCTGCCGGAATCAAACTTCGAACAGTGTTTTAATTTTGTTATTTGAGTGTTACAAGCTTGTTATCGTAAAGGTAAGGTACTATACTACAAATATGGGAAAGCGCGAGCAAACAAAATTAGTCAAAGCATACAAAAAATACCGCACAAATAAGAAAAAAAATGTGTTGGAAGTTTTTCGTTCTTTTATGCCAGAGATTATTTTTCGTACAACCAAATTAGAAGGTGAATCGGTAACTCGAAAAATGATATCAGCCCTCTTCAAATAATAATGAGTACATCAGGAACTAAACCTAAAGGTGCAACCTCATACAAAGAAACTGCATTCGGTATTATTCCTCGGGCAAAGTTGTTACAACTTGAGATTGAAGGAACAAAGAAAGGATTGGAATACGTCGGAATAGTTGTCGATAAAGACAAAAATACTTCAATTACACCTGAACTTATTTGTAAATTACATGACGTTTCTTTTGGTTGGATTTTTCCTAATTGGGCAGGCAAATATAGGAAAATACAAGTAACATTTTCAGATAGGGAAGCACCACAATATTTTCAAGTACCGGAGCTTATTAAAAATCTTTGTGAAGACTTAGAAGAACGATTGAAACATTTACTTTCTAACGAAGATGAAAGATTTATTCTTGAAGTAGTAAAACTGCTTGCATGGTTTCAGCATCGTTTTGTCTTCATTCATCCGTTTCAAGACTATAACGGTAGAACAGCGCGAATGCTTACAATTCTTATTTTATTAAAGCTTGATCTTCCGCCACTTGAAATTAAGGTGGTGAAGGAAACATATAGAAAAAACTACCTTACTGCTATGAAAAAAGCAGATGAAGGCGACTATTCTGTTTTAGAACAGTTAATAGGTCAAGCACTTTCTGAAACTTTAAAATTAAAATGACTGAATTTTAATAATAATGAAACTTACTCGAAAGAAACGTGATGAGCTTTGGGGAGAAGATGGTCCATATTCTGAAGCATGGCTTATTGTTGAAACTCGGATTCTTGATGAATCTGTAAGTCGCATATTCCTTAATGTGGAAGTACATATTAATCCCTTCACTTATAAATTTATTATGCAGCATAGGGAAAAATTCGTCGATGATCCCATGATCCAGCAACTACTTGATCATTCTGAGTTTAGAGATCAATCACATGGTTACATAACTTCTGCTTTTCTTGATGAGTATACTGATGATAGAGTAATGGAAGATGCTCAGCGACATTTGGAGTATGCGAAAAGTACGATAATCAAAATGCATAAATTCGTGCTAAATGCAATTCTTGAAAAAGAAAGAAAAACAAACTAAAGATAGTTTTCATGGTCTCGATACAAAAATCGAATCTGCTCAGGGATAGCACATTTTGATATAGTTTTTAAAGATCTTGCAGGCCCTGAGTAACTTTGCCTCGCCACTCCGTAGCCTTGCGCGAAGGATGGTAGGAACGTATTTCTACTATTTATAGACTTATGTTAAACTCTTCTTATGGAAATCACTGGAGAAATGTCTCAAAGTCATTTTAAGAAGTTTGTAGCTACAATTTATTATCTCATTGAAGAAAAGAAAATTCAGTTTGATCTTATTATTGGTTCTGGAAATACAGGAATACTTTCAGCAAAATTTACGGAGCTTGTATATAAAAAATTAGGCAAAGAAGTACCATCAATACTCCAAATTCCTGTTTTGCGATATCAAGGTCCATAAAGACCAGAAAATCTCTTTGATAACAGTATTTTTTATTCAGATGTTGAAATTTTTTTAAAACAGAATAATATCTCAAAATTAAAAAATATTTTCTTTGTGGATGATGAAATCTACGGAGGAAATGCTCTAAAGGCAGTAATGAGACTTCTTGTAACGTATAAAAATAAACATGATATAAAAGACGATATGGCACGCTACATTGTTGCTGAAGATCAAGGAGTTTCTTCAGAATTCTCAATTCCTAATGTCAAAACCAAATTTTATTCCTTTGAAATAGGCATAGATGGGATGAGTAATGTTCTTACTTACTTTCTGCCTTTAGAATTGGAAAATCCAATAGAAGAAGCTTTAGGAGACAGAATAAGTGCTCACACAGTAATAAATATTCTTCTAGGTTTGCCCATTCGAAATAAAGAGGAAAATATTACAAAACCAGAATTTTCATATAAATACAATGAACGTGCTTCACAAAAGATTAATAATCTTACAGAACTGCAAAATCAAGCATACGGGATTGTTAATAATTTGCTTGAAAAGGGAATTGAGGAGTATAAAAATAACAAGTTCAGCTTGCCATTTCAATCTAACAATGATCAATAGGCTTGAGTAATTTTGCCGGAACGTATTTCTTCCAAAACTCCTTTTGTTATATATAAATTAAAACTAAACCTCCTAAGATTAGTAGAATTGAAGAGAATTTCAAACTCACAACACTTCTATTGATATCTTCTTTTATAATATGAGGAGCAAATTTAGATAGCAAAATAGCAAAGACAAGAGTGAATAATGGTTGTGTTCCTGTTACGACACTTACTAACGCAACTGGTGCTATGGAAAATGCAAAGGATGCTGAAAGCTCCGCTGCGACCGTAGCTGTTTGATTTGCACTCATGATTGTCCAGCTTTTAATAGGGAGTCTCAGACTCTCTTTGAGGAAACTTTTTCTATAAGGGCCATAAAAAAATAGTGTGGCCGCTCCAATTCCTCCTCCAATAGCTTGATAAAAGAATGCTGTCCAAAAATCTGTCTGTACAACAACAAGCTTAAAAAGAATAGGAGTAAGTCCATATAAGAAACTTGAAAAAAGCATGTACCAAAGTGCTTTTCTAGGTCTAAATATATTCCTATTAATCTTTTCAGATGAAATAAGAAAGGCACCCGCAAAAATAATAAAAAAACCAATTAATTGTTTTCCAGATATTGATTCATGAAGAAAAATATATGAGAGAATTAAAACAAAAATTGGAATAAATTGGAAAAGAGGGATAACGCGAGAAGTCTCTTCTTTAGAAAGTGCTTTGAAGTAGGGGATCAGGTAGTAAATAAAAAGCATACCGGCTAGTAACAAAGCACCAATCTGTAGTAAAGACAAAAACTGTAATTTGTGCCAGAAAAGAATAGAAATGCCAAAAAGAAAGAAAAGTAAACCCTCATTAAAAACAATTACGATTGGATCTTTAACATGTTTTTCAACAAGTAGTTTTTCTCCTAAGCTGTCAAAGGCATTGAGCAGAGGACTTAAAATTGCAAAGAATAACCATTTCATAAAGACATGATAACAAATAAGTTCGAGTCCCGCTGCGGGGTATATATAGATTGAGGCTATAAATTAAATTAGGTGC
>WNFL01424979.1_pt1 | contig 20237 bp, 16 predicted proteins | sample 5400361 | NCBI WGS metagenome assembly WNFL01 (sample SAMN13153351, study PRJNA577476) | soil metagenome | isolation source: 40 cm soil on Douglas fir-dominated hillslope | place: USA:California | collected 2013-09-17
CGGCTCAGGTGCGTAACATCGCCGATGTGACCACGGCGATTGCCAACGGCGACCTGTCCAAGAAGATCACCGTCGATGTGAAGGGTGAAATCCTCGAACTCAAGAACACGATTAATACGCTGGTCGATCAGTTGAATTCGTTCGCGTCGGAAGTGACGCGTGTGGCGCGTGAAGTCGGCACCGAAGGCAAGCTCGGCGGTCAAGCCGAAGTCAAGGGCGTGGCGGGTACGTGGAAGGATTTGGCCGACAATGTGAACTCGATGGCGGGCAACCTGACGGCCCAGGTGCGCGGTATCGCGGGCGTCGTTACCGCAGTTGCCAACGGTGACCTGAAGCAAAAACTCGCGCTGGAAGCTAAAGGCGAAATCGCCACGCTGGCAGATACGATCAACAAAATGATCGATACGCTGGCAACCTTCGCGGATCAGGTTACGACGGTGGCCCGCGAGGTCGGCATCGAAGGAAAGTTGGGTGGTCAGGCCAGCGTGCCTACCGCTGCCGGAACATGGCGGCATCTGACCGACAACGTGAACCAGCTTGCCGCAAACCTGACAACGCAGGTGCGTGCCATCGGTGAAGTGGCAACCGCTGTGACGAAAGGCGACCTGACACGTTCGATCACTGTTGAGGCGCAAGGTGAGTTGGCCGAACTTTCGGAAAACATCAACCAGATGATCGCTAACCTGCGCGACACGACGCTCAAGAACACCGAGCAGGACTGGCTCAAGACCAATCTCGCCAAGTTCACGCGTATGCTTCAGGGGCAGCGCGAACTGGAAACCGTCGCCAAGCAAATCCTCTCGGAACTTGCGCCACTCGTTCAGGCTCAGCACGGCGTCTTCTACCTGATGGACTCCGAAACCCCGATGCCTTATCTGAAACTGCTGAGCAGCTATGCATATAAGGAACGCAAAAATCTCTCGACTCAGTTCAGGCTGGGCGAAGGGCTGGTCGGGCAGTGCGCACTGGAAAAAGAGCGGATAATGCTAACGGATGTGCCTCACGATTACATCCGCATCAACTCAGGATTGGGTGAAGCGTCGCCCTATAACGTCGTTGTCCTGCCAGTCCTTTTTGAAGGGCAAGTCAACGCTGTCATTGAATTGGCTTCATTCCATCGTTTTAGCGAAATTCACCTGAACTTTTTGGATCAATTGACGGCGGAAAGCATCGGCATCGTGCTAAACACGATTGATGCCAACATGCGAACCGAGAAATTGCTCACCCAGTCACAATCACTGGCAGAAGAACTACAAATCCAGCAGCACGAGCTTACTGAGACAAACCGGCGGCTCGAACAACAGGCGCGTTCGCTGCAAGCCTCGGAAGATTTGCTCAGGAACCAGCAGGAAGAACTGCAATCCACGAACGAAGCGCTTGAAGAAAAAGCCCGCCTGCTGGCCGAGCAAAACAGCGAGGTCGAGCGCAAAAACAGTGAAATCGAACAGGCTAAACAGGCACTCGAAGAGAAGGCTGAGCAGCTTGCGCTTACCTCGAAGTACAAGTCGGAATTTCTGGCTAATATGTCCCACGAGCTGCGGACACCCCTTAACAGCATGTTGATCCTATCGCGGCTATTGGCAGAAAATGGGGAGAAGAATCTATCGCCAAAACAGGTCGAGTTCGCGCAAACGATCCACCTGTCAGGCAGTGACCTGCTGACGCTGATCAACGACATCCTTGACCACGCCAAGATCGAATCCGGGACGATGGTAGTGGAAATTGATGAAGTCCTGTTAACCGACCTGCGCGAGTACGTGGAACGCTCTTTCCGTGAGGTGGCGCAGGAAAAGAAGCTGGACTTCACCGTCGAATTCGATAGGAACCTTCCCCACGCGGTCTATACCGATGTACGTCGATTGCAGCAGATTCTCAAGAATTTGCTATCGAATGCTTTCAAATTCACGGACCGAGGTGCAGTGTCCATGAAGATTGCTGTCGCGGCGACGAAGGGGTGGACGTTTGATTCTGACGCGCTCAATCAGGCCGAAACGGTGCTTGCATTCTCAGTGTCCGACACCGGAATCGGCATCGCGCCGGATAAACAACGCATTATCTTCGAGGCGTTCCAGCAGGCCGATGGCACAACTAGCCGCAAGTACGGCGGGACTGGCCTGGGCCTCTCGATTAGTCGGGAGATCGCCCGGCTGCTCGGTGGTGAAATTCGGTTAGTGAGCACACCGGACCAGGGCAGCACATTTACTCTCTATCTGCCGCAAAATGCGCTTTCGCCAGCAGCAAAGGGCGCAGATAAGCAAAGTCAAATCAAGCGTGAGACGACGGAGTTCAAGCGCTACCATACCGTTGTGCGGGCAACACCGCAGCGACCTGAGTCATCAACACTTGAAGTGTCGATTGCCGACGATAGAGACATCGTTCAGGCAGGCGATAAAGTGCTGCTAATCATTGAAGATGATATCGACTTTGCTGGTATCCTATTGAATTCTGCACGCGAACACAGCTTCAAGGCCATTGTCGCCGTCAATGGGGAGCAGGGCATCAAGCTGGCGAAGGAATTCAAACCTTCAGCGATCACACTTGACATCAACCTGCCAATTATGGACGGTTGGAGTGTGCTTGACCGCTTGAAGCATGATTCGCAGATTCGCCACATCCCCGTGTACATCGTGTCAATTGTCGATGAAGAGCAGCGTGGACTGCAGCTTGGTGCTATCTCCTTCATGAACAAGCCGATCACCCATGAAGGGCTGGACTCCGCCCTGGATAGAATTTCAGCCTTTATTGACCGTCCAATCAAAGAACTACTCATTGTCGAAGAGGATGAGGATCAGCGACAAAAGATACTGGATATGGTTAATTACCAGGATATCGCAACTGTCGCCGTTGGTTCGGGTGCCGCAGCGCTTGAACAGATTGCTGCCCGCAGCTTTGACTGTATGATCCTGAATCTGGATTTGCCAGACATGACGGGCTTCCAGTTGATTGATATGATCGAATCTCGCATCAGCAAATGGGACAAGCCGATCATCGTAAACACCAGCAAGTCCCTGACCCCTCACGAGGAACTTCAACTCAAGAAGCTGGCGAAAACGATTATCATCAAAGACGTACGCTCAATGGAGCGCCTGCTTGATGAAACAGCCCTGCTATTGCATCGTATTGAGGAAAATCTGCCCGAAGAACAGCGGCTCATCCTTGAAGAGTTGCACAAGACGAATCCGGTGTTGGAAGGCAAAAAGGTACTCATCGTTGACGATGATATACGCAATATCTTCGCGATTGCCAGCGTCCTCGAACGTTATAACATGGATGTCATTTACGCTGAAAATGGGCGCGACGGCATAGAAAAACTGAACAATACTGACGATGTGGATTTGGTCTTGATGGATGTCATGATGCCCGAAATGGATGGCTATGAGACGATGCGGGCCATCCGCGACAACTATGAATTTCGGTCATTGCCTATTATTGCGCTTACAGCCAAAGCCATGCAGGGTGACCGGGAAAAGTGTCTGGAGGCTGGCGCTTCGGATTATGTGCCGAAGCCCGTCGACGTAGAGCAACTGTTGTCAGTATTGCGTGTCTGGCTTTACAGTTAGCCAAACGTCATAGGTTCATTATGATCTGAACACGGATGTCTATATCCACTAAATGGGATAAACTGCCTTCATTATCAGGTGGCGTGATGTATTTGAGGCTTTGTGGACAACGTGAAGGAGTCATCGGTCATGGCAAGCGTCAATATTCTTTTGGTCGATGACAACCAGGAAAATTTGCTGGCATTGGAAGCGCTCCTGGAAGGCCCTGATCACAAATTGATCACAGCGCGATCCGGCGAAGCGGCATTGCGGTGCCTGCTGGATCAGGATTTCGCAGTAATCCTGTTAGATGTGCGGATGCCGACGATGGATGGCTTTGAAACGGCGACGCTTATCCGCGGACGAGAAAGATCGCGCCACACGCCCATCATTTTCCTGACCGGGTTTGAAAGTAACACGGTCAATTTGTTCAAGGGCTATTCACTTGGTGCAGTCGATTATCTGGTCAAGCCCGTTGTTCCAGAAGTGTTAAAGGCGAAAGTCGCGGTTTTTGTAGAACTGTTCAGAAAAAACCAGGACTTGCAGCACCAGTTAGAAAGAATTCGCGAACTGAAACAGGATGTCAAGGTACACAAGCGCATCAACGAAGAGCGCCGAATACTGCTTGCGCGTGAGCAAGCCGCCCGCGCCGAAGCAGAACAGGCTGTACGCCAACGTGACGAGTTTCTTTCGGTGGCGGCGCACGAACTGAAGACTCCGGTGACGAGTCTTCGGGGTTTTGCCCAAACCATTCTGCGGCAGATGAATCGAACCAATAGCATTGATCCAGAGCGCGTCAAGCACGCTCTGGAAGCAATTGATCAACAATCTAACAAGTTGAGCCTGCTTGTTTCCCAACTGCTCGACATATCCCGGATAGAAGCTGGACAGTTGCGGCTCGATAAACAGCCCACAGACGTCACTGGGTTAGTCAGGAATATCGCGGATATTATGCGACCAGGCATGACCCTTCACACTTTCAGACTCAACACGCCTGATTCAATATCAACCTTGGCGGACCCTTTGCGACTGGAACAAGTGGTGACGAACTTGATCGACAACGCCATAAAATACAGTCCGGACGGCGGCCCCGTTCAAATAGATATTTGGCTGGATGAAGAGGACTTAGCCTGCATCGCGGTAACGGATTGCGGCATCGGTGTTCCTGTTGAGCATCGCGACCACATCTTTGACCGATTTTATCGAGCACACGCTGCCAGTCATTTTGGGGGTATGGGCTTAGGGTTGCACATTAGCAAGCAAATCGTTCAACTCCATGATGGAATACTGGAAGCCGAGTTCCCGCCGGAGGGTGGCTCGCGCTTCATCATTCGCCTCCCACACCTTGAAGAAGACCAATAAACAGGTCGCAACTCCGCAACCGTAAGGTCGTTGATATCAGGCCAAAACAGCAGGCAGACTCAGAAAATCCCCATAGCGAGCAGCGGCAGCAGCAAGGGCGTCGGATTGTGTACTCGTCAGAGCAATAAAGGGATTTGGTTCGATGCCAACGGCCCTTTTGCTGACAGTGCGTTTCCACGTGCCCACGATTTGACCATCAATAACAATCGTGTGGTTAAAAAGGACATTACCCCGCGAGTCCAACTTCCCGGTATGTTGCATGTCAAACAAGGCGCTGCGCTCAGTGTAGCCGACGATATATTCGTCGTAGTTCGGCAATAGGTGTACAGTTGAATCCACATCAGTCGGGTTCGGTCTATAAGCAGCAAACCAATACGTCTGGGCATCTGCATCCTCACGGATAAATCCTGACTTCACCATGTCGAGGCCAGCCCTCGCGTCGGCTGCACTCAACCCTGACCACCAGATGTAATCTTGCAATGTGGCCGGTCCATGACTCGTAAAATAGCGCCGTGCGAGTTCAGCCAATGCTTCATCACGCTCCAGAGTTTTGGCTTGTGGTACACGCTCATCAAGCAGGGCATACGTGAATTGTTTGCCACGCCTCGCGCCACTGCAAACAACGGCGTCCAATTCTGCACGGCCCACGATGTAACCTAATCGTAGTAAATCATCTGTAGCAATTCCAGCATCTTGCAGTATAGATGCAATCTCAGACCGTGTAAGCTGGTTGCCTCCCTCCAATGCCTTTGCCAGTATGGTGTTGCTGCGTGCATATAATGCATCATCCAACTCAAGTTTACGGTCATAGTAGGCGACTTGAGCTTTAATACGTGGCGCGGTGAGCGCAAGCATCCAACGAATGTCGGCGGGCAGGACAAAATGCCAGGTGGGACGCATCACATGTGTACGCAGGATGGCTCCTTCAGCAAACGCCCGATCTATGTCCGCGTCCGAAACCCCGCGTGTACGTAGACCGAGTGCCCATTTTGCCGCTCCATAATCCTGGGCCTGGACAGCACCCAGCCACTGAACCACATCGGCGGGTTTTTCGAATGGCGTCCCTCCAATATGGTGGTTGTGCAGTCGCCCGTGCAAGATGTCCAGGGTTGTCATCATAAGACAGCATCCTACTGTATATAGTCTCGATTTTCAGTCTTAGGCGTTGGAAGAAAATGATACTCCCTTACGATAACACCACAGCCATCCCGACAAACTCCCCATAGCGTTGGGCGGCAGCGCTGATGGCCTCACTTTCGGCGGTAGTCCACGGGGCAAACGATGCTAACTCAATGATCGCCGTCCCTTTCTTGAGTGTACGCCTCCACTGTCCGGTGACCCGACCTCCGATCACAATCGGTGGGTCGAATATGCCATTCTTGGTGGCTTCCCGCTCTCCCCTCCGCGACTTGTCAAACCCGGTAAAGCCGACTAGGAATTCGTCAAATGTCGGCAGTAAGAAAGCTGCCTGGGACTGTTCGGCTGCTGGCCGTATCAACTCGGAGAACCAGTAGGTCTGATCCTCGATTACCTCATGGGAAAGGTGGGAGCCGACCATTTCGAGGCCCGCTTTTGTGTCAGCCATGGTCAGGCCCGACCACCATGCGAAATCTTGCACCGTGGCTGGGCCATGACCCATATAGTAGCGTCGAATGAGTTTAGCCAACGCCTCATCTCGGTCCAAAATCCTGGCCTGTGGAGCGCGTTCATCCAATAGCATATAGGTGAACTGTTTGCCGAGTCGAGGGCCACTGCACACCACTGCATCCAGTTCGGCGTACATTACGAGATGAAGGAGCCGCTGACCCTCGGCGACAATACCAGCTTCTGCCAGTGCTGATCCAAGCGCCTCGCGAGTAAGCTGCTTGCCACCTTGCAATGCTTTAGCGATCACTGCGTTACTACGACTGATTAGTGAGTCATCGAGTTCGAGCCGACGATCCATATAAGCGAGCAGGGCCTTGACGCGCGGCGAAGTAAGCGCAAGCATCCAGCGAATATCAGCCCGGGTGACGAAGTGCCATGTGGGCCGCATCACATGCGTACGTAGAATAGACCCTTCAGTGAAAGCCTGTTCGATCACATTATCTGTCGCATTCTGCATCCGCAAGCCAAGCGCCCACTTTGCACCCAGATAGTCCTGGGCCTGGACAGCACCCAGCCACTGAACCACATCGCCGGGTTTTTCGAATGGCGTTCCTACAATATGTTGGTTGTGCAGTCGCTGGTGCAGGATGTCCAGGTTTGTCATATTGATCAGTCTCCTCTAGACAGGTTTAGTTATTCGCTTTCAGATCATGGAAGAAGGCTCGGATGTCCTCTGCCAATAGTTCTGGCTCTTCCAACGCGGCGAAGTGCCCGCCACGTGGCATCTCGGTCCAACGCTTGATACGCAAGCTGCGTTCAGCTAATTCGCGCGGAGGACGAACTGTTTGTTTGGACGACTTCATGTTCGGCAAATCTTTAGGGAAGAGAGCTACTGCTGCCGGGACTTCAATGTGCTGGCCGGGGTTCAGTTTTGCTCCGGTCTGACCATCCTCATAATAGACGCGAATAGAGGATGAGATCGTTTCGGTTATCCAGTAGATCATAACATTGGTGAGCAGTTCATCTTTGCTGAAGCGCCGTTCAACCTCGCCATCGCAGTCGCTCCATGCCTGGAATTTCTCCACGAGCCAGGAGGCCAGACCGACCGGGGAGTCATTCAATCCAGAGGCGAGCGTTTGTGGCTTCGTCGATTGAATCGCCGCATATGCACCCTCCTGGAAGAACCACTGCCGGGTAGCTCCGAGATATTGTTGCTCGGCTTCTGAGAGATTAGAGAGGTCAGGGCTAAACGCCGGGTCCCCAACATAGCCAATATCGGTCAGGTGGATACCTACTAGTTGCTCAGGATGGGCCAATGCTAGCAAACGCGTGACCTGGCTTCCGAAGTCGCCGCCTGCTGCGGCAAAACGTTGATATCCAAGCCCTTCAGTCATCAACTTCGCGACTAATTCAGCGGTGTGGCTCGTTGTCATCCCGCCACGCACTTTTGGACGGTCAGAGAAGCCAAATCCCTGTATCGACGGCACGATTACATCGAACGAGTCGGAAGGATCACCGCCGTAACGCGCGGGGTCAGTGAGCATCGGAATGAGCTTGTAATAGCGGTAGAACGAATCAGGCCAACCATGCGTGAGGACAATCGGCAAAGGATTCGGGCCTTTGCCGCGCTCATGGATGAAGTGGATTCCCAAGCCGTCGATCTCGGCACGAAACTGTGCAAACTGATTGAGCTTCACCTCCTGTGCTCGCCAATCGAAATCATTTTGCCAGTAATCTACCAGGCTCTTGAGATAGCTTAAGTCTGTGCCATAATCCCATCCCGCGCCCTCAATCTCATCCGTCCAGCGCGTGCGAGCCAGCCGTTCGCGCAAGTCATCAAGCACTTCCTGGCGAACTTTTATCGTGAAAGGTTGAACATTCATTTGGAACTGTCTCCATTACTAACGAGCGGCATGACTTGAAACAGTCATCTACTCTTGAATATAGGGGGTTTAGGACAGATTCCGCCCTATTCAGTACGATAGCTAATGGTCACGGTGAATTTGCACCTAGCGGAATTGGCGAAAGAACTTCCGCACATCGCCAACCAGCAGGTCCGGCGCTTCCATTGCCGCAAAATGACGCCCCTTGTCGAAATCGGACCAATGTTTGATCTGGTGGTCGGGATCGACCAGACGGCGGGTAATGCTTTCGCCCCCAAACGCCGCAAAGCCCATGGGCGCGGTTGCTCTTGCGCTCCAATCCTGCGGCGCGTGGTAGGCCTCGTAAATAAAGTTGGCAGCAGAGGCACCCGATTTTGTGAACCAATAGATACTGATATTCGTGAGCATCTGATCAAGATCGACTGCATCTTCAGGTAACTCCGCCGAACGATCTGTCCACTCCTTGAACTTCTCGACAATCCAGGCAAGCTGACCTGCTGGCGAATCAGTCAGCGCGTAGGCTAAGGTCTGTGGGCGAGTCGATTGAATCTGAATATAGCCCCCGCCATCCTTACCCATTTGTTGCAAGCGCTCAAGCTCCGCTCGCTCTTCATCATTAAGATTTTCAGGATTGCCAAACAGGGCGGCCACACTGGCATCAGTATTTAGATGGATACCGACGACATGATCGGGATCAATCTTCGCCAACTCGCCGCTTACGCCGGAACCGATGTCGCCACCTTGCGCACCGTAACGCTCGTAGCCGAGGCGGTGCATCAATTCCTTCCATGCCCTTGCAGTCCGGGTCGCCTCCCAGCCAGTACCCCGTACCGGGGTCGAGAAGCCGAAGCCGGGCAGTGACGGCGCGACCACATGGAAGGCATCTGCGGGGTTGCCACCATAGGCACGCGGGTTGATGAGCGGTTCGATGATATTCATGAATTCTGCAATGGAGCCAGGATAGCCGTGTGTAATTATGAGTGGCAGAGCATTCGGTTCTGGGGAGCGGACGTGTAGGAAATGGATTGTCTGCCCGTCGATTTCGGTAGTGAACTGAGGGAACGAATTCAGACGGGCCTCCTGTTTGCGCCAATCAAAGTCAGTGCGCCAGTACTCGATTAGTTGCTCCAGGTAGTTTAGCGGCACACCTCGGCTCCAGCCGACACCGGGTATTTGGTTGGGTAAGCGCGCATGAGTTAAACGGTCATGCAAGTCGTCAAGCTGATCTTGAGGAATGTTTATCTTGAACGGCTGTATATCCATCTGAGCAATTCTCCGTTTCTACTGGGTACTCGGCGAGAGATGACCTGTTCAAACGATGCAAATGATTTGAAGCAGCCATCTACTCTTGAATATACAGGAGGTTTAGGACAGAATCCGCCCTAATCAAAAGAGGAACTGAGAAATGTATTCCCCAACGACCCGACTGTTAACTCTGTTAGAGCTTTTGCAGTCGTATAGACAAATGAGCGGTTCAGAGATTGCACAACGCCTTGAGGTAGACGGGCGAACAGTCCGGCGCTATATCGTTATGCTTCAGGATATGGGCATCCCTGTTGAAGCAGAACGCGGACCCTATGGTACCTATCAGTTACAACGTGGTTATAAATTGCCTCCGCTCATGTTCACGGATTCTGAAGCTGTCGCGTTGACTCTGGGGCTGCTGACCATCCGCGAATTTCATTTCCCGGTTGATGTGGCAGCGGTAGAAGGGGCGTTGGCGAAGACTGAGCGAGTGATGCCCGAAAAACTCCTGAGCCAGGTAAGAGGTTTGCAGGAAGCTGTAAAGTTCAATGTCGAACCTGTGCCTGTCCTGCTCCAAAATGACTTTCTGGCTATCCTCAGTTCGGCTGCCCAGCAGTGCCAACAGGTTTTCATGCGTTATCAGTCATGGCGCGGGGAGGCATCAGAGCGGGAGTTCGATCCTTACGGGATAGTGTTTAATGTGGGGTACTGGTATACCGCTGGTTACTGCCACCTGCGTCAGGATTTACGAACCTTCCGTTTGGATCGCATCACCGCCCTGGAACCACGCGAACAATCTTTTGAACTCCCCGCAGATTTTGATGTATTGAGCTATGTGCTGCGTTCAGTCGCTTTGATCCCTGAAATCGATCAGGTCGAGGTCTTGATGGAAACGACCATGGAGCGGGCGCAGGAAGTTATTTCTCAGGTGATGGGCACAATAGAACCATCGGAGAATGGCGTTATCTTTCGTCGCGCCGCTAACCAATTGGAATGGATTGCCCACCTTCTGATCGCGCTTGATTTCCCGGTGCATGTCATCCGGCCCGTTGAATTGCGCGATTTGATCCGGCAGCTCGGCAAAAAAGCGCTTCAGATGGTGGGAGAATGACGTTAGATATCCTCTTGAAAAATCCTGGTAAGTTTTGACAAATCTATATTGCCGCCAGAAATGACACAGACGACCTTGCCCGATCCAGCTTTTCCAGTGAGTGCCGTTGCCAGCGACGTTGCGCCCGCACCTTCGGCAATGACGCGATTGCGTTCAGCCAGCAGGCGTATGGCTGCCGCCACCTCACTGAGCGATGCAACCAGCGAACCATCAATCAGGCTTCGGACCAGCGGCCACATATCAGCCAGAACGCCCGAACTACCGATCCCATCGACAAAGCTGGGGATGTATTCGATCTGGCGAATCTCGCCAGCCGACAGAGCAGCAGCCAGCGCGGCTGAAGTCGCTACTTCGCAGGCATAAATCTTGGTCTGCGGTTTGAGGGCGCGCACCGCCGAGGCGATCCCACTGCTTAGCCCGCCACCGCCATAAGGAATCACAATAGTATCCACGTCGGGCAGGTCTTCCAGAATTTCAAGCCCAATCGTGCCATTGCCCGCCATAACCGCCGGATCGCTCACAGGATGGACAAACAGGCCGTCCAATCCTTCGAAATGATGCGTGACAATGACCTGCCACCAATCGTCATGCGAAACTTTGATGATCTTGCCACCGAGCCGTGTAATCGCCGCTAATTTCGTTTCAGGGGCATTATCTGGGACGACCACCGTGCATGGAATACCGAGTCGCCGCGCGTGCCATGCAACGCCTTGCGCCATATTGCCCGCACTCGCCGTATACACACCCTGGCTTAGCTCATCCTTTGAAGCAAGCGCAATTTTGTTGCCTGCGCCTCGTAACTTAAACGAGCCGATGGGCTGTAGATTTTCAAGTTTTAGATAGATTTCGGCGGGCGCATCGTCCACATTGAGCCGGACGAGCGGCGTGCGAATGACCGAACCAACGATCCGTTCGCGTGCTGCACGAATATCAGCGAGTGGAATCGCGTTAGTTGTGGCTGCCATGACGCCCTCCACCAAGTTCTACCCACGTACCCTGATTCTTTGCCACCGCCTGATTATAAACGTGATAGGCAGCGGCTACATCTTCGACGGCCAGACCCAACGATTTAAACAACGTGATCTCGTCCTGCGATTGTCGTCCTTTGACTTTGCCGAGCAGGACATCGCCAATCTCGCCCTGGATATGATCTTCGGTGATGGCCCCTTCTTGCCTGGGGACAAGGTAATCTCCGGCTTCGTTCACGGTTGATTCACGACGATCCACGAACAGGCGCGATTTCACCACGGCTGCGGTATCCAGTTCACGGGTAAAGGCTACGCTTGATCCTACGGCGTTGATATGCGCTCCGGAGGCAATCCAATCACCGTGCAGGATCGGCTGCGGTGCGGCAGTCGTCGTGCAGATCAGGCTAGCGCCTTCTACTGCCTGTTGGGCCGACGCCATTGGCTCGATGGTGATGCCGTATCGCTTTGACTCTTCAGCCGCGAACTGCCGGGTATGATCCTCGTTACGGCTCCAAACCCGAACACGTTTGATGGCACGGACAACTAGCATTGCTTCCAGATGAGAACGTGCTTGCACTCCCGAACCGAGGATGCACAAATCTGACGCATCGCTCCGCGCCAGTAATTTCGTGGCGACTCCGCTGACGGCGGCAGTACGGATAGCCGTGATCTCACTGGCATCAACAAGCGCTAACGGCGAGCCGTGCTGCGTTTCAAACAGCATCACCGCGCCCATATGTGAGTCATAGTCCGTGCCGTGATTGCCCGGAAAAACGCTGACGACCTTTAGCCCCATGATCGCCTGACTGCCGATGTAGCCGGGCATCATGCCTAGAGCGCCGACTTTTTCCGGCAGCCACATTACCGGGCGCAGTGGCAGGATCACATCACCCTCTGACAGCCGTTTAAGCGCTTCCGCCATCACGTCGATACATTCCTTCATCGGCAGGAGTTGGGGTACTTCTGATTGGTTAACGATAAGAATTTTCATTAGTAATTACCTTCTCATTAAACGGGATCGGACAACATGAGCATGTTCGCAATTTGCTCACGCTCCTCTGGACTTAATTTGACATTGAGCGCTTCCCGCACAGGCAACAAATGCTCGACCTTGCGCGGTCCGACAATTGGCGCGGTGACGAATGGGCTGCTCATCACCCAGGCCAGGGCTAACCCTGCCGGGCTGATGCCGCGCTGTTGGGCTTCTACTTTGAAGCGCTCCAGGCCATCGAATGTTTGCTGATTCCAGTGACGCAGATAAGGTTCCGGGCGCAAGGTCATCCGCGAGTCGGCTGGGTAGTCGCGCTCAAGCTCATATTTACCGGTCAGCAATCCACCCGCCAATGGACTGAATGGCGTATAGCCCAGCCGCTGGTCCGCGCACAACGGAAACATCTCACGCTCATCATCCCGATCCAGCAGGCTGTAGGAGTTCTGAACCCACTCGAAACGGTGCAAATCGTGCTTGTCGCTTATCCACAACGCTTTGACCATCAACCACGCAGGCATATTGGAAGCGCCAATATAGCGTACTTTGCCCATATGGATGAGATCATCCAATGTACGCAACGTTTCTTCCAGCGGCGTGGTCGGATCGGGTTCGTGGATCAAGTACATGTCCAGATGATCAACGCCGAGGCGGGATAGGCTGGCGTCGATCTGCTGCATGATATGTCGGCGGGAGAGGCCCCAATCGTTCGGGCCATCACCAACTGGATTGAAGCCCTTTGAACTGAGAATAATCTGGTCCTTGACACGTGGCCCTTTGGTTTTTAGCCAATTGCCAATGTAGCTTTCACTGCGGCCACCGCCATAAGCATCAGCAGTGTCGAAGAAGTTGATCCCCATTTCCCAGCCCGCATCCATCAGCGTGAAGGCTTGTTCTTCGCTTTCACCTTTGCCGAAGAATGCTGGGGCGCTGCCTATCCCGCCGAAGTTGCCGCAACCTAGCCCGACTGCCGAGATTTTCAGGCCAGCCTGACCGAGGTTTTTGTAATCCATAATGAGTATCCGTAGGGGTTATCGCTGAATGCGCAACAGTGTAAACTAAAGTCGAGAGCCAAACAAAAAAGAGCAGGTCTAATTGTGGTTGGGCCAGTCTGAAGTTACAATCGTTGACTTATTTAACGAAGAAAGGCTCCGATAATGGCTGACGTTGCACAGGAAGATTTGAAACAGAATGTAGAAGGTCACGATGGTCTCTTATGGATACGCGGCGGTGGCATGGAGCGTGGCTGGAACGGTATCCACTACAAGCAGGGACTGTCAGGCAAAAATGTTGGGGCACAGAATCTATCGATCAATGTTGCTACCATTCCGCCGGGTGGTATTGCCCATGCTCACATTCACGTCGGGTTCGAGGTGATGTTGTACATCGTGCAGGGCCATGTGCGTCACGAGTACGGGCCGGGCTTGAAGCAGGTTGTCGAGCATCAGGGTGGCGACTTTATTTACATTCAACCGGGCATCCCGCATGAAGTATTCAATATGAGCGATACTGAGGAAGTCGTCGCCTTCGTGGCCCGCTCCACTGCCGACGAGTGGGACAAGATCGTGACCTACGACCGCGACAGCGAAAAATAGTCTTATTCGTAGACAGCTAAATTAGCGCGGTGAAACTGACTGAGGGCCTCTGTATGTCCATTGATGCAGCTTTTACAGACTTTCCAGTCCTAGCCACGCCCCGGTTACTGCTCCGGCACATCGAGCCGACGGATGCAGAGGCACTTTTTGAAATGTTTTCCGATGAGGAAACCATGAAGTTTAATGGGCACCCGCGTCAGCAGTCTCTCGATGACACTTACGCGTGGATCACGGAAATTCAGGGGCGCTATGACCGGCGAGAAGCTATCCGTTGGGGAGTCACGCTGCAGGGAACAGATCGCGTGATCGGCACTTGCAGTTTCCATCGTTTCGGCGCAGGTTATCATCGCGTCGAAGCAGGCTACGAACTCAACCGTGCCTATTGGGGCAAGGGCATTATGTTTGAGGCCATGTCTGCCGTGGTGACCTATGGATTTGCCAACCTCAACATGCACCGTATTGAAGCCGTGATTGACATCTCAAATGAGCGTTCTAAGGCACTGTTACTCAGACTTGGCTTTGTCTATGAGGGTAACTTGCGCCAGCGTTTTTTCGTGCAAGACCGTTTCGAGGACGAATATTACTTTGGCTTGCTCAAGGATGAGTGGCATCCAGGCAAGCCGCAGTAATAACTTCCAGATCGAGGGGAAGCGCGGCCTGCTGCGTGATAACAGAGGCAGCGTCTTCAGCCAAATGGCTGTCTTTGAAGCCCGCGCCGCTAATAATGCATACAATTCGCTGATCGGCAGTGATAGCCCTTCGTGCCAACAAGTCCGGAATCGCTGTAACGGCTGCCGCGCCTGCCGGTTCCACCCAGACGCCTTCTTCCACCGCCATTCGCTGCTGCATCGCGACCACCTCTTCGTCGCGCACGCCAATGGCTAACCCGCCTGATTCGCGGATCGCGGACAGCGCATGATCGCCACTGAACGAGACATTGATCCCGGATATACGTGAACGGGCATAAGACAACGTAGCGACGTTATCGCGGTGAGCCTCAAATGCTTGCACGAGTGGCGGCGCATTCAACGATTGGACTCCAACCATACGCGGAAGTTGGTCGATGACCCCTGCCCGCTGCAATTCCCGATAACCCCGCCACTGCGCCGCAAACATATCGCCACCACCTACTGGGCCGATAACGACATCCGGCGCTCCGGGAAGCTGATGCGCAATCTCATACGAGATGGTTTTGATTCCCTCTAAAATGTACGGGTTGACGGGTGCCCAGACAAACCCCAGATAATAGTCGATGCGCTCTGCAAGCGTTCGCAACAGTTCACTTAGCGCTTCTGGCCCATGCGCAAAAATGCCCTCGATTAAAAGCACCTTTGCGCCCGTCGCAACCGTTTGGCGCAGCTTGGCAACAGGATTGCCGGGTTCCATCAGGATAATGCACTTGAGACCCGCTGCTGCACAATAAGCCGAGATCGCCGAACTCGCGTTGCCAGAGGACGCCGTAAGGATTCCTTTTGCTCCGGCTTCCAACGCCAGTGCCGCGACCATCGCGCCAGCCCGATCTTTGAACGCTCCGCTCGGATTTAGCCCTTCGTGTTTGAAGTACAGGTTCTGCAACCCCAGGCTCTGACCGAGACGCTGTGAACGAATGAGCGGCGTATCGCCTTCGCCCAGGTACGGGATTGGTACGGTGACAGGCAGGACAACTCGGTAGCGGTCAATCCCACGCCCCGGCTGGATGTGAGCAAGTTGGCTCACCGCCTCATCCGAGTAAGCAGGCGCTATGATCCCCTGACAGGTCACGCAGCGCCCCAGCGTCCCAGGCGGGAATTCTCGACCACAAACTGAACAATATATTTTCATAACGGTTCCGTAGTGCGTACTCAAGGTTGCATCTGCAAGGAATATGACTTTGAATTCGGGTTTTCGCAGGTGTATGGCGTGTGACGTATAATGTCGTCGTTTAATGATAATGCAGTTGCGGGAAAATCCACTTAATTTGTTTGCTTTGAAAGGAGCTATTATTTAGACCTTATTATTTTAAAGCTCGCAGGCAGGTTTCTTAATGCTCAGGAGAAGAGGGATACTTATGTTCAAGCCGAAATATTCTGTAAAACTCGCCGTTGTTTTGATGGTTGTCGCACTGGTAGCCGTCGGCTATAACCGCCCGGCAAGTGCGCAAACCGCTGCGAAGATCGCGATTATGGGACCGTTCACTGGTAACGCCGCGTCAATCGGACTGGAGCAATTAAATTTTGCCAAACTGGCCGTTGCGGATTTCAACAAATCATCCGGAATGAGTGTCCAACTGATCGAAGTTGATACTCAATTGGATGCAGCGAAAGCCGTCACTGGCGCACAGAGCATCGTCTCGAATAACGACGTGCTCGGCGTTGTCGGGCCTGCGGGCAGTCAGGAAGTCGAGGCTGTCGCCCCGATTTTTACCCCGGCAAACATCCCCTTTGTCGCAAACTCGGCGACCCGTACATCATTGACTGAACCCCCTGGCATCAAGGGTTTCTTCCGTGTAGTTCCGCGCGACGACGTACAGGGATCTACCGACGCTAATTTCATAGCGAGCGTGCTCAAAGCCAAGAACGTCTACCTGATCGATGATCAGACTTCGTATAGCTCCGGTCTGGCTGACCAAGCCGAAAAGACACTCAAGAGTCTGAATGTCACGACTGAACGCGATTCGATTACGCAGAAAGACACAGACTTTTCGGCACTCGTAACACGCCTTAAGGGTGCATCGCCCGACGTAGTATTTGTACCTTTCCAGTTGGCAAACCAGGCGGCGCAGATGGCTAAGCAGATGCAGGAACAGGGTGTCAAGGCCACGCTATTTGGTACTGATGGTGATTTTTCACCTGATGATTTTATTAAAGCTGCGGCAGGTGCGACTGATGGCGCTTATGTCTCATTCTTTGCGCCTGACATTCATGGTTTGGATGCTGACAAAGACATCGTGGCTGCTTATCAGAAGCAATACGGTGATTTCGGTTCGTTTGGTGGACCCTCCTACGCCGCGACGACAGTTCTGTTAGAGGCCATTCAGCGGGCTTCCAAAGCAGGTACAGCGACACGCGCCTCCGTGCTGGCCGAAGTTGCCAAAACCGATGATGCGAGGGTGATATTGAGGGCGCAGCGTTCTTTATCTTCCAGGTCAAAGATGGCAAGTTTGTGCTGGTACCCGGTGCCGCCTCAATGATGGCTACCGAGAGCGCCACAATGGAAGCCACGCAAGCCAAATAGCTCGATTACAGTCTAAAGTCTATCAATAATCAGGAACGCGGACACGGAAATCCGTGTCCGCGTGGGCTAACTCATGCAAGCATTCTTAACACAACTGCCCCAACAACTTGTGAACGGGTTGACGCTTGGCGCTGTGTACGCACTCATCGCGCTGGGCTATTCAATGGTATACGGCATCCTGGGCCTGCTCAACTTTGCTCACGGCGACGTTTTCATGGTCGGAGCCTTCATTGGCTACGGTGTCCTTAATGTCCTGGTGCCAGATCAAGCGCCTATACTACCGGCAGTGCTGGTCCTTGTGGCGATGATGTTCGTTGCCATGCTGGGGACTGGCATCCTGGGAGTGGCTATCGAGCGCGTAGCCTACCGGCCACTGCGCAACGCACCCCGCATCGCGCCCCTCATCAGCGCTTTGGGCGTATCGTTTTTTCTGCAAAACGCGATTCTCCTTACTCAGTCAGCACGCTACCGCAACTATCGCATCGAACTGTTAATCTCACCTAAATTGGGTATTGATATTGGTCCGGCGCACCTTACGTTGACGCGGGCGCTGGTCATCGTTGTAGCTGTTCTGCTCATGATTAGTCTGGCTTACTTCGTGCAGCGAACGCGGTTGGGTCGAGCGATGCGCGCTGTGTCGATTGACCGGGAAGCCGCCGCCATGATGGGCGTTGACGTGGATCGGGTCATTTTGATCACGTTCTTTATCGGTTCGGCGTTAGCGGGCGCGAGCGGCGTACTGTTCGGTCTGGTTTTTACCCAGATATTTCACTTCATGGGCTTCATAAATGGATTGAAGGGCTTTACTGCGGCAGTCATGGGCGGGATCGGGAATATTCCCGGCGCGATGCTTGGCGGAATGCTCTTAGGGTTGATCGAGACATTTGCCATTGGCTTCATCTCACCCACCTATAAAGACGTGATTGCCTTTGTCGTCCTCATCCTCATCCTGCTGATCAGGCCGAGCGGACTGCTGGGCGTGCGCGCGCCGCAGAAGGTCTAGTCCATGAGCCTTGAACACCTCGGTCAGGATGAATGGGTAGCGCAGCACGAACAACGTCGCCGCCAGCAGAACCCGGCAATTGCGCGTGTCATAGAAGGTTGGCAGAGTCTGCCCCGCTATGGACAGATCGCGCTTTTAGCAGCGGTCCCGGTGCTGCTGCCCATTTTTGTCCACAACGATTACATCCTGCGCGTTGTTGGCCTCGTTTGGCTCTACGCGGTGCTGGCACTGGGCTTGAACGTCGTGGTGGGTCTAACTGGACTGCTTGATCTCGGCTACGTGGCGTTTTTTGGCGTCGGTGGCTATGCCTATGCAATGCTGTCATCCGCGCAATTTAACATCCATCTCCCCACATGGGTGAGCCTGCCCGTCGCAACGCTCTTGGCGGTTGGGTTAGGTTTTCTGCTTGGCCTGCCTTCATTGCGACTGCAAGGCGACTATCTGGCGATTGTGACGCTGGGCTTTGGGCAGATTTTCGTCCAATTGATGACAGCTATGAATCGTGTCAACGTTCCGTGGTCTTCAACCCCGGTCAACGTGACAGGCGGACCGAACGGCATCGTGCGGCTTGATCCCGTTCACTTGCTTGGCTTTCAGGCGAATACCGTCACAGCCTATTATTACTTGATGCTACTCATGCTGGCATTGGTGTTGGTTGGTATCCTGAGCCTGAACCGATCCCGCATTGGACGGGCCTGGCGTGCAGTCCGCGAGGATTCACTGGCTGCCGAAGCAATGGGTATTCCGGTAAATCGTATGCGACTGCTGGCTTTCGCCGTTGGTGCAGGTATTGCGGGACTCGCCGGATGTTTATTTTCAGCCTGGCAGGGATCGGTATTTCCGGCCAATTTCGATGTACCGCTGCTAATCACTTTGTATGCGATGGTGGTGCTTGGCGGAGTCGGCAGCCTGTGGGGCATGGTGGCGGGCGCATTCGTTATCACGATTGTGCCTGAACTGCTGCGGCCCGGCACGCAGATCTACGGGATAGAACTCCAACAGATCGTCTTTTATGGAGGTATCCTGGCATTACTGGCAATTGTGCTTCGCCCGCGACGACGGTTCGTGCTCGTGCTCGGCTCCGTTTTCGTAGGCGGCCTGATTATCCATCTCGTCGCTTCTGCCCTTATTCCGTCTCAGATCGCCACCGATTCCCAAAACCTCATTCAGCGCTGGTTGGTCATTCCGGCGGATTCTTCAACAGCTACAAATTTGGGTAATTTCAGCTTTTTCATTGTTACCGGACTATTTGTGTTGCTGACCCAGATTCCGAAACGCTATCGCGATCCAGTGCTGATCATCGCGCTGTACTTGCTGGCTTTCGTCTGGGAAACACGTCTATCGCAGGAACCGAGCACAACGGTATTGCTGCTGACAGGCGCTGCGCTGATCATGTTGATGAATTATCGTCCGCAGGGCTTATTAGGCCAACGCCGGGTGGAGATTGCCTAAGCATGGCGTTATTGGAACTTGAGAGCGTTAGTAAACACTTCGGCGGCTTGCAAGTCGTGAAGGGGCTGTCATTCTCGGTTGAAGAGGGGCAAATTGTTAGCCTGATCGGGCCAAATGGCGCGGGCAAAACTACGGTCCTTAACCTTATCACGGGGCTATATCGTCCAGACAGCGGACGCATCCTATTTGAAGGTCAGGATTTGATCGGGTTAGCGCCGAATGCCATTACAGTACGGGGCATCGCGCGGACATTTCAATCCCTGCGGTTGTTTCTGAATATGTCCGTGATCG
>WNFL01435062.1_pt1 | contig 20237 bp, 23 predicted proteins | sample 5400361 | NCBI WGS metagenome assembly WNFL01 (sample SAMN13153351, study PRJNA577476) | soil metagenome | isolation source: 40 cm soil on Douglas fir-dominated hillslope | place: USA:California | collected 2013-09-17
AGCGGGCGGCGCGGTGGTGTTCTCCGGGTCCCACCTGCACGAGGCGCTGCCCGTGACGCGCGGGAAGCGGTACGTGCTCCTCTCCTTCCTGTTCGGCGAGGGGGACCGCCCCTCCGGCAGCTTTCCGGTGGTATAAGATCGAGGTTCTATGCTGGAGGGGGATGCCGAGGCAGCTCGTCGAGTTTCGCGTCGGCGGGGGGCGCGGGGTACCAGCCGGCCGAGAAGCGGGAGCCGGAGCGGCTTCGGGAGGCACCTGGCGGGCGTCATCGTGAAAAACCTGAGAACCAGAGAGGGAATGACCATGGCGTATGTCATCACCGAGCCGTGTATCGACGTCAAGGACAAGGCCTGTGTCGAGGTCTGCCCGGTCGACTGTATCTACGAGGGCCCGAATCAGCTCTTCATACACCCCGACGAGTGTATCGACTGCGGAGCGTGCGAGCCGGTGTGTCCGGTGAAGGCGATCTTCACCGAGGACGAAACCCCGGAGCAGTCGAAGCAGTTCATCGAGCTCAACAAGCAGTTCTTTGTCGACAACCCCCGGGTGCAGCCCTGCACCACGAAGAGTTAAAGGGGAGTTGGCGGGAGCCGAGGTGACCTGCCCTTGGCACGGGGCCCGGTGGCCATCAGTGGTACGAACTTATTTGTCTCGCAACACACTGAAGTAGCCCACAGCACGCGGTCGCTGTCACTGCGCGGGCGCCGAGTCCCCTCGACGCTCGTGCTGGGGTCAACTCGTCCCCGATCACCCGGGCCCAGGGCTTGGCCTACTGCCTTCTGCAGATCGTCCACGGTAAGGGGCTTGGCGAGAACGAGGATGCCGGCCACTCCAAGAAAGCCCGGCCTCACGCTGCTTCCGCGGCGCGCCGCACCAAGGACTTCGAGCCCGACCCCGACGTGGAGATTCTGACGCCCGATGGGGCGTGCGTCTGGAGACACCCACGGGGCTAGCAGACAAAGTGGCAGAGCAGCGTCGGCAGGGCTGCGGCGGTCAAGATTGCCACCAGCAGCAGCCAGGCTGCCCACGTGCGCGGATGCGGCCCGCCCTCCATCCAGAGCACGATGCCGACGAGCGCGAGGAGCAGCGACATCACGACGCTGTACGTCATGGCGGCGCCGATGGTCCTGGGCGTGAAACCCCGATGCAGCGGCGCCGCTTCCTACAGGCCGCGCACGGTCCGCCGAGCTTCACGCGCAGCGAGCCGGGGCGCTCGAAGGCGTCCGCCACCCCCGTCTGCACCGCGGCCGGCGGGAACGCCCGGCTGAGCCGCGCGACCAGGCAGGGCGCACAGTAGAACCTCTCCGTCTCGGCCCGGCGTCGGAAGAGTCTGTCCAATGCTTCTCGCACGAGGTCTTTGCTGTCCACGCCCATCTCAGCAGAATGGCCCGCATCCCTTCGACCCGAGGTCCTGCTCAGCAGGCACGTCGGGCACGTGACGGGGCCCCGGCACCTCTTGCAGCTGTCTCTATCTCGGCGCTCCACAGGCCCCCATTGCGATCCACCGCGATGTAGTCCCGACCCAGGGCGGTATCCCGAATGATCTGGGCTATCTTCGGCATGGTCACGGGCCCTCCTTCTCGGTAATCCGTACAAACTCCTCCCACCCCGGCCCGCTTTCGATGTGCCAGGCATGGTCCCCACAGACGTAGACCGCGTGCCCAGACTTGGGCATGTAATACGCGACGGTAGCCTCCTGGCGACAGAAGCCTGTCTCGACCGGCCCCGCATACTGAGTTATCGACTTGCCCTCCTTCTTGCCCCACCGGGCGCGGGGGGCCTTCCGGGTGATGGCGGAGCGTTGGGCAGCGGTCAACTTCTTGGCGCGGGTCCGACCTCCATACTGGCCCTTCTTCTTGAAGAAGGAAACCGTCGATGGGGAGCCATGGATCTCCTCGTCGGTCAGCTTGGTCCTCACGCTAGCCCGCCCTGCTGGACGATTGAGTAGCCTTTGACAAGGCCCAAGAGTCCGCCTAGACTCCCGCCAGCATCGACACCAGACGGATGCTGAAGTCGTCGCCCTTCGAGATGCCCCAAGGGGGGATGGTATGGACATGCTCTTCGGGACGTTTGCCTCGAAGTCTCTCCTGATCGTGCGCGTCGTTCTCGGGGTCATCTTCTTTGCGCACGGGGCCCAGAAGGTGTTCGGCTGGTATGGAGGTCCCGGGCTTCGCGGGGTCATCGGCTACTTCAAGCAATCGCTCGGAATCCCAGCACCGCTTACGGTGCTCGCGGCCCTTACTGAGTGCTTCGGAGGACTCGCAATGATCGTCGGCTTGCTGGTTCGGCCGGCGGCGCTCGGGCTCATCCTCGTTATGTTGGTGGCAATCGCCAAGGTTCACTGGCCCAATGGCTTCTTCCTCAACTGGTCGCTCGAGCCGGGCAAGGGGCACGGCTACGAGATGAACCTGGCGCTGATCGGCATGGCCCTCGCGGTGCTTATTGGTGGAGCGGGGATCCTCTCAATCGACCGGGTGATTCACCCCTGGTAGTCTCAATCTCCGTCGACTTGGTCAGGGCGAGGACCAGGCAGGGCCGTCACGGATCTAAACCGCCGACTCCGGCTACGTTCTCACCATCTAAGCGCCGAGGAAGCTGCCAGTTGGACGGGAGTAAATCGGGAGTACAACTGGCCTCAAAGTAAGTCAGTCCGTGTTACTCAGTGTCATCCGTCCGGGCTGAGTAAGTTCTCGACTCTCCAGCAAGAAATCAGGAGAATGTGCGCCATGGCGCACAGTGCCGAAAGGGGGCCCGAGCGAATCCCCCCTTCGGCACCAATTAGATAGATAGACGCGAGAGGTCGACCTTAGCTCGACACGGCTCGGCGGGCGCGCACCGCCGCCGCGAGCTCCTGCAGCACCGGCACCGTCATCTCCCAGCTCAGGCACGCATCGGTGATGCTCTGGCCGTAGACCAGGCGCGCCGGGTCGGAGAGATCCTGGCGGCCCTCGACCAGGAAGCTCTCCATCAGCACCCCGATGATCCCGCGCTCGCCCTGGCCGACCTGGGCCGCGATCTCGCGCGCGACCCGCGGCTGGCGCCGGTAGTCCTTCTCGCTGTTGCCGTGGCTCGTGTCGATCATCAGCCGCGCGGGCACTCCGGCGGCGCGGAGGGCCGCGAGGGTCGTGCCCACGCTCGCCGCGTCGTAGTTCGGGCCGCTCTGCCCGCCGCGCAGGATCACGTGGCAGTCGACGTTGCCCCGCGTGGAGACGATGCCGGCCAGGCCCTGCTCGGTGACGCCCAGGAAGCTGTGCGGATGGGCGGCGGCGCGCACCGCGTCGATGGCGATCTGCACTCCGCCGTCGGTGCCGTTCTTGAACCCGACCGGCATCGAGAGGCCCGACGCCAGCTCCCGATGCACCTGGCTCTCCGTCGTGCGCGCGCCGATCGCGCCCCAGGTCACGAGGTCGGTGATGAACTGGGGTGAGATCGGGTCGAGGAACTCGCAGCCCGCGGGCAGCCCCATCTCGACGAGGTCGAGGAGGAACCGGCGGCCCCGGCGCAGCCCCACGTTGATGGCGAAGCTGCCGTCGAGGTGCGGATCATTGATGAGCCCCTTCCAGCCCACCGTGGTGCGCGGCTTCTCGAAGTACACCCGCATCACGACGCACAGGTCCGGGGCGAGCTCGTCGGCGACCCGGCGCAGCCGCAGCGCGTACTCGTGGGCGGCGGCCGGATCGTGGACGGAGCAGGGGCCGACGACCACGAGCAGGCGGTCGCTCCGGCCGCTGATGATCTCGGAAACTTCCTCGCGCGCGCGCGTGACCATGAGCGACCCCTTCTCGGACAGGGGCTGCTCCTCGATGAGGATCGCGGGGGGCAGCAGCGGCTGGATGCGCTCGATGCGGAGGTCGCGAGTCTTCATCGGGTAATTGTAATCCGGAGGTGGCGCGCGCGGGCGATCTTGACCCGGGGCCCCGCATCCACGACAATCCCGGCCATGATCCCGCTCCGGTGGGGGCAGGCCGCGCCCGACTTCGAGCTGCCCAGCACCGAGGGCCGGGCCATCTCCCTCCGGGAGTTCCGGGGCCGCGACGTCGTTCTGGGCTTCTACTGCTATGACTTCGGTGGGATCTGAACTCCCGAGCTCACCGGCCTGGGTCAGGCCGCGACCGAGCTGGCCCGCCGCGGCGCGGTGCTCCTGGCGATCAGCGGCGACAGCCCCTTCTGCCACACCGCCTTCCTCAAGGCGCACCCGTTTCCGTTCCCGCTCCTGAGCGACGTGCATCGCACCGTCATCTCCGCCTACGGCGTGCTCGACGCCGACCGCAACGTGGCCTACCGGTCCACCTTCGTGATCGATCGCGACGGCGTGCTCCGCTGGGGGCAGGCGGGCGACCGGCACATGGTTCGCGACGGCAGTGAGCTGGTGCGCGTGGTGGACCTGGTCAACTCTCTGAGGCAGCCCTCGTAAGGAGACCCCCATGGCCTTCCCCCTGGCTACATCCACCCCGTCGTCCCTGGGCTTCGACGTCCGAGCACTCGAGCGCCTGCCGGAGCTGATCACGCGGCACCTGGCCGAGGGGCGGTACCCGGGGGCGCAGATCGCGGTCGCGCGCCAGGGCAAGCTCGCGCTCGTACGGAGCTTCGGCGACGCCCGCATCGATCCCGCGCGGGTGGCCGCGCGCGACGACTCGCTCTGGCTGCTCTACTCCAACACCAAGGTCATCACCGCCTGCGCGGTGTGGATCCTTGCGGAGCAGGGGGCCCTGCGCTTCACCGACCGGGTGGCCGACCACGTGCCGGGCTTCGAGGCCAACGGCAAGGGCGACATCACCATCATCCAGCTGCTGAGCCACCAGGGCGGCTTTCCCAACGCGGACGTGCCCAAGGCGACCTGGGAGGATCACGAGCTGCTGCGCCGGGCGGTCTCGGCCTTCACGCTCGAGTGGACGCCCGGTTCCCGGGTGTACTACCACGGCCGGGCCGCGCACTGGGTGGCCGCGGTGCTCATCGAGGCGCTCAGCAAGACCGACTACCGGGCCTTCATCCGGGAGCAGGTGATCGAGCCGCTCGGCCTCGGCGACGAGCTGTTCGTGGGCCTGCCGGATGCCCGGCACGAGCGGGCGGTGGACATGCACGAGCCCGGCGCGACCGGCGCCGGCCAGATGAAGCGGGCGGAGGAGAACAACGCGGAGTTCCGCCGGGCCGGGACCCCGGGCGGGGGCGGCTACGCCACCGCCCGCGCCATGGCCGCGTTCTACCAGATGCTGGCGGCGGGCGGGACGCTCGACGGCCGGAGGCTGCTGTCGCCCCGCATGGTCCAGTACGTCACGCGCAGCGTCACGGGCGACCGGGTGGACGGCTACATGGGCATGCCCATGCACCGCGCCCTCGGCCCGCACGTGCGGGGAACGACCGAATCCATCCGGGGCCTCGGCAGCCTCGCCTTCCCGGGCACCTTCGGACACGGCGGCGTGGGGTCGTCCTACTGCTGGGCGGACCCGGATTCGGGCGTGTCGTTTGCCTATCTGACCAACGGCCGCGTCCCCGATCCGTGGCACAGCATGCGGATGGACGTGATCAGCAATGCCGTGCACTCGGCCATTCCGGCGGGGCGCTGAGGGCGGGGAGGCGCTCCAAGGGAGCCCGCGGCACCCTCGGTTGGCGGCTTGTGAAAGATGTGCCATAATGACGCCGCCCGAGGGGCCAAAGGACAATAGTGATGGGAGTTTCCCTACCACTTCTCGATATCAAGCGTCCCGCCGACTCACCCAAGCCACCATGGCTCAAGGTGCGCGCGCCGGGCGGACCCAAGTACATCCGGCTCAAGGGCCTGATGCGCGAGTGGAACCTCCATTCGGTCTGCGAGGAGGCGCACTGCCCGAACATCGGCGAGTGCTGGGAGGATCTCACCGCGACCTTCATGATCCTGGGCGACGTGTGCACCCGCAATTGCGGGTACTGCGCGGTGACTCACGGCCGGCCGGTCTGGGAGGATCGCGAGGAGCCGGAGCGCGTGGGCCGGGCGGTGGGGGAGCTCGGGCTCGAGCACGTGGTCATCACCTCGGTGAATCGTGACGACCTGGCGGACGGCGGAGCCGCGCACTTCGCGGCAACCACGAAGGCGATTCGCCGCCACGCCCCCGGCTGCCGCATCGAGCTGCTCATCCCGGACTTCCAGGGCGGCGCGCCGGCGCTCGAGACGGTCATCGAGGCCGGGCCCGACGTGCTGAACCACAATACCGAGACGGTGCCGCGCCTCTACAAGGTGGCGCGCCACGGCGGGCGCTACGAGCGCACGCTCGAGCTGTTCCGGCGGGCCCGCGCGGCCGCGCCGCGGCTCGTGACCAAGTCGGGGATCATTTTGGGCCTGGGCGAGGAGCGCGACGAGCTCCTGGCCACCATGGCGGATCTCCGGGCGGCCGACGTGAACATCCTCACCCTCGGCCAGTACCTGCGCCCATCGGCCCAGCACCTGCCGGTGTCGCGCTTCTATCACCCGGACGAGTTCGCGGAGCTGGCGGTCCGCGGCCGCGAGATGGGCTTCGCCCACGTCGAATCCGGACCGCTGGTCCGCTCTTCCTACCACGCCAAGAAGCAGGCGGAGAGCGCGGTCGCCAGGCCGCAGCTGGTCGGTGAGCCGCAGGTGAATGGCGAGGCGCAGCCGAAGGCGAGCCGAGCGGATTGATGGACTACATCCCGATTCTCATGGTGTTCGCGGTGGCCGCGGTGGTGGCGGGCGCCCTGCTCGGCATCCCGCTGCTGATCGCGCCCAAGCGCGTCTTCCCGGTCAAGCAGGAGCCGTTCGAGTGCGGCCAGGACCCGGTGATGCTGCCGGAGGGCCGCTTCGCGATCAAGTTCTCCACCATCGCCATCTTCTTCATCATCTTCGATATCGAGCTGGTGTTCGTGTGGCCGTGGGCCGCCATGTATCGCCAGCTCGGCTGGTTCGGCTTCGTGGAGATGGTCGTCTTCCTGGGGATCCTGATGCTCGGCTTTCTCTACATCTGGAAGAAACGAGGGCTCGAATGGGAGTAGGCGCGTTCTTCACCGGGAAGCTCGACGAGGCGATCGGCTGGGCCCGCAAGTACTCCATCTTCCAGTACCCCTTCGTCACCGCGTGCTGCGGGATGGAGTACATGGCGACCGCGTGCTCGCACTACGACGTGGACCGCTTCGGGGCGGGGCTCCCGCGCTTCTCTCCCCGGCAGGCCGACGTGCTCTTCGTGGTCGGCACCATCAGCCACAAGATGGCGCCGGTGCTCAAGCGCATCTACGACCAGATGTGCGAGCCCAAGTGGGTCGTGGCCTTCGGGGTCTGCACGTGCACCGGGGGCTTCTACGACAACTACGCGACGGTCCAGGGGATCGACACCATCATCCCCGTGGACGTCTACATTCCCGGCTGCCCGCCGCGCCCGGAGAGCGTCATCGACGGCCTGATGAAGCTCCAGGACAAGATCGCGGTGGGCACCCAGCGCTACTGATCGCGGGTCCCGGGACCGCATGGACGGCCACGCCATTCTCGCCCGGCTGCGCGAGCGCTGCGGCGAGCGCATCCTCGCCACCCACGATTACCGCGGCGATCACACCGCGGTGCTGAGCCGCGAGGGCATCGTCCCCGCCCTCACCTTCTGCCGGGACGACGCCGCCCTCGCCTTCGACATGCTCGTGGACCTGACCGCGGTGGACTACAGCCGATTCCCGGGCCGCGAGGACGGGCCGCGCTTCGAGGTCGTCTATCACCTCTATTCCGTCGCCCACAACCACCGGGTGCGGCTGAAGGTCCCGGTCGAGCAGGATGATGCGGTTGTTCCGACCGCTTCCGGCCTGTGGCCCATCGCCAACTGGCAGGAGCGCGAGGTGTGGGACATGTTCGGGATCCGCTTCGACGGCCACCCGGATCTGCGCCGGCTCCTGCTCTACGAGGAGTTCGAGGGCCATCCCCTGCGCAAGGACTACCCCATCAACCGCCGCCAGCCGCTGATCGGCCCGAAAGTGTAGGGCGAGGTGCAGCCGAAGGCGAGCCGAGCGGATATGAGAGACGGGCGAGCGAGAGCGAGCCAGGGCGAGGTGCAGCCGAAGGCGAGCCGAGCGCATATGAAAGAGGGGTCGGGGTTCTGATGGCCGAGAAGAGGACGCGCGAGCTGTTCCTGGGCGAGGGGTCGAGTCCCGACGGAACCCAGCATCTCTACGTCAACTTCGGGCCGGCCCATCCGGCCATGCACGGCATCATCCGAATCTTCGCGGAGCTGGACGGCGAGACGGTGGTCAAGACCGACGTGGAGATCGGCTACCTCCACCGCGCCTTCGAGAAGGACTGCGAGGCGGGCCCGTACAACAACGCGATCCCGTACACCGACCGCCTCAACTACGTCTCGCCCCTGATCAACAACTTCGCCTACAGCTCGGCGATCGAGAAGCTGCTCGGCATCGAGATCACCGACCGCTGCAAGTACATCCGCGTGATCATGAGCGAGATCTCGCGGATCTGCGATCACCTCACGTGCGTGGGCGCCGGCTCCATGGAGCTGGGCGCCTTCACCGTGTTCCTCTACATGATCAAGGCCCGCGAGTTCCTCTGGGAGCTGGTGGAGGACGTCACCGGGGCGCGGCTCACGATCTCCTACGGGCGCGTCGGCGGGGTGAAGGCGGATCTGCCCCCCGGCTTCGACCTGAAGGTCAAGAAGGCGTTCGCGGAAACCCGCCAGGTGCTGGAGGAAGTGCACACCCTCGTCACCGGCAATCGCATCTTCATGGACCGGATGGTCGGGGTGGGCGCGCTCAGCCGCGAGGAGACCATCGCCTGGGGGATCACCGGGCCCCTGCTGCGCGCGGTCGGGGTGCCATTCGATCTGCGCAAGACGCAGCCCTACTGGGCCTACGACCGGATCCCGTTCGACATCGCGCTCGGCAAGAACGGCGACAACTTCGACCGCTACCTGGTCCGGATGGCCGAGATGGAGCAGTCCATGCGGATCGCGGAGCAGGCGCTCGACGGCCTGCCCGGCGGCGCCATCCAGGTGGACTGGGAGGGCAAGGCCATCGACCCCGCCGCCTACGTGGACATGGGCAAGCAGGGCAAGACCGAGGGCCTCCTGTTGCTGCCCATCAAGCTCTCGCCCAACCTGCAGGGCCAGGATCCCGGGGCCCACGCTCGCGTCAACGCGCAGGACAAGCGGGTGGTCCTACCGACGAAGGCGGAGGCCTACGGCTCGATCGAGGGACTGATGAACCACTTCATGCTGGTCATGGAGGGCTACGGGATCCGCCCGCCCGCGGGAGAGGCGTACTTTGCGGCGGAGGGGGCCAATGGCGAGCTCGGCTTCTACGTGGTGTCCGACGGGAGCGACCGTCCGTACCGCGTGCGCTGCCGCCCGCCCTGCATGAACCCGGTGGCCGCCATCCCGGCCATGATCCAGGGCGAGATGGTCGCCGACATCATCCCGACGTTCGGCTCCGTCAACATGATCGGCGGGGAGCTCGACCGCTAGGCCATGCCCGACGCCAAGCGCCCGGAGTTCAGCGCGGAGCAGCTGCAAGAGATCCGGCGTCTCCAGGCCCTGTACCCCGACAAGCAAGGCGCGCTGCTGCCCGCGCTGCGCCTGGCCCAGGAAGTGTTCGGCTACGTGTCGCTCGAGGTCGAGGAGTACGTGGCGGGCCTGTTCACGATGTCGCCGGCCCACGTCCACGAGGTCGTGACCTTCTACACGCTCTTCTTCCAGCAGCCGACCGGCCGGCACGTGGTCTCGGTCTGCCACAACCTCTCCTGCCACCTGCTCGGGTCCAAGTCGATCGTCGAGCACCTCACCCGGCGCCTGGGCGTGGAGGTCGGCGAGACCACCGCGGACGGCCGCGTCACCCTGCTCACGGTGGAATGCCTCTGCGCGTGCGAGCAGGCGCCGATGATGCAGGTGGACGACCGCTACGAGGGGCTGCTCACGCCGGAGAAGGTGGACCGCATCCTGGACGGGCTCTCCTGATGGCCGAGAAGATCTTCACCCGCAACTTCGACCGGCCGCAGTCGCACACCCTCGGGGTCTACCGCGAGACCGGCGGCTACACCGCGCTGCCCAAGGCGCTCGCGATGGAGCCCACCGCGATCACCGAGGAGGTGAAGAAGTCGAACCTCCGCGGCCTCGGCGGGGCCGCCTTCCCGACCGGCATGAAGTGGAGCTTCATCCCCAAGGGCTCGACCGCGCCCAAGTACCTCGTGATCAACGCGGACGAGGGCGAGCCGGGCACCTTCAAGGACCGGTACCTGCTCGAGCGCGATCCCCACGCCCTGATCGAGGGCATGATCATCGCGGCGCGGGCGATCGACTCCCACGTGGGGTTCGTCTACATCCGGGGCGAGTACGTGAAGCCGTGGCAGGTGTTCAGTGGTGCGGTGGCGGAAGCCTACGAGGCGGGGCTGCTCGGGCGGAACATCCAGGGCTCGGGCTTCGACTTCGACATCGTGGTGCACCGAGGAGCGGGCGCCTACATCTGCGGCGAGGAGACGGGCCTGCTCTCCTCCCTCGAGGGCAAGAAGGGCTGGCCCAAGATCAAGCCGCCGTTCCCCGCGATCAAGGGCGCCTTCGGCCAGCCCACGATCGTGAACAACGTGGAGACCATCGCGGCGGTGCCCCACATCATCAACCGGGGCGCCGCGTGGTTCGCCGGCCTCGGCACCAAGACCCAGGGCGGGACCCGGCTCTACTCGGTGTCGGGCCACGTGGTGAAGCCGGGGGTGGTCGAGGCGCCGGTGTCGGTGACCCTGCGCTCGCTCATCTACGACCACTGCGGGGGCATCCCTGACGGGCGGCGCCTGAAGGCGGTGGTGCCCGGCGGCTCCTCGGCCCCGATCCTCACCGCGGACGAGATCGACGTGAGCATGGACGCCGACGGCCTCAAGGCGGCCGGCACCATGATCGGCTCCGCGGGCGTGATCGTGATGGACGAGACGGTGTCGATCCCGGAGGCCCTGATGGTGGTGGCGCGCTTCTACGCGCACGAGTCGTGCGGTCAGTGCACGCCCTGCCGCGAGTCCACCGGCTGGATCTACAAGATGTCGCACCGGATCGTGGCCGGCAAGGGCCGCAAGGAGGACCTCGACACGATCCTGGACGTGGCCAAGCGCGGGGCCGGCACCACCATCTGCGCCTTCTACGACGGCGCGGTCGGCCCTTACGTCAGCTACATCGAGAAGTTCCGCGAGGAGTTCGAGGCCCTGATCCCCCGTGACGCCTGAGCCCGATGCCTAGACTGACGATCGACGGCAAGGAAGTCGAGGTCGCCTCCGGCACCAACCTCATCGAGGCGGCCCGCCTGGCCGGCTCGGAGGTCCCGCACTACTGCTATCACCCCGGCCTCAGCATCGCGGGGCAGTGCCGGCTCTGCATGGTGGACATCGAGAAGAACCCGCGCCCCCAGATCGGCTGCAACACCCAGGCCGCCGACGGGATGGTCGTCCACACGCGGACCGAGCGCGTGCTCGAGACCCGCAAGTCGATCATGGAGTTCCACCTCGTCAATCACCCGCTGGACTGCCCGGTGTGCGACCAGGCGGGCGAGTGCTGGCTGCAGATCTACTACATGCGGCACGGCCTCTACGACCCGCGCATGGTGGACGAGAAGGTGCACAAGCCCAAGGCGGTGCCGCTCGGCCCCCACGTGATCCTGGACGCGGAGCGCTGCATCCTGTGCTCGCGCTGCGTGCGTTTCTGCGACGAGGTGACGGCCACCGGCGAGCTCGGCATCTTCAACCGGGGCGATCACTCGGAGATCGGGCTCTTCCCGGGCAAGACGCTCGAGAACAAGTACTCGGGCAACGTCATCGACATCTGCCCGGTGGGCGCGCTGACCGACCGCGAGTTCCGCTTCCAGGTGCGCGTGTGGTACCTCGACACCGCCCGCTCGGTCTGCAACGGGTGCGCGCGGGGCTGCAACATCGAGGTGCACAACAGCCGGCGGCGGCTGCACCACAACCAGGGGCGCCGCATCGCGCGCATCAAGCCGCGCCACAACCCCGACGTCAACCGCTGGTGGATCTGCGACGAGGGCCGCTACGGCTTCCGCTGGATCGACGACGACAGCCGTCTCCTCACGCCGGTCCGGCGCGCGGGCGGCAAGGACGTCCAGCTCGGCTGGGACGAGGCGGTGGCCGACCTGGCGGGCGCGCTCCGGCGGTACCGGCCCGAGGAGATCGGGATCCTCGCGTCGCCCCAGATGTCCAACGAGGACCTGTTCGCGCTCCAGCGGATCACCGGGCAGCTCGGAATCCGGGCGGTGGACCACCGGGTGCCGCCGCGGGTGGCCGGCGAGGACGACGAGCTGCTGATCCGCGCCGACAAGAATCCCAACCGCCGCGGGGCCGAGCTGATCGGCCTGACCCAGGGGGAGACCGCGGCGATCCTCGACGGGGCGCGGCAGCGGCGGATCAAGCTGCTGTGGATCTTCCAGCACGATCTCCTCGACTCCGGCCTGGCGGTGGCCGACGTGACCGCGGCCCTCGCCGCGGCCGAGATGGTGGTGTTCCAGGGGCCGAGCGCGAACGGCACCAGCGCGGGCGCGCACCTGGTGCTGCCGAGCGCGGCCTACGTCGAGCGCGAGGGCACCTTCACCAACTTCCAGGGGCGGGTGCAGCGCTTCCGCATGGTGGTGGAGCCGCTCGGGGACGCGGTGGCGGACTGGGACATCCTCGGCCGGCTCGGCCGGGCCCTCGGCGCGGGGGATCCCGCGCTGGCCGCGACCCGCGCGGAGCAGGTCTTCACCGCGCTCGCGGGCCACGTGCCCGCCTTCGCGGGCATGACCTACCGGGCGATCGGCGACGGCGGCCTGGCGACAAAGGCATGAGCGGGCTGGCGCTCGATCTCCTGCTCCAGGCCATTCCGGTCGGCTTCGTCATGTTCGTGGTGCTGAACTTCGGCGGGCTCCTGACCTGGGTCGAGCGCAAGCAGTCCGCGATCATGCAGGACCGGATCGGGGCCAACCGCGCGTTCATCCCCGTCCTCGGGTTCCGCATCCGCATCCTGGGCCTGCTCCACCCCCTGGCCGACGCGGTGAAGATGCTGACCAAGGAGGACTTCACCCCCGCGCGCGCGGACAAGCTGATGTTCAAGCTCGCCCCGTTCGTGTCGGTGTTCTTCGGCCTCGCCGCCTTCGCGACGATCCCGTTCGGCGACACCCTGCAGATCATGGGCCGCGAGATCCAGCTCCAGGCGGTGACCCTCAACGTGGGCATCCTCTACGTGCTCGGCATGATCTCGCTGGGCGTCTACGGGCTCATGATGGCGGGCTGGGCCTCCGCCAACAACTACGCGCTCCTCGGCGGGCAGCGGGCGGCCGCCCTCATGATCTCCGCGGAGGTCGCGATCGGCGCATCGATCATGGGCGTGGTGATGGTGTACGGCTCGCTCAACATGCAGGACATCGCGCGCGGGCAGGGCCTGCCGCTGCTGCCCCAGTTCCTCGGCGGCTGGGTCCCCGCGTGGGGGATCCTGACCCAGCCCGCCGCCTTCATCCTGTTCCTGACCGCGGGCATCGCCTCCACCAAGCGGATTCCCTTCGACACCCCGGAAGGGGAGTCGGAGATCATCGGCTACTTCGTGGAGTACAGCGGGATGAAGTTCGGCATGTTCGCGATGGCCGACTTCCTGGAGACGGTGGTGATCGCGGGCATGACCACCGCGCTGTTCCTGGGCGGCTGGCAGGTCCCCTATCTGCAGGCCTCCGGCTTCGTGTTTCCCTGGGGCGGGACGGCGGCGCTGCCGCACCTCGCGGTGGTCGGGATGCAGGTGGGCGCCTTCCTGACCAAGGTCGTGGTCATGATCTGGCTGCTCATGCTGATCCGGTGGACGCTGCCACGCTTCCGCTACGACCAGGCGATGCGGCTCGGCTGGCTCGCCCTCTTCCCGCTGTCGGTCCTCAACATCCTCGTCACCGGCCTCGTGCTGCTGGCGGTGGGGAAGCCCTGAGCCATGGCCTACCAGACGACCAACACCCCCGCGGATCCCCGGCACTCGAGCCGCCTCGGCCTCCGGCAGCGCTTCTACGTGATCGAGGTGCTGGTGGGCCTGGCCCTGACCGCCAAGCACTTCTTCGCGAACATGGGACGCCACACCCTGCACGTGGTCTTCCGGGTCAAGAGCTCGCGCGGGGCGGTCACCATCCAGTACCCGGACGAGCGGCGGCCCTATTCCCCGCGGCTGCGCAGCCTGCACCGGCTGGTGCGCCGGGAGGACGGCTCCCCGCGCTGCGTGGCGTGCATGATGTGCGAGACGGTGTGCCCGGCCCACTGCATCTACATCGTGGCCACCGAGCATCCCAACCCCGAGATCGAGAAGGTGCCCGAGCGGTTCGACATCGACCTCGGCAAGTGCGTGTTCTGCGGCTACTGCGTGGAGGCGTGTCCCGAGGACGCGATCCGCATGGACACCGGCATCCTCGAGTTCTCCGCCTACGACCGCCAGAGCATGGTCTACACCAAGGACACGCTCCTCGCCCTCGATCCGGCGGGGCCCAACGGGGTGCCGACGTCCCCGGTGCCGATCGCGCCCTCCCGGAGGCCGCGGTGAGCCTCTTCACGTTCGCGGTGCTGGCCCTGCTCGCGATCGGCTCCGCGGCGGGCATGCTGCTGCGGCGGAACCCGATCCACGGGGCGCTCTTCCTCGCGATCAACCTGAGCACGGTGGCCGCGCTGTTCCTGACCATGCGCGCGGAGTTCCTGGCCGCGGTCCAGATCATCATCTACGCCGGGGCCATCGCGGTGCTCTTCGTCTTCGCGATCATGGTGCTGATCCCGGGCAAGGAGGAGACGGGACCCGATCCGCTGCACCGGCAGCGCTGGCTGGCGGTGCCGGTGGCCGCGGTGTTCCTGATCCTGGTCGCGCTCGTGCTGCGCTCGACGGTGCTCGCGGGCCCGCCCAAGCCGCACCTGCCGGGCGGGACCGACGCGGTCGCGCGCGTGCTCTTCACCGACTACCTGTTCCCGTTCGAGGTCACCTCGGTGCTGCTGCTCGTCGCCATCGTGGGAGTCATGGCGCTGACCAAGCGCAGGGGTTAGGATGGTTCCCGAGTCCTACTACGTCGCGCTGTCCGCGGTCCTGTTCACCATGGGCGTGCTCGGGGTGCTGATCCGGCGCAACCCGCTCGTGATCTTCATGTCGATCGAGCTCATGCTGAACGCGGCGAACCTGGCCCTGGTGGCCTTCGGGCAGCGTCACGGGACCACCGATGGCCAGGCCCTGGTCTTCTTCGTGCTGTGCGTGGCCGCCGCCGAGGTCGCGGTGGGGCTCGCGATCATCGTGACGATCTTCCGGCTCCGCCGCCGCCTCTCGGTGGACGAGCTGAGCACGCTGCGCGGCTAGCGAGACTTCGAGAGAGTCCCAGGAGGAACCGATGGCGCAGACCAAGACCGCGGTGGTCCAGACCCGGCTCGATGCGGAGCTGGCGCGGCGCCTGTTGACCCAGATGGCGATGATCCGGCGCTTCGAGGAAAAGGCGGCGGAGATGTATGCCCTCGGCAAGATCGGGGGGTTCCTCCACCTTTATATCGGGCAGGAGGCGGTCGCGGTGGGCGCCACCTCGGCGGTGCGCGTGGACGACTACGCGGTGTCGTCCTATCGCGAGCACGGCCACTGCCTGGCCAAGGGATCCGATCCGCGCCGCATGATGGCCGAGCTGTTCGGCCGGATGGACGGCCTCAGCCACGGCAAGGGCGGCTCGATGCACCTCTTCGACAAGAGCGTCAACTTCCTGGGCGGCCACGGCATCGTGGGCGCGCACCTGCCGCTCGCCGCGGGGGCGGGCTTCGCGATCAAGTACCAGGGCGGCGACCAGGTGGTGCTGTGCTACTTCGGCGACGGGGCGGTGCCGGAGGGCGAGTTCCACGAGTCCATGAACCTGGCCGCGCTGTGGAAGCTCCCGGTGATCTTCATCTGCGAGAACAACCGCTACGCGATGGGCACCGCGATCCACCGCGCGCTCGCCCAGACCGACATCTGGCGCTTCGCCGAGACCTACGGCATCCCCGGCGAGGCGGTGGACGGCATGGACGTGCTCGCGGTGCGTGACGTGGTCGCGCGCGCGGTCGAGCGAGCGCGCCGGGACAAGACCCCCGCCCTCATCGAGGCCCGTACCTACCGGTTCCGCGGCCACTCCATGCGCGATCCGGCCGGCTCGGTCTACCGGACCAAGGAGGAGGTCGAGCGCGAGAAGCTGCGCGACCCCATCGCGCTCTTCAGCGACCGCTGCCTGAAGGAGGGCGTGCTCACCGAGGCCGACGTCCGGAACATCGAGAAGGCGGTGAATGACCTCGCGGACGAGGCGGTGGCCTTCGCGGAAGCCTCGCCCGAGCCGGCCCCGTCGGAGCTGTTCACCGACGTGTACAAGGACTGACCCGATGGCGGTGATGACCTATCGGGAGGCGCTCAACCTGGCCCTCCGCGAGGAGATGCGACGGGACCCGCGCGTCTTCGTGATGGGCGAGGAGGTCGGCCTCTACGACGGCGCCTACAAGGTGACCCAGGGGCTGCTCAAGGAGTTCGGCGACAAGCGCATCATCGACACCCCGATCTGCGAATCGGGCTTCACCGGGGTGGGGGTCGGCTCCGCGATGCTGGGGCTCCGGCCGGTGGTCGAGATGATGACGTTCAACTTCTCGATCCTCGCGCTCGACCAGATCGTCAACTCGGCGGCCAAGATGTGCTACATGTCGGGCGGCCAGTACAACATTCCCCTCGTGATCCGAGGGCCGGGAGGGCCGGCCGCCCAGCTGGCCGCGCAGCACTCGCAGTCCATGGAGACGTACTTCTACCACGTGCCCGGGCTCAAGGTGGTGCGCCCGTCGACGCCGGCCGACGCGAAGGGGCTGCTGAAGTCGGCCATCCGCGACGACAATCCGGTGATCTTCATCGAGGCCGAGACGCTCTACGCGGTCAAGGGTGAGGTGCCGGAGGATCCGGAGTTCCTGATCCCCCTGGGCAAGGCGGTGATCCGCCGCGAGGGCACCGACGTCACGGTGGTGGCCTACATGGGCATGATGTACCGCGCCCTCGAGCTCGCGGACGAGCTGGCCAAGGAGGGCATCTCGATCGAGATCGGCGGTGGTGCTCGAGGCGGGCGCGGGCTTCGCGGGCATGGGCTCGGAGATCGCGGCCCAGATCACCGAGACCGCGTTCGACGATCTCGACGCGCCGGTGCTGCGGGTCACCGGCGAGAACGCGCCGATGCCCTACGCAAAGAACCTGGAGCTGCTCAAGACGCCCTCCAAGGCCAAGATCGCCGCGGCGATCCGACAGGTGTGCAACGCATGATCACCAAGGTGTTCATGCCGAAGCTGTCGGACGCCATGGAGACCGGCAAGGTCATCAAGTGGCTGAAGAAGGAAGGCGACGCGGTCAAGGGCGGCGACGTGATCGCGGAGATCGAGACCGACAAGGCCAACGTCGAGATCGAGGCCTTCGGCGCCGGGGTGCTGCGCAAGATCGTGGTGGAAGAGGGCGGGACCGTGCCGGTGGGCGAGATGATCGGCGTGATCGCGGACCCGGCCGAGGACATCTCGAGCGTGACGGCCGCGACCGGCAAGCCCGCGGCTCCGGCGCCCGCGGCCCGGCCGGCCCCCGCCGCCGCGAAGGCCGCCGCGAGCGGGCCACTGCCCGCGATGGAGAGCTACCAGTCGGTGCCCGCCACCACCGCGGTGGTGCCGATGGCGCCCGCCGCCGCGGCGGCCCCGGCCCCGACGGACGGCCGGGTCAAGGCCTCGCCCCTCGCCCGCAAGATCGCGGGCCAGGCCGGCGTGGACCTGCGGCTGATCCACGGCACGGGACCCGGGGGCCGCATCATCCGGCGCGACGTGGAGGCCGCCCAGGCGGCGCCGCGTCCCGCCGCGGCGCCCGCGGCCGCGCCCCAGCCCGCGGGCCCCCCGCGCCCGACCGCGGTTCCCGCGCGGCCGCAGTTCGTGATCCCGCCGCGGCCGGAGGCCGAGTTCGAGGACGTGGCGATGTCGCCGATGCGCGCGGCCATCGCCAAGCGCATGCCGATGTCGAAGGCGCCGGTCCCGCACTTCTACGTCACCTCGGAGGTCGCGATGGACGAGGTCTGGGCGCTGCGCGAGCGGCTGAACGCCCTCGAGGGCCAGCCCAAGATCTCGGTCACCGACATGGTCATCAAGGCGGTGGCCCTCGCCCTCCTCAAGAACCCGGGGGTCAACGCCCAGCTCAACGGCCAGGCCATTCGGGTTTACCACCGCGCCCACATCGGCATCGCGGTGGCGCTCGACCAGGGTCTCATCACCCCGGTCCTGCGCGACTGCGACGCCAAGCCGCTGGCCCGTATCGCGGTCGAGTCGCGGGACCTGGCCGAGCGCGCGCGCGGGGGGAAGCTGCGGGCGCCGGAAATGTCCGGAGCCACCTTCTCGATCTCGAACCTCGGCATGTTCGACGTCGAGGAGTTCTCCGCCATCATCAACCCGCCGGAGGGCGCGATCCTCGCGGTGGGCTCGGTGCTGCAGAAGCCGGTGGTGGAGGACGGCGAGCTCCGGGTGGGGCGCCGCATGAAGATGACGATCTCGTGCGATCACCGGGTGATGGACGGCGCGATGGGCGCGCGATTCCTGCAGGACGTGAAGCGGCTGCTCGAAGAGCCCCTGCGGCTCCTGGTCTAGCCCGATGGCCGCTCAGGCATTCGACGTGGTGGTGGTGGGCACCGGTCCCGGCGGCTACGTCGCGGCCATCCGCTGCGCCCAGCTCGGACTCTCGGTCGCGACCGTCGAGGATGACCGGCCGGGCGGGGTCTGCCTCAACTGGGGGTGCATCCCGACCAAGGCGCTTCTCCGCAACGCGGAGGTCGTCGGGCTCTTCAACCGGGCGAAGGAGTTCGGCATCACGGTCGGCGAGTGGAAGGCCGACTACGCCCAGGCGGTGCAGCGCTCGCGCCGGGTCGCCGACCGCATGGCCAAGGGCGTCGAGTTCCTCTTCCGCAAGAACAAGATCACCCTGTTCCTCGGGCGCGGCACCCTCAAGGGCGCCCGGGTGGTGGAGGTGACGGGCAAGGATGGCGCGGCCACCCTCGAGGCCAAGCGGGCGGTCATCCTGGCAACGGGATCCGAGCCGAAGTCGCTCCCCGGCGTCGCCATCGACGAGAAGCGGATCGTCTCCTCCACCGGCGCGGTCACCAACGAGGGTCGGCCCGGCTCGCTGGTCGTCATCGGCGCGGGCGCGGTGGGCATCGAGTTCGCCGACGTCTACGCGGCGTACGGCGCCGCGGTGACGGTGCTGGAGGCCCTCCCGCGCGTCCTGCCCATCGAGGACGAAGACGCGTCCACCCAGATCGCGCGCCTGTTCTCGCGGCGCGACATCACGATCCGCACCGGCGTGAAGGTCAAGGGGGTAACGTCGGCCGGTTCCGGCGTCTCGGTGGAGGTGGAGGCCGAGGGCAAGACCGAGACGCTCAAGGCGGACCAGGTGCTGATGGCGGTCGGGCGCGCCGCGCGCACCCGCGGGCTCGGGCTCGAGGCCCTCGGGGTGGCCACCGATCGCGGTTTCGTGACGGTCTCGCCGACCATGGAGACCTCGGTCAAGGGGATCTACGCGATCGGTGACATGGCGGGCCACCAGCTCCTCGCCCACAAGGCGATGGCCGAGGGTGTCGTGGCCGCGGAGGCGATCGCGGGCCAGTCCCCGCGGCCGGTGGACTACGGCAACGTGCCGTCCTGTACCTATTGCCATCCTCAAGTTGCGTCCATCGGGCTCACCGAGGCGGCGGCCCGCGCGGGCGGACGCGAGCTCGCGGTGGGGAAGTTCCCGTTCACGGCCAGCGGCAAGGCGGTGGCGCTGGGCGAGACCGAGGGCTTCGTCAAGGTGGTGGCGGACAAGGCCACCGGCGAGATCCTCGGCGTGCACATCGTCGGCCCCGAGGCCACCGAGCTGATCCACGAGTTCGCGGTGGGCCGGACGCTGGAGGCGACGCTGGACGAGTTCGTCCACACCATGCACGCCCATCCGACGCTGTCCGAGGCCGCGTTCGAAGCGGTCCTCGCCGCGCTCGGCCACCCGATCCACATCTAGTGATCCCCCTCTCCCCAGAGGGGAGAGGGCAGGGTGAGGGGCCCGCCGACATGGACTTCAAGCTCACCGCCGAGCAGGAAACCCTCAAGGCGCGCGCCCGCACGCTGGCCGACACCGTGTTCCGGGACCGCGCCGCCCGCTGGGACGCGGCCGAGGAGTACCCGTGGGACAACGTGAAAGATCTGGTGCAGGCCGGCTTCATGGGCCTGACCATTCCCAGGCCGTACGGCGGGCCGGGCGGATCGATC
>WNFL01261374.1_pt1 | contig 20233 bp, 15 predicted proteins | sample 5400361 | NCBI WGS metagenome assembly WNFL01 (sample SAMN13153351, study PRJNA577476) | soil metagenome | isolation source: 40 cm soil on Douglas fir-dominated hillslope | place: USA:California | collected 2013-09-17
AGAAGCGAAGCGGAAACTCTTTCTCTCCCCCGCCCGGAAGCGTCCGCGCCGGACCGGCTTCGACCGGAAAGAGCATCGGTTTGTGATCCGGGCCGACCGCGGCCACGAACCCTCCGTCGGGCGAGACGGCGAACCCCGGCAACGCCGAGGTGACTCCCTCCGGCGTCATCGGGCGCGGCGCGCCGCCCTCGATGCTCTGAACGTAGAGCCGCACGCCGTGACCGGGCTCGCTTCCGGCGAAGAGGATGCGCCGCCCGTCGGGAAACCACGCCGCGGCCTGCTCCAGGCTGATCCCCGAGAGCGCGAGGTCCTTGTGCTCCCCGGTCCCCGTAGGGAGCAAGCGAAAAGGCGAGTGGGGCGCCGGAAGGATCGACAAGGCCCATTTGCCGTCGGGCGACAAAGCCAGAGCATTGCCTTCGCCCAGCCGCACCGCGGAGGAGCCGTCGGACTTCCTCAAATAGACCGTGTAGTTGGCCCCGCCCGCCTCCCCCTCCTCGTCGAAGAGGAGGGCATGGGCGTCCGACGACAGGTCCGCCGCGAACGAGTAGTCGAGAAACGACATGTCGCGCTCGCGCGCGTCACCCTGAAGCATGCCGCGGATGCCCACTCGCGGGCTCTCGCGCGTCAGGAGCACCTTCCCGCTCCTGGCGATGTCGTGAAGCTTCAGCCCGCCCGGGACGCGAGCCACGACGCGCAGCTTCCCAGACGGCGTCACCGCGTACAGAGAGCGGTTCGCACCCGCCTCGGTGGCGGTGAACCAGATCTCGTCGCCGGACGGCGACCAGGCGAGCCCGTGCTCGCTCGCCCACTGACCCGTCAGCGTCGTCTTCTTGCCGGCCAGGTCGACGAACGCCACGGTCCCCGCGTCGTCGAGCGGAAAGGGATGGTCCATGAACGCGACCCGGTCTCCCTTCGGGGAGACGCGGGCATAGCTCACGTGGCCGGACGTCTCGTAGAGCACCTTGCCCATCGGGAGCTCGACGCGCGACTTGCCCCCGACGTCCCGCACGACGAGGAGGGTCGCTCCGTCGGGCGCCGAGTCGGCCTCCTGGATTCCCTCGGCCACGTCACGGGGTGAACCGCCCGTCAAAGCCGCGCGCGCGAGCTTGCCCGCGCAGACGCCCGGATGGTTCGAGCGGCACTCGAGCGCGATCGCCATCTCGCCCGAAGAAGAGATCGTGAGAAGGTTCGCGCTCGGCAGCTCGAGCGGCAGCGAATCGGGGCTCGAGGGATGCTTCAGGAAGATCTTCAGCGGGTTGCCGTCCCAGGCCGCCGAATAGACCAGCGTCTGACCGTCCGGCGCGAAGCGCGCCGCGCGGATCGTCCCGCTTCCGAACGTGATCTGCTGATAAGACGGCGTCGTCGTCTTCCCCAGACGATTCTGGAGAAGCATCCCGGCGGCGAGCGCCCCCAGCAGCGCCGCGACGGAAAGAGCAGCGCGAAGCGCCCCTTTGCGCCCCCCCGGCCGGACGGGCGGGGTCGGACGGGAGAGATCGCCGGTGCCCGACGCCTCCGAGAGATGCTCCCGGATGCTCTTCAGATCTCGCGCGAGGTCTCGCGTCGAGGCGTACCGCTCCTCGGGATCCTTCTGCAGACATCGCTCGACGATCCATCGGAACGGAGCGGGGACTCCCGCCTCGACGCGCTCCAGAGGCTCCGGCTCTTCCCGGATGATCGCCGTCAGCGTCTCGGCGCTCGTGTCACGCTCGAACGCGCGCTTGCCCGTTCCCATCTCGTACAGGATCGAGCCCAGGGAGAACTGATCGGAGCGGACATCGAGCGCGCGGCCGCTCGCCTGCTCGGGCGACATGTAGCCGACGGTGCCGACCACCGTGCCGGCACGAGTGGCCGTGGGGATGTTCGAGCCCTCCTCCGGCTGCTGCTCGAACAGCTTCGCCAGGCCGAAGTCGAGAATCTTCACGACTCCGTCCTTGGAGACCATGACGTTCTCGGGCTTCAGGTCCCGGTGGACGATCCCGGCGGCGTGCGCCTTCGCGAGGCCGTCGGTGATCTGGTAGGCAACGTCGAGCAGGCGCTTGCCCGCCAGCGGTCCGCCGCGAAGGATCTCCCTCAGGGTCTTGCCGTCCACGAGCTCCATCGCGATGTAGGCCGTGGAGTCGGACGTACCGATGTCGTGGACCGTGACGATGTTGTGGTGGTTCAGAGCCGACGCCGAGCGCGCCTCCTGCTCGAAGCGGCTGCGGCGGTCCGCGTCGCTCGAGAGCTCCGCCGGGAGCACCTTGATCGCCACCTCGCGGCGGAGGCGGGAGTCGCGCGCGCGGTACACCTCGCCCATCCCGCCGGCGCCGAGCGGCGCGAGGATCTCGTAAGGGCCCAGCTTCTGTCCCGTCGAAAGCGTCATCTTTTTCCGCGATTCTATGACGCGAGGCGCCGGAATCAGCCCGCGTTCCCCTCCAGCACCTCGCGCACCTTGCGCGCGAGGTCGGCGGGGCGGAACGGCTTCTCGAGGAACGCGGTGCCCGCCTCGAGGAGCCGCTGGTTGACCGCGGCTTCGCTCGAGTAGCCCGACATGAAGATGGGCCGGATGGACGGATGACGCGTCTGGATCGCGTCCGCCAGGTCGGGGCCGCTCATCTCGGGCATCACGATGTCGGTCAGGAGCACGTGGATCGGACCGCTCGCGCTTTCCGCCATCGCGATCGCGGCCGTCGGGAGCGGGGCCTCGAGCACGGTGTAGCCGCTCGCCCGCAGGACCTCGGCGGCGAGCCGGCGCACGGAGGCGTCGTCCTCGACGAGGAGCACGGTCTCGGTTCCGGCTCGCGCGATCGGAAGCCGCGTCAGCGACGGATGCGAAGAGGGCCGCCGGCTGCCGCGGGGCAGATAGACCTTGAAGGTCGTCCCCTTCCCGAGCTCGCTGTAGACCCAGACGTGCCCGTCGAACTGGCGGACGATCCCGTAGACCGTGGCGAGCCCGAGGCCGGTCCCCTTCCCCTGCTCCTTCGTCGTGAAGAACGGCTCGAAGAGGTGCGCCTTCGTCTCCTCGTCCATGCCCGTGCCGGTGTCGCCGACGGCGAGCAAGACGTAGGGTCCAGGCTTCACAGATGCGTGCTCGCGCGCGTAGGCGTCGTCCAGCTCGACGTTGCGCGTCTCGATCGTGAGCCTGCCGCCTCGGGGCATCGCGTCGCGCGCGTTGACGGCGAGGTTCATGATCACCTGCTCGATCTGGCCCGGATCCGCGCTCACGTTCCAGACTCTCTGCCCGAGCGAGACGACGAGCTCGACGTCCTCTCCGATCAGGCGTCGGAGCAGGCTCTCGATGCCGGAGACGATCTTGGAGAGGTCGACCGAGCGCGGCGCGACGACCTGCTTGCGGCTGAACGCGAGGAGCTGCCGCGTCAGCCCCGCGGCGCGCTCCCCCGCCTTCGCGATCTCGCCGAGCGTCTTCGTCCTCTTCTCGGGGTCGTCGGGGAAGCGGTCGAGCAGGAGCTCGGTGTAGCCGTTGATGACCGTCAGGAGGTTGTTGAAGTCGTGCGCCACGCCGCCCGCGAGCCGCCCGACGGCCTCCATCTTCTGCGCCTGCCGGAACTGCTCCTCCAGCTTCAGGTGCTCGGTCACGTCGTGGAGCAGCGCGAGCCTCAGGACTCGGCCGCCGATCGCCACGTCCGTGACGTGCACGTCCACCTGGATCACCGTGCCGTCCTTCTTCACGTGCCTCCAGATGCCGGCGCGGTGGTACCCCGACGCCTCTTGCCGGTGATCCGAGTGCAGCTTCGGGATGTCCTCGGGCGGGCGGATGTCCTCCAGCGACATCGACAGGAGCTCGTCGCGCGAGTAGCCGTAGTGCCGGACCGCGGCGTCATTGACGGCCAGGAAACGCAGGCTGTCCCGGTCGTACAGCCACATCGGCAGGGGGCTCGCGTCGAAGAGAGCGCGGTGCCGCTCCTCGCTCTCGCGGACGTTCTTCTCCGCCGTCCTCCGGTCCGTGATGTCCCGCGTGACGAAGGTCGCCCCGATCACGTGGCCCGCCGGGTCGCGAATCGGGGAGAGCGTCGTCGAGACGTCGACGAGCGAGCCATTCTTCCGCACGCGCTGCGTCTCGAAGTTGCGGACCGCCTCGCCGCGGTGGACGCGCTCCAGGAGGCCCGCGACCTCGCGGCCCAGACCGCGCGGGACGATCACGTCGCCGGCACGCCCCTCGCCCTCCTCGCGGGAGTAGCCGTAGAGGCGCTCGGCGCCGCCATTCCAGCTCAGGATCACTCCGTTCATGTCGATGCTTCCGATCGCGTCGTCGGACGCCTCGACGATCGCGGCCAGGCGGGCGTTGGTGCGCTCCGCGCGGTCGAGCCGCAGGACGCGCTCGAGCGACGCCGGCAGGCGATCCCAGAACTCGGGTCCCTTGATGAGGTAGTCGGCGACGCCCCTGTGGATCATCTCGGCGGCGATCCGCTCGTCGCCGACACCCGTGACGAAGATGACGGGGACGGGCGGCACCCTCTGCTGCGCGGCCTCGAACACGGGCCACCCTTCGCCGTCGGGCAGGCGGTAGTCGAGGAGCACGGCCTGGAAGCTCTCGCGGCTCAGGGCCTCGAGGGCGTCGCGCACCAGCCCGACCGTGTGGACGCGATGACCGGATCTCTCGAGCGTCCGTTTCTCCAGCGCGAGCGTCGACTCGTCGTCCTCGACGATCAGGATCGCAGGGTCCGCCGGCGTCACGGAGACGCTCCTTCCTCGCCGGGGACGGTCACGACGGCGATGAAGAGGCCGAGGCGGTTGACCGACTCGATGAACGCCGAGGGGTCCACGGGCTTGGTCATGTAGACGTTGCAGCCCAGCTCGTAGCAGCGGTCGACCTCGCGCGGGTCGTCCGTGGTCGTGAGCATGACGATGGGGATCCTTCGCTTCTCGGGGCTCGCCTTGATCCGGCGCAGCACCTCCACGCCGTCGAGCTCTCCCGGCATGTTGATGTCGAGGAGCACCAGGATGTGCGCGTTCGGAGCGCGGTCCGCGTACGGCCCTTCGCGGAAAACGTAGTCGAGCGCCGCCCGTCCGCTCGTGAGGGAAATCAGCTTGTTCGTGATGCCGGCGCGCTTGAAGTTCCGGCGCACGAGCTCCAGGTGCCCCTCATCGTCGTCGACGACGACGATGTCCAGCTTCTGCTCGTTCTGCATGGTCATTGCTCCTGCTCCGGGCCCTCGGCCCGAAGCGTCCAGCGGAACGTCGTGCCCGCGCCTTCGGTGCTCTCCGCCCGCACCTGTCCGCCGTGGCGCTCCACGATCCGCTTCACCGTCGCGAGTCCCATCCCCTCGCCGGGGACGGTCGGGTGGAATCTCTGGAAGACCTGGAAGAGCCTCGACCGCGCGGACGCGGGAATGCCGACGCCGTTGTCCTTGACCCAGTACCGGCTCATCGCTCCGTCCCTCTCTCCCCCGATCTCGATGCGGCCGGGGCGGCCAGGCTTCAGGTAGTTGACCGCGTTGCCGATCAGGTTCGAGAAGATCTGGCCGACCGCGGTCGCGTCTCCGCGCGCCACGGGGAGAGGCGCCACGGTCACCTCCGCGCCGCTCTTGTCGATGCTCGCGCGCAGGGAGTCGAGCGTCGTGGCGACGATGGCGTCGACGTCGAGCGGCTCGAAGCGGTACTCCTGGCGTCCCGAGCGCGAGAGCTGCAGGAGGGCGTTGATGAGGCGCTCGAACTTGCTCGTCGAGGCCGCGATGAAGCGGAGCGACTCGGGGATCTGCTCCGCGGCGATCTCCCGCACCTCGTCCGACGAGCCGGGCAGCGCGGGGAGGCGCGCGAGGAGCGCGTTGCAGCTCCGCTGGAGCTCCTGGCTGAAGCCCTGGAGATTCACGAGAGGTCCCCGCAGGTCGTGCGACACGATGTAAACGAACGCCTCGACCTCCTCGTTCTTCCTCGCGAGCTCGTCCGTGCGCTGGCCGAGGCGCCGGTTGACGGTCCGGAGCTCGGCGTCGCGGCCCTGGATCTGCTCGAGCATCTCGTTGAAGGCGTCGACGAGGACTCCGAGCTCGTCCCGGCTCTCGGTGGAAGCCCGTACGGTGTAGTCCTTGTCGAAGGCGACGACTCGAGCGGTCCGGACCAGCTCGAGGACGGGGTCGGAAATCATCTTCTGCAACGCGGAGGCGATGCCGAGCGAGGCGAGGAGCGACACCGTCAGGACGACCGCGGTGATCGCCATGTACTGAAGGACGCGCTCCCGGAGCTCCGTGAGGTCGGCGCGGATGTAGACGCTTCCGAGCGGCCTCGTCGCGCCGCCGATCGTCCGTGCGAGGTCGAAATGCCCGCCATGGAATCCCAGGGTGGCCGCCGACGGCGGGTGCAGCCGCTCGGGAACATCGTCCTTCGTGAGACCCGCGCGGAGATACGTCGAGAACGGCCGCCCGTCGGGCGTGTAGATGGCGGCGAAGGCGACGCGGGGCTCGGCCCGGAGGGCCGCCAGCGTCTCACCGGCCGAGCGCTCGTCCGAGAACAGGATCGCCGATGCGCTATTGAAGCCGATGATCTCGGCCTGGGTCGAGAGCTGCGTGATGAGCGCCTGGCGATAGCTCCGGATCGCGAGCGCGCTGAACGCCGTTCCGACGAGCACGAGAGTCACCGCGCTCGTCACGAAGCTGACCGCCGTGAGCTTCCTCTTGATCGAGAGGTCCCGCAGGCGCCGCATGGATCAGCTCCGGCCCCGCGAATCGGTGCGCGCGATGCGGGCGAGCTTCAGGAGCCTCGAGCTGATCTTGAGGCCCGCGCGCTCGGCCGCCTGAAGGTTGATCTCGAAGCGGACTCGTTTCTCCTCCATCGTGAAGCCGATGATCCCGCCCAGCTCGGCGAACCGCTCGATGTCGCTGACCGTCAGGACGCTCACCGCGCCGAGCGAGCGGAGGATCTGGCCGACGTTCCGGCCTTCGGAGGCGCTCACGTAGACGATACGGCACGAGAGGGCGTCGTCGATCTTCGAGAGTCGCTTGACCGTGAGCGACTTCGTCTGGACGGCGCGGCTCTTCGCGGTCTCCTCCAGCACGGCGCCGAACGGATCGGTGCCGAGGATGCCGATCGTCACGGCGCTCTCCATCTCCGGAGCTCCTGGCGGCCATTCGACGAACTCTGCGAAGTTGCAGAGGTACGCCGCCTTCACTTCGTACTCGGTCGGCGCCGGCGGCGCGGCGCGCGCCGCGACCGACGCTACGCCGAGCAGTGCCAGCAGCAGCGCGCGAACGCGCGCTCTCAGAAGCGCCACGCGAGCTTTCCGTACACCCCGCGCTGGATCTCCGTCGAGGCGCTGCTTCCCCCCGCGAACTCGAGGTGGTGCGCATGGAGGAGACCCTGGCCCACCAGGCTCATCTCCAGGCTCGGGGCCGGGCGCCAGCCGAGCCGCAGGTCGAGGTCGAAGTATCCGGACGTGCTCTGCGCGGGAAGCCGGTCGACATAGCGCGCCGTTGCGTCGAGCTCGAGCTCGCGCGGCAGACCCGCGTGCGCGAGGAGCTGGACGCTGTGGCGAGGGCTCGAGCCTTCGGTCGACGGCGCTGTCGTGCGATCGCCGCTGCCGGACTGCGGCTTCAGGTCGATGTCGAGATACGAGTAGGAGGCCCGCAGCTTGATGCGGTCGCCGGCCACCGCGTCGGCGGCGATCTCGAAGCCGCGCGTCCTCCCGGCGAGCCCGTTGACGAGAGCGAGCGGAAGGATGCTGCGGCCGGCCTCCACGAACGGCGCGCCCTGCTCCAGCGAGAGGAGGTCCTCGTAGCGGTTGTAGAAGGCGGCGACGTCGAGGAGGACGCGGCGCGTCGCCTGCAGCCGATACCCCGCCTCGTACGCGACGACCTTCTCGGAGACGAAGTCCGCGTTCCCTTCGAGCCGTGCGAACAGCGGGACGTTCGGGCTGAGCGCCGACGTCAGCGAGAGGTCGTGCTCGACGCGCGACGGGGTACGCACCGCGCGCGAGACCGCAGCCCAGGCGACCTGCCCCTCGCGGAGCCGATAGAGGAGCCGGACGCTCGGCTGCACCTCGAAGCCGCTGTAGTCGTTGTGCTCCAGCTTGGTGCCCAGCGTCAGCCGCAGCCGGTCCTTCAGGAACGGCACTTCGTCCTGGACGAACGCGCTGTAGAGACGGTCCGTGCGGCTGGGCGGTGAGAACGTGAGCGTCGGAACGGCTGTCAGGTCGCCTGTCGTGGTGCGAAACGCGACGCCCCACGTCGCGTCCTGCCCGAGCGGAAGCCGGAAGCGATGCTGGAAGTCGACGTCGAACGTGTCGCGGTTCTCCTGAAAGATCGTCTCCGCATGGTGGGTGCGGTCGTAATACGCCTGCAGGCTCGTCTCGCCCCCGCCGGCGAGCGCGCGGCTCCAGCGCCCCAGGAAGCTGCCGCCGGAGAGCGTCGCGTTCCGGTCGACCGTGGCGACGTAGGGAGGCGTGTACGACGTCAGGGAGGCCCGCTCGCCGTTCTGCGAGCCGTACGCGTTGGCCTCGAGCATCAGCGAGCCGGCCGCGCCGAGCGCCGCGTCCGTGCGGAAGCCTACCTGTCCCATGCGCCACGCGTCGAAGGCGGATCCGTCCGCGTGGAACGCGGCGTCCCGGTCCGCGTACTTGGCGTACGCCCGGTAGGAGACGTCGGGCGCGATCGCGCCTCCGTAGCGCAAGGCGGCGAGCGCGCGCTCCTCGGAGCCGGCGCCGGCGCTGACGAAGCCGCCGCGCGTCTCGGCGGCGCTCTTGGTGATGATGTTGACGACGCCGTTCACCGCGTTCGCGCCCCACAGGGCGCCGCCCGGCCCGCGGATCACCTCGATGCGATCGACGTCCTCGAGCAGCGTGTCCTGCGCCTCCCAATAGACGCCCGCGAAGAGCGGTGTGTAGACGCTCCTGCCGTCGATGAGGACCAGCAACGACCGTGAGAGGCGGCTGGCGAAGCCGCGGATTCCGATCGCCCACTGGTTCGCGTTGATGCGGGCGACCTGCACGCCGGGCGCGAGCCGCAGCGCCTCGGCGAGAGTCGTCGCGCCCGAGCGGCGGATGTCTTCCTGCGTGATGACGTAGACCGCCGCCGCCGCCGCCAGGAGCGACTCGCGCTTCTTGGAGACGGACGTCACCTCCACGTCTACGAGCTCCTCGAGACTCATTGCCGCGACGGGCTTCGTGGGCGGAACCTGTTCCGAATCGCCGGCGCGGCAAGGACTCCCGAGGAGCACGATCGCGACACCCACGAGTGGGGCCGCGCGCACTTTCGGCACGAGAAGCATTAGCCTGCACAGCGCCCCGTCGATCAAGTGCCCTGCATCACGCTTCGAGCGGAACTCGAACAGACTCCTCAATCGCATCTCTCAACCTAGATGAGTCCCTACCACGCGCAATCTGACCCCTCGCACCGGCAGAAAAGACCATAAAGGCGCAGGCGGTTCGCCGCCATCCGTAGAAATGCGTAGAGCGCGCCCGGCCTTCACGTTGTACAGAATCCGTTCATCTCGACCGCGATCGCGGTCCGCGCCGTCCGGCGCCGTCTAGCATCCCGTCATGACGCTCCAGCTTCCCCACGGCCGCACGCTCCCGCTCGGGCGATTCCCCGCGGTCATGGCGATCCTCAACGTGACGCCCGACTCGTTCTCGGACGGCGGGCTCCTGTCCGACGCGAAGGCCGCCGTCGAAGCCGGGCTGCGCGCGGCCGACGCGGGCGCCGCGATCGTCGATGTGGGCGGCGAGTCGACGCGGCCGCGGGGAAAGACGTACGGCGAAGGGGCGCGCGCGGTGGGCGCCGAGGAGGAGCTCTCGCGCGTCCTGCCCGTCGTGCGCGGTCTCCGCGCGGCGCGACCGTCGCTCCCGATCTCCGTCGACACGCGGAAGGCCGCGGTCGCGCGCGCCGCGCTCGACGAGGGAGCGGACGCGATCAACGTCGTGACCGGGCTCGACGTCGATCCCGAGCTCCTCTCGCTCGTCGCGCGCCACGGCGCGGCGCTCGTCCTCAATCACTGCCGGGGCACGCCCGAGACGACGTTCACGGTCTCGCGTTTCGCCGACGTCGTCGCGGATGTGGGCGCGGACCTCACGGCGGCGCGCGAGCGAGCCGTCGCGGCGGGCGTCCCGGTCGATCGAATCGTGGTCGATCCCGGTTTCGGCTTCGGCAAGTCGCCGGCGGAGAGTTACGCGCTCCTCGCGCACCTCGCCGACCTCGAGCCGAGCGCCGCGCCGCTCCTCGTCGGCGCGTCCCGAAAAGGCTTCCTCGACGTCGCCGGCGTCCCCGCGAACGAGCGTCTCCCCGAGTCCCTGGCCGCCGTCGCGCTCGCCGCGCGCGCGGCCGCACACCGCCCCGTCATCGTGCGTGTCCACGACGCAGCGGAAACCGTCCGCTTCCTCCGGAGATGCGAGCCCTGTTCGGAACGGATGGCATCCGCGGCGTCGCGGGCGCGTACCCGCTCGACGACGACACGGTCTCGCGCATCGGCGCGGCGCTCGTCTCGACGCTGAAGGAGGCGCGCGGCGGTCCGCTCGAGCTCGTCCTCGGCTGCGACACGCGCGAGTCGTCGGAGTCGATCGCGCGAGCCGTCCATGGCGGCGTCGCCTCGGCGGGAGGGTCGATCGAGTTCGCGGGCGACATCACGACTCCCGGCGTCGCGTGGCTCGTGAGACGCCGGAGGGCCGCCGCGGGCGTCGTCGTCTCCGCCTCGCACAATCCCTGGAACGACAACGGCGTGAAGGTCTTCTCGTCCGAGGGGCGGAAGCTGCCGGACGAGCTCGAGGCGCGCATCGAGAGGCGCATCCCTCAGTCGGCGCCCGCGCCGCCGCGCCCGCTCTCGACCGACCGCTCGCTCGCCGGCGCGTACGTCGAGTATCTCGTCGGCACGCTGCCGCACCGTCTCGACGGCCTCACCGTCGTCATCGACGCCGCGCACGGCGCCGCGCACGAGATCGCGCCGCGGGCCTTCCGGGAAGCCGGCGCGCGCGTCGTGCCGCTCGCCGTCGACCCCGACGGCCGCAACATCAACGACGGCTGCGGTGCGCTCCACCCGCAGGGGATGGCGCGCGCGGTGGTCGAAGCGAAGGCCGACCTCGGCATCGCGCTCGACGGTGACGCGGACCGGATCGTCCTCGCCGATCACGAGGGTCGCCTCCTCGACGGCGACGACATCCTCTTCCTCTGGACGCTCGAGCTGACGCGCGAGGGCAGGAAGCCGGACGTCGTCGTCGGGACGGTGATGTCGAACTGGGGGCTCGAGAAGGCGCTCTCCGAGCGCGGCGTGCGCCTCGTCCGGACTCCCGTCGGCGACCGCTACGTCGTCGAAGAGATGGAGCGGCTCTCGGCGCCGCTCGGGGGCGAGCCGTCGGGTCACCTGATTCGCCGCGACCTCTCGACGACCGGCGACGGCACGCTCACGGGCCTCCACCTCGGCGCCCTCCTCGCGGCGTCGGGGCAGCCGCTCGCCTCGCTCCCCCGTCTCGTCCACACCCCGCAGGTGTTGAAGAACGTGCGCGTCAAGCAGAGGGTGCCGTTCGAGGAGATCCCCGAGCTGGACGCGGAGCAGAAGCGCTGTGCCGCGCTCCTGGGCGAGAACGGCCGCATCCTCCTCCGCTACTCCGGCACCGAGGCTCTCGCGCGCGTGATGGTGGAGGGCTCGGAGCCGGAGCTCGTCGAGCGCGTCGCGGGCAGCCTCGCGAGGACGATCCAGGAGGCGATCGGGGCATAGGGCAGTGCGGAACGACATGTGCAGGGATTCCTCCGTGGCGCTTGCGCCAGGAGGGCTAGATGACTGCCTACACCGCCAAGGACTTCTCCAGCCTGATCGGAACCCCCGGCTTCTCCGAGCAGATGCTGACCGACCACTTCACGCTTTACAAAGGCTATGTAACGAACACGAACAAGCTCCTCGAGACCACCCAGAAGCTCTCCCGCGACGGGAAGGCCGCGAGCCCCGAGTTCTCGGAGCTGCGGCGCCGCCTCGGCTGGGAGTGGAACGGCATGCGCCTCCACGAGCTCTATTTCGGGAACATGACGAAGGAGCGGCGGCCTCTTTCGAAGGGGGGCGAGCTCCAGAGCCGAGTCGCCGACAGCTACGGCTCGTTCGACGCGTGGGCGTCGGACTTCAAGGCGACGGGCGCGATGCGCGGCATCGGCTGGGCGGCCGTCCTCTGGGACCCGCTCGGCAAGCGCGTCATGAACTCGTGGATCAACGAGCACGACAAGGGCGAGGCCGCAGGCTGCCCGATCCTCCTCATCATGGACGTCTTCGAGCACGCCTTCATGCGCGACTACGGGCTGAAGAAGGACGCCTACATCGAGGCGTTCTTCGCGGCGATCGACTGGACGACCGTGGAGCGCCGGATGGAGGCGGCGCAGAGCACGGAGCCCGCGCTCGTCGGCGTGGTCGTCTGAGGCTCTAGCGCGCGCCGACGTGCACGTCCCCGCTCGAGGTCTGGACGTGGAACGTCGCGCCGCCGCTCCCCACCTCCGCGACGAGCGCGTGGTCGTCGCGGCGGACGGTCCTCATGTCCGGCAGGTCGACGCTGATGTCGCCGCTCGACGCGCGCACGTCGAGGCGCATCGCGAGCGGCCTGTCGAGCGAGACGGAGACGTCGCCGCTCGACGTGTCGAGCTTCACGTCGCGCGCCGCGGAGAGGTCGCCGCGGAGCACGACGTTCCCGCTCCCGGTCTCGACGTGGACCCTCTCGAGGGACGTGACGCGCGTGGCGTGGACGTCGCCCGAGCCGGTCTCGAGCTCGAGCGACCCGCTCACGCGCTCGAGGACGACGTTTCCGGAGCCCGTGCTCGCCGAGACGGTCTTCGACTCCACGTCGGCGAGCGTGACGTCGCCCGAGCCGGTCGAGGCCTTCACGTCGCCCCTCGCGTTCTTCAGCGTGACGTCGCCGGAGCCTGTGTGGAGCGCCACGGCGCCGCGCGCCCCGTCGAACGAGACGTCGCCCGAGCCGGTCTGGACATTCGAGTCGCCGTCCACGTCGCGGATCGCGACGTCTCCGCTGCCCGTCTTCACGTCGAGCCTCCCGCCGATCCCGTGGAGCTTCACGTCCGCGGACTGGGCGTCGACCGCCGCCGCGCCCTTCAGGCCGCCGCCCGTGACGAGCCCTACGGCATGCCGCACCGAGACCGCGACCCCGGCCGGCACGCGCAGCCGGAAATCGGCATAGAGAGTCGGGGCGTGCCGGCGCCGCCCGGAGACGACGGTGACGCGCCGGCCCTGGTAGCGCACCGTGGAGCGGCTGATACCGAAGAGCGAGAGGAAGCCGTGCTCCTCCTCGCGGCGCTGCGGGTCGGGGTAGTGGATCGTCCCGTGGCTCTCGACCGGGAAGACCGCGCGGGCGGCGAAGCGGTCGCCCGTGCCTTCGAACGCCACGTCGAGGAGCGAGAGCAGCTTCTTCGTCTCCGCGTCGTCGTCCCCTTCCGCATGGAGATGCGCGACGATCTCCACCTCGTTCCCCGTGGCGGCTTCGATGCGGACGGTCCCCGCGAGGTTCTCCACCTCCACGGTGAGCCCGGGCCGGGCCGGGAGCGTCTTTCGCACCTCGCGCGAATCGGAGGCGGCGGCGGGCAGGGAAAGGACGAGCGCGCACGCAAGCGCGCCGAGCGAGAGGCGTGTCATCGGCTCCTCCATCCGCAGATACGACGATCGAGGCCCCGAAGTTCCGATAGATCCGGAGTCCGGGCCGCCGAAGACGGCCCGGCGCCTCTGCGACACTAGTCGCATGCCGCCGCCTCGCCTCGACCCGGTCGTCCACGAGCCGGTCCGTCTCCTCGTCCTCACCGCGCTCGCGGCGCACGGAGCGCTGCTGTTCCCGGACCTGAAGCGTCTCGTCGGCACGAGCGACGGCAATCTCGGCATCCACGTCCGGCGCCTCGAGGAGGCGGGCCTCGTCCAGGCGAGGAAGTCGTTCCTCGGGCGCGTTCCCTCCACCCGGCTGCGGCTGACCGCCAAGGGACGCGCGGCCCTGAGGCGATACGCCACGGCGATGCGCCGGCTCCTCGCCCCCGTCTGACGGCGTATCCTCACGGGTCCGGGGATAAGAATGCGCGAGCACGAGCAGAGACCGCGTCGGAAGAGACCGCTGACGCTCGTCGAAGCGGAGATTCCGGCCCCGCTCGCCTCGGCACCCGCGCCCGCGCCGGTCGCGACCGTCCCGCTCCTGAACCGGGAGCTCTCCTGGCTCGCGTTCAACGACCGCGTCCTCGACGAGGCGTTCGACGAGGGGTGGCCGCTCCTCGAGCGCCTGAAGTTCCTCGCGATCTCGGCGACGAACCTGGACGAGTTCTTCATGGTCCGCGTCTCGGGCCTCCTCGACCAGCTCTCCGCCGAGGTCGTGGAGCCCTCCGACGACGGGCTCACCCCCGCCGAGCAGCTCGCGCTCATCCGGCAGACGGTGCAGGGGATGGCGGCCCGCCAGACGCAGTGCCTGATGCAGGACCTCTGGCCGAAGCTCGCGGCGGCGGGCATCGCCGTCCTCTCCTTTCCGGAGCTCCCGGAGGAGAAGCGCGAGGCGGCGAGCGTGTACTTCCGGCGGAACGTGCTTCCGGTCCTGACGCCGCTCGCGGTCGACCCGGGACACCCGTTCCCGTTCCTCTCGAACCTCTCGCTCAACTACGCCGTCGAGCTCCGCAACCCCGAGACGGGCCGGACCAGCTTCGCGCGCGTGAAGATCCCCGGCGCGCTGCCGCGCCTCCTCTCGATGCGCGAGATCCTGGAGGGGAAGAAGAAGGTCAAGCCGGAGCGCGCGGAGTTCCTCCTCCTCGAGAGCCTCGTTCAGGCGAACCTGGGCGAGCTCTTCCCCGGCCTCGACATCCTCTCGTCCCACCCATTCCGCATCACGCGCGACGCCGACATCGAGATCCAGGAGGACGAGGCGTCGGACCTCCTCGTCACGGTTCAGCAGGAGGTGAGGCGCCGGCGCTTCGGGGCCGTGGTGCGCCTGGAGCTCGCGCCGAAGACGCCGAAGCGCGTCCGCAAGCTCCTGATGCGCCAGCTCGAGGTGGGCGAGAGCGAGACGTACGAGTCGGAGGGTGTCCTCGGCCTCGGGGACCTGGCCTCCCTCGTGAGGCTCGAGCGGAAGGACCTCAAAGACCCGCCGTTCGCGCCCGCGGTGTCGAGCGCGCTGAGCCGCCCCGAGACGACGATATTCGAGGCGATCCGGGCGTCGGACGTCTTCCTACACCACCCGTACGACTCCTTCGCGCCCGTCTCGGAGCTGATCGACGAGGCCGCCGACGACCCGAAGGTGCTCGCGATCAAGATGACGCTCTACAGGACGAGCGCCGACTCCGGATTCGTCCCCGCGCTCGTGAGGGCGGCCGAAGACGGCAAGCAGGTGGCGGTCCTCGTGGAGCTGAAGGCACGCTTCGACGAGGAGAAGAACATCGTCTGGGCGAAGGCGCTCGAGCAGGCGGGCGTGCACGTCGTCTACGGCGTCCTCGGCCTGAAGACGCACGCGAAAATCGCGCTCGTCGTCCGCCGCGAGAAGGAGGAGATCCGGCGCTACGTCCACCTCGGGACGGGGAACTACAACCCGACGACGGCGCGCCTCTACACCGACTTCTCGCTCCTCACCGCGCGCCGCGAGTTCGGGGAGGACGCGACGCGCCTCTTCAACGCGCTCACCGGGCACGCGCCGAAGACGACGTACGCGCGCCTCGTCACCGCGCCGAAGGACATGCACCGCGCCGTCCTCGAGTGGATCGGGCGCGAGCGGGACCATGCGCGCGCCGGGCGCCCCGCCGGCATCAAGGCGATGCTGAACGCGCTCGTAGACCCGCGCGTCATCGCGGCGCTCTACGAGGCTTCGCAGGCGGGCGTGCCGGTGGACCTCGTGGTGCGCGGCGTCTGCTGCCTGAAGCCGGGTGTGCCGGGCCTCTCGGAGACGATCCGCGTCCGGTCGATCGTCGGCCGCTTCCTGGAGCACAGCCGAGCGTTCGTCTTCGAGAACGGCGGGCAGCGCGAGGTGTGGCTCTCGTCGGCCGACTGGATGCCGCGGAATTTCTTCCGGCGCGTCGAGCTGGCGTTCCCGGTCGAGGACCCCGACATCGCGCGGCACGTCGCCGTCGACGTCTTCGGGACGCTCCTCGCGGACAACGTGCGGGCGCGTGTCCTGAAGCCGGACGGCACGTACGAGCGGCTGACCCCGGCCGGCGGCGAGGCGTGGGACGCGCAGGCCGCGTTTCTCGAGGAAGCGCGCCGCCGGCTGCGCGCCGTGGCGGCGGAGCGGAGCGGCGCGGCGGACGAATTCGACTTCGTGCCGGAGCCGCGCGACCGGGACGCGAGCGGGATGTCCTAACGCTCGACGTCGAAGCCGGGTGACGCCGCGAGCATCGGCTCCATGGTCGTGAGCGCGGTGCCGTTCACGGGCAGCAGCACCGCGTGCGTGTTCGCGCCGAAGACGACGTGGAGCTCGTAATAGCCGTGCGGCGACACCGCGATGAGCGTGGCCGGGACCTGCTTCATCTCCGAGATCGGGCAGGTGACGTAGACCTTCGCTGGGATGTCCATCGGCCGAGTCTAGAACGGACCTATGCGTCCGTCTCCTCGTCGTCCTCAGGCTCGCCCCCGACGATCGCCTCCCCGCGGTACTCCTTCAGCTTCCTCTGGAGCGTGCGAAGGCCGATCTCGAGCCGCTCCGCCGCGGCGCGGCGATTGCCGCCGGAGGCCTGGAGCGCCGTCAGGATCGCCTCCTTCTCGATCTCCGCCATCGTCTTGCCTACGAGCGCCGCGCGGCCATAGCTCGCCGGGGCGGCGGCCTCCTCCGGCTCGGCGGCCGAGCCCTCGGGCGCCTTCGCGCGCACCGCGGGCGGGAGGTCGGCGACATCGATCTTCGAGCCGGCCGCGAAGAGGACCGCGCTCTCGACGACGTTCTTCAGCTCCCGCACGTTCCCCGGCCACTCGTAGGCGACCAGGGCCGCGAGCGCGTTCGGGGTCACCCCCGTGACGTTCCTCTCGTGCTCGCGCGCGAACACGTCGCGGAAGCGCTCGACGAGAAGCGGGATGTCGTCCTGCCGCTCCCTCAGCGGCGGGATCTCGATCGTGACGACGGAGATTCGTCGCGGCGATGAGGCGGAAGTCGACGTCCTTCGACTCGTTCCCGCCGACGGGGGTGACGCGCTTCTCCTCGAGGACGCGGAGGAACTTCACCTGGAGGTCGGGCGGCATCTCGGAGACTTCGTCGAGGAAGAGCGTCCCGCCGTGCGCCTGCTCGATGCGGCCGACGCGCTTGACGAGCGCGCCGGTGAAGGCGCCCCGCTCGTGCCCGAAGAGCTCAGACTCGATGATCTCCTTCGGGATCGCCCCGCAGTTGAGCGCCACGAACGCGCGCGCGCGGCGCGGCGAGTTGTGGTGGAGAGCGTTCGCGACGAGCTCCTTCCCCGTGCCCGACTCGCCGACCACGAGGACCGTCGTCTTCGTCGGGGCCACGACGCGCAGGCGCTCGAAGAGGCGCTCCATCGGCCGCGAGACCCCGAGGATCGCCTCGAAGCCGTAGCGCTTGTCGAGGCGCTCGCGGAGCGTCTTGATCTCCACCGCCTGGCGCGCTCGCGTGAGCGCGGCCGTGGCGCGGAGGCGCAGGTCGTCCTTGGCGACCGGCTTGGCGACGTAGTCGACGGTGCCGAGCGCCCGGGCGGCGAGGAGCGTCTCCACGTCGCCGTGCGCGGTGACGAGGAGGACGGAGACGTCGGGCCGCGCGGCGGCGAGCTCGGTCGCGAGGTCGAGGCCCGTCTTCCCCGGCATCTTCAGGTCGGTCACGACGAGCGCGACGGAGGGGTCTTCGGCGGCCCGGGCGAGCGCGGAGTCGGCGTCGCCGAACTCCTCCACGCGCTTCCCGTCCGTCTGGAGCGTCAGCGCCATCGCGCGCCGGCTCGCGGCGTCGTCGTCGACGACGAGGATGAGCGGGTCCGTCACAGCGCCTTCTCGAGGTCTTCCTCGGTCCAGACCGGCACGCCGAGGGCTCGAGCCTTCTCCACCTTGCTCCCAGGGTCCGCGCCGGCGATCACCGCCGACGTCTTCTTCGACACGCTGCCCGACACCTTTCCTCCTGCGTTCTCGATGTCCGCGGTCGCCTCTTCGCGCGTCCGGCGCTCGAGCGTCCCCGTGAGCACGAACGTCTTCCCGGCGAGGGCTCCGCCCGAGGGCGGCGCGGCCTCCTCCGTCATACGGACGCCGGCCTTCGCGAGTTTCCCCACGAGCTCGCGGTTCTCCGCGCGCGCGAGCCATTCGCGGATGCCGGCCGCCGTCTCGGGACCGATCTCCGGCACCGCGAGGAGCTCCTCCTCGCCGGCCTTCGCGAGGGCGTCCATCGAGAGAAACGCCTGCGCGAGGAGCTTCGCAGTCTTGTCCCCGACCTGCCGGATCCCGAGACCGTAGAGGAGGCGCGCGAGACCGGCGTCCTTCGAGCTCTCGAGCTCGGCGAGGACGTTCGCGGCCGACTTCTCGCCCCACCTCTCGAGCGCCGCGAGGGCGCCGCCGCCGAGCGCGTAGAGGGACGCCACGTCGGTGACGAGGCCCGCCTCGAGGAGCTGGTCGAGGCGCTCGTCCCCGAGCCCCTCCACGTCCATCGCGCGGCGCGACACGAAGTGACGGAGCGCCTCGCGCATCTTCGCGGGGCAGAAAGGGTTCATGCAACGGAACGCCACCGCCCCCGCCTCGCGCGAGATCGCGCCGCCGCAGACCGGGCACTTCGATGGCATCTCGAAGGGCCGGGCGTTCCTCGGCCGCTTCTCGAGGAGGACGCGCGTCACCTTCGGGATGACGTCTCCGCCCTTCTCCACGGCCACGCTGTCGCCGACGCGCACGTCTTTCTTCGCGAGGTCCTCGTAGTTGTGGAGCGTCGCGCGCCGGACCGTCGTTCCCGCGAGGAGCACCGGCTCGAACTCGGCCACGGGAGTGAGCGTTCCGGTCCGCCCCACCTGCACGTTGATCGCGAGGATGCGCGTCGTCGCCTCCTCCGGCGGGAACTTGTACGCGAGAGCCCAGCGCGGGCACTTCGCGGTCGCGCCGAGGCGGCGCTGGTCGGTGAGCGCGCTCACCTTGATGACCACGCCGTCCGTCTCGAATTCGAGCGTGTGCCGCTTCTCCTGCCACTCGTCGAGGAACGCCTCCACGGCGGCGAGGTCGCCCGCGACAGCGCGATGCCTCTCGACGGGCAGGCCGAGCGCCTCGAGCGCCGCGAGCGCCTCGCGCTGCGACTCGGGCGCGCCGGGCCCCTCCCACCGCGCGACCTGGTAGAGCGTCGCCGCGAGCTTCCGCTCCGCCGTGATGCGCGCGTCGAGGAGCCGGAGCGAGCCGGCCGCGGCGTTGCGCGGGTTCGCGAAGAGCGGCTCGCCGGCCTCCTCGCGCGAGGCGTTGAGCGCCCGGAACGCCTTCTTCGGGAAGTAGACCTCGCCGCGCACCTCGACGAGGCGCGGCGCCGAGCCCTCGAGGCGGAGCGGAACGGAGCGGATCGTCCGCACGTTCGGAGTCACGTCTTCCCCCGTCGTTCCGTCGCCGCGCGTCGCGGCCCGGAGGAGCCGCCCCTCTTCGTAGACGAGAGCGACCGAGAGCCCGTCGATCTTCAGCTCCATGACGAGCTCCGGCAGCCGCCCGAGCCGCCCGGAGACACGCTCGGCCCACGCCGCGAGCTCCTCCCTCGAGTACGCGTTCTCGAGCGACAGCAGCGGCACCTCGTGCCGCACGTTCGCGAGAGACGAGACGGGCGCCCCCCCGACGCGCTTCGTTGGCGAGTCCTCCCGCGCCAGCTCCGGGTGCGCCGCCTCCAGGTCCATCAGCTCGCGCACGAGCCAGTCGTACTCCGCGTCCGTGACCTCCGGCCTGTCCTCGACGTAGTAGAGCCTCTCGTGCCGCCGGATTCGTCTTCGGGATCGGAACATTCACGCGCGCCATCGCGGGGCGGATTCTAGTGATGCCCGACTCTTGCTTCTTTCGCTCTCCTCCTTGACGCTCCGCGGCGCGGGGGCGTGTCCGCTCGCTATGTCCGCGCGGCCGACCCGTCAACGCGTGCTCGCTCCGGTCGCACGGGACGGGCGACAACTCGGTCGGAGTACCTCCCTCAGACAGTCGCCCGTCTGGTAGATCCGTGCGACCTGCGCTGCGCGCGCGGACGGGTCCCCGGCCGTGCTCCAAATTCGCTCGCGGACACACCCCCGCGCCGCTGCGCTGCGCCCGTGCCAACTTGCAAGGCCGAGCACCCGACCGTGCACGTGCGACGCCCATCAGCGCCGGTCCGGGGTGGGGTCCCTCGCCGGGACCGTGGAGAGCGGCGCGTCAGCCGAACCTTGGCCGCGCCAGTCCCGAGCCGCGCCGCTCG
>WNFL01205838.1_pt1 | contig 20224 bp, 14 predicted proteins | sample 5400361 | NCBI WGS metagenome assembly WNFL01 (sample SAMN13153351, study PRJNA577476) | soil metagenome | isolation source: 40 cm soil on Douglas fir-dominated hillslope | place: USA:California | collected 2013-09-17
GATCGGCGAACTCGCGGAGATGAACGCCCGCAGCCGCACGTCGAGCGCCGATATCGATTTCTCCGCGACGAACCGGAAGACCAAGCAGCTCATCACGCTTGAGGGCGTTTCGTACGGCATCGGCAGCCGCACACTATTCAAAGACATTCAGTTCAGCATGACGTCCGGGATGCGAGTGGGGCTGGTGGGTCCGAATGGCAGCGGCAAGACAACCTTGCTACGCTTGCTGCGCGGAGACATCAAGTCAGAGTCCGGCAAAATTCGCCGTGCCGAGGGATTGCGAATCGTGTACTTCGACCAGAACCGCGAACTCGATCCGGACATTACTTTGCGCCAGGCGCTCGCGCCGGACAGCGACGCGGTGATTTATCAGGATCGCGTCATCCACGTCGGTGCCTGGGCCGAACGATTTCTTTTTTCGGCTGAAAATTTGAATCAGCGAGTTGGCCGGCTCTCCGGAGGCGAGCGGGCCCGCGTGTTGATCGCACAATTGATGCTGCAGCCTGCGGACGTCCTGCTGCTGGACGAACCGACCAACGATTTGGACATCCCCACACTGGAAATTCTGGAAGAGAGCTTGCTCGAATATAGCGGGGCGCTTGTGCTGGTCACACACGATCGATTCATGCTGGACCGCGTGTCAACCGTGGTTCTGGGGCTCGATGGCCTTGGAAGCGCGGAGCGATTTGCCGATTATTCTCAGTGGGAGACCTGGCAACGATCGCGGACCTCCAAGGCCACTTCCAAAGGGGCGGCCGGAAACCGCGGGCCGCGCGCGACGGCAGTCGAGGGTCCGCCCGCCGTCACAAAGAAGAAACTCTCGTATTCAGAGTCCCGCGAATTCGACAACATCGAAAGCCGCATCGCCGAGGCCGAAAGCGAATTGCACGCCAAGCGTGGCGTGCTCGATGATCCTGCGATCACAAGCGATCGCGTCAGTCTTCAGAATGCTTGCGTACAGTTGGAAGAAGCCCAGAAATTGGTGGATAGCCTCTACGCGCGCTGGGCTGAACTCGAACAGAAGCAGGGGTGAAGTTCCAAGACAACTACCAAATGCCGGGCGGCCGCATCTCCGATGATTCGCGGCAGACGATTCACTCGACGCCGATCTGTCCTCGATTCTATTTGCCGAGCAAACTCTTCCAACGGACCCAGGCGTCGGCGCGGGCCTTCTTGTCGGCATCTTTTGCATCGGGGGCTTCGCCGGCGCGCATGAAGCCGTGCCCAGCGCCGTCGTAAGTGACCGGGTCGTAGGTTTTGCCGGCCGCCCTCATTTGAGCGGTGGTGTCCGGGATGCTTGCGTCGATGCGTGCATCGTTCCCGGCATAGAAGCCGTAGACCGGGGCTTTGATGCGCATCATCGCGTCTTTATCCGGCGGCGCGCCATAGAAGACAAAAGCGGCCGACAGATCGCCGCGGTTGGTTGCAAACCGGAAAGATTGAGCGCCACCCCAGCAGAATCCGGCAACGAAGAGCTTGCCATTCGAAGAGAGGAGCTTCCGCGCATAGTCCGCCGCGGCATTCAAATCGGCGGTCGCCTGGTCGGGATTCAGGTGGCTTATGGCTTCCATCGCCTTACCCTCTGCAAAATCACTGCTGCGGCCCCCGTTCGGGCCCATACCGGAGAGAAGATCGGGCGCAACCGCAATGTAGCCCGCCGCAGCCACCTGATCCGCCAGATCCTGCACCCAGTCCGTCATGCCGAAGATTTCGTGGATGATCAGCACGACGGGGGTCCTGCCCGCCGATTCGGGATAGACGACAAACGTTTCGACCGAGCGGCCACCGTGTTTGACGGTGACCCACTCGCGGTGGCGCGAAGACTTTTCCAGGGCGGCTTTGGCCCAGTCCTGGGCCGAAGCGAAGGGTGCGACGATAAGAATGAGAAGGGAAATGAGACTGATGCGTTTCATGGCGTGGTCTCTCCTTCAGGGAACATCGCTGGCCGGACACGAACTGGAAAACATTCGTGCAGAACGACTGGCATTGTAATGCCGCGTGAGAAGGCCTGCAAGACGGGGACGGAGAAGAGGTCGTCCTTTGTCAGAGCATGCGTTGACACGCTTGCACGCGTCCGATACGCTTTTGAGTTTACTTAGCTTGAGTTATTGCCTCTGAGAGGAACGGACAAACCGCCGCATGGCCGAAGAAAAGCTTCCTACTCGCGCACAAGATTTTTCCGAGTGGTACAACCAGCTGGTTCTGAAGGCGCAGCTCGCCGATTACGCGCCGGTGCGCGGCTGCATGATTGTGAAGCCCTACGGCTGGGCGCTGTGGGAAAACATCCAGCAGGCGCTCGACCGCCGATTTAAGGCCACCGGCCATCAGAACGTGGCGTTCCCGATGCTCATTCCACGCAGCTTCATCGACAAGGAAAAACATCATGTGGAAGGATTTTCGCCAGAGCTTGCGGTTGTCACCATCGGTGGCGGAGAAGAACTTGCCGAACCCCTGGTAATCCGCCCTACGTCGGAAACCATTATCGGCCACATGTGGTCGAAGTGGATTCAGTCCTATCGCGACCTGCCGGTGTTGATGAATCAGTGGAACAGCGTGGTGCGCTGGGAACTGCGCACGAAACTTTTCCTGAGAACGCTCGAATTCTACTGGCAGGAAGGCCATACGGCGCATGCCACCCGCGAAGAGGCGGAAGCGGAAACGCTCCAGATGCTGGATATCTATGCGGATTTTGCGATAAACGACGCCGCAATTCCGGTGATCCCCGGGAAAAAATCCGATGCCGAGAAATTCGCCGGCGCGGACGTCACCTATTCGATAGAAGCGATGATGGGCGACGGCAAGGCGCTGCAATCAGGCACGTCTCATTTTCTGGGACAGAATTTCGCGCAAGCCTTCGAGGTCAAATACCTCGACCAGAACGGCCAGCTGCAGCATTGCTGGACGACATCGTGGGGACTCTCCACACGCGTCATTGGCGCCATCATTATGGTCCACGGCGACGATCAGGGACTGGTCCTGCCGCCGAAGCTCGCGCCTTATCAGGCCGTCATCGTCCCCATCTTCAAGACGGATGAAGAAAAGGCGTCTGTGCTCGACGCCGCGCGCAAACTGAAGGCCGAACTGGTCAAAGCCAACATCCGGGTCACTCTCGATGAAAGAGAGGGTCAGAGCCCCGGCTGGAAATTCAACGATTGGGAGATGCGCGGAGTCCCTGTGCGCGTGGAACTCGGTCCCAAAGACGTCGCCAAACAAGCCGCCGTCCTCGCGCGCCGCGACCGCCCGGGCAGGGAAGGAAAGATCAGCGCATCGCTCGCGGACCTGCCCGCCACCATCGAACGGTTGCTGGCGGAAATCCAGCAATCGCTTCACGACAAGGCTTTGGCTTTCCGCAAGAGCAACACACACGATGCAAAGACCTACGACGACCTGAAGAAGGCGGTCGAGAATGGCTTTGCCTTCTCCTTCTGGTGCGGGAGTGCCGATTGCGAAGCCAAAATCAAGGAAGAAACCCGCGCCACCATGCGATGCATCCCCCTGGAGCAGGAGGGAGGAGGCGGGACTTGTGTTTACTGCGGCCAGCCCGCCACCGCGCGGGCGATCTTCGCTCGGGCCTATTAGGCCCGTTCTCTCCGGGAACATGTCCCGCGCCAATTTCTCGACACTCCCTCGCGCGGGTGCTAGCTTTAGTAAGTCGAGGAATTATGTATCGACGTTCCCAGCCGCGGACACTCTGCGGCACGAACGGACCGGGGAGATGAAATCTAGTGCATCTTGAAGGCATCCGAGAGCGCCGCGCGACGGCGCACCGCTTCTCTGAACGAGGTGAGGGCAAGCTCAAGGCCATCATTTACCTGGCGATTTTTCTGCTCATTATCTATTCCGCGGTCAAGATCGTGCCTCTCTATGTGTCGGATTATCAGCTTTCCGACAAAATGCAGGAGCAGGCGCGCTTCGCGGTGGTGAATCGCTACACGGAAGAGCAGATTCGCGACAATATATTCAAGGTCGTGCAGGAATTGGAAATTCCAGTGAAGCGCGAAAGCATCAAGGTATTCAACACCAACGCCGTCGTGAAGATCTCGATGGAATACACCGTTCCCGTGGACTTGCTGTTCTACCACATGGATCTTCATTTTTCTCCGTCCAGCCAGAATAAGGCCGTCATCTGAGGTACGGGTGCCGCGGCTGCCAGTTTTCGATTCTTTGCCGGCAGCCCGGCAACGAGGAACACCGTCTTTCCCAGAGTACGGTCTTGCGAGACAATAAGAGTCCAGCCCTCAGGAGCTAAGTCTTGCGCATCCGCGTTCAAAAGGGATTCTTTACTTCAGCCATCGGCTTGACGATCCTGGGCACTGTCTTCGCCGTCTTTCTGGCCGCCGGCGGAGTTTTCATCTACTACTACATCAAATACTCGCGCATGATCGATGCGCGACTGTCCGGCAACGTCCTGCAGAACACCACGCAGATCTTCTCCGCGCCGGAACATATCTCGGCAGGTCAGGCCTGGGGACCGGAGGATCTGACCGCTTATCTCACCCGCGTGGGATACCGCCCGATACAGGATGCAAGCGCCATCGGCCAATTCACCGTGCAGGCGAACACGATCGATATCCGGCCTTCGAAGCTTTCCTATTTCGCGGGGCACAATGCCTTGGCGGTTCAATTCCGGGGAAAGAGCATTCGATCCATCAAACCGCTTGCCGGCGGCGGAGAGCTTGATTCCGCGGAAATCGAACCGGAACTCATTACCAATCTTTTCGACAGCGCGCGTGAGAAGCGGCGGCCCGTGCGCTATGAAGATTTGCCGGTAATGCTGGTACACGCGATTCTTTCCTCCGAGGACAAGCGTTTTTTCGAACACGGAGGCTTTGACTTCATCCGCATCGTGGGAGCGGCGTGGGCCGACGTGCGGCACAGCAGCCAGCACTACCAGGGCGCGAGCACCATCACCATGCAAGTGGCGCGCACGTTCTTTCTGTCGACCGATCGCAATTGGCGGCGCAAGCTGTCCGAAGCCATGATTTCCATCGAGCTCGAACAACGCTTCAACAAGCAGCAAATCTTCGAGCTGTACGCCAATGAAGTTTACCTGGGCAACCGCGGGAGCTTTGGCATTCGCGGATTCTCCGAGGCCAGCGTCGCTTACTTCGGAAAGGATTTGAGGCAGCTGACGCTGCCGGAATGCGCGTACCTTGCGGGTATCATTCGCGCGCCGAATTACTATTCGTCCGCCGACCGTCACCCGGAGCGCGGAGTGCAGGCTCGCGATCGCGTGCTGACGCAGATGCTCGAGAACAAATACATCAATACAGAAGACGTTCAGGATGCCAAGCTCGCGCCGCTGAAGATTATCCGGACATCGATTTCGGGGAGTGAAGCGCCCTATTTCGTCGACATGGTGAAAGACCACCTGCTGGACAAGTATTCCGAGAACGAACTGCTCAGTGAGAATTTCCGCGTTTATACGACGCTTGATCCCGCTTTGCAGCGCGCCGCGGCTGCCGCCGTCGATGCCGGGATGAAGAATGTGGACCTGCTCCTGGCGAAGAAGTACGACAAGTGGAAGCGCGCGCAGGCCAAGAAGGGAAGTAACGAGCCGATCCCGCTGGCGCAAGTAGCGCTGGTCGCGCTGGATCCCCGGACCGGGGAGATCAAGGCCGTCATTGGCGGGCGCGACTACGGGCAGAGCCAGCTCAATCATGCGCTGGCGCGTCGCCAGCCCGGCTCGGTGTTCAAACCGTTCGTCTATGCCGCGGCATTCGACAATGCCGTTGACGGCGTCCAGCCCGTCATCACGCCCGCCACGACCATCGACGATGAGCCGACGACGTTTGAATTCGACGGCAAGGAATACACGCCGAACAACTACGGAGAAAGATTCATGGGGCGGGTCACGGTGCGTGACGCGCTGACGAATTCCCTCAACGTCGCGACCGTCAAACTCGCGGAACTCATCGGTTACGGCCGGGTCGTGCAAGTCGCGCGGAAAATGGGCCTCGGCATGAACATTCAGCCGACACCCGCGGTTGCTCTCGGCGCGTATGAGATGACGCCGATCGACGTCGCCGCGGGGTACACGACGTTCGCCACGCTCGGGACTCGCGCGGAGCCGCAGTTTCTGCGCATCGTCGTCAACGCAGACGGCACGCCACTAGAAAAGTTCGTGCCGCAGACGCATCTGGCGCTGGATCCACGAGTCGCATTTCTGGTTGATAGCTTGTTGAAAGACGTCCTGAATAAGGGCACCGGCGCGGGTGTCCGCGCGCGGGCGCGGGTGTCCGCGCGCGAGGGTTCACCCTGCCCGCCGCTGGAAAGACGGGCACCTCCCGCGACGGCTGGTTCTCTGGGTTCACTTCCAATCTCCTCTGTGTGATCTGGATTGGTTTTGATGACAATCGCGACCTGGGACTGCCCGGCGGTGCTGTGGCGGCACCGATCTGGGCGGATTTCATGACGCGCGCCACGGCCCTAGCGCAATATCGGGACGTGAAGGATTTTACGATGCCGGATGGCGTGCAATCCGTACTCATCGATCCGGATACCCTCCAGCTTGCGACGGCCAACTGCCCCACCACCCGGGAAGAGGTCTATGTGGCAGGCTCTGCACCGACCGTGTACTGCGAGGTCCACGGGGGCCACAACCTTTTAACTACCACGGGCTCCATCCTCTCCCGCGTCTTTGGGGGCGAGCCCAAAACGCCCCAAACGGATGCAAATGGCAATCCAGTCGCACCGTATGATCCCAACCGGCCGCCCAATGCGACCGGCCAGGGCCCGGCCGATCCTTCGGCGCAACCCGGCGAAAAGAAAAAGAATCCTTTGCAGAAGATTTTTGGTATCTTTGGGGGTAAGAAGAAGGAACCCGACCAGGTTAAGCCTAAGCCGGAGAAGGGAGATTCGCCATGACCAGGATCACAGTGGCGTTTCCAGTAATTGTTCTCCTCCTCGCTCTTTCGATATCCTCGACAGGACAGACTTTCGTTGAGACCCCGGGTGCGCCGGTGGCCCCCCGGGCGGGGCAGTCGCAGACACAATTGGCGGCAGAGTCTTCCGTCATCGTCGTGAAGCCTGAACTGACCGACGAGCAGCTCGCCGATCTTTATATGGCGCGAAAAGACTTTCGAGAGGCGGCGCTTTCCTATAAGCGGCTTGCCGATCAGAACCCCCGGAATCCGGTGTATCTGAATAAGCTCGGAATTGCGATGCACCAGCAGGCAGCCTTGGCGGCGGCGCTGAAGTATTACGAACGTGCGTCGAAGGTTGATCCTTCCTATGCCGATGCGCAGAACAACATCGGGACAATTTGGTATCAGCGGAAGAAGTACGGCCGGGCCATCAAGGCGTATCAAAAGGCGATCACAATTCGTAGTGACATGGCCGTCCTCCACAGCAACCTTGCCTATGCCTACTTCGGCGAAAAAAAATATGAGAAGGCCATCTCCTCGTTCCGCCAAGCGCTGGCATTGGATCCGCAGCTCTTCGAGCATAGTAGCTCGAGGAGCGGGTCGATTCTGCAGGACCGCTCCGTGGGTGACCGAGGGCGATTCTATTTCCTGCTCGCAAAGTCCTTCGCGGAAGCGGGTAACGTGGAGCGTTGCCTGATTTATCTCCGAAAGGCCAAAGACGAAGGCTACAAAGAGCTGTCGTCGGTGAAATCCGATATCTCATTTGCGGCGGTCTTGAAGGATCCCGCAATACAAGAGGTCCTAGCTCCCAAGCCTCCCGCCAGTACGCAACCCTGAACCGCTTTCGGTTCATCATTCCAGACTCGATCGGCACATCCGGCGCGAAACATGCCCTTGCGTCTGTTACAATGAACAGACATGGAGCGCCCTTTCTTCAGCGCGCGTTATCTCGTTTTACTCTCCGTCGCTGTCGTTTTTGGAACCACTTCGGTTGCCGCACAACAAACTGCTCCGCCTCCACGCGCGGGTTCGGCCGCCTCTCACCAGCAGGGGATCTATCTGGTTTTTCCGTTTGAAAATACGGGCGCATCCCCACGATTGGATTGGCTCGGCGAGGGCCTGGAGGAATTGACCATCCAGCGGCTGTCGGGAGCCGGCGAGCAGGTGTATTCGCACGCAGGGCGACTTGTTGAACTGGAACGGTACGGGCTCCCCCACGCATCGAAACTCAGCCGCGCGACCATGCTCCATATTGGGGAAGACCTCGACGCGGATTTTGTCGTTTTTGGCCGATTCACGGCAAACGGAACCTCGCTCACCATCGAATCACGGATCCTAAAGGTAAGTCCGGCACGATTGCTGCCGGTGTTGCGGGAAACCGGTACGTTGGACTCGCTTATGGACCTGCACTCCCGCCTGGTTTGGCGGATGCTCTCGGCAAACGATCATAACTATGCGCTGAGCCTTGCCGAGTTCACCAAACGTCAGCGTCCGCTGCGTCTCGATGCGTTTGAACACTACAGTCGCGGGTTGCTGGCCGGCGAAGATGACGTGCGTTTACGCGAACTGCGGGAAGCGGCTCGCCTCGAACCGGAATGGCCGGAACCCGACTTCGCCCTGGGCGAAGCGTATTTCACGCGCCGCGACTGCGATTCCGCGCTTCCGTGGTACGCGCGCGTGCCAAAGACTCACGACCGCTATGTGGAATCGGTCTTCGCCACGGGTGTTTGCCGGCTTTTCCTTGGTCAGCCGGACCACGCGGAGGAAGTGTTCAATTCGTTGCCGGAGGCTTTGAAGAACAACATGGTCTCCGGAGCGGACTTGCCGGAAATTCTGAATGATCTGGCGATTGCGCGGGCACGGCAAGGCAAGACGGTTGCGGCACAAACCGACCTTCGCCGGGCGGTCGATTTGGATCCCGACGAAGACGACTATCCATTCAATCTTGGCCTCCTTGCCCTGCAGACCAATGACCCCTCCGCAGCGGCAGGATTTTTCCGCGAGGCCGTGTCACGCGAAGCGGATAACTCGGAGGACCGCGCGCTGCTGATACTATCCCTGGAAGCGGCCGGCAAGAAGACGGAGGCCGAGCAGGAACGCGAGGCGGCGAACGAAACTTTTGGCCCAAACGGACTCCCAGCGATTCGTCTGGATGCGAAGAACGAAGCCGTGGCGCGGCTATATCGTATCAAGACCGACCTCGACGTAACCACTCTTCGCGCGGAGATTGAATCGGCCGAGCCTCCCGCGAGCGCGGCTGCTTCCGCTTCTTCGAGCGACGCAACGCTAACGCACATTCGGCGCGGCCGGCAGGAGCTCTCCGCGGGACACGCCGATGCCGCGGAGAAGGAATTCCGGGCTGTTCTTGCCGCCGATCCGACCAGCCCCGCGGCGCACCGCGGGCTCGCGGAAATTGACCGCCGCCAGGGCAAGATGGATGATGCCGTGAAAGAATTGCAGGCGTCGCTGGAAGCGCGGGATTCCGCGGCGGTTCGAACGATGCTGGCAAAAATCTACCTCGAGCAGAAGAAGCCGGATCTCGCGCGGGCGGAAGTCGAGAAAGCGCTGAAGCTGGCGCCGAACTATACAGAGGCCAAGCAACTGCTCGAACACTTGCAGAATTCCAAGCCGGCCGAGAAAAAACCGGGTGGAGGTGCGCAATGAGTGATTGTTTCCATAAGATGAAGCGCCCCTTTTACCCCAACCGATCCGAATTTGTTGCGGCCTCCTTCCTTCTCTGCGCCCTGAGTGCTGGCGCAATTTTCCTGCTTATGCCTTCGGTTGCCGCCGACGAGCACTCGTCCAGTCCTCTCGTTCTTGAACTGAGGCTTGAGGGCGTAGTTGACCCCATCCTGGCCACCTACATTGATGAGGGACTTGCCAACGCGGCGAGCCGTCACGCGGCTCTCGTTTTGATCACCATGGACACTCCGGGCGGGCTCAGTACTTCGATGCAAGACATGATTCAGCACATCCTCGCATCGCCGGTGCCGGTCGCCGTGTACGTTTCGCCTACGGGCGGCCGAGGCGCCTCTGCGGGTTTTTACATTCTTCTTTCCGCGGATATTGCCGCGATGGCGCCGGGGACGCATACGGGTTCTGCCACCCCGGTCATGGCCATTGGTGGATTTCTGCCCATGCAGATTGATGACGCATTCCGAAAGAAGATCAATAACGATGCCACGGCGTTCCTGAGGAGTTTCACGGAGAGACGCGGACGCAACCCTGCGCTGGCGGAGAAGGCCATCACGGAAGGCAGCGCTTACACGGAGAAGGAAGCCCTGGACGGGAAAATGATCGATCTGATCGTGAATTCGCCTGATGAACTGGTACGGCAACTGGACGGCCGCACGATCAAGCGATTTGACGGCACCGAGGCTAAGCTCTCCCTGAAAAATGCGGCGCGCACGCCTTTTGAACTTTCGGCCCGCCAGAAATTTCTTGCCCGCATTGTCGAGCCCGATGTTTTCTTTGTGTTGCTGATTCTTGGAGTTCTTGGCGTCTACACTGAGTTCACGCATCCCGGAGTGATCGCTCCAGGAGTCATCGGCGGCATTTGCCTGATTCTTGCGCTGTACGCCATGAATTTTCTGCCCATTAATCTTGCGGGCGTGTTCCTGATTCTACTGGCTCTGGCGTTTTTCGTACTCGAAGCCAAAGCTCCCAGCCATGGTGTGCTGGCCCTCGGCGGAGTCGTGTCTATGTTTCTTGGCGCGATCTTTCTGATTCGCTCGCCGCTCACACCTGGAGGAGTGAGTGTAGGCGTGGCGTTCGCGGGGACAGTGCCGTTCGCGGTGCTTGCTGTAGTTTTGATGCGGCTGGTATTGCGGTCGCGGAAATGGAAATCGGTAACGGGAAAAGAAGAACTCATCGGAGCACAGGGCGTCGCGGTGGCGCGCCTCGCCACAGGCGCAGAGGGCATGATTCGCGTGCATGGCGAGCTGTGGCGGGCTGAATCTTCGCGGCCCGTGCAGGAAGGCGAGCCCGTACGGATTTTGCGCGTCGAAGGACTGAAGCTCTACGTTGAGCCGGCCGATGTGGCTATTTCAGCGGCGAAATAAGGATTCTCACGTTCAGGAGGAAAACATGGAAATTGGTTTTGTCGGGATGGCGCTGATCGTCGGCCTGCTGTTGATCTGGTTCTGGAATTCGATCTATATCATCAAGGAATGGGAGCGCGGCGTGGTACTTCGGCTCGGCCGGTTGATACCCGAAGCAAAGAGCGCGGGCATAAATCTGGTTTTTTGGCCGATTGAAACGCTGTACCGCATCAACATGCGAATTGAGACGCTCGACGTTCCTCCGCAGGACATCATCACGCGCGACAACGTCTCGGTGAAGGTCAATGCGGTTTGCTACTTCCGCGTGGTCGACGCCAATCAGGCGCTTTCGCAGGTGCAGAATTACACCTATGCGACTTCGCAGCTCGCGCAAACCACGATACGCAGCGTCGTCGGACAGTTCGAACTTGATGAGATACTCTCGCAGCGCGATAAGGTCAATGCCAAGCTGCAGATCATACTCGACACCGACACCGAACCTTGGGGTATCAAGGTTTCTAAAGTCGAGGTGAAACAGGTCGACATCCCCGAGCAGATGCAGCGCGCCATCGCAAGGCAGGCGGAAGCCGAACGCGAACGCCGCGCAAAGATTATTCACGCTGAGGGAGAGTACGAAGCTTCGCAGAAACTCGCGGATGCCGCGAAGGTTCTGGAAACGCAGCCTTCCGCGATCCAGCTCCGCTACCTGCAAACTCTGACGGAGATAGGTGTCGAGAAGAACACAACGATTGTGTTTCCCCTGCCTATCGATATCATTAATCAGTGGGGAGGAAAACGAGGGGGCGCCGGAGAGCGTGTGCTCGAAAGCCGGCATGTCATCGGTCTGTTCATGCTGATGCTGCTGTTTTCGGGCGTATTTTTCACGCTCGGTTACGTCATGGGGCGTAACGAGTACGATGGCTCGGTGCGTGCCGCGACCGATTTTTTCAAGAAGCCTGAGATTTCCGTTTCTACCAAGACGGATGTGAGTTCGAAGCGGACGAACCATCCCGCTCCTGCCCCTACGCCGACGGACACGGCCGCGCCGCCGAATTCGGATTGGGAGTTTTATCACGCGGGGGACAATAAGAAAACCGAAGACCACCTGAAGCCCGTGGCGTCCGTGCCTGCCCCAGCGCGAAAAAACGTGCCGGTGCTGGTAAGGACCACGGCGCCACCGAGAACCGTCGGCGGCTCATCGAAAACTCTGAACGCGCCGCTCATTCCAGGCGGCGCTTATACGTTGCAAGTGGCCGCGCTGGGGAAGGAAGCGGATGCGCTTGAACTCGCGGCGCGTTTGCAGAAGAAAAAATTCCCCGCGTTCGTTCTTTCTCCGCAAGCAGACAAGTATTACCGCGTGCAGGTCGGCCCGTACGCTGATCCCAAGGCCGCCGACGCGGCCAGGAAGGGCCTCGAGGGCGCAGGTTTTAAAGCCATCGTGAAACACTGATGCCTCGGGGCAGTTGGCTCAAAATACCATCGGGATTGCGTCTCGTAATTGGAGCCGCATCCGGCGCCGCGCTTTCGCTCTCCTATACCGGTCTCTATCTCGGTATTTATTCCTGGGTTTGCGTTGGGATTCTCCTCCTTTTGCTGTTTGGCGCGCGGCCGCGAGTGGCGTTTGGATGCGGATTTCTTCACGGGCTTCTTTTTGTCCTGACGTCGGTGCCATGGATTGCAGCGGTTCTTACTCTGCACGGTGGCCTCTCGGTAGCGGGCGGATGGGGCGTCTTGCTCCTGATCGCCATTGCTTGGGGAATTCTCACTGGCGCTTTTGCTTGGGCGGTTCACCGGTTGTCTCGCCGAAGTATCGGCTTGGCATGCATAGGTGCGCCATTTATCTGGGTGACATTTGAGTTTGTTCGCGCGCGTTTGCCTGAAATTAGTTTTCCCTGGAATTTGCTTGGTTATCCGGCGGCGGCGAATCTGGTCCTTGTTCAGCTCACGACCATCACGGGAATCTACGGGCTATCGTTTCTTGTGGCGAGTTTCAATGCGCTGCTCGCATGGACGAGCGCGTCGAACGCGCTGACACTCGGCAGGCGGATCCGGTATGCAGCCGCCGCAACGGCAATTCTCTTGATTTCCGCATTGGCTGGCCCGCGCCTGGTGCCACAGGCGCAAGCCCATCATTTCGCGCGCGCCGTGCAGCTCAATTTTCCAGAAGTGGAGTCGTTCCCCGCGGATTGGTTTCAGGCGCACGCCGCGGAGCTCGATGAAATCTCACGACTCAGCCTCGCCCCCGCCGCGGAAAAACCGGACCTTCTTGTGTGGCCTGAATCGCCCGCTCCTTTCTCTTTTCAAGATTCACAATTCGCAAAGATTGCCTCGACTCTGGCGATCCGTTTCGGGCACCCATTCCTTGCAGGAGCCATCGAATGGAAATCACCGGTGGACCCATCAGACGTGGCGCCCCACGCCAGTCTTGTGCCTTACAACAGCGCGCTGCTTATTGACGCGCAAGGCCAGCGCGTATTCGTATACGACAAAGTCCATCTCGTCCCGTTCGGTGAGTACGAGCCATTTCCATTGATCCATCGCGTGGTCACGAGCGTGTCCGGCGAGGTGGGCGGTTTCCACAAAGGCAACAAGTACGTCGTCGGGCAGCTTCCACGCGGAAATACGTTCGGCGTTTTTATTTGTTATGAAGCGACCTATCCGGGCGAGGTGCGCCGGTTCGCCGCAGGCGGGGCGCAGTTGCTCATCAACATTTCGAATGACGGATGGTTTGGGCGGTCCGCCGCCGCCGAGCAGCATCTGCGCATGGCGCGCGTGCGGGCCGTGGAAAACCGCCGCTGGATCGTGCGCTCGACGAATAACGGCTTTACCGCTTCGGTCGATCCTTACGGCCGCATCTTCGAGCCGCTTCCGCCAGATGTGCGAGCCGCGGCCGATCTTCCTTATGATTATCGAACGGCCGAAACGCTCTACACGCGCTTTGGGGACTGGTTCGCCTGGCTCTGCGTGCTCGTTTCCGTTATTCTAGTTGCGACAACTTTTCGAAAGGCAAAGTGACGTCCGTCCTCTGACGGGCGATTTACCAGAAAAAGCATGATTCTCGAAGATCTGCAGCACCGTTACGAAGGCCTCAAGCAGCGCATCACGCTCGTGCGGAGCTATCTTTGACGCGCCGCAGTACCGCGAGCGCCTGAAGGCTCTCGAAGCGCGCGTCGCCGATCCCAGTTTCTGGAACAATCAGGAAGCCGCACAAAGTGTTCTCCGCGAGCGGAAACGAGCCGAAGAACAGATCGCCGCGGACGAGAAGCTCACGTCCATCTCCGGCGACATCGAGACGTACATCCATCTCGCTCAGGAAGAAACCAACGTCGAGCAAAAGAACGATCTGCTGAAAGAGCTGGACCGGGAGCTCAACGCGGCGGATACCTACATCTCCGAACTGGAAACTAAAACACTCCTCTCTGGGGAGACCGATCACCTCAACGCCATCATGACCATCAAGCCCGGCGCGGGCGGAACGGAATCCCAGGATTGGGCATCCATCCTTCTTCGCATGTACCTGCGATGGGCGGAACGCCGGGGAATGACCGCCTCCGTCCTCGATGAGACCCCGGGAGAAGAAGCGGGCATTAAATCTGCGACGATTCAATTTTCCGGCGAAAATGCCTACGGCCTTTTGGCGGGAGAAACCGGGGTTCACCGCCTCGTTCGAATCTCGCCCTTCGATCAGGCCGCGCGGCGGCACACTTCTTTTGCCTCCGTCTTCGTGATTCCGGAAATTGACGACCGCATCGAGATCAACATCCGCCCCGAGGACCTGCGCGTGGACACGTTCCGGTCGGGTGGCAAAGGCGGGCAAAACGTCAACAAAGTGGAAACCGCTGTGCGCATCACCCACATCCCGACCAACATCGTCGTTGGATGCCAGGCCCAGCGTAGCCAGAGCAAGAATCGCGAGCTGGCGATGAAGATGCTTCGCTCGCGCCTCTACGACCTGGAAATCCAGAAGCGCCAGGCCCACACCGACAAACTTGACGAGAGCAAGCTGGACATATCATTTGGCAGTCAAATCCGCTCCTATGTGATGCAGCCTTACCGCCTGATCAAGGACCACCGCACGAAATTCGAAGTGGGCGATGTGGACCGCGTGATGGACGGTGACCTGGACCCGTTCATCCGCTCCTACCTGATGGCCAAAAAGACGAAGGGGAAGCTCGATGTCCAGCCTGAAGATGATGCAGACGTGGCCTAGCCGTCGCCCGATGGATGCAGCAGTTAGCCGTTGGGAGCCTGATTTCGACCGTTTGACGCACGGGCGAGCTACTTGGAATCAATGCGTTGATTCTTCCCCGCGCGAATGGTAACTTTCTAAGCTTCAGCAGAGTCTATAATATAAGGGTGGTTCGCAGCGGTACGGCCCCCCGCAAGCCAATAAGGAGAATGAGTTTGAGCGAAGCCCTACGCAACTTCCTATTTACCTCGGAGTCTGTCACCGAGGGTCATCCGGACAAAATTGCCGACCAGATTTCTGACGCCGTCCTTGACGAAGTCATGAGGCACGACCCGAAAGGGCGTGTCGCTTGCGAGACGCTCATCACCACGGGCGTGGCGGTGGTCGCCGGTGAAATCACCACCAGCGCGCACGTCGATTACGACCAGCTCGTACGCAGCACCATTCGCGATGTCGGCTACGATCGCGCGAAGTACGGCTACGACGCAGATACTTGCGCCGTCATGTGCATGGTGAAGCGGCAGTCGCCGGACATCGCCATGGGCGTGGATACCGGTGGAGCAGGCGACCAGGGCTTGATGTTTGGGTTTGCCTGCGATGAAACAGAAGAATTGATGCCCATGCCCATCCAGCTCGCCCACCGCCTCACGCAGCGCCTCGCCGAGATTCGCAAATCCAACAAAGTTGATTTTCTCCGGCCTGATGGAAAGTCGCAGGTCACCGTCGAGTACCGCAACGGCCGCCCGGCGCGCGTCGGTTGCGTGGTTGTCTCTACGCAGCACAGCGAAAAGGTTTCCAACACGGACCTTCGCGACGCCGTCACCGAGTACGTGATTAAGCCGATCATTCCCGCCGCGATGCTGGATGCGAAAACGAAGTATCACATCAACCCGACGGGCCGCTTCGTGATTGGCGGACCCATGGGCGACGCAGGTTTGACCGGCCGCAAGATTATCGTCGACACCTACGGCGGTTACAGCCGGCACGGCGGCGGCGCTTTCTCCGGCAAGGATCCCTCGAAGGTGGATCGCTCGGCTTGCTACATGGCGCGTTACATCGCAAGGAACATTGTGGCCGCGGGCCTGGCGCGAAAGACGGAAGTGCAATTAGCTTACGCGATTGGCGTAGCCGAGCCCGTCTCCGTCATGGCGGAGACTTTCGGCACAGCCGCAATCTCGGAAGAAAAAATCACCGCCCTGATCCGTGAATTTTTTGCGCTCACTCCGAAGGGCATCATTGAGACGCTCGACCTGCGCCGCCCGATTTACAAGGCCACCGCCGCTTATGGCCACTTCGGCCGCAGCGGGGCTGGATTCACATGGGAGCGCACGGATCGTGCGGATGCTCTCCGCAAGGCCGCTGGCCTCGGAGCAGCCGCGACTGCGGAAGTCGGGGCAGGTCGCTAGCTTCCAGAACTAGAGCAACACGAGACCCGGCAGCGTGCGGGCCTTTGACCGGGGAATTGAGATTACTCCCTGCCCGAACGAAATCCAAGACTGAGGAGCAAGACTTTGCCAATCGCTGAACTGAAAAAAGGTGATGTGAAGGACATGGGGCTGGCCGATGCCGGCAAGCGCAAGATCGAATGGGCGGGACAACAAATGCCCGTGCTCGAAACGATCCGCAAGCGTTTCGTCAAGGAGCTACCGCTCAAGGGGCTGCGCGTTTCGGCTTGTCTGCACGTGACCAGCGAAACCGCAAACCTGATGATCGCGCTGCGCGACGGGGGTGCGGATGCCGTGCTGTGCGCCTCCAATCCGTTATCCACGCAGGACGAAGTCGCCGCCTCGCTGAATCGCGACTACCACATTCCTACCTTCGCCATCAAGGGCGAGGATAACGACACGTATTATTCGCACCTGAGGGCGGCGCTGGAGCACAAGCCGCAGTTCACCATGGACGACGGCGCCGACCTGGTCACCATGCTGCTGACCAAGCGTACCGATCTCGTCCCGGACGTGATCGCCGGAACGGAAGAAACCACCACCGGCGTGATTCGCCTTCGCGCAATGGCTAAGGATGGCACGCTGAAGTATCCCATCATCGCCGTGAATGACGCGATGACGAAGCATTTCTTTGACAATCGTTACGGCACCGGGCAGTCCACGATTGACGGCGTTATTCGCGCCACCAACGTGCTGCTCGCCGGCCTGAAGGTGGTCGTTGCCGGTTACGGCTGGTGCGGGCGCGGCGTGGCTATGCGCGCCAAGGGACTTGGCGCGGACGTGATCGTCACGGAAATCGACCCGGTGAAGGGCATCGAAGCGGTGATGGATGGATTCCGGGTAATGCCCATGGCCGAAGCGGTCAAGGAAGGCGACGTTTACATCACCGTGACGGGAAACAAGAGCGTGATCCGCGGCGAGCATTTCGAAAAGATGAAGGGCGGAGCGATTGTTTGCAACTCCGGCCACTTCAACGTGGAGATCGACATTCCATCGCTTGAGAAGTTGTCCGGCGGGAAGAAGGAAGTTCGCCCGCTCGTCGATGAATATAAAATGAAGGATGGCCGCAAGGTGTACCTGCTTGCTGAAGGGCGCCTCGTCAATCTTTCCACTGCCGAAGGACATCCCGCTTCGGTCATGGACATGAGCTTCGCCAACCAGGCGCTTTCCGCCGAATATCTGCGCGCCAACTACAAAAACCTCAAGCCGCAGGTGTATGTCGTTCCCGAGCACCTGGACAAGGAAATCGCGCGCCTCAAGCTCGAATCCATGGGCCACAGGCTCGACAAGCTCACCCCCGAGCAGGAACATTACCTTGCTTCCTGGCAGGAAGGCACGTAACTCTCCCTGCCATTCCCGGCTGGTGTTATGTTTGTAGTGGCGCAGCATGCTGCGCCCTGTGCATCTACCGATAGTTTTTCCAACTTGATGGACACCCATGTGGGATCTCTGCACAAACGCCCTTGATACCGCCAAGCTACGCGGCGCCGCCTACGGCGACGTCCGCGTCATGCATTTGCGCCAGCGCGACCTCACCACAAAAAACGGCCAGGTCGGCACTCTGTCCCAGAGCGAATCGATCGGCCTAGGCATTCGCGTGCTGGCGAATGGTGCCTGGGGCTTCGCCTCCACGGATCGATTGACACGGGAAGGCGTCGCGGCTTGCGCGGCGCAGGCTGTTTCCATCGCGAAGGCATCAGCACTGGCGAAGCGCAGCGAAGTTGTTCTTGCCCCTGAAAAAGCTTACGTGGACAGTTGGCAGAGCCCGTTCCGCAAGGACCCGTTCGAAATTCCCCTCGAAACGCAGCTGGCGCTGCTGCTTGCCGCCGACGCCGAAATGCGCCGCGTGAATGGCGTGACGCTGACGGAAACGGACATGCAATTCCGCAAGATCGATTCTTGGTTTGCATCCACCATCGGCTCGCGTATTCACCAACGCAAAGTGATTTCAGGTTGCGGAATTGCCGCCACTTCGTTTCAGGATGAAGGAATTCAAAAGCGTTCTTATCCCAGCAGTTTTGGCGGCCAGCATTCGCTGCAAGGTTATGAACTCGTCGAATCGCTCGATTTGCTGAGACACGCGCCGGTCATAGCCGAAGAAGCCGCCGCGCTTCATTCCGCGCCGCAATGCCCGGAAAAGGTCGGCACCCTCATCCTCGGTGGCAGCCAGCTCGGCCTGCAGATCCACGAATCTATCGGCCATCCCATCGAGCTGGACAGAGTTCTGGGTCAGGAAGCGAATTTCGCTGGCACGAGTTTTCTGACGCTCGACCAGTTGAACCAGCTGCAATACGCTTCGAGCATTGTCAACGTCGTCGCGGACGCCCGGCTCGACCACGGGCAGGGACTCGGTACCTTTGCCTACGACGACGAAGGCGTTCCCGCGCAGTGCACGGACATCATTAAAAATGGGAAATTCCGCGGGTATCTTTCGAATCGCGAAACGGCGCATCTGGTGGGCCTGGAACGCTCTTCCGGAACGATGCGCACGGAAAGCTGGAACCGCCTGCCGATCATTCGAATGACGAACGTCAGCTTGCTGCCCGGCACGTGGGACTACACCGATCTGATTGCCGACACGCACGACGGAATCCTGATGGAGACGAATCGCTCCTGGTCCATCGATGACCGGCGCTACCAGTTTCAGTTTTCAACCGAAATCGGCTGGGAGATCAAAGGCGGAAAGAAAGTCCGCATGCTGAAGAATCCCAGCTACAGCGGAATTACGACTGAGTTCTGGAATTCCTGCGATGCCATCTGCAAGTTCGATCACTGGACGCTGTGGGGCACGCCCAATTGCGGAAAAGGGCAGCCCATGCAGACCATGGGCACGGGCCATGGGGCTTCCCCGGCGCGCTTCCGCAACGTGCATATCGGGACGGCATTTTCAGACCAATGACACCGGCGGCCAAGACGAAGAAAGCGTCAACGGGGGCGAGCGCGGGAGCCGCTGAGCTTCTCCACGAGCGCGAGCTTCGCCGCATCGTCGATACGGTTCTTCGTCTGGCGAAATCCACGGGAGCCGACGAGACGGAAGTCCACGTGGATGAAGTTGCGGACGCGTTGACCCGGTTCGCCAACAACGCCATTCACCAGAACGTCGCCGAGCATGGGCTGACGGTTTCGATTCGCACGGTCGTCGATGGCCGCACCGCGCGCGCCACAACCAATCGCATTGATGAGGACTCGCTCCGCGCCGCGATCGAAGCTTCTCTCTCCCTTGCTCACAGCCAGCCGAAGGATCCGCGCCTCTTGCCGATGCCCGGAGGGCAGCGCTATCGCCGCGTAAACCGGTTCGTCAAGCAGACTGCCGCTCTCTCCGCTGAGGAGCGGGCCCGGGCCGTCCGGCGTGCCTGTGATTTGGCCGTCAAGAAACGCCAGGTCGCCGCTGGAATCTATTCGAACGGCCAAAGCCAGTCCTCTTTGGGCAATTCGCGCGGCCTTTTTGCTGCCTATCGCGAAACGCATTCCGAATTTTCCATCACCGCACAGGAAGACTCTGCGGCCAGTTGGGCCAAAGCCAACTCCGCTGATGTCCGCGCGTTCGACCCACAGAAACTCGCCGAGCGGGCTTGCGAGAAAGCGCATCTTGCCGTCAACGCGCGCGAGCTTCCGCCTGGACGTTACACGGTAATCCTCGAACCCGCGGCAGTGCTCGATCTCGTCGGGTTTCTTTTTTATGAT